>WASV01115084.1_pt1 | contig 20295 bp, 18 predicted proteins | sample 5698531 | NCBI WGS metagenome assembly WASV01 (sample SAMN11175559, study PRJNA528189) | sponge metagenome | isolation source: marine sponge | host: Myxilla | place: Antarctica: Western Antarctic Peninsula, King George Island | collected 2013-01 | reverse complement strand
TTTTTTGTTCTTTGTTGATAAAAGCAACATCATCCGTAAAACCAAGGATAATTTTCTAACCACCGCCACCAGCAAATACCTATTCACACAATCCATCAGCATTGATGGTAAGCAAGTATCGGTAAAGGAAGTGGATAGTTTCGCCGATGCGGATGAACACAGCATTAATATTAAATTCACCACCATTCACAAATTGCACAATGATTTGAATACCCACAAGGAAAATGGAGTTACTTTGGAAGATTTTGCTGAACAAAAAATGATTCTGTTGGCGGATGAAGCGCATCACTTAAACGCTGCCACCAAAAAACAAAAGAATTTATTAGAAACATGGGAAAGTACGGTGCAAGAAATTCTTAAAACAAATTCAGGTAATTTGTTATTGGAATTCACCGCTACGACAGATTACAATAACCCTGCTATCGCCAAAGAATATGAAAACAAAATAATTTATCGGTATGATTTGAGACAATTTCGCGAAGATAAATATTCCAAAGAAATAAATTTATTTAAATCACACTACGACGAAAAGGAACGCATTATTCAAGCATTGATTCTCAATGTGTATCGGCAGGAATTGGCAACCGTTCACGGCATAAACTTAAAGCCAGTTATTTTATTTAAGGCGCAAAAAACAGTCGCGCAATCAGCACAAAACAAAGAAAACTTTCATCAAATTATTGAACAGTTTTCAACCGTTGATGTAAAAAATATTAAACAAACCGCAACCGCACCAATTATTAAAAAGGCGTTTGCTTTCTTTAAAACCATGAAATTGACGGATGCTGGAATTGCAAAGCGTATTCAAGAACGATTTCAACCAGAACATTGCATTAGTGCAAACAACGAACAAGAAAAACATGAAAACCAAACCAGATTAAATACCTTAGAGGATGATGATAATCCTTTGCGGGCGGTGTTTGCGGTACAAAAACTCAACGAAGGCTGGGATGTGCTAAATCTTTTTGACATTGTGCGTTTGTATGAAACTCGTGATGCGCGTAATAACCAGCCTGGTAAAACCACAATTGCCGAAGCACAACTCATTGGGCGAGGTGCGCGCTATTTTCCATTTTCAACCAGCGAAACTCAAGAAAAATTCAAACGTAAGTTTGATAACGATGTGGATAATGATTTAAAAGTATTGGAAGAATTGTATTACCACACCAGAGACGATAACAACTATATTTATGAACTAAAACGCGCTTTGGAAGAAAGCGGTATTTATGAAGATGATCGGGACACCACCCAAATGAATTTGTTTCTGAAGCCAAAATTCACCAAGACTAAGGTCTATCAGCAAGGCAAGGTATTCTTTAATCAAAAAACCTACCCAGAAAGACACGAAAATATCCGTGCCAGCGGTATCAACTTTTCCGAGTTGAAGTCGGTAGACCACAAACATAACCTTGCTTCTGGGGTTGGTAGCATTACTCATGGATTGGGGTTTGAGTTGGAAGCGCAAGACCAAACTGCGCATATCTTGCCAAAACGTGTTCCGATTAATAGCATTGAAAAGAATGTAATTAAAGCCGCACTGTCATCCAATCCATTTTTTCGGTTTGATAATTTGTGTAAGTGTTTCGGTGTGAATTCTGTATCGCAATTCATCACAAGCAAAAATTATTTATCTGGGGTTAGCATCACTTTTAAAGCCACAAAAGAACGCTTGGACAATATAACCCAAAGTGATCATTACGATGCATTAAAGAGATTGCTGGCGAATATTGAAAAAGAAATAAAATCTGGCACGCCAGAATTTAGGGTATCCGATTGGGTAAGCGAATATACTCACAAGATATTTACTGATAAACAAGTGCGGGTAAAAAATGCTTACGTTAAAGGGCAAAACATCGCCAGAAATGCGGAATGGTATGCGTATAACGATAACTATGGTACGCCTGAAGAGGAAGGTTTTGTAGAATTTTTTGCCGGGAATAATGATGCCATTAATAAAAATTATGATAATGTTTATTTACTACGCAATGAACGTCAACTTAAAATATTTAATAAAAAAGGCAGACGTTTTGAGCCAGATTTTGTGCTTTTCTTGCAACCTAAAAGTGGCGAGAAAATAACTTACCAAATTTTCATTGAGCCAAAAGGTGACGGATTTATTGTCGGAGATAAATGGAAAGAGAAATTCCTAGACGCAATCGCAAAGGAAAAGAAGGTTATAAAAATAGAAACCGTAAAATATAAAATTTTAGGACTACCATTTTTCAATAGAGAAGGTAAGCAAAACAAAAAATTTAATGATGCATTTATCCAATTGCTTGAATTGAAAAATAATCAAGATACGCTGCCAAAATAAAGCAACTCTAATGCCGTGAAATCACCCGCTTGGGCAAGTTTGGTATGTGCGCTTGCGCAACGTATATTGACTGGACTGTAGTAGTGGAATGGGCGGGGTTTTGTGCGGTATGGGGGTAGTTTTTGCCAAGAATGGCTTATTTGCTTGATTCGTTCACAATCGTAGGTACTAAATTTGCAACCGCAGGCATTGCGGGCGCAAAGGTTAAAGAGTATTTTTCCAAAAAACTCCTTAACTCGGGCTTTTAGGCACATGTCACCCCCTCATTTAATGCCCAATTCACTGAGTTAAGGTTAGTTTGCAAAAGTTTTTGTTAGCCTGGGCATTCGCAATGCTTAGGCTTGCATTGCAAAGGCTTGTAATCACAAACATCATCCACAAACCTATACAATCCCATCCCAACACCAACTGGAGAAATAAAATGAAACTGCCTATCAAAATTAATATCAAACTTAATAACCGTACTACCGCCATGCTCACAGCTGGCGTCATGTATTTTGCATGCTCAAATATCGCCATCGCCGGTCCCACTGCATGGATGCAAGTTAAAAACAATAACCACTTGATTGAATCGCAAAAGAATGGTGTGGGCGATCCGGCGGCGGTTGGGGAGGTTGTGATTGATTTTTATGGGCATGCTGCCTTTAAGATGACTTCTCCAGCTGGGATGACGCTGCTGTTTGATCCGTGGCGGAATGATCCTTCTGGTGCGTGGGGATTGTGGTTTCCGAATGAATTTCCGGAAATTGAGGTGGATGCAATTCTCTCTACGCATGCCCATTTTGACCATGATGCAACCGAGCGACCTAACGGGCAGATGATACTCGACCGCATCGTTGGCACTTACCGCTTCAGCGATGTAAAAATTACTGGGTTGGCGGATAAGCATCAATGCGATGCACCGGGTTGGTATAAATGGACCGATGCGATGCCCGAATTTGGTCAACCGCAGTGCCCGCCCGATAATTTTCATCACTTGGATAACAATATCTATTTGTTGGAAACTGGCGGAATGCGCATCGTGATTTGGGGGGATAATCGCCCAAATCCCAACGCGCATGTGTGGGCTGCTTTGACGGCTATTGATGTACTGGTGTTGCCGGTGGATTCCTCCCAACATATTTTGAGTTACGCACAAGCCGATGCTATTGTGAAACGCATCCAACCGCATGTCATTATCCCCGAACATTACCTAACCCGCGGCGCATCCCTGACCCTAACCACGCTGGGCTCGGCCGAGGAATGGACTACGCGACAGCCGAACCACACGATGCTTGATTCGCCGAGCCTAAAACTAACCGCCGCCAAAGTACGAAAAATGGACCGCCATGTACTGTATTTCGGCGATCATCACCGCCAGGATTAAAACCCTGTCGGGGGTGGTAATTTCCTTGCCTTTGAGATTTTTTATCTTTATATTCACCGAACATTTATAAAGTATTCACCGACCGTTAACCTTTCAATCTGGAGAACATCATGACTATCCGAAAATCATCCCGCCAATCTATCGTCACCAGCGTGGCGATGGCTGCGACATTGTTGTTGGGCGGCGGCGTCGCTGACGCGCAAAACAAAACCCTCAAAATCGGCTTCGTTGGCGTGACCAGCGGCGCGAAAGCGGCCTGGGGCATATCTAATGTCCGCTGCATACAAACGCGCGCCGATTGGATTAATGACGAGGGCGGTATCCAAATTGGCGACACCACTTACGATATTGAAATCGTAACCTGGGACACCCAAGACAACACCACCCGTGCGCGCGAGGGCATGGAAAAAATGGTGCAAGAAGGCATTCATTATGTCGTCGGGCCCAATACCGATCCAACCGCCGCGGCAGTGCGCCCGGTGGCGGAACGCGATGGCGTGATGTATTTCCCGTACGCTTTCCCCAAGGAATTATATTCCCAGCCCGCTTCCAATGCCGTTTTGGGCATGATCGCCAACTACCAATCGGGTCCGGCAATCTATAAATACTTGAAAGAAAACAAGGGCGTGAAATCCATCGCTTTTTTGGCGGCAAACGAATCGGATGCGCTGAGCCAGCGTGAGGGCGGTGTGCAAGCGGCCAAAACGCTCAACTTGAAAGTGTTAGCGGAAGATGCGTATCAAAGCGACACTCGCGACTTCGCAGCGGCAGTCACCCCCATCGTCAAACTCAAGCCTGATTTACTGGTACTTTCCGGCGTCGCCGGTGGCACCGCACCGCTCATCATCCGTGCCGTGAGAGAGCTGGGCTATAAAGGGCTGCTGTCAGCGGAAACCGCGCAAGATGCCAAGCAGCTGAAAGAGGGCGCCGGCAAACTGGCGAATGGCTTTATTTCAGTCGGTGGTGCTTCCACGCCGGAAATTCGCTCCGAGATGATGGAGGAATTCATCCGCCGATATACCGCGGATCATGGTCAGTATGACGACGAATCCAATACCAAGGTGTATGCCATGGAATATATTTTGGAAACGCTCAAAGCCAATCCGAAAGCGTTGACCGATGTCAAGCAATTCCAAGAAACGATGAACACGCTTTCGGTGAAAAATCCGTTTATGAAAGGCGATCAAAAGTTGGCATATGTCGGCTCTACTTCTTTCGGGCAGAAACGGCAAGTGGGCATTCCGATGGTGGTTAACGAATACCGCGACGGTAAATTCGAAACCCTATTTGTCACCACCGTTGATTAATCTCAACCTTAGAAAAGCCCGCATGTCGGGCTTTTCTTTTTTTGAGTTTTTTATTTAAATTCAGCGATTGCCCTAAATGGAACAAGTCGTTGTCAACGGGCTATATTTGGGCGCGCAATATGCACTGATTGCCCTCGGGCTCACGCTCATTTTTGCTCTGATGAATGTGCTCAACTTCGCACACGGGCAAATGTATGTGTTGGGCGGCTATATGACCTATCTTGTCTATGGGATTTGGGGGCTGCCCTTCATCTTCGGGCTTATGCTATCGGCGATGACTTTGTTAATCGTCGGTGCGGTGGTGGAGAAATTTTTATTCCGCCCGGTATTGAAAAAAAGCGCGCGCGAAGAAAGCTCTATGTTATTAGCGGCCGGCTTGGCGTTTCTTTTTGACAGCATTATTTTATTGCTATTCGGGCAAAAGCAACGCGGTGTGCCGAAAATCATGGAAGGCATACAAAACTGGGGCGATTTTACAATCGTCATCCCCAACGACAAACTCGTGGTGGGCGTGTGTACGGTGCTAATCATCGCCGGTTTCATCGGTTTCATGCAATACACCAAACCCGGATGCGCGATGCGGGCGATGGCGCAAGACCGAATCGCCGCGCAACTAATGGGCGTATCGGTGGATCGCTACGGCATGCTTGGTTTCGCCTTAGGCGCGATGTTAGCCGGGCTCGCTGGCGGATTATTGGTCGCCATTACCGGAGTGAGCTCCGGCATCGGTGGTCCGATTTCTATCAAGGCGTTTTTGATGGTGATGATCGGCGGCGCCGGCGTGGTGCCAGGGGCGATTGCCGGCGGCTTTATTTTGGGCATGATGGAATCTTTCGGCCTATCTTATCTGCGCGAATTTGGCGACATTACTTACTTGGTAATCTTCGCCAGCCTAATGGTATTTCTCAGCATCCGCCCCAACGGATTGATGGGCAAACCGTGGGGATGACCGAATGAAGGCAGCAGCATGACGAAACACCTGAAAACCGCGCTTGGCTGCGGCGTTTTTCTGTTATCGGTACTGGTGGTTGTGCCGTGGCTATTGCAGATCACCGGGCGCGGCGATTTAATGAGCGTGATGACTTCGGTGGCGTTATTGAGCGTTATCAGCTCTGGCGTGTGGCTGACTTTTTTCATCGGGCGAATCAATATCGGGCAAGGCGCATATGCGCTGATGGGCGGCTATGTGTCTGCCATTTTGGTGGTCAAATACGGCGTACTGTTTTGGTGGACTTTGCCGCTTGCCGGGTTGTTTTGCGCGGCCGCGAGCGTGCTGATTGGCTTGCCCATTTTGCGATTGCGCGGCGTGTATTTTGCGATGGTAACCTTGACCTTAACCGAGGTCGCGCGTCTGCTCGCGCAAACATTATCCATTACCAACGGTCCGCGCGGCATCACCAACATTCCGCCGCCGGGTGGCGTGGAAATTTTCGGGCTAACGATCATCCCCAACTTTGCCGAATTGGAAAATCTGCGCCTCGGCTTTTATTATCTCGCCGTGGTGCTGATGATTTTGTGCTTCGTCGGTATGTGGCGGCTGGTGAACTCGCGGCTCGGCGTGTTGTGCCGTTCGCTTCAACAAAACGAAGAACTCGCCTCGTCCATCGGCGTTAACATCACTTACTTGCGCGTTTTGGCATATGCCATTTCCTCCTTTCTCGGCGGCGTCGGCGGTGCTATTTTTTCCGCGATTGTGCAATCCATCTATCCCGCCACTTTTCAAATTCAAGAATCGGTGAACTTCATGTTGTACTGCTTCATGGGCGGACTCAATTATGTATTCGGACCCATGCTGGGAGCTTTGGTGTTGTATCTCGGCTGGGATGCCCTATTTAAGACCGGGCAATATCAACTATTGATTTTTTCATCGGTGTTAATCGCGCTGATACTGTTTTTGCCGAATGGCTTGATGAGTGTACGCCTGCCCACCGACAAAATAAAAGCAATCCGCGCATGGCTTCAGCCGGGCAAGAAGATTAAAGGCGAGTAATTCGGCGGGGGTGCAAATTTAATGGCAAGAGAGATGCGCCTGGATAACCATGGCACTAGGCTATCAGGCAAACGCGCGCTAATCACCGGCGGCACCCGCGGAATCGGCAAAGCCATCGTCGCCAGTTTCATCGCGCAAGGTGCGCAAGTCGCCACCACCGGCCGCGCTGAACACGCCGATCATCTTCCCACCGCGGCTCACTATATCCGCGCCGATAGTGCCGATAGCGCACAGATAACCCACGCGGTGAAAAAAACCATGGACGCATTTGGCGGTATTGATGTGTTGGTCAATAACGCCGGCGTGGAGATTGAAAAACTACTGGAGCACACCACCGAAGAAGAGTGGGATTATCTAATGGCAGTCAATGTCAAGGCGGTCTATCTATACGCCAAACAAGTCATTCCCCGCATGCGCGCCGGCGGCGGTGGTGCCATCATCAATCTCGGTTCCATCAGCGCAGTCATGGCGGATGCCGGATTGGCTGCCTACAACACCAGCAAAGCCGCGGTGCTCGGGCTGACGCGCAGCATCGCAGTGGAACATGGCATGGATGGCATTCGCTGCAATGCGATCTGCCCGGGCTGGATTGACACCGCCATGCTCACCCAAACCTTCGCCCAAGCCAAAAACCCGGATGCGGCGCGAACCGCCATCAACGCCATGCACCCGCTGCGCCGGCTCGGGCAGCCGGAAGATGTCGCCGCTATGGCATTATGGTTGGCTTCCGATGAATCCTCCTTTGCCAGCGGCCAAACCTTCACCGTGGACGGCGGCTTGACCGCCGCTTCACCAGCCGACCCCAACCGATTCTAATAACGCTCCATGAATACTCCATGAACAAAACCCACAACCGCACAACAAAAACTCGGCAAGCCGATCAATTCAATGCCGACCCGGAAAAATCTTGGGCGATGCCGTCGTGGTATTACTACGATGCGGAAATCGCCGCGCAGGAGAGCGATGCCATTTTTGCGAATTCTTGGCAGTATGTTGGTCACGCCGAAGATCTCGCCCGTGCGGGTGCCTATATCACCCGGCAAATCGCCGACGAGAGCATCCTCCTCATTCGCGGGCACGACCACGTGTTGCGCGCCTTCTACAATGTCTGTTCGCATCGCGCCCATCAATTGCTGAGCGGTGCCGGGCAAACCGACGCCATCGTCTGCCCGTATCATGCCTGGACTTACGATCTTGCCGGCGGATTGCACAGCGCCCGCAACAGCGCGAATGTCGCCAACTTTGACGCGGCGGCGTTGTGCTTGAAGCCAATTCAAGTGGAGGTTTTCGTCAATCTGGTATTTGTCAATCTCAACGCACAAGCGGCCGCGCTGCATAGTCAATTAGGCACTATGGAAAAAGAGCTGCGCAGTTTCGCCCCGCAACTGGATTTCTTGAGCAAAACCGCCTCGCGCGAATATCCAATCCGCGCCAACTGGAAAACGATCATGGAAAACTACGCCGAGTGCTACCATTGCCCGAACGCCCATCCGGATTTTGCCAGCGGCGTGGTGGAGATGGATTCCTATCGGGTCAAAACGCATGACATTCATCACGCCCACACCAGCCAGGCTAAGCCGCCACAAAAAAGCAGTCACCCAATTAACGCACGCGCCGGCGAACGTGCCGGCGAATTTGGCTCGTGGTTTATCTGGCCTAACCTCGCCATTGAAGTGTATCCCGGCGGCAATCTAAACATCTTTCACTGCATCCCAACCGGACCCGAATCTTCCCTGCAAACCATCCAATGGTATTTCCCCGCTCAGCAATCTACCCGCCAACCCACCCGCGCGCAATCTAAACTCATCGCGCACTTGCACCGCACCGTGCGCGTTGAAGATGTTGATTTATGCGAAAGCGTGCAGCGCGGACTCAAAAGCCGTGCTTATCATCAAGGTCGCTTAATTGTTGACCGCGCGCGCAGTGATGCCAGCGAACATTCGGTGCATCATTTCCAATCGTTGGTGCGCCGCGCTTTGGGCGTTCAGACATAAATGACCGCCAACTTAAACCCTGCCAGCGGCGACTCCACCGCCTGGCCTACCGTCGCCATCCTCGCCTCCACGTTGCTGTGGGGAACTTGGTGGATACCGCTGCGCACGCTGGACGCCTTGGGTTTTGGCAGCATCTGGGCAAGCGGCGGCGGGTTGTTGTTTCCGTTATTGGTGATGCTACCGATTGTAATCTTGCACCGCCAACGCATCATCGCGGCCGGCTGGCCGCTGATTCTCGGTGCGTTCTTTTTTGCTTGCGCGATAGCACTCTACGCCGAGGGCGTGTTGCGCGGTCAAGTTGCGCGGGTGATTTTGTTGTTTTATTTAACGCCAGTGTGGAGCACGTTGCTGGCGCACTTTATGTTAGGCAAACCAATCACGAAGCGGCGCATCCTCACCTTACTATTCGGCTTGGCGGGAATGTTAGTCATTCTGGGCGGTGGCGATGCGAGCGATACCAACCTGTTGCCGCGCAACATCGGCGAGTGGCTTGGATTGATATCCGGCGTCGCTTGGGGGCTGGCGATGGTCTATACCCAGCGAACCCCGACCCACCCGCTGGCTGACAAAGTAGCGTTGCAATTTATTTTTGCGCTGTTGATATTCGCCGGCTTGACGGTGATTCCCGGCGGGCGGGAATGGTCAATACACTTTGATATCACGCTCACCACGATAGGCTGGTTGCTGGGCTTCGCTTTTATTTGGAATCTGCCGGTGGTATGGCTGACCTTTTACGGCGGTAGCCGAATTGAACCGGGGCGCGTGGCAATCTTGCTGATGATGGAAGTCGCCATCGGCATCATCACCGCTTCTATTTTCACCGATGAGCTTTTCGGACAACGCGAGTTTATCGGCGCAGTGTTGATTATCTCGGCCGGGCTTGTGGAATTCGTCAAACTACCCGGCAGCGGAAAAACGGCTGAGCGGTTAAATCCGGACGGTTAAACGCAGGTGGTTAACCGCGAACCAAGCAACGTCGAAAGCACATGCCCAACTAATGCGCCCGGCTGAAATCCTTACCGATGGACTTTAAGGTATTCACCATGCTGACCAAGCCGTTAGAACGGGTCGGCGACAGATGCTCCTGCAAACCGATGGCATCAATGAAATAAAGTTGTGCGCATGCGATGCTTTCCGGCCTCTGCTCAGCCAACACGCGCACCAGCAAAGCGATGATGCCTTTGGTGATAATCGCATCGCTATCAGCGGAGAATTGGAGCGTGCCATTGTGCATCTCGGCGCGCAACCACACCCGACTCTGGCATCCGCGAATCAGGTATTCATCGGTTTTATACTTTTCATCAATGACGGTGAGTTTTTTCCCCAGATCAATGATGTATTCATATTTATCGCTCCATTGATCAAACAAACCAAATTCCTCAATGATGGAATCTTGAATTTGATTAATGTCCACGGTGTCCACAGGGTTTACAAATTTTCGTAGCGACGCGCGGCTTTCAAGTCAACATCTTGGCGGCGCGCGCAACGCCGGCCACTAACGCATCAACCTCAGCGCGATTGTTATAGGCTGCGAACGATGCGCGCACCGTGCCTGGGATCTCGTAAAAATCCATCAGCGGCTGAGTGCAATGATGCCCGGTGCGCACCGCGATGCCTTGCTGATCAAGAATCGCGCCGATGTCAAACGGATGCGTACCTTCCACTATAAATGAAATAACGCATGCCTTGTGTTGCGCCGTGCCGATGATTTTTAACCCGGCAATGGCCGTCAATTTTGTCGTGGCGTATTCAAGGATATCTTGTTCGTGGGCGTGCAAAGCATCGGCATCCAACTGCGCAAACCACGCAAGTGCCGCGCCGAGGCCGATGCCGCCGACAATATTTGGCGTGCCGGCTTCAAACTTATGCGGTAAATCGGCAAAGGTGGTTTTCGCAAAAGTCACGCGCTCAATCATCTCGCCGCCGCTTTGATACGGTGGCATGTCACGCAGCAACGACTGCCGACCGTATAACACCCCGACCCCGGTGGGCGCAAAAACTTTGTGCCCGGAAAACGCATAAAAATCCGCATCCAAAGCGCGCACATCAACGCGCATGTGCGGCATCGCTTGCGCACCATCCAACAACACCAGCACGCCCTTGGCATGCGCCAGTTGAATAATTTTACTCACCGGATTGATGCTCCCCAAGGCGTTGGATACATGGGCGACGGCAATCATTTTGGTGCGCTCCGATAGCATCTCTTCCAAGGCATCCATGCGCAACTCGCCGCGCTGGTTGATGGGCAAAACCCTCACGCGCGCGCCGCGCTCTTCGCAGATTAACTGCCACGGCACGATGTTGGAATGATGCTCCATGTGCGAGATGATGACCTCGTCGCCCGATTGCAAATTCGCGCGCCCCCAGGAAGATGCCACCAGATTGATGCTGGCGGTGGTGCCACTGGTCAGCAACACCTCGCCAGCGTGTGCAGCGTTTATGTGAGCGCGCACAATCTCGCGGGCGTCTTCATATTGGCTGGTCGCTTCTTGGCTTAGGTGATGAACGCCGCGATGAATGTTGGCGTTGAATTCACGGTAATAGCGGGCAATAGTATCTATGACACACTGCGGTTTTTGTGCGGTCGCACCATTGTCAAGATAGACCAACGGATTGCCCTTGATTTGCCGATTCAGAATCGGGAACTGACGGCGAACAGCTTCTACCTCAAACGCTGGCTGCGTTTGTTTTTTGGCGGAAGATGATGTGGCGGAAGGGGTTGCGGCGAAGGTAATCACAGGGTAATCAAGGAATAAAAAAGGGTAAGAAAAATTAACGGCGGCATCCAAAAATCGTCCAGAAAGTGTCTAAAAAATCACATCGGGTTATAGCGTGATTATAGCCGATAGCGTAGGTTTTTTTCGGGTTGTTTTCAGCACACATCTCGCCCGTATTTTCCGTATACTGGAAACGCTCAGGCTTACACATGACCTGTTTTCACATAACTTGACTTCACCGTCCAAAAACATGACCCAAACCCATGACCTCTAAACGTAGCGGCGGCCAAGTGCTGGTGGATGGATTAATCGCCTACCAAGTGCAGCATGTATTTTGCGTCCCCGGCGAAAGTTATCTCGCCGCGTTGGACGCTTTTTATGATCACCGTCAGCGCGTTCAACTCATCGTGTGCCGACAAGAAGGCGGTGCAGCCTATATGACCGAAGCCTACGGCAAATTGAGTGGGCAGCCCGGAGTTTGTTTTGTCTCGCGCGGACCCGGGGCAGCAAATGCGATGATTGGCGTTCACACCGCATTTCAAGATTCCACTCCGATGTTGTTGTTCATTGGCCAAAATCCGCGCAATGAACGCGGCCGCGAAGCTTTTCAGGAGTTGGATTATGCTGCTGTTTATGGCGGTGTCGCCAAAGCCGTGTTGCGAATCGAGCACGCGGAAGATATTCCGCAGCAGCTATGCAACGCTTGGGCGACGGCGATTTCCGACCGTCCGGGTCCGGTGGTGATTGAGCTGCCCGAAGACATGCTGCGCGATGAAGTGATGGTGGCCGATTGCCAAAAGCCACTGCGCCCGGTCAAAACTCCAGCGGCTGAATCGCTCGCTCGGTTTGGCGAGCTGCTGCAACAATCGGCGCGTCCGATGGTCATTTTCGGCGGCGCAGCGTGGACCCCTGAGACCAATCAAAGGTTGGCGGCGTTTTCAATAAAGCATCGCGTACCGGTCGCTTGCGCATTCCGCCGCCAAGACATGTTTGATAACACCCATCCGCATTATGTCGGCGAGCTCGGCATCGCGCCCAATCCGGTGCTGGTTAAATTGGTGAAAGATTCAGATTTGATTATCGCACTCGGCGCACGGCTGGGGGAAATAACCACTTCCGGCTATACGCTGTTTGAGACTGATGAATGGGCAAGCGCATTTGCGCCGCACGGCACACAAAAACTGGTGCATGTATTTCCGGCAGCGGCCGAATTGAGCTCGGTTTATCGCGCCGAACTTGGGGTTGATTGCGATGCAATTACCTTTCTCAACGCGGCCGCTGCCATCCCCGCCACCGCCGCTGAACCCGCCGAGAAAAATGCACGCCAGCGGCGCATCGGCATCGCCCGACGTGCCTATATTGATTTCATGCAGCAGCCACGGGATGCAAGCGCACCCGTGCGGATGGATAAAATCATGGCATTCCTGCGCGACCGCTTGCCGGCGGATAGCATCCTCACCAGCGGTGCCGGCAACTACACGATATGGGCGCAACGCAACTACCAATTCAGCCGCCCAAAAACGCAATTGGCCGCCACCAACGGCTCCATGGGCTATGGCGCGCCGGCGGCTCTCGCCGCCAAACTCCTCCACCCACAATCCTTGGTCGTATCGTTTTCCGGCGACGGCTGCTTTTTGATGAATAGCCAAGAGCTCGCCACTGCCCTACAATATCGCCTGAATATTATATTTCTGATTCTCAACAATCAATGCTACGGCACGATTCGCACCCACCAAGAACGTCACTACCCAGGCCGCCCAATCGCCACCGCCCTGAACAACCCAGATTTCGCCGCGCTCGCCCGTGCTTACGGTGCATTCGGTGCATGCGTACGGCGCACCGATGAATTTGAACACATATTTGAACAAGCGGTGCACAGCGATACAGTAGCAGTCATTGAGATTCAAATCGGCGCGGACATTCAAACCAATAAGCCAGTCGGCGCGCAAACTACTCAATCGGTATGAACGCTATGCTAAAAAATAAAATCGCAATTATCACCGGCAGCGCGCGCGGCATTGGTCTGGCGTGCGCGCAACGCTTCGTCAAAGAGGGGGCAACGGTGATTCTTACCGATGTGCAGGATGCGGAAGGCGAGCAAGCCGCCGCGCAATTGCGCGCCGCCGGTGGCGCGGCGTTATACCACCGCTGCGATGTAACTGACCCGGCGGCGATTCAATCGCTGATGGATTTTGCCGTTGCGCGTTATGGCCGCATTGACAGCGTAATCGCCAACGCCGGCATCGTCCATGTCGCTGACATTCTTGATTTAGAAGTGGCGGATTTCGACCGCGTACTTAGTGTCAATCTGCGCGGCGTATTCCTCACTGGCCAATGTGCGGCGCGGCATATGGCGACCCAAGAATTGGACGCGGATGGCAGCCGCGGCACCATCATCAACATGTCATCCATCAACGCAGTGCTTGCCATCCCCTCAATTGCGCCATATGTTATCGCTAAGGGCGGAGTCAATCAGTGGACGAAATGCCTCGGCATCCGCATGGCGGCTGAGCAAGTGCGGGTCAACGGCATTGGTCCCGGCTCTATTAATACCGAAATGTTTCGCTCAATTGCCGACAATCCGCAGAAACGGCGGGAAGTATTATCGCGCACCCCCATAGAACGCCCGGGCGAGCCCGATGAAGTCGCCAAGGTCGCAGTATTTCTCGCGAGTGATTATTCAAGCTATATGATTGGCCAAACCGTCTATCCCGACGGCGGGCGTTTGGGCTTGAACTATTTGGTTGCGGTCAAAGAATGATGCACCAATCAACCCCGGCGGCGACTCTTGATTTTGCGGTGCTGCGTCGCTGGATTGGCAAGCGCCAATCAACCACCGACATCATCCGCGCACAACCGGTCGTGCGAATGCAAGCCACCCTTGATGGAGCGGCGACGACGCCACGCGATGGCGAGCCGTTGCCCGCCGCATGGCATTGGCTATTTTTTCTGGACGCCACACCACTGCGCGAATTGGACCGTGATGGCCATGCCGCGCGCGGCGAATTTCTGCCACCGGTGGCGTTGCCGCGACGTATGTGGGCCGGCGGGCGGCTGCGCTTTAGGGAGCCGATGCGTATTGGTGAGACCATTCGCAAGCAATCTACCATCCAAGAGGTGGTGCGAAAAACCGGCCGCACCGGGGAGTTGTGTTTTGTTACCGTGCGCCATGAATTCAGCTGCGGGGCACAATTGAAAATGATTGAGGAACACGACATCGTCTATCGCCACGATCATCATGACCATAAACATGACCATGAACATGACCATAAACATGCCCCCGCCAGCGTATCGGCGGCACCCACAGATGCCGATGCCAGCAGGCAAATCACCCCGACCCGCGTCATGCTATTTCGTTATTCCGCGCTGACTTTCAACAGCCATCGGATTCACTACGATGCGGAATATTGCCGCGATGTGGAGGGGTTTCCCGATGTGGTGGTGCACGGACCCTTAACCGCGACTTGGTTAGTGGCGATGGCAAGCGAGCAATGCGGCGCGGCGGCATTAGGCGCGTTTGAATTTCGCGCGCATCGCCCACTTTTTGCCGACCAACCAATTACCATCGCCTGCAAAAAACAGCCCGGGCAACTCCAACTATGGGCAGCAAATGCCCGCGGCGAGCTCGCCATGCGCGCGACCGCTACGCTGCTTGATTAATCAATTACACTGACACCGGCATCGCACATAATGATGCCGCGGTCGCCAAAATAACTAATCAACAACGTCCGCGCGCGTTCGCGACGCAACCAATAGCGCGCAAAAAACCGCCGCCCAACAACCTCGGCATATACATAATTTTCATGCACCCACAACGGTAAAACCGGCGCACCAAAAATTTCCCTTGCTTGCCCAGCGGTCAAGTTGGCGTAAGGTTGTGCGGAAGTGAAAAAACTAAAGCGCAAGCGCAAATTGTGATGCCCGCCGTCTTTATCAATCATAAAGCCGACATGATGCTCGCGTTCGGGGTTGATATTGTTGCCGAGCACATGGCAAACCCCCGCATAGACCTTGGGCAACGCGGTTAAGTCCAGGCTTTCGCCACGCTCAAAACGCGCCCACATCTGCTGTTGCTGCGGACCACAAAAGTCATGACATACATGGGTAGGCAATCCACTGGCGGCGTGCGCATCGCCGGCGAGGAGCGTCAGGCATAACAACACCGTCGCCGCCGTCGCCACCACACTAAGATGACCAGCAAAAGCAAAGCGAGGTTGTGCGCCGATGGTCAAGTCCATAGTCAAATCCATGGTCTAACTCATGGCGTCATCATAGCGTAGCGCGAAGCGCGTTCTTTATTGCCAGCGTACATTGATGATAATTTGAATGCTGATTTGCCAATCGCGTGCGGTGGCGGTATGGTGATGCATCATTCTTACGATTCATGCGGCACGCCGCCCTCCCCATGGCAAATTGGTTTGTCTACATCCTCCGTTGCGCCGATGATTCCTTATACACCGGAATCACCACCGACCTTCAACGGCGTGTGGCCGAACACAATTCCGGCGCGCGCTTGGCGGCGCGCTATACCCGCCCGCGACGGCCAGTGACGCTGGTCTATCACGAGAATCAAGTTAGCCGCGCGACTGCCAGCCAGCGCGAGTGCATGCTTAGAAAACTGCGCAAGGCCGACAAGGAACAACTGATATTGAAAGCCACGCCCGACTGCCTAACCGAATGACTATCCGGCGACGCCCCGCATGCCGCACAATCCGCCGCACGACATTATTCGCCATCCACCCACGCGCTTAGCTTGACCATTACATAAGCAACGACCGCAACTGCGCGGTGATCACGGTGGCGTGTTCTACCAGTGCCATGTGTCGGTGTCCTTGATTGATGATGAGTTGGCTATTGGGCAAATCGCGGCATAGTGCGCGGGCCATCGCGGCGCTCGAGCCGGAGTCGTCTGCCATGGAGCCGTGTTCGCGGGTGATATGGTATCGCGCACGCACCCCCAGGCATTGGGCTTCGGTGCGTTGGTAGACGCTGTGCAACAGCCCAAGATGGGTTAGGCGGTCGGGCTGTTGGGATGCGAAAGCTTGGGCGATTAACGCGCCCATGGAAAATCCAACCAGGGCAAAACGTGCGACGCCGAGATAATGTATGAGGCACATCAACTGGTCAACATAATCGCTGATTTTGCGCGCGCCGGCAGGGTTGTGACTCTCTCCGTGACCGAGAAAATCGTAACGCAGCACGGCAAAATCTGGACTAAGTAACTCCATCGGCACGCGCCACATGGTGTGGTCCAAGCCGACTCCGTGAACCAACACCACCAGCGGTTTGATCGCAAGGTCGCCGTGCAGGTGATAATTCGTGCCGCGAAAATTCCGTTGAATGGTCAATTAAATAGTCAATTCGCTCTGCTTGTTTTAATATTGATTGGCAAATGATGGTGGTAGGGCGTGCAGGGCTCGAACCTGCGACCACCTGATTAAAAGTCAGATGCTCTACCAACTGAGCTAACGCCCCTCGTGCGACATCCGCGGCTTTGTGTGCTGGATAAAAACCGCGGCGCGATTATCCCGCCCCGGAGGGCTGAGGTCAATTCATTATGTGCAGCCGTCCGATTACGGGCGGCGCGAATCTTATCGGCAAAAACCGCCAATTAAACATTGCCGCATAGCCCAACGGCGAGCTATCCGCGGCGGTTGATTACTGCTGAATGGTCTGTTCAATGCGACGCAACCGAGTATGCGCCGATACGGCCACTTGATGGCCCGGGAATCGTGCCAGAATATCACGGAAAATTTCCGCTGCATCTTCATATGCACCAATATCATATTGGATATAACCGATTTTCAGCAACGCTTCGGGAGCCCGCGGGCTATCGGGATAGCGAGTCGTCACGGTGCGAAAACCCGAGAGCGCGGATTCAAACTCGCGATTCACATAATACGCTTCGGACATCCAATAATACGCATCATCCGCCAGTTGGCTGGTTGGCCAAGCATCCACTAATTGCTGAAATCCGGCGATGGCGTCTTGGTATTTACTTTGCTTGAGCAAGTCAAAAGCCTGCTGATAGGCTTGTTGTTGTGGCACCGACACCACCTCGGCTGAAGCTGCATCATCGCCACTCGCGGATGCCGCTTGCACGACCGCTACATCAGCACCGCCCACCGTGGCCGGCTCAGTTGCGACGCCGTCAATCGCGCCGGGGATAAGGTCGGGGATAATGACACCAACGCCGCCATCAATAATCCCCAACCGCTGGGCGCGTTCCAACGCCAGCAGGCGACGGTCTGAATCCTGAAACAGATTCTGCTGGCGACGCTTGGCGGTATCGGCGTTGAACTCCATTTCTTCCACCGCATTGCGCAGTTTCTTGAGTTCTTCCTTCAAATTGGTCAGTTGCTCCAGCGTTTTCAACACTTGGGTATTGACTCGTGGCGACTGTCCGGCCGAGTTCTGAGCTGGAATTTGCGCCGTCGAATTTTGGTTGGGCGTATAGACCGGTGCCACGCAACCGCTGAGCACCGCTAACAACGACACCAATAGCCAACTACGGCAACGGAATGTTTGCTTAGTTATTTCTTTAATCATAATCACAACTTTACCTAAATTTGTATTCACTTTTTCATCGCGCCGTCAGCCGCTATTGATACAGAATTTCAACTCGGCGATTGAGGCTCCAAGTGCTTTCATCGTGGCCGAGGGTAACCGGGCGTTCTTCGCCGTAGGAGACCGTCTGGATGCGCCCCTCGCCGACGCCCAACGCGTGCATCACATTGGCAACCGACCTGGCGCGGTCTTCTGCCAGGGCGAGGTTATATTCGCGGGTGCCGCGCTCGTCGGCGTGCCCCTCCAGGATGAGTTGGATATTGGTGACGCCGTTTAAGTAGCTGGCGTGGGCTTGCACCACGGCTTCCCCTTCGGCAGTCAAGATGCTGCTGTCGTATTCAAAATAAACCACGCGCTGGGCGAGCAAGTCGGCGGCTTGCGGAAGATCAGTGGTGTCGGTGCTGCCATCGCTACCGAGGCCAGTGGCGGTGACTTCTCCGACAACGCCGCCGACGCCACCTTCCACTAGCTCGCCTTCGCCAAATTCCTCCACAATGATTGAATCATTCCCCGCCGGGGAGCCACCGCAACCGACCAGCAAGCTGCTGATGGCAAACAGAATGAGATACGGCAGTATTTTACGCATGACAAATGTCCTCTAATGGGCTTCTACGGCTCTATGGTTTGGGGGTGAACGGCGACCACGCCGGCTCGCGAACGGTGCCGTTTTTTACTGTGAGCACCTGATGCACTCGGCCGTCAGGGGATACCGCGGCCAGCACATTGCGACCGCCAGATTGGGTGGCATACATAATCATTTCGTCATTTGGGGCGAAAGTGGGTGATTCATCCTGGTTGGTTTTAGTCAATTCGGTAACGGTTCGCGCCGCAGCGGAGTATAACCCAACTCGGAAGCCATTACCTTGATTGGTGATTAATGCGATGGATTTTCCATCGCTGGAATAGCTCGCACCAGCGTTGTATTTGCCGTGGAAAGTAACACGCGCAGCGTCGCCCCCGGCGGTGGCGATTTGGTAGATTTGCGGCGTGCCGGCGCGCCCCGAAGTAAAGGCGATGGTGTTGCCATCCGGCGACCACGCTGGCTCGGTATCTATGGCGGTGTGATGGGTCAATCGGCGCAGGTTGGCGGTCGCTAAATCATAAATATACACCTCCGAATTGCCCACGGTGGACAGCGTCATCGCCAACCGCCGCCCGTCCGGCGACCACGCCGGCGCGCTATTGATGCCATCGTGCGCGGCGATTCGTTGGCGGCTACCACTCCACAAATCTTGGACATAAATCATGGAGCGCTTGTTCTCAAACGAAACGTAGGCAAGTTTATCGCCACGCGGCGACCACGCCGGCGATAGGATGGGCTGCGGCGATTGGAGGATGGTCTTGGGGTTATGCCCATCGGCATCCGCGATTTGTAGCAGGAATTTTTTTGCCGACGGTGTCTCTTCCACTGTGATGTAGGCGATGCGAGTATTAAAAGTGCCGGGTTTGCCGATTAAGGTTGCGTAGATGAGGTCGCTGATTTGATGGCCGACCGTGCGTAACCGCGCGGCTGGCACCACGAATTTCTGCCCAGCCAATTGCTGCTCGCGAAACACATCCAATAACCGAAAGCGCACTTCGTATTTGCCGTCGCCGACCTCCGACACTTGCCCGATTACCAACGCTTCGACTTTCAGCAAGCGCCAATTTTTATACTGCACCGATTCCGGGGCATGCGGAGTGCTCAGAAAATCGCTGCGTGGTAGCGGCTCAAATTTTCCGCTTTGCGCAAGATCAGCCGCGATTACCGCAGCGGGCAAATCAGCAATCGGCAAGTCAGCGATGGCGTTCACGCCTTCCCATCCGAACGGCACGATGGCAATAGGAATGGCAGTTTCCACGCCTTGAATAATCTCAATGGTCAGCACCGCCGACGCCGGAGTGGATGCGCCTACTATAATTATTGTCAGCAGCGTTGATGACGCATTCGCAAGCATGCTTTTTAACCGGCGGCTAATTTTAATCGGGGCTAAATTTGAGATTAAACTCATTGATAAACTCATAGTATTGTGGGTTAGTCGGAAACGGTAACGGCGATGC
>WASV01078943.1_pt1 | contig 20532 bp, 16 predicted proteins | sample 5698531 | NCBI WGS metagenome assembly WASV01 (sample SAMN11175559, study PRJNA528189) | sponge metagenome | isolation source: marine sponge | host: Myxilla | place: Antarctica: Western Antarctic Peninsula, King George Island | collected 2013-01 | reverse complement strand
ATCCTCCTCCCTAATCCTCAACTCCCCCTACACCGTCCCCACCCAACACTGGAAATTCGTCCAGGAAGGTGAACCGTTTGGGCGTGAGAAAGGTCGCCGGGCAGCCGGGTATATGGCTGCCGACCCGGCGGCGAAGCCGCATCAGGATAGTGGGAGATTGATTGAACTGCCGCTTGTTAATCAAATCCGGCGGCGGGTTGATGATTGGCGGGAGGCGGGGTGTCCGGGGATTACTGGCATTACCAAAGCATTGCTTGAACATTGGCGGGATGAGGAGGCGCGGGAGTTTCCGTTTTTCTTTTGTCAGATTGAGGCGATTGAGACGCTGATTTGGTTGGTTGAAGCGGCCGATTCGGAAAAAACTGGGATTGCTATTCCTGGCGATGGTGGTGCGTTCTCTCGGCTATGTTCCAAGTTGGCAACCGGCACTGGCAAGACGGTGGTGATGGCGATGTTGATTGCGTGGCAGGCGATTAATCGTGCAACCTATCCCAAAGATAGACGGTTTTCGCAGAATTTTTTTATCGTCGCCCCCAATCTTACGGTCAGGGAACGGCTTGCCGTCCTTAATCCGGCTGGCGAACAAAATTACTACGATGAATTCGGTATCGTCCCGCCGTCTTTGCAGGGCAAACTTTCGCAAGCGCAAATTCTTATCCGAAACTGGCACGCGCTCAGTTGGGAAAGCGAAGAGAGAATCAAAAATAAAAAAGGCGTGGACAAACGCGGGGCGAAAAGTGATGAGGCGTATATCCGCGAAGTGCTTGGTGATATGGCGAATGCGCGCAATCTGATTGTGATTAACGATGAGGCGCATCATGCGTGGCGTATCAATCCGGAGGCTAGCGGAAAATATTTGCGTCAACGGGATATGAAAGACAGTGCCGAAGAAGCGACTATTTGGGTTGGCGGCTTGGATCGTATTCACAAAACGCGCGGCATTTTGAACTGCTTTGATTTTTCCGCTACGCCGTTTGCACCGAGTGGTGGGCAAACCGCTGAAGAAGCGTTATTCGGTTGGATTGTTAGTGATTTTGGTTTGAATGATGCGATTGAATCGGGGTTGGTGAAAACGCCGCGCGTTGTCGTGCGCGAAGATGCAATACCCGATGCGAAAACTTTTAAACCTCGCCTGTATCATATTTATAACGACCCTGAAGTCAAAGACGATCTAAACCGCCCAGCCAGTGCGCATGAGACGCTGCCAGATTTAGTGATGAACGCATTTTTGTTGCTGGGATTTGACTGGAATAAAACCAAGGAGAAATGGGACGAACGGGGAACGCCACCAGTGATGATTACGGTTGCCAATCGCACCGAAACTGCGGCGAGAATTAAACACGCATTTGATAATAAAGATATATTGGTTGAGTCGCTGTGCGATGCGCAAGGAATTTTGCACATAGATTCCAAAGTTCTCAAAGAAGCCGAAGAAAGAGAAACCGGATTGCCGATGGCGAGTGCACAAGGCGAGGGCGAGGAAGGCGGGAAACAGAAGATTACGAAAAAAGAACAATCTGCGTTGCTTCGCGAAAAAGTTAACACGGTTGGGCAACAAGGCAAGCCCGGCGAGCGAGTGCAGAATGTAATTTCCGTTGGTATGTTGTCCGAAGGGTGGGACGCGCGAACGGTGACGCACATCATGGGATTGCGCGCATTCACCAGTCAACTTTTATGCGAACAAGTCGTGGGCAGGGGATTGCGCCGCGCATCCTATGAAATTAATACTGATACCGGACTCTTTGATGCCGAGTATGTAAATGTGTTCGGTGTGCCGTTTAGTTTTCTTCCCTTTGAGGAGAGCGGAGACGAATCGCCGCCTCCGCCATCGCAAAAAGTCACCGTCAAACCGCTTGATGAAAGAAAAGAATTTTCTATTCAATGGCCGAATGTAATTAGGATTAACCGCACCGTTCGTCCTGAACTTTTTTTGGATTGGGATAAAGTGGAAAATTTGGAACTGGATACTTCAAGCACGGTGCAGCTAGCGGAAATCGCGCCGACGGTCAACAGTAAGCCGGATACAACCAAAATCAAAGACATAGACCTTGATAATTTAATCAAACAGCAACGCAAACAAACGCTGATTTTCAAAGCCGCTGAGCATGCGTTGAAGAGTATGAAATCGGACTGGAAAGATAAAGGTCGCGCCGCTGTTTTGATGGCGGGGCTTGTGCGGCTTGCCGAGCAGTTTATAGATTCAGACCGCATCAATATATCGCCCGCACTTTTCAATCAGGATAGCAAGAAAAGACAATTGGTTATTACGCTTAATATGTCAAAAGTGTTTCGGCATTTTTGGCAAGCGATTAAATTCCAGAACACCGAGGAAATAGAGGTAGTGATGGATAATAATTATCCAATCCGCAACACCGGCGATATGCGGCCATGGCGAACTGGGAAACCAAACGAATTAACCAAAAGAAGTCATGTCAATCGCTGTGTGTATGACAGTGCGTGGGAAGCGTCTGAGTCCTTTGAATTGGAGCGAAATAAAGCGGTTAAATCATGGGTGAAAAATGATCATCTCGGCTTTGAGGTGTTGTATGTGTATAACGGTGTGGTCAGAAAATATCGCCCAGATTTTTTGATTGGTATGAAATCGGGGAAAACGCTTGTCCTTGAAGTCAAAGGTCAACAAACTCCACAGGACGATATGAAACATGGCTATATGCGGGAATGGATTGAAGGGGTCAACGCACACGGCGGATTCGGACGGTGGGATTTTAAGGTTTCAAAAAAAACGTCGGACTTAAAAGATATTCTGGCGGGGTAGAACGTGGTTTCAAGTGAGCAGTAATTTCGTGTGGGCAATCGCGTCGCCGAGAGTAACTTGCTGGTGTTATTTTTGGTCTACGGGCATATCCAAAGTATGATCCATTTCCAACGCTGGTTGATTGCTATGGTGTGTGCCTACTGGTTTAGCCGGGACGCCGGCTACGGTGCTGTGTGCGGGGACATCGTTTAGCACTACGCTGCCGGCGCCGATTTTGGCATCTTTGCCAATACGCACATTGCCGAGGATTTTTGCGCCGGCACCGATTAGCACGCCGCTGCCAACTTTGGGATGTCGGTCGCCGCTGTCTTTGCCGGTGCCGCCGAGGGTGACGGCGTGCAGCATGGATACATTGTCGCCGACCACTGCGGTTTCGCCGATGACTACTGAAGTGGCGTGATCAATCAAGATGCCGCTGCCGATGCGCGCCGCTGGATGGATGTCCATGGCGAATACTTCGCTGCTGCGGCTTTGTAGATAGCGTGCGAGTTCGCGGCGTTGATGCCGCCATAGCCAATGCCCGATGCGGTACATCTGTAAGCCTTGATAGCCTTTGTAGTAGAGGAATGGCAGGGAATAGCGGTCGCATGCCGGGTCGCGGTCGCAGAACGCTAGCAAGTCGGTGATGGCATGGCGTAGTAATGATGGGTCGCTGTCGTGGGCGTGGTTGATGATTTTTCGTAAATTTGTTTCGGTGAGCGTTGGGCATGCTAATTTTTGCGCGAGCAATGCCGCGAGCGCATGGCTAAACGACCGATGTTGCAACACGGTCGGCTCCATGAAGGTCGCGAGTAGCGGTTCGTCAGCCAATTGCGTTTCAACTTCGGCGCGCAACGTAAGCCAAACATGATTTTCATGGTCATCATTATGATCATCATGCGCGGTAATCGGATGAATTAAATTCATGCGATGAGTATACCGCAATCAGTGCACCAATTAATGACGTGCGTGACGCAACCTTTTAGCGGCTTGCGATGTGGTTTTTGTGATGCGTTTGGTTAGGATAAATTCCGTGTGGGAAAAAACGCACATTCATGTGCAATTAAAAATTCGCGAGGTAATCGTTCAAGAATTGATATGCATCGGTACCACCACGAAGCGGGTTTGCTGGTCTCGCTCAATGAGAAGCAACGCCGTTTTTTTACCGGCTTTGCGTGAGGCTTGAAGCGCATCTTTAGCCGCTTGCGGCGAGTGGATGGGGGTGTTGTCGATGCGCTTGATGAGGTCGCCGGCTTGTAGTTGCCCGGCGGCACTGCCGTTTGGAGCGACTGCGATTACGACCACACCGTCGGTGTCAGCGGGAATGCCGTATTTCTCGCGGCTTTCATCGTTCAATGCGCCTACCGATAAACCGAGGTCGCCAGTTTCAGCGGTCGCGCCCGGTAGCTCCGATGCGATTGCGTTTGGTTCGCTATTGCCGATGGTAACGCGTAAAGTTTTGCGCTGGTTATTGCGCCAAATTTGGATGTTAACTTCGGTGTTGTTTTTGGTGAGGGCAACGAATTTGGGCAGGTCGCGCATTTTGCTGACTTCTTTGCGGTCGTAGTTAAGGATGACATCCCCGGCTTCTATGCCGGCTTTTTCTGCCGGGCTATCAGCAATGACTTTGGTGACCAGCGCGCCGGTGGATTTTTCCAGGCCGAGGCTGTGGGCGATTTCCGCGCTGACTTTCTGCAGATAAATTCCGAGAAATCCGCGTTTGACGATGCCAGTGTCGCGTAACTGTGCGATGACATTGCTCGCCATGGAAGAGGGGATGGCGAAGGCGATGCCGACGCTGCCGCCGTTGGGCGAATAAATCGCGCTGTTGACGCCGATGACTTCTCCACTGGTGTTGAATAAGGGACCGCCGGAATTGCCGCGGTTGATGGGTGCGTCAATTTGGATGAAGTCGTCCAACGGACCCGCTTGAATATCGCGCCCGCGTGCCGAGATGATGCCGCTGGTGGTAGTGCCGCCGAGCCCGAACGGGTTGCCGATGGCAATCACCCAATCGCCGACTCGCGCCGAATCCGAATCGCCGAATTTTACAAAGGGCAATGGTTTGTCGGCGGTGATTTTCAACAACGCCAGATCGGTTTTTTTATCGTGACCTTTGAGGGTCGCCGGGCGACGAGTGCCATCGGCGAACACCACTTCTATTTCATCGGCACCGTCGATGACATGGTAATTAGTGACCACCAAACCTTCTGGGTCAATGATGAATCCCGAACCGACTGCGGTGGTTTTTCGTTCGCGCGGTTGTGCATGGGGTCGTGCTTTGCGATCGCGGCGAGAGTCTTGCGGTGGCTGATTGAAAAATTTACGGAAAAACTCTTCCAACTCTGGCGACTGTTGATTAAGTTTGGGCTGGCGTTGCGCGTGCGTACGGCTGGTGGTGGAAATATTAACCACTGCGGGTTTTACCGATTGCACCAAATCGGCAAAACCATCGTTGATGTTAACCACTGGCCGACCGATAGCCTCGGATGATGCTGCAACCGACAGCGGCGCGTGGGCGATGCTCAATGCGAATAGGGCGGCGAAGACGGTGGCGGTGATGCGGCTTGCCATGTTCGTTTTGTGGTCATGCGTTGGGCTGTTCGTTGGGGTTGAAGCGAATAATGCGTACATAAAAAATCCTCATAGTGATCATGGTGGGTTCATTGTGCGTAGGGTAGCAGAGTAATTATTACCGCAAGGTTAACCGGGTATTAAATAATCGTAACCGCCGCAGTGGAACTTTTTGGATGATGTGGCAACCAGTCGCAACTGGCATCGTTTGACGCGGGCGACGCGGCGATTGTTAAATCAAGCGAAGCAAAAAATAATGCCGCACTACCATAAAATCAAGCGGCAAAATCAAGATGCTAAAAATAATGAATAAAAAACCAGGAAGTAAAAAATAAAGAAGTCAAATCAAAAAGAATCAAACTCAGCAAGTTAAAACAAAAATTAAACTAATAAATAAAATTAATAAATTAAATCAGAACTTAAATCAAAAATTCAAATCAAAACCTGCACAAAAAATTCATCTCCGCGATACATGCTTTTTGCCGTATACCACCTTCCCGCCGATGATCGTCGTAATCACCTTGCCAGTAATCTCGGTATTAAACCATGGTGAGTTTTTACCATTGCTACGCATGGATTTAGCATCAAGTATCCATTGTATTGCCGGATCATATAAGCACAAATCGGCGACCGCACCGACGCTGAGATGGCCAGCGTCAATGCCGATGATCGCGGCCGGGTTGGCGGTCAGTGCTTTGATTGCGGTGGTGCATGATATCTCGCCGTCATCCACCAGTTTCATGGTCAAGGGCAGCAAAGTTTCAAGCGCCGAGATGCCCGGGGCGGCTTCCACAAAGGGGGCGAGTTTGGCATCGGCAACTTGCGGTTGATGGTCGGAGCAAATCGCGCGGATGTGACCGATGCTGACTCCGCGCACCAAGGCGCGGCGGTCGCGCTCGGTTCGCAGCGGTGGGAATACTTTATATCGCGTGTCAAAAACGCCGATGTGTTGTTCGTTCAAATGCAGATGGTGGATGGCAACGCCGGCGCTGACCGGCAGTTGGCGGGCGTTTGCTTCGGCGATCATTTCCACCGCTCGCCCGCTGGAGAGCAAATGAAAATGCGCGCGCGCGCCGCTGGTTTCTATGAGCGCAAGATCGCGCGCCACGCCAGCGGTCTCGGCCGCTTCGGGTATCGCTGGCAGCCCGAGGCGGGTGCTAACTTCGCCTTCATGCACCACCCCGTTTCCTTGTAGCCACGGGTCGCACGGGGTTATGAATACCGGCAGTCCGTAGGTGGATGCGTATTGCATCGCGCGGCGCATCACTAAGGTATTCCCAACCGCTGTCAAGCCGTTGCTCACTCCCACGCAGCCGGCGTCCATGAGCAGTGCCATGTCAGCCAGGCGTTCGCCGTCCAATCCGGCGGTTAGCGCGCCCAACGGATGTACTCGGGTGAAGCCGCACTTGTCGGCGCGCTCGCGAATCATGCGCACCATGGCCGGCGTGTCAATTACCGGCGAAGTATCGGGCGGGCAGACGATGCGCGTGATGCCGCCGCTCGCCGCCGCGCGGGTTTCCGAGGCGATAGTCGCGGTTTGGGCTTCGCCGGGTTCGCGTAGACGTGCGCACAAATCAATGATGCCGGGGAATACCATCAGCCCGCTGGCGTCAATGCGGCGTCCGATGTCAAAGCCGGCGAGTTTTTGGGTGGATGTCTTGGTGGATTTTTTGATGATGGCGGCGATTTTCCCGCGTTGCACATATACATCGCGGATACCGTCTAAATTATTGGCCGGGTCAACCACGCGGCCGCCGCTGATGAGTAAATTCACACGCGTTCCTCCGAGCCGCCCATAATCGTCGCCATGATGGACATGCGCACGGCGATGCCGTTGGTAACTTGCTCTAAAATTACCGATCGTGAACTATCCGCAACGGTAGATGAGATTTCCAAGCCGCGATTAATCGGGCCCGGATGCATTACCACCGCATTCGCATCGGCATAGCGCAATTTTTCCTCGGTCAAGCCATAGCGATTGAAGTATTCCTGTTCGCTCGGCACCAGTTGCCCATCCATACGTTCGCGTTGTAGCCGTAGCATGATGACGACATCTATGCCGGCCAGCCCTTCGCGCATGTCGCTGCTGGCGGTGACTCCCATGGATTCTATTTCCGTGGGAATCAACGTGCGTGGACCCACCACGCGGATGTCGCTGACGCCGAGGGTAGTGAGGGCGTGAATTTGCGACCGTGCCACGCGTGAATGGAGGAGGTCGCCGATGATGGCGACGCGCAAGCCGTCAAAACCACCTTTGGCGCGCCGAATCGTGAACATATCTAACATCGCTTGAGTTGGATGCGCATGGCGGCCATCGCCAGCGTTGATGACGCGCACATACTCAGGCAGATGCGCGGCGATTAAATGCGCGGTGCCGCTGGCGCTATCGCGCACAATAAATAAATCGGTGTGCATGGCTTCCAAAGTGCGCACCGTATCCAGAATAGATTCGCCTTTGATGGTGGACATACGTGAAGCGTTTAGGTTGATGACATCGGCCGATAGACGCTTGCCGGCAATCTCGAAAGTGGTGCGCGTGCGCGTGCTGGGCTCAAAAAACAAGTTGACCATAGTTTTGCCGCGCAGCAATGGGACTTTCTTGATTTCCCGTTTGCCGAAACTAACGAACGACTCGGCGGTATCTAGAATGCCCACCAGCACTTCGCGCGGTAGACCGGCTATGGTCAAAAAATGTTTCAGTTTGCCGTTTGAATCAAACTGGATGGCGGTCGCCGGCGTCATGCTGCCTGATGTCATGGTGCTGCCGCTTGGCTGGTTTTGATGAGGTTGAGGGTGAGGCAGCCATCGGTGTTGCTGAGTTTGGCTTGCTGGTCAGCGGCGAGGTTAAGCGATTGCCCGACCACATCCGCGCGTATTGGCAGTTCGCGGCCCGGTCTTTCAATCAACACCGCCAAGCACACGCGCTCGGGGCGGCCGTAGGAGAAAATCTCATTGAGGGCGGCGCGGATGGTGCGCCCGGTGTGCAGCACATCGTCCACCAAAATAATATCGCGACCATCCACCGCCTGCGGCAAATCGGAGGCTTTGACTTGCGGATTGAGCCCGACTCGGCTGAAGTCATCGCGGTAGAAGGAAATATCAAGCGTGCCGAGCGGGGTGGTCAAGCCCAGCGCCGATTGCAAACTGGTCGCAAGCCACGCGCCGCCAGTGTGGATGCCGATGAGAATCGGGTCGGATAACCGTTGCGAATGGATTTCTTTTGCCATCGTTTTGATGATGGTTGCCAGTCGGTCGGAATCATACACGGGCGGCGAAATCCTCCAGATAGGTGCGGACGATCAATTCGGCGGCAAGATTATCGCGGTATTTGTGGCGCTTTTGCGCGAGCGATTTGCCGGGCGGGGTTGCTTGAACCAGCAGATTATCAGCCGCGGCGGTGCTTAAGCGTTCATCAACATACACTACTGGTCGGTTAAAACGCTTATCCAACAACCCGCCGAATTGGCGCGCGCGCCGTGCCATGCCACTTTCGCTGCCGTCCATGTTGAGGGGCAGGCCGATAATTAAGGTTGCCGGCAGCCATTGCGCGATGAGGCGTGCGACTTCTGCCCAATCCGGCGTGCCGTCTTTGGCGCGCACCGTGGATAGCGGTTGGCTGGTGCTGGTGCGGGTATTGCCGGTGGCGACGCCGATGCGTTTCATGCCGAAATCAAAGCACATGACTCGTGTGTTCGGGCTGGCGTTCAGGTTTGAATTCATGCTGGCATTCATGTTGGGATTCATCAGTCGGGCTTCGTTTCCCGCATTATATTCAGTTTCATATTCAACCTCATGCTCGCCCTCATGCATGCCCGACCTCGGTGGATAATTGCGCGTAATCTATGCCTAACAATTGCGCCGCCTGACGCCATTTCTGGTCTATTTCGGTGTTGAAGATGATGGAATGATCGGCCGGCGTGTGAAACCATGAGTTTTGTCGGATTTCCAATTCCAACTGCCCTGGACCCCAGCCAGCATAGCCTAAAATCATCATCGCGTTGGTGGGTCCCCGCCCATCGGCGATGGCACCAAGAATATCGCGAGAGCTGGTTAGCCATAGCCCGCCACCGATTTCCATAGAGGATTCCCAGTGGTGTTTTTTTACTTTGCCGGGGGGCTGTTTATCCGGGCTTTGTTTAGCGGATATTTGTTTATCGGCGTTTTGTTTAGCGGAGTCTGGTTTATCTAAGATTGCCTTGCCGCTTTCCTCGCTGGCGTGAATCACCAACCCCAGTTCAGGGTTGACCGGACCACCTTCAAAAACCGGCTGACCGGTGTGTTCCAGGCTGGAAATCGGCAACGCAAGCTGTTCAAAAATATCCCCCAAGCAATGCTCCGTGAGCCGATTGACAATCACCCCAATCGCGCCGTTGGCGTCGTGCTGACAGATTAACGAGACCGTTTGATGAAAACTCGGCGTGGTTAGCTGCGGCATGGAGACCAGCAGCTGGTTTTTGAGGGAAGTGACTTTCATCGTTTCAGGGTGTGGTTGCGGGGCAATGGTTCCGGCGGGTTTCAAATTGGATTAGAGCTTAGGTCAGGTCGTGAAATGGGGCATTATGATGGGCGGCAGAATCATTGTAAGCAACAGAATGAATCCCGATTATACTAAATTCCAGCGGGTGATAGAGATGTCGTATAATTCCCCTTTGATATTTTGGGGGTTAGTTTTCATAAACCAACCCCATGACAGACCGACCGCATGGCAGATTACTCAAACTCAAGTCGTAGGTGGCATTCTCAATGACATGGTTGCAGCAACTCCAAGACGCTAGTCTCGGTGAAAGCGGTAGTGCGTTGCGGCGCGCCGATGATGATAGGTGGCGCGGGTTTGCGTTCACAATTGAAAACCTTAATCTGGTGGTGCCTGAGGCCGCGGGCTTGCGGATTGCGCCGGGCAAGAATGCGCAGCCGTTGCCGCTGTGTCGGGAATGGGTCACGGGTATGATTCCGGTTGGCGGGGAAATTTATACGGTAATTGATTTTGCCCGATTTATCGGCCGCCGCCCACCACCGTCCAGCCACGTCGCTAATTTCTTGTTGATACCCGGCGAAGCATTCAACAGCGCGTTGCTGGTGGATAGCCGCATCAGTTTGCGCTCGTTCGCCCATAACTTACCGGAAGCGGGGGATGCCGATTTTGACGATGCTCATTTTGGCGCGACGCTGACACCTTTTGTGCGCGCATCGTTTGCCGAGGGCGGGCAACTTTGGGGAGTGCTGGATGTTCGTGCGTTGATGGGTTCGGAAATCTTCACCCACATCGGTCGTGGCGAATGAATCCGCGAGTCATTAAATTGCCTCGCCCTTTCAATCTGACATGCCAATCCGACATGCTATTCCGACATGCTATTCCATGGGCAATCGTCATGTTCAATTATAATGTTCAATTCCAAACCTCAACTATAATGTTCAATCCGACATGAATATGCGCGCGTACAACGACCAAACCTATTCCCAGCAACCAGACCAATCCAGTATCGGCTGGAAAATCACTTGCTGGGTGGTGTTGTTGCTTGGCGCGGCAGGCGCAATTGTGTATTTCCATCGCCCGCCGGATTGGGTTGGGTTTGCCATCGGCGGCGTCGTAATCAGCCAGACCGATGTCATGTGGGCACTCGGCGCGGCCGCTTTGCTGGCATTATTGGCGTTGTTTTGGATTATCAACCAACAAACCCGCCGCCGAAGCGATGCCCGTCTCCGCCGTGCTCGACAAGCCGAATACGCGCTTGCGCGATTGTTGGAGGAAATTAAAAACGCTTGCGGTGACATGTCTGATGACGACGATGATGGCAAAACATCGAAACTCCCACCTACCGCATCTTCTACCGAAGATTCCGATGCACATCCCGCCATGCATCCCATGGCCGAATGGCAAGCCGGCAACCACGCATATACCGACCAAATCAGCCATGCCGCGCAGGGAATAGCGAGGTTGGTGGATGCGCTTGGTAGCGTCAATCAATCGGCGTTACAAGCCACCGAACGGGCGCGCCATTCCACCGAGACCGCCAGCCAAGGCGCGGCTTTGGTGCAAAACGTGATGGCCGCCATGAATGCCATCCGTAGCCGGATTCAAGACGCCGCCGACCAACTCAAACGACTCGCCCAAAGCACTCGGCAATTTGATGCGAGTGTCCATTTGGTGGAAGATTTAACCGCGCAAGTCGGCATGCTATCGCTCAACGCATCCATTCGCGGCGGCACTTGCGAAGCCGCCGAGGAAATGCAGCAACTCGCCGACCGCTCGGCACGCGCCGCCGGCATTGCTGCTGAACTGGTGCGGATTATTCAAAGCGATGCCGACGGCGTCACCAAAGCATTGGAAACCACCGCCGATAAAGCCGCCGCCAGCACCGCCGCGGGTGATGAATTGGTGCGGGTGCTGGCGGAAGTAATCAAGCTAAGCAGCGAGTTGCCGGAGGCCATGGAGCGAACCGCGAATGCCGCCGCCGCCGAGGTGGCGCATGCGCGAACCGTCGGCGAACAGATAGAGCAGATTAAATTAGCCGCCGAACAATCCGGCGCGCAAGCATCGCAAGTGGCAAGCGGGATTGAAAAATTACAATCGGTCGCCGCTAGCGTGGCGCAATCAATTCCCGCTATCAAGCGGCCGCCCGAAGACTAATGGTGCGGCACTTGCTCAGCCGTTTCACTGCCTGACGCTGCCCCTGAAACGACCTCAGACATGACTTAACGACACTATGTTTTTTTCGCAAAGCGAAGCGATTCTTGGCAGAATCCACGACCATCTTGCCGTTTGGCGCACCGCCGGTCCAGACGAAAATTTGCTGGCGGCGATGCGGAATGAATTCCGCGCCTTAAAAAGTGCCGCTGCTGCAGCTGGTTTTGACGACATAGCCGAGCTCGGGCAAAGCGTGGCAAATCTACTCGCCCAAAGCGGTGCTGCGGTCGGATCGGATGATCTCGGATTGTTGAATTTGCTGGAAGAAACCCACGACGGCTTGGCGGCGGACTTGAGTTTTGTCCCGGCGGCTTCGCGGGCGCATGTCAAATCCATGAATAATCTGGTGGCGTTGCTGCTGGACGATGTGCAGCCTACGATAAGCGCGCAATCACTTCCGCAGGATTCGCCGATGGGCGCATTCAATGAATACCTGCCGCAACTGCAGCGTAGCGTTGCACAAGTCGCCGGCGAGCACGGCGTGCGGATAGAGCTATCCCTCAGCGGCGGCGAATTCCCTGTGGAGCGGCTGGTTTTGGAGCGCATGAGCGCGACGTTGGAGTGCATTTTTCAGCACAGAATTCGCCATTCGCTTGCGTCCGACGAGGATACGGTCGGGCGCATAGACATCACTATAACGCAATCCGGCGGAACGCAATCGGGCAGCGAATTGCTGATGGAGTATTCCGACGATGGCGGCGCGCCAGACATGGAAAAACTCGCCGCCGATGCAGTTGCCGCCGGCATGACCAAGCGCGCCGATGAAGTTGGTGAAGAACATCTGTTGCAGATTCTCATTCGGCCGGGTGTTGGTGTGGAAACCGGCACTGAATCCGACTCCGAAACCGGTGCGCAAACCGAAATCAGCACGCAATCCAACATGGAAACGGTCTATCAAACGGTATGCGAACTCGGCGGGTTGATGGCTGCGCAATCAAGGCGCGGGCAGGGCATGCGTTTCCAATTCCAACTACCGGTGAGCGTGGATGCACACCGAGCATTGCTGATTACATTAGGGCAATACCGCTTCGCCATTCTTGCGCATACCATTGAGCGCGTGTTGCGAGTTCAGGCGGTGGAAGTGGCGGAGTGCGACGGGTGCAGATGGGTTTCTGTTGGCGACCGACAAATCCCGCTGATTGATCTACCTACGCAAATCGGTAGCCAGAAAATTCGCGTGAATGACGCACAGCGAGCGCAATCGGTTGCCGTGGTGGTAATCCGTCTGGCTGACCGAATCATCGCCGTGGAAGTGGATCGTGTGCATGACATCGTAGACATCACCCGCGTCAATCCCGGGGCGCAACTCGTCTCCATCCACGCGCTCGGCGGGGTTGCCGTGCTGGCGGATTCCGCTATGGTGCTGATTCTCAATTCCGCCGCGTTCATTAATCGCAAACTGCTTGAACGCGACGGATTGACTCGCTTTCCACTGGACGGTTTTGCGATGGCGCAGATGGCGACGGATGACGCGCAACAGCCGTTATCGGCAACCATATCTACGCCGGAAAAAACCATGCGGGTGGTGGTATTAGAAACCTCCCCAGGTCCGTTAGTGATCCCCGCTGCCATGGTCGCCGCGGTGGTTAGCGCGGTTGATTGGCAATCGATGGAAGACGAACCCGCGCATCAACATGAATGGATTGACCGCCAATTTTCTTGGCGCGATTTGCAAGTGCCCATAATCAAAAACGCCACCGCCTTTGGAATTAGTCATGCGAATCGTAACGATGGTGAAGATAGCAAAGATGGCAAAGATAGCGAAGAGCATAAATCCGCCCAACCCCGCGAGTATGCTGTAATTTTATGGCCCCTCAAAAACTGCCGACCCGATGAGTTTTTCGCGTTGACCAGCGATTGCCCGCCGCGCGTAATTAACATCGACGACTGCGAAATTGACGATTGCACCCCGGCCGCCGCTCCCACCGACTCCGAAATGCAGCCAAATCACCTACTCGGTTATGTGCGTATAGACCAGCGCATCGGCCTCATTCCCGATCTCCAAACCATCGCGGCTAAGATTTTCCATGGCGATTGAAACCTCATCATCCGCAACACTTTTTGATACCGCCGACGCATTGCCGAATCTGTTTGAATTGAGTGCCATAGTGCAGCAGACCGCGCTTGCTGAACACGCCACCTTCCACGGCGACATTGTCCGCACCACCAAGCCAGACGGCAGTTGGGTTACCGATATTGATCAGCGCATGCAAGACAAATTGCTTTCCCAACTCCGCCACCGATGGCCGCGATATGGTTGCATCGGCGAAGAGATGATTCACGCCGACCAAGTCGCGGTATGCGACCGCAGTAGTGCCGGATATTGGACGCTTGACCCGCTGGATGGCACCACCAATTTCACCACCGGCTTCCCATTTTATGGCGTTTCTTTGGCGTTGGTGGTGGACGGTCGATCGCGCCTTGGGGTGGTTTTTGATCCAGTGCGCGAAGAATGTTTTGCTGCGCAATCCGGGCGTGGTGCCTATCTCAATGAGCAACCGCTGGCTTGCTCAACCACCACCGTACGCGCATTAAACGAATGCATCGCCATCATTGATTACAAACGATTAGTCGGCGAACTCGCATCACAATTGGTGCGCTCGCCGCCCTATCGCTCGCAACGCAACCTCGGCGCATCCGCCTTGGAATGGTGCTGGCTGGCGGCCGGGCGAGTGCAGCTCTATATTCACGGCGGCCAAAAACTATGGGATTTTGCCGCCGGTTATCTAATCGTAAGTGAAGCTGGCGGCGCTGCAATATCACTTTCCGGCAAACCCCTAGACTGCGCCCGACTCCGCAAACGCTCAGTAGTCGCCGCCGTCACCCCCGATTTACTCGCCCTCTGGAACGCCTGGATACACGCCAACAGCGCAGCCTCACATACCTCGCCGTTATGAACATTATAAATTCGGCACGGGTGTGATTTTGCTAAAATACTTTTATTACCCCCGGAAAATCATGGATGCGGGCGGCGAATTGACCGCGGGCAAGGACACTGCCGACCACACTATTTTGGAAGTTAAGGCATGAATCAACGAGTGGAAAAATTACTCTCGGCAGGCGAGTCGCGCAACTTGGAATTCAAGGCGGCACAGCGGTCATTAAGCGGTGATCTTTACGAGACAATTTGCGCGTTTCTTAATAGAGATGGCGGGGATATTTTGCTCGGTGTAACGGATGCTGGGGTAGTGCAAGGAATTGATATTAGTTGTCTGAAACAAATGAAAAAAGACTTTGCCAATACGACTAACAATCCACAAAAAATAATGCCGCCTTGCTATTTGGATTTGGACGAAGTTGAACACGATGGGGTAATTTTGTTACATATTATCGTGCCGCCAAGCTCGCAAGTGCATCGGTGCAAAGGTCGCATATACGACCGTAATGAAGACGGAGATTATGACATCACTGATAATCAAGCATTGGTGACCCAACGCTATATCCGCAAGCAAACCTACTATACAGAAAACACTATTTATCCATTTGCCACTATCGCCGATCTGAATCCGATGCTGATTGAAAAAGCACGGAAATTAGCAAGTATCCGACAGCCAGGACATCCGTGGTTGTTGATGAGTGATGATGAATTAATGAATAGCACCCAACTTCGGCAACGAGATTATCAGCACGGGCAACATGGTTTGACATTGGCTGCTATCTTGCTATTTGGCAAAGACAGTACGATTTTTTCGGTACTACCACACCACCGCACCGATGCTATTTTGCGTCGGGTAGATGCGGATAGATACGACGATCGCGATGACATTAGAACCAACCTATTTGATAGTCATAGTCGCTTGCTGGCTTTTGGTGAGAAGCATTTAAACGACCCTTTTTATTTGGAAGAGAATCAACAAGTCAGCCTGCGTGCCAGAATTATGCGGGAAATTGTTGGCAACTTGCTAATTCACCAAGAATATAGCCATGCATTCCCAGCCAAGCTGGTCATTGAATCTACTCGGTTGTTTACCGAAAACAGTAACAAATCAAATGAGGTAGGCAGTATCAACCCTAAGTTATTTTCACCTTTCCCTAAAAACCCAAATATCGCCCGAGTATTTAGAGAGGTCGGCTGGGCGGATGAATTGGGCTCAGGGGTACGTAAATTGTACCGATACTGCAAGAGTTTTTGTGGGCACAACCCGGAATTTATAGAGGACGATATCTTCCGCTTTTCTCTGTCGTTAGTCGGATATGACCAAGAAACGATGGCAGAAACCTCACAAAAACCTTCGGTGAAAATATTGGAAAAACCTTCGGTGAAAACATCAGAGAAATTCTCGATTAAAACTCCTGAGGGTATTTATTCGGCGGGGTTAGCGACGATTAAGTTCTCGCAAAAATCTTCGGTGAAAACCGCACAAAAACCTTCGGGAAAAACTTCGGTGAAAATACTTGATATGATGCGGGAAAAGCGCAGCGTCAGTATTCCCGAAATCGCTCAAACCATTGGCTTGAGCACACGCGCAGTAGAAATGCAGATTGCTAAGTTGAAGGATGCAAACCGTATCAAGCGAATTGGGCCCGCCAAGGGTGGGCATTGGAAAGTGCAACCATGAACAAACTACCATTACGCATAACGAAATAATGCTCGAAAATACGCTAAAAAATATAGACGATGTGCTTTGGAAAGAGGCCGGTTGTACGACCGAATTGGATTACATAGAGCAGAGTTCTTGGATGCTGTTTCTTAAGTATCTGGATGATTTGGAATTTGCACGCGCCCAGGAAGCCAAGCTGGCTGGCAAGCGCTATAAATTTCTGATAGACCAACCACATCGCTGGGCAAGTTGGGCGACTCCCCAAAAAAAGGACGGTACTTTCGACCACGATCTCGCATTAATCGGCCAAGACCTAATCAATTTCGTCAACAACGACCTATTTCCCTATCTCAGTAACTTCAAAGACCGTGCCAGCGGCCCTGATACCGTTGAATACAAAATCGGCGCGATATTCAGCGAGATTAAAAACAAATTTCAATCCGGCTATTCACTGCGCGATGCACTTCAATCAATGGACGCATTGCGCTTTCGCTCGCAGAAAGAGAAGCACGAACTTAGCCATCTCTACGAAGTTAAGATTAAAAACATGGGCAACGCCGGGCGCAATGGCGGCGAATACTACACGCCGCGCGCGCTGATTCGCGCCATGATTCAAGTCACTAATCCAAAGATTGGCGAGACCATTTACGACGGCGCATGCGGTTCGGCTGGCTTCTTGTGCGAGGCGCATGATTATTTGCGCTATGGCAAACGACAACTCACGACCTCGCAACTCAAAAAACTCAAGGAAAAAACTTTTTATGGCAAAGAAAAAAAGTCGCTGGCGTATATCATCGGCATTATGAATATGATCCTGCATGGCGTTGATGCGCCGAACATCATCCATACCAACACGCTGACCGAAAACCTCGCCGACATTCAAGAGAAAGATCGATTCAATATCATCCTCGCCAATCCGCCTTTTGGTGGTCGCGAGCGCAAAGAAGTTCAGCAAAACTTTCCGATTAGAACCGGCGAGACCGCATTCCTTTTTCTGCAGCATTTCATCAAGCGACTAAAAGCTGGTGGGCGCGCGGCGGTGGTCATCAAAAACACTTTCCTATCCAATTCCGATAACGCATCCAAAACCTTGCGCGGCGTGTTGTTGAAGAATTGTAACCTGCATACCGTGTTGGATTGCCCAAGTGGAACTTTCCTGGGTGCGGGTGTTAAAACCGTGGTGCTATTTTTTGAAAAAGGCACGCCAACCCGAAAGATATGGTTTTATCAATTGGACCCGGGTCGCAACATGGGCAAAACCAATTCGTTAAATGATAATGATCTAGCGGAGTTTGTCACTTTGCAAAAAACCTTTGCCGACTCCGCGAAATCTTGGACGATAGCGGCGAAAGATATTAATCAAGAAGGGTTTGATTTGTCGGTGCGAAATCCGAATACGCCGGAAGATGCACCGCTACGAAAACCGCAGGAGATTTTAGCGCAAATAAAAACTTTAGATAATGAGACGAATAAAGTATTAAAATCCATTGAAAAAATGATATAACGCGCTGGCAAGAAACAGTCATATTTTTCTACATAACAACTCAAAAACAGGTACTACCATGAAAGTAAAAGAGGTAATCGCAGAATTACAAATCCGCAATCCTGAAGCGTTGGTCGTTGTTCATGGCTACGAAGGTGGTTATAACGATGTAATTAATATACATGCCATGGATATAGTTCCGAACGCGGGTCAAGAACATTTGTTTTACGGGGAATACGAAGAAATATCTGATGAAGAAGAGCAGAAAAATTCTGTTCCCGCGATTGAATTGTGGAGAGAGAATAGGAAAGCGAAAGACTAATAATGAATAAAAAGAACATAGTGAGTGATAAGTGGGAAAAAATTACGCTTGGTGAAGTATGCAGTGTAGTGAATGGCGGCACTCCAAAGACTAATGTCAGCCGATATTGGGGCGGACAACATGCATGGATTACGCCGGCGGAGATGGGGAAACTTGAATCACCATTTGTGGAAAAAACCCGCAGAACGCTTACCGATGACGGATTGGATAAATGTTCCGCTTCTCTTCTGCCGGCGCAGTCGGTAATTCTGTCATCACGCGCACCAATTGGCTACCTCGTCATTAACAAAATTCCAATGGCAACAAATCAAGGATGTAGGGGTTTGATTCCATGCGATCAACTGCATTATAAATTCCTCTACTATTTTTTGGTAAGCAATGTCCGCTTACTGGATGATTTAGGTGCAGGAACGACCTTTAAGGAACTATCCGCAACAAAACTCAAAGGCGTATTTATTCCTTTTCCGCCCCTATCCGAGCAAAAGAAAATCGTAGCGATTCTTGATGAAGCATTTACGGCGATTGAAACGGCGACCGCTAATACCAAAAAGAATCTTGCCAATGCGAAGGAATTGTTTGAGAGTCAGTTAGATCAGGTGTTTGGGGATAATGCTGTGACGAGTGGATGGAATAAGATTCCTCTTGAAGATTTATGTGAGTTCCGCAACGGATTATGGAAAGGGAAAAAACCACCGTACGTTCATGTTGGTGTTATTCGGAACACTAATTTCACAAAATCATGTACGCTTAATGATGATAATATTGCTTATCTTGATGTGGAAGAGAGTAAGTTTGCTAATAGACAACTTCAGTTCGGAGACCTGATTCTTGAGAGATCTGGCGGTGGACCAAATCAACCTGTTGGTCGGGTAGTCACTTTCGAGAAAACCGAAGGTTTGTTCTCTTTTAGTAATTTCACATCGGTTATTCGGGTAGCCGACCCATTGAAACTATCATTTCAATTCCTCTATCGGGCTCTATGTTGGTATTATTTCTCTGGTGCGACAGAAGGAATGCAACACCGTTCCACTGGTATTCGTAACCTTAATTTCACTACATACAAACAACTTCAAATTCCATTTCCACCGATAGTCAAACAAAAACGAATCGCCACAACTCTTGACAAAGCATTCGTGGCATCCGAAAACCTTACTCAAATAGGTAAACAAAAACTCGCCCACCTCGCCGACCTCAAACAATCCATTCTTCATAAAGCATTCAGCGGCGAATTGACTGCTGATTCCAAAGCCACCAACCTTTGAGGAAAATAAAATGAAAGATGATAAAGACCAACTTATTCGTCAAGAAGAGGTGATAACAGCAGAGGGAAAAGAAATTATGTTTCACGATCTAATCCATCGAGTGGATGATGTTGTGAAATTTATAAGTGATATGGATAAAACTCGCAAGGAAATTGAAAGTTATCGAGATGAAATGAAAAAAGCGAAGGGTGAAGTTTTTGGATATACTGAGAAAAAAACAAATGGAGAGGAAGTAATACATAAAGGGTATAGAGACCAAATGGGAGAAAGTTTTCAAGAATACGAAGTAAAAATAAAGAGCTTAACTAACCAAGTTGAAAGCCTTTTATCGGGTGCAACTACGATTAGTTTAAGTAGCGAGTTTGAAGGAAGAGTAAAAGAGTATAAAAATGCAAGTATGGGATGGCAAGTAGCATTAATTGCTATACTTTCTTTAGCAATCACTTGCTTTATTGGTTATAATTTCTTCTTATTGCCAGTATTGGTAGGTCAAGAATGGTTGTTTTCCTTTCTTCGCCAAGTCCCAATTATCGCTTTGTTAACTTGGTTGGTGGTATTTATCGGAAATAGGCGTGCCGAAAATAAAAAGTTGGAAGAGGCATATACGCATAAAGTGGTAATAGCAAAAACATTTACGGGTTATCAAAAATCTATTGCAGAATTCGCTACTACTAAGGAAATGTTGCTCAGTTCACTCATGGGAAATTTATTAGGTGCTTTGGGAAAAGACCCCAGCGATTTCTTGAGTTCAAAAGGGGAAAATCCCCCGGCGGTGGATGCTGCGAGTAATTATAAAATGCCGAGTTAAACTAAAAATCTAAAGGTTTCCCCCTGAAAAGTGCTTTATCGCTAAACCGCAAAACGCCAATTAAAAGAGAAATATCTATAAAATACAATGAAATAAGTGCTT
>WASV01058977.1_pt1 | contig 20605 bp, 17 predicted proteins | sample 5698531 | NCBI WGS metagenome assembly WASV01 (sample SAMN11175559, study PRJNA528189) | sponge metagenome | isolation source: marine sponge | host: Myxilla | place: Antarctica: Western Antarctic Peninsula, King George Island | collected 2013-01 | reverse complement strand
ATGCCCTGATACAGATCGTCCAAACATTGTCCCCCTTTACCATCAAACAAATCTTCCTGCCGATAAGGGTGTGCGGTCAATGAAGTGAACGCGATACCGATGAGGCGCACCCGCATATGATGCGTAAACAGTTTGCGGAACAATCCCGCACAGGTTTTAAATAATATATGATCTTCCGCTGTTGGTATCTCCAGTGTTTTTGATCGGGTCACTGTCTTAAAATCGGAGTAACGCAGTTTCAACGTCACCGTATGGGCAAACAATTTGTTTTCCCTGAGCTGGCTCGCTGCTTTTTCGGTCAGGTAACTGAGTGTGGACTCCAGAAGTAACGGGTCTGTTGAATCCGTCTCCAATGTCGTTTCACGGCTGATCGAGCGCGGGCCTTCAGTCTCGCTGATGACCGGACTGTCACTGATCCCTCTGGCCTTGCGGTAAAGAGACACCCCCCATTTGCCATAAACCTCTTCAAGAAGTTCAAGCGGCAGGCGGGCAAGGTCGCCCACAGATTTAACACCCATGCGTTGTAGTTCGGCACCGCTTTTTGGTCCGATACCCGGAACGCGGCGGATGGGGAGCGGAGCCAGAAACCTTTGTTCCATTCCCGGTACGATCCACAACATTCCATTGGGCTTGCAATAAGCCGAGGCAACCTTGGCCAGCAGTTTGTTGGAAGCAATGCCAATGGAAGCGTTCAATCCCAGCACTTCACGAATCTCGTTGCGAATCTTTTCCGCCGATGTCAGAACCGGACCGTGCAGTCTTTCGCATCCGGTCAAATCGACAAACGCTTCATCAAGCGACATCGGTTCCACCAGAGGGGAGTAACGTCTTAAAATTTCAAACACTCTGGCCGAATAATCACTGTACCGCTGGTGCGAACCACGCAGAAAAATTGCGTGCGGACACAACCTCTTCGCTTTCGCAATCGGCATTGCAGAATGAACACCATACTGCCTCACCGCATAGGAGGCGGCCGCAACCACCCCTCTCCTTTCAGAGCTACCACCGACTATTACAGGTTTGCCCTTCAGGGATGGGTCGAGCACCTCTTCCACCGACACGAAAAACATGTCCATATCCACATGCAAAATTCTACGCAGATCCGTATTCATTTATCAAACTTGCGCAACACACCAATGACCACGCCCTGGATGGCAAAGTCGCCTTCACGGACGATGATCGGTTTCATATCCGGGTGGGCGGGTTGCAGGCGCACTCGGTCTTTTTCCCGGTAAAACCGTTTCAAGGTAGCCTGGTCGTTATCGATCAATGCCACCACCGTTTCCCCGTTTTCGGCCACATTGCGCCGCTCCACGATCACATAATCTCCGTCCTGAATATGGTCTTCGATCATCGAATTGCCTTTGACCTTGAGGACAAAGATATCCTTGTCTCCGGCATCAGGCAACAGAGCCATCATTTCACGGTGGTCCATCACCTCAATCGGCTTACCTGCTGCAATATGGCCCAACATCGGGTATTCCCGCACAGGCTCTTCCACCACTTCAATGGCGCGGCTCAAATTATGTTGCTTCTTAATCATCCCCTTCTTTTCCAAATGGGCCAGGTGCTTGTGCACCGTCGCCGGGGAACTGAGCTGGAAATATTTGCCAGTTTCCACAATGCTCGGCGCATACCCCTTGGAATGAATATGCTCCTTGAGGTACTCATAAATCTCCCGCTGACGTTTGGTGAGATGCATAATTTTAATTTCCTCATTTCCCTATGCATGTCAGGATAAGCGAAGAAAACACGAAAATCAAGCTCGCAACACGGGCGGGAAATGGGGCAATTTGTCTTCGGCCGCTGGCCTCACGCCGAGTGGGGTGATACCCTTAAACCCTATGGCAACAAAACTGAAGCTTCTATTTTTATGCACCGGCAACTCGTGCCGAAGCCAGATGGCCGAGGGCTGGGCGCGGCACTTGAAGAGCGACTCCATCCAGGCGTTTTCAGCCGGACTCGAGGCACATGGGCTCAACCCCAACGCGGTTCAAGTCATGCAGGAAGTCGGAGTGGACATCACCGATCAGAAGTCGCAGAAAGTGGAGGAAGTAGAAACCATTCCTTTCGATTTTGTGATCACGGTGTGCAGTCACGCCGATGAGAACTGCCCGGTTTTCACCTGCGCCTCCACCGTCGTGCATTTCGGATTTGATGATCCACCCAAGCTTGCGCAAAACGCAAACACAGAAGAGGAAGCTCTCGATCATTATCGCAGAGTACGGGACGAAATTCGCATCTTCATCGAAACCCTGCCGGAAGTGTTGTCGTAACACTATGAGATGGTTCACGGTGAAAATTATTTTTCTTCTAATTCTCGCCCTGTTTGTGAACTATTCCCTCAGCGAAGGCGCGCCACGTAAAAAAACGGGAGTCCAGAAGATCATGGCTCCATTTCCCCAAAGCACCACCACGCGCATCGCCATCGTCGGGGATACCGGCACCGGAGAGCGGGCTTACGCACCGGGATTCTCCGCCGTGCAAAAAGCCATGCGCGATACCAAGCCGGACGCGTTACTGCATCTCGGCGATTTCGTTTACCAGCCGGAACCGTTCCCCGACTCCTGCCCGGACCGATACATAGAAGAAATAAAAAAAACTCTGGTCGAGCCTTATCCCCTGCGGCTTTTTGTTGCAGGCGATAACGATTTGCCTGCCCATAAATACAAACCCAAGGCTTCGGGTTGCTGGGACAAAATCGATCCGCTCGATTCCGGGTTCGACAACTCCGCCAAAAATGTTGCACGGGATTTCGAAGGCACACGAGTAGTGGGCAACGCCTTGATCGGCATCATCCATAACTATCCCTGGCAGGATCCCACCAAATGGCTGAAACCACGTATTAAAAAAGCGAGAGAAAAAGGGCTCTGGGTCATTCTTGCCGTCCACGAACCGGCACTCACCACCGCCTGGTATCTGGACAAACGCAGCACGGTTCTCAAACAGTTGAATGCCTTAAAACCTGATCTGGTGTTCGCCGGCAACCAGCACTCCTACGAACGGTTTCATCCCATGATTTCGATAGAGGACGGTGCATTCAAGGTGATCAAATCTGAATCAGGGAAATACCAAAGCGGGGACGGAACGATGCACATAGTTTCAGGCGGCGGCGGGGCCAAGTTCAAACCTTTTGCCGACACACAGAATAATGAAAAACGCACCGCTCCAAAAGAGGTGTTTGACGCGCTGGCAAAAAGGGCGCTGATGAATCATTTCGTCACTCTGGATATTTCGCGGGATGTTTTGAAAGGAACGGTCTGGCGGGTATGCGTGAACGATGATCCCGATGACCAACACAACCCGCGCTGGAAATCGCGAAAGAAGTTCTGGGACAGCATCCCCCTGGAATGCGACGGCAAGCCTGAAGGCACGACGGTTTATGAAGAATTTGAAATTAACCACTAGGCGTGAGGCCAATGTACAATAACTTTTTCTGGCGAGTAATAGTTCATCTCGGCTTGTTATATTTTCCCGTAGGTGGATGTCCTCCTCAACTATTAAATTTCTCTCCCCTGCTAAAGGAGACCTTTGCATAACCCCGGATTACCCCTTCTACCCGTTCCAGGCATGAATTTAGCGGAGGGGACATCACAGGCTCACGGAGGCTAAGGAAATACCCGTGCAGGGCATGAAATTTAAGGAAGAGGACATCTCACATATCCGTTCCAGGCATGATCCTTCTGGAACCTCAGGGTGGCAATTGAAGAGGATAGGAAGAGGCACGAGGGTTAAGCTAATACTTGGATTGCCGCGTTTCACTCGCAACAACGAGATGCTTCGAGGTCCTCAGCATGACAGGCAAAAATCCACTTGAGGTCTATCCGAGGTGTTTTGAGCGTTGCCCCTCTGGCGAAGAGTTACGATCCGTTTTTCAGGATAGCGTCTATTTCATCACAGGTTTTTTTCACATCCCGCGCGGATGCATCGAGAGCGGCTTGCTCTTCATCGGTCATTTTCAGTTCGATGACTTTTTCGATTCCGTGGGTGCCCATCATGACGGGAACGCCGAAGAAAATTCCACTCCAACCGTATTCGCCTTCCAGATAAGCGGTGCAGGGGAGGATGCGGCGTTTGTCTTGCAATATCGCTTCAATCATTTTCACCACCGAAGCGCCGGGTGCGTAGAAGGCGCTGCCGGTTTTTAGCAACTCGACGATTTCCGCCCCGCCTTTTCGTGTGCGTTCCACCACCCGGTCGATCTGTTCCTGGGTCATCAGTTCGGTGATCGAGATGCCCGACACAGAAGTGTAACGGGGCAATGGGACCATGGAGTCGCCATGTCCGCCAAGGACCATCGCGTCCACATCCACCAGCGAGCAGCCCAGTTCCAGCGAAACGAAGGTTCGCAACCGAGCCGAGTCGAGCACGCCAGCCATGCCGATGATTTTGTTCTTAGGCAGGTTGCAGGTTTTCTTGGCCATGTACACCATCGCGTCAAGCGGGTTCGACACCACGATGATAATCGGATCGTGCGAATGCTCCATGACCTGCTTGGTCACCGATTGCACAATTTTAGCGTTGGTGGCGAGAAGGTCTTCGCGGCTCATGCCCGGTTTGCGCGGCAGCCCTGCCGTGATCACCACGATATCGGAATTGGCCGTGTCTTTATAGTCGTTGGTTCCTGTAATCAAGCTGTCAAAAACCTGCAGACAACTTGACTCCTGCAAGTCCAGCGCTTTTCCCTGCGGGATTCCCTCAACAATATCGATGATCACTACATCGCCGAGGTTTTTATAAGCGCTTAACTGAGCCACCGTGGCCCCAACCTGACCCGCTCCAACTACCGTGATTTTTTTTCTTGCACTTGACATAGCGTTCCTCTACATGAAGGCAAACCTGAACCCTGTTTGACCTGTTTATTAGCCAGCGGAAGCTCTTAATTAAAGCTGTCCAATATTTTATTGAAGGTTGCGCTCGGACGCATTGCCGCCTCGACCTTTGCAGGGTCGGGTAGATAATAACCACCGATATCTTTCGACTTTCCCTGGGCGCCGTCCAACTCTTTAATAATGGTATCCAGTTTTTCTTCAAGCTCTTTAGCGACCGGAGCAAAACGCGCTTTAAGACCGGCATCGTCATCTTGCTTCGCCAACTCTTGGGCCCAGTAAAGTGTTTCATAAACATGGGTGCCGACATTATCCAAGTCGCCGACTTCTCGCCCCGGCGACTTTTTATTATCCATCAGCGTTTCGGTAGCCTGATTCAGCGTATCTGCCATAATTTGAGCTTTGGCATTTCCCTTTGCCCTGGCCAGATGCGCCAGAGACTCAGAAAGAGCCAGAAATTCGCCGAGAGATTCCCAGCGCAGATGTCCTTCTTTGACAAACTGCTGAACATGTTTCGGTGCCGACCCGCCTGCCCCAGTCTCAAAAAGTCCGCCGCCCTTAATAAGCGGTACGATGGACAACATTTTTGCGCTGGTGCCAAGCTCCAGAATCGGGAACAAGTCGGTCAGGTAATCGCGAAGAACATTACCCGTTGCGGAGATGGTATCCTTACCGTCTTTGGCACGCTTGAGGGAGTGGTTCATCGCATCCACCGGTGACATGGTTTGGATGTCCAGACCGTTGGTGTCGTGATCCTTTAAATAGATCTCCACTTTTTTGATGATCTCGGCATCGTGCGACCGATTCTTATCCAACCAGAAAACAACAGGCGTTGAGGAGAGCCTGGCCCGATTGACCGCCAGCTTGACCCAGTCCTTGATCGCGATATCCTTGACCTGGCAACTGCGGAAGATATCTCCCTTTTCCACATCAAACTCATGCAGAACGTTACCGGCACCATCCAACATGCGGATGGTGCCTTTCCCGGTTGCCTCAAAAGTTTTATCGTGAGATCCGTATTCCTCTGCTTTTTTTGCCATCAGGCCCACATTGGGCACCGTGCCCATCGTGGTAGGATCAAACGCACCATTCTCTCTACAAAAATCGATGGCCGACTGATAAATACCGGCATAACTGCTATCCGGGATCATCGCCAGAGTGTCATAGGCCTTGCCATCGGGGCCCCACATTTGCCCGGAGGTACGAATTGCGGCGGCCATGGAAGCATCGACAATGACGTCACTGGGAACATGAAAGTTCGTGATGCCTTTATCGGAGTCCACCATTGCCAGGTCCGGCCCGTTTTTGATGCAGGCTTGAATGTCGGCTTCGATTTCTTTCTGCTGGTCGGCGGGCAGGGCTTTAATTTTGGCATAAACATCGCCCAGACCATTATTGGCATTCACACCGATTTTTTTAAAGGTGTCCGCATGCTTTTCAAACACCTCGGCAAAAACAACCGTGACCCCGTGACCGAAGATGATGGGATCGGAGACTTTCATCATCGTGGCTTTCATGTGTAGCGACAGCAACACGCCTTCTTTTTTTGCCTGCGCAGTAGCATCTTTAATAAAGGATCGCAGAGCTTGACAACTCATTTTGGTTGTATCGACGACATCACCCGTCTCAAAGACAATTTTATCTTTCAACACCTTGGTCTTTCCATCTGCGCCGATAAACTCAATCTTACCGTTTCCGGCGATGGTGTCGGTAATGGTCATAGATTTTTCGTTGGCACAAAAATCTCCGCCCTTCATGTTCGCGACATTGGTTTTGGAGTCCTTCGACCATTGGCCCATTTTGTGCGGATTACTCTTTGCATAATTTTTGACCGCAACGGCGGCTCTTCGGTCCGAGTTCCCCTGTCTCAAAACGGGGTTGACCGCGCTTCCCTTGACCTTGTCAAATTTGGCCTTGATGGCCTTTTCTTCATCATTTTTCGGGTCTTCGGGGTAATTCGGAAGATCATAGCCTTTGGAGCGCAATTCTTCAACGGCGGCCGCTATTTGCGGATTGGAGGCACTGATATTGGGAAGCTTGATAACATTGGCATCGGGATCAAGCACCAGCTCACCCAGCAAAGCCAGGTCATCCGGTTGCTGTTGTTCCGGTTTGAGTCTCTCGGGAAATTGGGCAATAATCCTGCCCGCGAGAGAAATATCCCTGGTGCCCACATTGACGCCTGCCACTCCGGTAAAGGCTTGTATGATTGGAAGAAACGATCCACTCGCAAGTTGAGGTGCTTCATCCACTTTTGTGTAAATAATATCTGGCTGTTCTGGCATCGTTTTTACCCCAAAAAAATTACTTAATTGTGTTTAGTTAAATTGTGTTTAGTTTTAGTTAATGAGTAACAAAAATTATTAAATCTCGAATGATAGAGATAATAGGTAAGTGCAACATAAAGTGTCTGTCAGAAGAACGGTTTAAGCTAAATTATTACCCCCTTCTTGTCAAGCAATTTTGGTCGGAAAATTTCCCACAAAAAACACTGAAAAAGGGAGCACAAAGGAACAAAAGCAAAACGCTCCAGGAACAAAAGCAAAACGTTCAAGGAAGCCTTCATACTTTAACAGGACCAAAAACAACAATGCTTAAAATTTGATATAATTGTCTTATTCTTCATCCAATGATCTCCCTGCTGGTTTCCCCCTATGGACAATTCTGAAAAACACTACCGACTGGCGATTGATTTCAGCCAAGTGCAGAGTATCCCTGCCGATCCCAAGCGGCGACTGCCCTATTTTCAGACCTTTAAACAATTATTGAAGGATGAGAAGGCCAAGATCAAAAGCTGGCATAGATCGGGAACCGGCGGACGCGAAATCATCCAGGCCCATACCAGTCTGGTCGATGAGGTCATCCGGCACGTCCTTCTTTCCATGACACAGCTTGAGGTTTATGCCGAAGCCCGGGTTCTGGAAGGGTTCTCCCTCATCGCGGTGGGGGGCTATGGACGAGGAGAACTCAATCCGCTTTCGGATATTGACTTATTGTTTCTTCTTCCCGAAAAAACCCAGCCTCTCGCAAAAACATTTATTCAGGACGCCCTGTCGGTTATTTGGGGATTCGACATGGAAATCGGTCACAGCTCCCGCACCATTAAAGACTGTGTAAAACTTTCCAGGGAGGACCTGACCATCAAAACCTCCATGATCGAAACCCGGTTCCTCATTGGCAACCGAACCACTTATGACAAGTTTTACAACTCCATCCATAAAAATGTTTTGCAAAAACATGTGGGACAGTTTTTGAACTCCAAATTGAAAGAAACATACGCCCGCTACGGGCAGGAGAACGGCGTGGTGTGCCACCCCGAGCCGGATATAAAAAACGGGCCGGGAGGATTGCGCGACTACCATAGCGCCCTGTGGGCCATCGCCGTGCGCTATGGATGTCATTCGCTTCGCGAAATCAATGAGACCCACGTGCTTTCCCGGGAAGAAATTGAGTCGCTCTACCATTCTGTCGATTTTTCACTGCGTGTCCGGAATGAACTGCATTATCTGACCGAAAGAAAAACCGATGTCCTGACCTTCGGCGTCCAGAAACAACTGGCCGCCAATCTTGGATACATGTCTTCCACTCACGGGCAACCCGTTGAAGAGTTCATGTGCGACTATTATCTGCACGCCACCAATATCTATAATTTTTCGCAAAACCTTTTTGAACATTGCCGACAAACCAAAAGATCGCTCAAAAAAGTAATCTCTTCATTAACTAAAAAATCCGTAGGGAATGGCTTCCATATTTCAGATTCTTCCCTGATTTATGACGGCGATGCGAAAGAGGATTTTAAAAAAGATGAATCGCTTTTATTGATTGCGTTAGAGCTTTGCAGAAAACATCAGGTCGCGCCAGATTACAAGCTTCAGCGGCAAATGCGGCTGAGCAAAAATCTCATTAGCGCGCAATTCATGAAGGGAGAAGAGACTCGGGATTTCCTGTTTTCCATTCTGAAAGACAAAGGCACTGAGAAAATCCTGCGGCTGATGCATGAAACACATATTCTGGAGCAGATTCTTCCGGAATTCGGGCTGGCACACTGCAAGGTGAATCATGATTTCTATCATCATTACACTGCCGATGAACATTCCCTGCGCATCATCCGCTTTCTCGATGAACTGGCCATTACTGGCATCACCAATCCCACCGACCTGTCCGCCTTGTATCAGGATTACTTTCGGAAAGGGATTCTCAAGTTATCAGCCCTTCTGCAATCGGCAGGAGAAATGCGCGAGGGTGAACAGGGCGAATTTTTAAAATCCATGACCGAAAGACTGAACCTGGGAGAGGCGGATGCGCAAATCCTGCTTTTTCTTCTCGCTAATCCTTACACCATGATCGAAACGGCCTTGCATCAGGATATCCACCAGCCTGGGGTGATCCGGAAATTCGCCAAAACCATGGTGAACGCAGAGAGGTTAAAAGGACTCTACCTCCTTAGTTATGCCGAGTTGCGGGCGGTGGCACCGGGAACCCTGACCGCCTGGAAAAAAATATTGCTCTCGGAGTTATATGAAAAGACCCTGAAGTATCTGGAAGACCCAGGTTCTCTGGAACAACAGCCCCGGGCCACCCGAGTGGGGGTATTCAAAGCCTTGCATCGGGAACTGCCCGTGAACGATATCGAAAAGCACCTTTGCCAGATGCCGGAAGATTATTTAATGACAGTATCCTCTGAAGAGGTGGCACTTCATATCCGTCTCATCCGTTCTTTTAAGGATAAACTGTTTGTTCTGCATCACCAGTTCCATGAAGGAGGCAACTACCATAACCTGACCCTGTGTTGCCCTACCGGCATTGAATCGTTTAAAAAACTGGTGGGAACCGTCACCGCCAAAAGTCTGAACATTCTCGGCGCACAAATCTATCTCAAACGGGATGGCATCGTGATTGTCACCATACAGGTCGAAGCAGGTGCCAACGCCACAGCCGATGACCTCGAAATCTGGAAAGATATTAAAAATACCCTGAGCCAGTTGTTTGCAGGGGAAACCAGTTTACAGAAAATGTTGAAATCCCGAACCCGTTACGCCGGCGAGCAGAAAAAGATGGCGATGGTCCCCAGAGTGCATGTTGAAAAAACGGCGGACAACCCGTTCACGGTAATCCGGGTTGAAGCCCGGGACCATATCGGCATGCTCTACAAAGTTGCCACCGTCTTTGCCGATTTTGGCATTCGCATTCATCGGGCCAAAATTTCCACCCAGGGCGATCGGGCCATCGATGTTTTTTACGTGTCTCTGAAAAGTCCGAATTTTGACCTCAACAAGGTGATCCTCCGGTTCAAGGAACGTATGATCCAGACCTTGATGATCGAAAAACTGGAAGACGTACGATGACCAGCGTGACGCTGGACTTAATATCGAAAAAAGAACTGACCGAAAAATGGATGATTGAATCCGTCACAAAAGGAAGGAAAGGCACTGCCATGATGCCGTGGGAAGCGGAAACTTTTAATCATTCTTTATAGAATTCCTGAAAAAGGAACGCGCTAACAGGAATTCGATAACAGAAACACAGGTTTCTTCCCCTACTTCTTGACCTCTTTACCCAGTTTCTGTTCGATGGAGGCCATTTTGGATTCCAGCCTGCCCGATTTGCCCTCCCTATAGTCAATCTTGATGCTGCAGGTGATGCGTTTACAATCTTTCTTCATCATCTCGTAACATTGCTTAACCACCCCCATAACGTCATCAAACTCGCCTTCCAGCACCGTTCCCATCGGATTCAACCGATACGGCACACCGCTATCGTCAATAATTTTAAGGGAACGGCTAACCTGTTCGCTGACGCTCTCCCCTTTATCCATAGGACTCATGCTGAACTCAAGTAGTACCATATTTATATCCTCAAAATTCACTAGGTGGAGTACCTCTCCTGGTAATTTGCAATATCTTTATTTCGCGGGCAGGCGTTTTCTCGGCCCAACGAGTCATTGCGAGTTGGCCCAACGCCGAGTGGAAATTTATTACTTGCATTTTAGGGCTGAATTATGAAATGATCAACCATCCCATTCAAATGATTGCGGGAAATCCAAGTAAAGGCGGTATTTGTTTTTTGTCCCAGTTAGATGATCTGCGCCAGCAGATTGATAAAATTGACGACCAGCTGGTAAAGCTGATCAGTCGCCGTGGCCAATTGGCCCAGAAAATCGGCGATGAGAAGTCCCGTCAGGGGAAGGCGCACCACTTCCACGTTCCTCAACGCGAACGGGCAATTCTCGAACGGTTGAGGGAGTTGAACAAGGGCCCTTTTCCAAACTCTTCCATCGAATCCATTTTTCGCGAACTGTTCTCCGCCACGCTCGCTTTAGAAAAGCCTTTGAAGGTTGCTTTTCTCGGGCCGGAAACCACCTTCAGCCATCAGGCCGCAGTGCGGCATTTTGGCCATTCCTGCACCTTCAATCCTTGCGGAAATATTGAAACTGTTTTTTCGGAAATCGAGATGGGCAACTCCGATTACGGTGTCGTGCCGGTAGAAAATTCCATTGAAGGGGTTATCAACCTGACCCTCGACTGCTTTGTCGATTCTCCTCTCTATATTTGCAGTGAGACTCGACTGCCCATCGGGCTTTTTCTTTTATCCACAGTCACCGACCGGAAAAAGATCAAGAAAATCTATTCACATCCTCAGCCTTTTGCGCAGTGCAAAAACTGGCTGAACAGTAACCTGCAGGGTGTTGAGCAGGTTCCCGCCTCCAGCACTGCCCAGGCGGCGCAACTGGCCAAACAAAATAAAAACACGGCCGCCATCGCCGGGGAACTGGCCGCCGAGGTCTATGGACTAAAAACTGTCGCGAAAAACATCCAGGATCGAGCCGAAAACCACACCCGGTTTCTGGTCATCTCCAGAGACAAGGCTAAAAAAGCCAAGAAAAACAAAACATCGCTCATGTTTTCCATCACCGACGAATCCGGGTCTTTGCTCAAAACCTTGCAGTTGTTTGCCAAAAACAAAATCAGTCTATCGAAAATACAATCGCGGCCTCTGCGCAACCGACCCTGGGAGTACTTGTTCTATGTCGATTTCATCGGCCACGTTGAAGATAAAACAGTCGAACGCGTTTTAAAAACATTGGGCAAGCAAACTCTGTTTTTGCGGGTATTGGGCTCTTATCCTGAGCAGGGGCAACCATGAAGCCTTTTGGAAAAATGACCATCATTGGGGTAGGCCTGTTGGGGGCCTCTTTGGCCAAGGCCTGCAAAGAGCGCGGTCTTGTGGAAGAGATTTCGGGATATGGCAGAAACCGTGAGAACCTGGAAAAAGCCAGAGATTTAAAGATCATCGATCACTGTCCCGCTGATTTGGGTGCGGCGGTCAGCGGTGCCGACCTAATCGTGTTGTGCACACCGGTTTCGACCCTCGTTCCCTTGATGCAAAACCTGGTCTCCGAGGTTCGGCCTGGCACGCTGATCACTGATGTCGGCTCGGTGAAAGAGCCCATCGTCAAGGGCATAGACAAACTGGTTCCAAAAGGCGTTTTTTTTGTCGGGTCGCACCCGATCGCCGGAGGGGAAAACTCAGGACTGGAAGCTTCCACCGCAGACTTATATCAAGACGCAAAATGTATCGTGACCCCAACAGACGCCACCGATAAAAAAGCTGTGGAAAAAATCAGCGCCCTCTGGCAAGCGGTCGGCATGAAGGTCGTCAGCTTATCAGCAGAAGAACATGATTTTATTTTTGGCGCGGTGAGCCATTTGCCTCACATCGTGGCTTACGCCCTGATGAACACTCTTGGCGCCTTGAGAACCCCCAATGGTTGTGAAGTCACCGCCTATTCAGGAGCTGGACTAAGAGACATCACCCGAATCGCTTCCAGCGACCCGGTTATGTGGCGGGATATCTGTCTTTCCAATCGCAACCATTCGCTGGATCTGATCGACCGGTTCCAGAATAAACTGGAAGGAATTCGCAGTACCATCGAAAGAGGCGATGGGCAGGAATTAAAAAAAGAATTTATAGCCGCGAACAAATACCGGCTGAATGTGATTTGATCGAATGATTATCGCAATAGATGGGCCCGCAGGCAGTGGCAAAAGCACGGTCGCCAAGTTGGTCGCCAAACGACTGAACTACCGGTACGTTGACACCGGCGCCATGTATCGGGCTGTGGCTTGGACCGCCCAGAAAAAGGGCCTGGACCTTACCGATGAGTCAGTTATGGCCCAGATCGCCTTGAGCCTGAATATTGAATTCGTTCCTGGTGCTAAAGGGCAATCGGTATTGGTTGAAGGTGAAAATGCCACCACCCTTTTGAAAAATGAAACGGTGGGACGAGGAGCCGCAACAGTTGCGGCGCAAAAGTTTGTTCGCGAAACCCTGGTAGCCCGGCAACGTCAGATCGGCGAGGCTGGCAATGTTGTCATGGATGGACGCGACATTGGAACGGTTGTGTTTCCCCAAGCCGACAAAAAATTTTTTTTCGTTGCCGATGCAGAAGAACGCGGACGACGGAGATATGAGGAACTGACATCTAAAAACCAAGGTTTGGATTTGAAAACCATTATCGAAGAAATTCGGCAACGTGACCATGAAGACCGCAACCGCAAAATTTCTCCACTGGTCAAAGCAGACGATGCCCTGGAAGTTGATACCACTCGATTAAGTATTGAAGAAGTCACCGATCATGTTTTTAAAAATATAAATAACCTTTAAACATCCCAAGAGAAAGTGAGAACCAGGAGGTCATGAAAATATCCAAAGAATTGCTAGAGCAAATGGAAAATGATGATAAGGAAGAGCAGGAAGAGCTAACCGCAACCGAGATCACCGCCTATGAAGAGATGGAGGGCTATTTTAACGATAGTCTTGGCCGCTTTAAAGCTTCGCAGATCATCATGGGAAAGGTGATTGCCATTTCCAACGGACTGGCCACCATCGATGTCGGCTTTAAATCGGAAGGCATGGTCTCGCTTTCTGAATTCCCTGAAAACGGCAAGAACCTACAGCTTGATGAAGAGGTTGAGGTCTTTCTTGAGAAGGTTGAGGACAACGATGGCAATGTAGTCCTCTCTAAAGAAAAAGCCAATAAAATTAAAATCTGGGATGACCTGGTTCAAACTTATGAAGCGGACGAAACCATTCAGGGTACTGTTGTGGCCAAAGCCAAGGGTGGATTAACCGTCGATATCGGACTGAAAGCCTTCCTGCCTGGTTCCCAGATCGACCTTCGCCCGATTCGCAATCTGGAAAAACTGCTGGGCGAAAAATTCGACATGAAAATCATCAAGATGAATAAAAAACGCGGCAATATTGTCTTGTCGCGAAGAATTCTCCTTGAAGAACAACGCAAACAGATTCGCGAAGGCACTCTGGAGAAAATGAGTGAAGGCAGCCTCATTGAAGGTATCGTTAAAAATATCACCGAATACGGAGTGTTTATCGACCTGGGCGGAATTGATGGTCTGCTTCATATCACCGACATGTCATGGGGCCGGGTCAACCATCCCTCCGAAATGTTTTCCATTGGTGACAAAGTCACGGTCATGGTTCTCAAGTACGATAAAGAAAAAGAGCGCGTCTCACTCGGTCTCAAACAAACCAGTGCCGACCCATGGGTTGATGTCGATTCCAAATACCCGGTCAGCACCCAAATTAAGGGACGAGTGGTCAGCATCACCGACTATGGCGTGTTTGTAGAACTTGAAAAAGGCATTGAAGGGCTCGTCCATATTTCCGAAATGAGCTGGAGCCGTCACGTCAAACACCCGAGCAAAATGGTTTCGATCGAAGATCAAGTGGAAGCCGTTGTGCTGACCCTCGATAAAGATAAAAAACGGATTTCTCTGGGCATGAAACAAATCGAGCCCAACCCGTGGGAAAAAATTGAAGACAAATATCCCATTGCTTCTGAAGTTGAGGGCACGGTTCGTAACCTGACTGACTTTGGCGCCTTTGTGGAACTGGAAGATGGCGTGGATGGACTGATCCATATTTCCGATTTGAGTTGGAAAAAAATCAAACATCCTTCTGAAATCCTGAAGAAAAAGGACAGAGTCACATCAGCCGTGCTCAGCATCGACAAGGAAAACTGCCGTATCTCTCTTGGGGTTAAACAGTTGCAACCCGACCCTTGGAATGATATCGCAGCCAACTATCCTATCGGCACCAAAGTCACCGGCAAGATCATCAAGGTGACAGGATTCGGAGCGTTCGCAGAATTTGGCGATGGATTAGAAGGCCTTATCCATGTTTCGCAACTCAGTTCTGAAAAGATCACAGATCCTGAGTCTGCGGTGAAGGTGGACGATGAGATCGAGGCAAAAGTAATCAAAGTGGATACCTCTAACAAAAAGATCGCTTTAAGCATTAAAGCCCATATGGAAAACCTCGACATTTCGCAGATCGAAAAAGAACAGGTAGACCTGGAAGGCTTTAAAGAAGAGTAAAACCTAAAAAATTCTGAGCCCGAAAGGGCTCAGAATCTTGAAAATGGAACCTACGATCCAACCTAAACAATCTTTCTTCAAATCTTTTATGCGGTTTGCGGCGGGGCTTTTTATCTTGATGATATTGATAAGTATCGGCTCTGCCCTGTTGCCGGATCGCTGGAAATCCCCTTCCGGCGAAATCGCCCTGGTCCACGTTCAAGGAGTGCTGATGAATTCCAGGGACATTGTCCGCCAGCTCTCCAACTATCGCCACAATCCGAAAGTGCGGGGTATCATCCTGCGCATTGATTCTCCAGGCGGAGCAGTTGCACCGGCACAGGAGATTTACAGCGAAATCATGAAACTCCGGGCCGATCATAAAACGGTTTATGCCTCTATGGGAACGGTGGCGGCCTCGGGTGGGTATTATATTGCCTGCGCGGCCGATTACGTCCTGGCTAATCCCGGTACCCTGACGGGGAGCATATCTGCCGTGATGGCTCTTAATAATATTGAGGAACTGACTAAAAAAATTGGCGTTAAACCCAATATCATCAAGAGCGGTAAGTTCAAAGACATGGGTTCCCCTCTGCGAGCCATGAGTCCAGAGGAACAAAAACTTTTACAAAATGTCGTGGACGATGTGCATCAGCAATTTGTGCAGGCTATTGCCAAAGGCCGAAACCTGCCCCTTGCCCAGGTTCATAAGATTGCCGATGGAAGGATCATGACCGGCCAGCAGGCTCTTGAACTCAAGCTGATTGATGAGGTGGGCGGGCTCGAAAAAACCATCGAACTGCTGGCAAAAAAGCTCGGTGTCAAAGGAAGGCCTAAAATCATTGAACAAAAAGAAAAAATTCCTTTCCTCGACTGGCTTCTGCAGAGCTCGCTTCCCAGTGAACTGGCCGAAACCTTAATGCTATCCTCCTACCCTCGCTTGCAATATCTTTGGTTTCCCTGAAAAAAATAATGAGTTACTGGGATTGCGCCGTACAGAAAAACTAAAACACCCTACCAAAATCAGGTCATGCGGCCTCGTTAATCCAGACTCCTGAAAAGGACTTTTCAAGCGCAAAACCGAGGCCTTAAAACTGGGTAAACCCATAAAAATATTGGGCTTGACTTAATTCCACCTGATGGTATACTTCTGCGAATTCTTATTTCAGAAACAGTTAAAATGTTTACCGGTGGGGGAGACTTTTTAATGACTAAAGCAGAGCTTGTTGAAAGAGTGGCCAACCAGATCAACCTGACGAAGAAACAGACCGAGGCTGTAGTGAATACTGTTTTTTTTAGCATTACTGAATCGTTGGCAGAAGGAAAAAAAGTCGAATTGAGAGGGTTTGGAAGTTTCCGAATCCGGCAAAGAAATGCCAGGGTAGGACGCAATCCCAAGTCTGGACAAAAAGTGGAGGTTCCCTCTAAAAAAGTGCCTTTTTTCAAGGCCGGAAAAGAGCTGAGGGAACTGGTGGACAAGCACGAAAAAGCTCAAGAGGTAGAGCCCTAAAAGGGGTTTTAAATTTAAAACCCCTCACCTCATTCGTATAAAAACCCGGGCCACTGTGTCCTCTGGCACCCACACCGCACCCCTTCCCCACCCAGAACAATTAGTCTTTAGTTTTCAATATTTTTCATCTCAGGAATACGCGAGTGAACGTTCTGTTACCCAGTCGGGGCTCAACAGAAAGAGTTACATTCAGTCTAAAATTTATGTCTGGAAGCACGTTCGGAAAACATTTTAAAATTACCACCTGGGGTGAGTCTCATGGTGATGGCGTCGGGGTTGTCGTGGAAGGTTGCCCTGCCGGATTGCCCCTCAAGGAATCTGATATCCAAAAAGATCTGGACCGACGACGAACCGGCCAAAGCAAAGTCACCACCACCCGCAAGGAAGGCGATAAAATTCAAATCATGTCTGGTGTCTTTAAGGGCAAGACCACCGGCACGCCTATTTCCATGCGCGTTGATAACAAAGACGCCGATTCCTCAAAATATGAATTGATCAAACACCTGTACCGTCCCGGCCACGCGGACTACACCTATGATGCGAAATACGGCTTTCGCGATTACCGGGGTGGAGGACGATCCAGCGCACGGGAAACTGTAGGCAGAGTGGCCGCCGGGGCCATCGCTAAAAAACTTTTAATCCGCAATAAAATCACCATCACCGGGTTCACCCGACAGATCGGGCACCACACAGCAACAACCGTAAACTTCAAGGAAATAGAAAAAAATATTGTGCGTTGTCCGGATGCGAAAACCGCCGAAAAAATGGTGGCCGCCATCATGCAGGCACGTAAAAATGGCGACTCACTGGGAGGCATCATCGAAGTGATTGCCAAAGGAGTGCCCGCAGGATTGGGAGAGCCCGTCTTCGACAGGCTGGATGCCGACTTGGCCAAGGCGGTCATGAGCATCCCTGCGGTAAAAGGAATGGAAATTGGCGCAGGGTTCCAAACCGCCACCATGACCGGCTCGGAGTGTAATGATGTCTTTGTCATGAAAAACAAAAAGGTGATGACCAAAACCAATAACGCCGGGGGGATTCTCGGTGGCATTTCCAATGGCATGGATATCGTTGTCAAATTGGTGGTGAAACCAACTTCATCCATCAACAAGACACAAGAAACCATCACCCAGGAAAGAAAAAAATCTAAAATCCGCGTTGAAGGCCGACACGATCCCTGCGTCGCTCCAAGAGCCGTTCCTATTGCCGAGGCCATGGTCGCCTTGACCCTCATTGACCATCTGCTGAGAAACAAAACTTCCCGGCTGACCTGACCCAAACCCCTATGAGAGCTGGATTCGTTCAAAACAAACCTAGCTTTCATATAACTTCATATAATACAATAGCTTACTTTTTATATGCAGTCACACCAAATCACACTATACTTATTTTTCAATAGGTTAGTTTCCCAAAAGTCACAATCAAGTCACAAACACCTACCTTTTTCCGTCCATTTCTATGACTGAAAAATCAAAGAAAAAAGTAACCAAGAAACCCAAGAACAAAACCCCATATGAACTGGATAGTTTTACTGTAATGGATGACTGTAAAGTCTATCGTAGAAGAGATGGTGGGGATCAGTATTGGGTGAAAAGATAGTTTAGTGGGGATATCAGGTTTCTAAGTTGTTATTTAGGTTCATAGTCTCGACTGAGGATTCTCAACAGACTTGGAGTAATTCTCATAGAACTTATCTCTCACATACTTGTTCCTTTTGGGTTCTGTAATCTTATTATAGAAATCCAGGTTATCCGCAACTAATCCAAATCGAACAGATTCAAAAACCTGTTTAAATTTGTGTTTCTTGTTGGATTCCGTGTTGTCCCCAAAAAAGACCTTTTTAAGTTCTTCATTTTCATTAATCTGTTTTTGAATTCGTTCAAATCCAATCTTATCTTCTTCCGTCAACTCACTACCAAATGAATCATTTAGAACATGAATGATTTCAGATAAGAGTTCTTTTGGTTCCTCTAAGAGTTCTTTTGATTCATCATCGACACCACCACCTGGTGATAGAGGTCCCAATTCACCATCAGTATCTTTCAGTTCAATTTTAGTAGTGAATTTCTTCTCTATCCTGAAAGACTCCAAATCTATTGATGACAAAACATCGGTTAGTGTTTCTGTTTCCTTTTTGGGTAGTTTCTTATTCAAACATTGTAGGAAAATATACAATTTCTCAAGTTTCAAATCCTTGAAGGAAATAATTTGAGAAACGTGTCCATACAGTCTGATGAAATTCTGTATCTGACTTCTAAATTCTTCCTTTTCTTCTTCTTCTTTTAATTTCCAGTCCTCAACCACTTCATCCAGGATTCCCTGTAATTTCTCATTTGGAATACGGTCATCATAGAAAATATCAACGAACTTCTTAACAATTTCGTCTTGGAACAAATTGTGTTTCTTGACTTCCTGTTCAATTGAGTAAAGGCTATTTGGGTCTGTTTCCTCTCTCAGTATTGTTCCCTGATAATAGGGTTGAAAGGATTCCTCAATGATTGAAGGGTCATTAACGAAGTCCAATACCATCGTTTTAGTCTTTCCTCTCATAGTTCTGTTTAAACGACTTAATGTTTGAACACATTGAAGTCCACTTAGCTTTTTATCTACATACATCGTATGAAGGAGGGGTTCGTCAAATCCAGTTTGGAATTTGTTGTTCACGATTAGAATTCGGAATTGTGGGGTTTTAAGATTCTCTCCTGTTTGGTTATCAGGAAACCTATTCATGGACGACTCGGTATATTCTTGGTTAGTATCGATGTCATCTATCTTCCCACTGAAACCAACTATACTTTTATAAGGTAGACCTAATTCTTTCATTTGTTTGTCAAATTCGAGTTTGTATTTAACACAATGGAGTCTTGATTTTGTGACTACCATTCCCCGACTCTTACCACCCATTTCCTTGGAAGTGTGTTCTGTGAAGTGTTCCAGAATGATTCCGGTCTTTTCTCGAATCGCATAAGGTTGCAGGTCAACCCATTTAACCAACATCTTCTTGATTCGACTACTTGGTAACTCCTTATCCTCTTTAATTTCTTCGTTGAGTTTGAAGTATCTCTCATAGGTGGTGTAGTTCTCTAAGACATTCAGAGTGAACCCTTCAGAGATACTTTGCTTCATGGAGTAGGTGTCAAAGGGATGGAACTGACCTGACTCGTCCTTTCTACCAAAGAGTTCCAATGTCTTATTCTTTGGTGTTCCACTAAATCCAAAATATGAGATGTGAGGTTGTTTTCCCCTATCCCTGATTTCATTGAGGAGGCGTTTGTCGGTTTCGGTCAAATCTTCTGTATCCTCACCCTCCTGAAACCCATCCGATATCGACTTTGAGAGAGATTTCTTTAGATGTTTGGCTGTTTCACCACTTTGAGAGGAGTGGACTTCATCAATAATGACACCGAACTTCTTGTCCCCTAATTGAGATATAGTTTCAGAAATAACTGGAAACTTTTGGATGGTAGTGATGATTATGGATTTACCTTTTTCAATGAATTCCTTCAACTGTTTGGAATCGACATCTACAGGATTCACAACACCTTTGGTTTGTTCCAACTGTTTGATGGTGTCCTGAATCTGTTTGTCCAGAATCCTTCTATCAGTAATAACAATTACTGAGTCAAACATTCGGTTGGTGTCTTTGGGACTCCTATAAAGGGAGGTCAGGAGGTGAGACAACCATCCAATCGAAAGGGATTTTCCACTTCCTGTTGTGTGTTGAATTAGATAATTATTTCCAACACCTTCTTCAATGATGGACTGTTTGAGTCTGTCGATGACGTTGAGTTGGTGAAATCGGGGAAATATTAGATTCTCTTTTTTCTTTTCAACTATTCTTCCCTGTTTTGAATCATATTCTTTTTCAATGTCTGTTCGGATATGAACAA
>WASV01163620.1_pt1 | contig 20756 bp, 16 predicted proteins | sample 5698531 | NCBI WGS metagenome assembly WASV01 (sample SAMN11175559, study PRJNA528189) | sponge metagenome | isolation source: marine sponge | host: Myxilla | place: Antarctica: Western Antarctic Peninsula, King George Island | collected 2013-01 | reverse complement strand
GTTAGAAGCATCGCTGAATAATGATGTCGCATTGCTTGAGGCTTGCGCGATGATTGCAGTGGCAGTTGCCGTGACTACGCAAACTTTAGCGGATGTTGGCTATACCGTTTTGAATCCACGAATTCGCTTTAGTTGATTGAAATTAATAATGAGCGACAACTTAGAAAATACCTCGGGACTTGCTTCTTTCTCCCAGACATCTAAAAAGGCGATATTTCGGGTGGTGGGCGCACTATTTCTATTGCGCGAGAGTTGGGTCGGCATGATCGGTACGGGGATCGTTGTATTCTGGCTACTCGTGGCGATTTTGGCACCATGGATTGCGCCCTTCGACCCCAACACCTCGATTCAACCATTTGCCAGACCTGGTAGCACCTTCGGTGAACACTTTTTTTTGCTTGGCACCGACCACCTCGGGCGTGATATTCTCTCGCGCCTCATGTGGGGGACGCGTACTGTACTGTTCTATGCGCCGCTTGCCACCTTGACAGCATACACTGTTGGTATTCTTATGGGGTTGGCGGCAGGTTATCACGGCGGCTGGATTGATGATGTGCTATCACGCCTCTCGGACATTATTCTATCTTTTCCAGTATTGGTGTTGTATATCATCATCATCGCCATTATCGGTGCTTCTGGCATCAATATCATCATCGCTATCACCTTCGCATCAGCCCCTGGCATTATGCGTATCGTTCGTGGATTGGTGCTCGATTTACGTACGCGCGACTACATTTTTGCGGCGCAAACACGCGGCGAATCTTCTTGGTATATCATGTTGGTTGAAATTCTTCCAAACGCTCGCGGCCCGTTGATAGTAGATGCTTGTTTGCGACTCGGCTATGTTGTTATCACTATCGGTGTACTTGGTTTTCTTGGGCTAGGACTGCCGCCACCGGATCCTGATTGGGGCGGGATGGTTAACGAAACGCGGCAGATGGCGATCGTATTTCCACATATGACATTATTTCCGTGCATTGCCATTTCTTCGTTGATTCTTGGTTTCAACTTGCTCGCCGACGGCGTGCGTGAAATTTCCCTGCGGGATTAATTTGATGACAAAAAGTACCGATCAAACCCCAATTCTTGAATGCAAAGACCTTTGCATTTCCTATTACACACGCGTCGGTGAAATTCCGGCGGTGGTTGACTTCAACCTTGTGGTCAAACCTGGCGAAGCGATCGGCATCGTCGGCGAATCGGGTTGTGGCAAATCCACTGTTGCTCTAGCAATCATGCAGTACATGGGAGCAAATGGGGGCATCAAGAGCGGCCAGATTAAGTTTAAAGGACAAGACATGACGGCCATGAGCGAGGAGGAATTGCGCCAGCTGCGCGGGTCAGCGATTTCTATGGTATATCAGGAGCCGATGGCATCACTAAACCCGTCCATGCGTGTTGGCGAGCAGCTAATGGAGGTGCCGCTGTACCATGAAAAAGTATCGATGGCAGATGCGCGTACACGTGCGTTAACGATGCTCGATCATATGCGCCTACCCGATCCAAAGCGTATATTTGACAGTTATCCTCACCAAATTTCCGGTGGTCAACAACAACGTGTGGTCATCGCTATGGCGTTGCTGTCAAATCCTTCACTGCTGTTGCTAGATGAACCCACGACCGCATTGGATGTCACTGTCGAGGCTGGCATCGTCGAATTGATCCGCAATCTCTCTTCGGAATTTGGCACTTCGATGATCTACATTTCGCACAACCTTGGATTGATTTTAGAAACGTGCGATCGAATTTCGGTGATGTATTCAGGCGAAGTCGTCGAAGACGGCACCGTCAAGGAAGTTTTCGATCATATGCGCCATCCGTACACGCGCGGATTATTCTCCTCCATCCCATTGCCCGGTACTAACAAACATGAGCGTCCGCTGGTGCCGATTCGCGGGCAACTACCGTTACCACACGAACGCCCGAGTGGTTGCAACTTTGCTCCGCGTTGCGATCATATGAAAACTGACATATGTACTCATGCCTTTATTCCGATACAAGAAGTCGAAGGTGAAAGCGGGCACGATGTACGTTGCTCTCGATACCGCGAGATCAACTGGGAAGACTATAAGCCTACAGGGATATCCGATTCGATGGTCGAGCCGGGGCGTGTGGTTCTCGAAGTTAGAAAGATGAAGAAATACTACGAATTGCACGATCATTCTTTTCTGGGGATGTTCAAAGGAAAAGAAGTGCGCTATATCAAAGCGAATGAAAATATCGATTTCGATGCGCGCGAAGCCGAAACCGTCGCTATTGTTGGCGAATCAGGTTGTGGCAAAACCACCTTTGCCAAAGTATTGATGGGGCTCGAGCAAGCCACCGAAGGTTCGGTATTGTTGAACGGTGAAGAGTTGAGCCAACAGCCAGTGGGACGCCGCCACCCGCAGACCGTTGGGTTGTTGCAGATGGTGTTTCAGAATCCTTTTGATACTCTTAACCCGAGTCACGCAGTCGGCAAACAAATCTCGCGCGTTATCCGTAAATTTGGTGTCGATACCGACAAACAAAAAATCGAAGCACGTGTTTTGGATTTGCTTGATCTGGTCAAACTACCGCGCGATTTCGCCCTTCGCAAACCGCGCCAGTTATCTGGCGGTCAGAAACAGCGTATTGGTATTGCTCGTGCTTTTGCTGGTAATCCGGCAGTAGTCGTTGCTGACGAGCCAGTTTCAGCGTTAGATGTATCGGTGCAAGCGGCAGTCACTGGCTTACTCACCGACATTCAAAACCGACTCAAAACCACACTACTGTTTATCAGCCATGATTTGTCAGTTGTGCGTTATCTTGCGGATCGAATCGTCGTCATGTATTTGGGTACAATCATAGAGCAAGGTACCACCGATCGAGTTTTTGCACCGCCGTATCACCCCTACACCGAAGCCTTACTGTCTGCGGTGCCGATTGCCGATACTTCCATTCAAAAAAAGCATATCGTTCTCAAGGGTGAGCTCCCATCCGCGGTAAACCCGCCGTCAGGTTGTCCGTTTCAAACTCGTTGCCACCGTAAAATTGGAAAGATCTGCGAAACCGAAATGCCACCAAATAAGGATATGGGAGATAACCATTTTATCGCGTGTCACCTCGATGCTGACACATTTAATATGATGGAACCTGTGATTACGATGAGTTCTGAAAAATCTACATAGCGATTCATACCTCCGACTAAAATCTAGAATTTAAACATCCGCTCCAAACCTCACTGCGTACCATGAGGTAACCTATGCCCTCACTTCATCGAGAACAATCTGCTTCCTAATATCGATGTTCCGTACGATTATCCCGTTGCTTTTTGCCGCCGCTATTTTGCTTGGTGCCAACGGTGTATTTGGTACTCTAATCGCACTGCGTGCCACTATTGAGGGATTCGACGCCAACTGGGTTGGCATCATGGGTGCCGCGTATTTCATTGGTTTTGCGATCGCTAGTTTCAATGCTGCCCGGCTAATTCGATTGATCGGGCATGTTCGTACTTTCGCTGCTCTGGCTGCTATTGGTGCGGTCGTACCACTAGTACTATCAATATTCATTGACCCGTGGGTATGGACGGTAATGCGCGGGATCGGCGGATTTTGTTTTGCCGCGATTCTTATGGTCGTCGAAAGTTGGATAAACGAAGTGACCAAAAATACTAACCGTGGACGTGTGCTCGGAATTTATCGAATTATCGATCTTCTTGCGGTAACCGGTTGTCAATTTTTAATTCCTGTAGTCGGTGAAGGCGGCCACGAAATCTTTGAAATCATCAGCTTGATGTATTGCCTATCACTTGTGCCGGTTGCGGTCTCCATGCATACTCATCCAAAAGCACCGGACAACCTCAAACTCGAACTTGGTGCGATTTGGAAAATTTCTCCATTGGCATGCCTCACGTCTTTCGCCATTGGTTTAACCAATTCCGCATTCCGACTCATCGGCCCTCTTTACGGAATCCAAATTGGATTGGATACTAGTGCCGTTGTTCTATTCATGTCCTTAGGCATTATCGGTGGTACTGTTTTGCAATACCCACTCGGTTATATGTCCGACAAACTAGGCCGAAGAAAAACAGTCCTCTGTGCTACCCTTGGGGCAATGTTTGCAGCGACCATCTTATCGCTTCAGCAAACTGACTCAGTTTTTGTCTACATTGGTGTCTTCGGCTTTGGTGCTTTCGCGCTCCCATTGTATTCGTTGGCAGCGGCCCACGCTAACGATCGAGCCGGCATCGGGCAATACGTTTTGGTGGCAGCAGGCTTAAGTTTCTTTTTTTCGGTCGGTGCCGTTATTGGTCCCTATACTGCTTCCTTAGTGATTAAACACTTCGGCCCTTCCGCATTCTTCCTGTATACATGTCTTGTACATGGTACACTCGCATTCATCGTCATGATCAGGATAAATCGCCATGCTTCCGTCCCGAAAAGGCAACGCTCTAATTTTGTCATGCTAAAGACATTGCCGATCTTCTCTCACTTAGAGCGGCGAATTAGCCAAATCAAACGTAAATAGTTGGCAATCTGGCTAATTGAGAAGAATTAAATCAGTTTTCAATGATCGCATACTCCCCACATGTTCAGCCCTAAAATACTCACTGATATTCGTGCGCGCTTTCACCACGTTGATTGTTGCCCCTATCAAGGTGAGCGCATTTTTTTTGAAAATGCGGGTGGGTCATTGACACTCAAATCGGTGGTAGAGGTAAATACCAAGTTATCATCGATACCCGATAATCAAGGGCGAGATAACCCTGCGTCCGCCGAGATGGGGAAGTTGGTTGCGCAGGGTAAGGCAGACATGTTGACGTTTCTTGGTGTAAATGATGGGGTAGTTTTCGTCGGAGAGAGTGGCACAGAGTGTTTGTTCCGCGTGATTCAGGCGGCATTGCTTGCCAAAGGTAAAGGTGGTCGGGTATTGGGTAGCACATTAGAACATCCAGCAACTGCAAGTGCGGCGAAGCAGTGGAGTTCACGGCTGGGCGCAGAGTATGTTGCAATTCCGCATGATGCGCAAAGTGGTACGGTTAGCGCGGAGGATTACCGAAAGTTCGTTACCCCCGACACATGCGTGGCAACCGTTATTCAATCCAGTCCGGTTACCGGTACCGGAGTCGATATCGTGGCAGTCAGTGCAGTGATACGTTCAGTGTCGCCCGAATGTTTTATTGTGGTGGACGGTATTCAGCATGCCCCACATGGTGATGTGCATATTGATAGTTCCCATATCGATGCGTACGCAGTATCTGGTTACAAGGTTTTTTCGCGGCACAACTATGGATTTGCGTGGCTATCGAAGAGATTGAGTGTTGTACCCCACAATCGTTTAGACGGAACAGCGGATGATTCTTGGGAGCTTGGAACGCGTGATGCTGGCGCCTATGCAACTTTTAGCAAAGTGGTCGACTATCTCGATTGGCTTGGCGGGTGTATATCCACAGAGAAAACGGATTCGCACACGCGCCGTGATCGTATCACTGCGGCTGGCAAAGCGATTATGCAACATGAAAAAGACTTGCTCGAAGTGATGTTGCGAGGTACCGATTCGCTAAAAGGCTTAGCCGGCATGCCGAAGGTTTTTATCATTGGTGGGTCCGACAACCTCCACCGAAAAAGTCTGGTCTCGTTGACAGTGCGCGGTGTGCCGTCAGCGCAGGTGGTGCGTACATTAAGCGAACATGGCATACGCGTTCATATTCGCAAAAACGATCATTTTTCAGGGAATATTTTGACACCGCTCAATCTTGAGTCTTGCGTGCGGGTGTCTATATGTCATTACAACACGGTGGATGAAGTGAAACATTTTTTACGCGTGATGCAACATATCGCGGCAGGGTAATCGAGTAGCCCGGGTGTGCAGACACCACTAGTAGGGGTCTATCAGTGTAGCGGTCTATCAGTGTAGCGGTCTATCAGTGTAGCGGTATATTGGTACTTGTAGGTGACCGATCGCGGCAAATACGCCGCCGACGATGGTCAACGCGTTTCAAGAAATCGCGCGCGAAGATTTACATGCGAACGCTAAAGTGCTCGCTTATCTGAACATCATCGATGTTTCCATTGCGGCTTGCGTTTCTCAATAAACGCTGCCATGCCTTCCGTTTGATCTTCGGTTGCAAACAGCGCGTGGAACTGCCGCCGTTCAAATAACAAACCTTCTGATAATGTCGTTTCATATGCACGGTTGAGTGCTTCTTTGCACATCATTACCGATGGCAATGAATGGGATGCAATCACAGTAGCGGTTTTCATTGCCTCTTCTAGTAGAGCATCGGCAGGCACGACACGCGCTACTAGGCCGATACGTTCAGCTTCCTCAGCACCCATCAGTCGCCCCGACAAACATAGTTCCATCGCTTTAGACTTGCCTACCGAACGAATCAACCGCTGCGTGCCGCCAGAACCGGGAATGATACCGAGTTTGATTTCCGGCTGCCCAAATTGTGCATTGTCGGCAGCGATGATGAAATCACACATCATTGCCAGTTCGCAACCGCCGCCAATTGCATAGCCACCAACAGCAGCAATAACCGGTTTACGACAACGCAAGACTTCTTCCCAATGATCGGTGATGAAGTCTTGTTTATACGCATCCATGTAGGTTTTGTTGCACATTTCGGTAATATCAGCCCCGGCGGCAAAAGATTTTTCATTGCCGGTGACTACCATCGCGCCAATCGTGTCGTCGTGGTCGAAAGCCGCCAGTGCGTCGCCTAACTCGATCATCAAGTCAGACGAAAGAGCGTTGAGTGTTTTGGGACGGTTTAGAGTAATCCAACCGACTTTGTTGCGCGATTCAGCGGTGATATGAGTGTAATGCACGAGTACGTTCCTAAAACCTCGCATAGTGCCTTCCCACACTTTGTTTGTCAAGCATCTTTGAGATTTAGCGTGTACTATCGCTTTGGGGCAGGCGACTTTGCGGTCATTGGAAAGCCGATCGTGGTTTTTATCAACCCATAGTTGATAAGGTTAGCGGATTTGCAGCACATAGTTCGCTTATGATCCGCTATTCAACGGCAACGCTAGTGTGCATCATGTTTGCAGCAACCCGTGGAAACGCCGTGCCGTTCTGACGGCGATTGCGGCCCCAAAATAAGCCGAGGTAGAAATGTCTAAAAAAACATGACATTAATAGCCTCAAGTCGCCATTTCTTGCAGGCAGTTGTACGCTTTTGGAGCAAAGATCACTCGGTGTTCCATCATCATCCATTGGTGATCGATGGGGATCGGTACCCGGCTATAGTAGTTCGCGTTAGAATGAAAGCGAGGGAGGCTACCCGATTATGTTGATGTAGAGATTATGTGTCTGTAATGCCATACACTGATGATATGATTAATGTCGCCGGCTATCCTAGCGGTGCAATCGAAGAAGTATTGATTTGAGATTTGGATGTCACTAAATTGCGGTGATAGGGGCACGATGATTTCAACCGGGGAGAGTGCCGTGCGGTTGCTGGGTATTGAGTCTGGCATGAAATGCGATGCCAGCAAAGCGACTTCTGAAGCGGGGCATTGTGCGCGAAAAAAATCGAGTCGATGGTCGCGTTCAAGTTAGCCGTCGTGAGCAAACGTCTACTGAAGATATACGCCAGAATATTCTGCAGGGCACCATGAAAGAACTAACAGAGTGCAGCAAATTGAAAATACCGAACGCTAGCGAAGACCTGATTATCCGCGATGAGATCAGCAAAGCCCTCCAAACTATAGGCTATGCAAAAGGATGAAGTACGCCTTTGTTATGGACCCATTGGAACGGATCAAACCCTGGAAGGACACCACTTATTTTCTGATGCTTGCTGCTTACCAACGTGGACATCAGGTTTGTTATTTCGATCAGCGATCGTTATGGTTGAAACACGATCGAGCATGCGCACAAGTGAGGTGGGTGGATATTCATGTGGTTGATCCAGGGTACACAATAGGGGCACAAACGGAATCTGATTTGAGCGAAATGGATGTGGTGTGGATACGAACCGATCCACCGTTTGACCGCCGTTATTTTTACACTACATTACTGCTTGATAACCTACCTGCAACTACGCGAGTGGTGAATTGCCCGAGTGGTATCCGTAATTGGAATGAAAAGTTGGCGGCATTGTACTACCCTGAGTTTACTCCGAAGACTTTGGTCACCAATGAACGCGACCGTATTCGAGATTTTTCAACCTCGTTATTCGATTCAGATTCATCGGGTAGGGTCACAATAAAACCGATCGACGGCTTCGGTGGCAAAGGTATTGTTTTTTACAATGCGGCCGGGAATAGCGATGAAAATTCGGACGAGCTACTGGATGTTGCAACCCAAAATGGGCAACATTGGGTCGTCGTCCAAGAATACCTAGCCGCGGCAAACTATGGCGATAAGCGTATATTGCTACTCAACGGCGACCCTCTTGGCGCGATTTTGCGTGTGCATGCTGAAGGTGTTGAGCTGAACAACCTCGATGCTGGTGGAGTTGCCCATCCGGCTGAACTCGATGCACAAGATTTGAAAATTTGCGCAGCCATGAAACCTGGTTTGATCGAGCAAGATATTTTCTTCGCTGGTATCGATATTATTGGCGGCATGCTCATCGAAGTGAATGTCACTAGCCCAACTGGCTTGCAAGAGTTATGCGGCTTTCACGGCAAAGATTATCATAATCAAATTATTGCTGCATTGGAGTAACCGCAGAAGGATAATATCGCCAGCATCCAATAACATACCCAGCCCATGAAAAAAAACAACTCGAACTCGCAGACAAAACTCCCACAAAATGCATGGGAGTTTTGGATCGACCGTGGCGGCACTTTTACCGATGTTGTCGCTCGCCAACCAAATGGTGAAGTCGTCACGCATAAACTGCTGTCTGAGAATCCACGTGAATACCGTGATGCTGCGATCCAAGGGATCAAAGACATTCTAAATCGTGTCGACTTTGACATTGGTCGAGATGATTCGCTACCTGCCGCGCAGATCGCCACAGTTAAGATGGGTACGACGGTGGCAACTAACGCATTACTCGAACGGCGGGGTGAGCGCACGCTACTCGCAATCACGCATGGTTTTGCAGATGCCCTTAAAATTGGCTATCAGGCACGGCCCGATTTGTTTGCTTTGAAAGTCAAGTTGCCACAAATGCTATACGAAGCAGTGCTAGAAATTGACGAGCGTATCAATGCATCCGGGCAAGTGTTGACTCCGCTCGATGCCCGTGCCGCGAAGCATGGGCTGGAACAGTTTTATCAGGATGGTTATCGTGCTATCGCAATCGTGCTGATGCATGGTTACCGCCACACGCAACATGAAACTCAGTTGGAAGAAATTGCGCGCGCGGTCGGGTTCGAACAAATTTCCGTAAGCCATGTAGTCAGCCCTCACATGAAACTAGTGTCGCGCGGAGACACGACTGTGGTTGATGCATATCTATCCCCGATCTTGCGCCGCTATGTGGATCAAGTCGCTATGGAAATGCATGAACTAAGCGAACACCGTGGCCGGCTGATGTTTATGCGCTCGAGCGGCGGCCTCGCCGATGCTGGTTTCTTCCGTGGTAAAGATGCAGTACTGTCAGGCCCGGCCGGCGGCGTAGTGGGTATGGCGAAAACAGCAGTAGCAGCAGGTTTCGACAAAGTTATTGGCTTCGATATGGGGGGCACTTCGACCGATGTTAGTCATTACCACGGTGAGTTTGAAAAAGTATTTGAGACTGAAGTTGCTGGAGTGCGCTTGCGTGCGCCGATGTTATTGATTCACACTGTGGCAGCAGGCGGCGGATCGATCCTGCATTTTGACGGCGCGCGCTATCGCGTGGGTCCGGATTCGGCCGGGGCATATCCGGGTCCTGCGTGTTATCGAAATGATGGGCCGCTGACGATTACCGATTGCAATGTTATGCTGGGAAAACTGCAGCCCGATTTATTTCCGCTGGTGTTTGGTACCGACTCGAAGCAAGCGTTGGATTCGGATTTGGTCATGCAAAAATTTATCCAACTGGCGATGCAAATTCAATCTGCCGATGATAAATCCGCCGATGATAAATCCGGCGGTGCTAAAACTGCGCCGGAAGAGGTCGCAACCGGGTTTCTTGCCGTTGCCGTGGAAAACATGGCAAATGCCATCAAAAAAGTCTCGGTGCAGCGCGGTTATGATGTTTCTGAATATACACTTTGTTGTTTTGGCGGCGCCGGCGGACAACATGCTTGCTTGGTCGCTGATACATTGGCAATCAAACGCATTTTGATTCATCCGTATGCAGGTGTCCTATCGGCGTATGGTATTGGTTTGGCAGATATCGTGGTCGATCGTCAACAAGTAGTCGAAGCGGTTCTCGACGGTGGATTGCTGGATGCGTTGGAAGTCCAACTGGACAAATTGAAGCAAAGCGGTACCGATGAATTAAAAGCGCAAGGTGAAGAATGCACTAATCCTGAGTGCAAGCGAGCGCTGCATATTCGTTATCAAGGATCGGATACAACCTTAGTTGTGAACTACGACAAGATGGAAAAAGTCGTAGTCGATTTCGAGCGCTTGCATCGAATGCGGTTTGGCTTTATTTCCCCTGAAAAAGAGATGGTGGTCGAATCGATCTCAGTCGAAGTCATTGCTGTTGCCAAAACGTCCGAAGTTATCAAGGTAGCCGATACCAGTAATCGCACGGATCATGACAAACAGATTAAACCGGATGCGACAAAGCAGTGCTATATGGATGGTCGATGGTGCCTCACTCCTTTTTATCATCGCAACACGCTTGCTGTGAATGCGATTATCGATGGTCCTGCGGTGATTTTAGACCCAACCAGCACGATCGTGGTGGAGCCCGAATGGCATGCACAATTAACCGCCGACAACAATCTGATACTGGAACGGACGCACGCACGAAAATATAAAACCATTCGCGGGCGGACCGTTAGCACTGAGACTGATCCGGTCATGTTGGAAATATTCAACAACCTATTCATGTCTATTGCTGAGCAGATGGGTTCAGTGTTGGAGAACACTGCTACATCGGTTAATATCAAGGAACGATTAGATTTCTCTTGTGCAATTTTTGACCCACATGGGGCATTGGTTGCTAATGCGCCGCACATGCCGGTGCATCTTGGATCGATGGGTGAGAGTATTAAAACTGTTATCCACGAACGGGCGGGCGGTATACGTCCGGGCGATGCCTATATTCTTAATGCACCATATAATGGTGGCACTCATCTGCCGGATGTTACGATTATTAAACCGGTGTTTGATCCCACCCAGAGATTACTATTCTATGTTGCCTCGCGCGGGCATCACGCCGACATTGGTGGCACAACCCCCGGCTCGGCACCAGCCCATTCCACCACCATTGAGGAGGAAGGTGTGGTCATCGACAATTTCCAATTAGTCGAAGGAGGGCATTTCCGCGAACGCGAAATCCATGCGTTACTGACTTCTGGTCCCTACCCGGCGCGCAATCCGCAGATGAACATTGTGGACTTCAAAGCGCAGTTGGCGGCTTGTGAAAAAGGGGCGCAAGAATTGATTTTCATGACCGAGCATTACGGCGTCGACGTCATTCACGCCTACATGAAACATGTACAGGATAACGCTGAGGAATCGGTACGCCGCGTGCTTGGTGTATTGCGCGACGGGGAATTCACCTATGCGCTAGATGATGGTAGCCAAATATCAGTCACGATTCGAGTCGACCGTAAGAAGCGGCGGGCGGTGGTTGATTTCAGCGGCACAAGTGCTCAACATCCGGGCAATTTTAATGCACCTTCAGCGGTCGTTCGTGCGGCAGTATTGTATGTCTTCCGATGCCTCGTGGCAGACAATATTCCACTGAACGAAGGTTGCTTGAAGCCCATTGACATTATCATTCCGCCCGATTCCATGATCAGTCCGAAGTACCCAGCGGCGGTCATTGCCGGAAATGTTGAGACTTCCCAGTATTTAGTCGATACCTTATTTGGTGCTCTAAAAATCGTTGCCGCATCGCAAGGTACGATGAATAACTTCATCTGGGGCAATGAGGTGTACCAATACTACGAAACCATCTGCGGTGGCACTGGTGCAACGTCGGATGAGCATGGAACCGATGCGGTTCATTCGCACATGACGAACTCACGCCTGACCGACCCGGAAGTCCTTGAATGGCGTTTCCCGGTGTTATTGGAATCATTTTCAATCAGAAAAGGCTCGGGGGGGGCAGGCCATCGTCACGGTGGTGATGGTGTGATTCGACGGGTCCGGTTCTTGCAGGATGTAACCGCCAATATCCTATCGTGCCACCGTAAGGTACCGCCCTATGGGTTAGCCGGCGGGCAAAGCGGTGCCACCGGCAGAAATCGCGTCGAACACTCGGATGGCAATGTAACCGAACTTCCTGGTGTCGCTCAAGTTGAATTGAAAGTGGGAGATGTGGTCGTTATTGAAACTCCCGGTGGCGGTGGATACGGCCTAGCAAATGGACAAGAACGTAGTGAAATTAAATGAATCTCAAGCAAGGAGATGGTAGCCATGCCTAGCGGCTACGGCAAACTATTCCACCTGCTTTAAGCGGGTTGCACTGATACCATCTTTTGTCTGGGTAAAAGTTAGTACTCTCAATTTAGTTCGCAAAATTTTCCCATCACTGGATATTTTCTATGTGCTCGCTTCTATGTCATGTACTTCTTTGTTATTCAATGGACCTATCGATTGGCACTGAAGTATCCGGGGCAGCGGCTGTTCAATGCTACTCGACATGCGTTGGCACTGCTTAGCGTCATTTTTATCCGCCGCCCTTGTGAAGATAACATTTATACCGATTTATGAAGCGATTAAAATCTTCCTTGCTAAACCCCCAAAACTCTAGTTTGACTGTGGTTACCGGTAGCGTGATGGCACCAATTGATCGGGTTGTTTCCGGAGTCAGCATCAACATGACTTGTTGCTCCATGTTGGGTTGTGCAAAATGATAAAGACGATAAACCAACTGGGATTGCTGTTCAATTTGAAAAGGTAGCACCGCAGCAGGTAAACTCTTCAGTAATTCTTTATGGGTGCCTCCCATTTCTGCATCATGGGTAAAGTCGGGTGTAGATTGGCGGTTCAGTTGATTTACCCGCCCGCCACGGGAGGCCAAATTGCCAATGCGTCACCTTCTTGCAGTGGCTTGTCTCGTTCAGCGTTGGTGAGATAGGTACCATTGACAAATACTAAATGGACTTGCGAGCGAGGCACTGAGAAGCGGTCGATTAACTAGTAGGGCGTGACCGTATCATCCACATTAAGAATCACTGCATGTTTCTTCGCTGTGGGTGGAAGATACCCACTCAAAGTGGCAAATAACTTAAATGTGATTTGCACTGTTACCCAAAAATCAACTTTGAGTTGTCGCTAGATAAGCGGGCATCAATTGCAATGGGTTTTCTATCAGACGGTTTTTCCATTTCCCTAAATTGAAGCGTCCCTGAATCAGTCCTCGAATAATGCCTATATGCTCGGTCATTCCCAATGTATTAGCACCGATCAAGCGGTCGTTCTCGAAGCGCAAGCAGATATAGTGAAATCGTTTTTTATCCAACAACTCACAGCTATCTCCGCCATCGACCCCCTCCCACAAACCATAAGAGGTTGAAATGAGACCGATCGTATCGAGAACATTCATCGGCACAGCACCTTGGTGCTTGACCGATCCGTGCCGGTACATATTGTTTGCTGCAATCCGCGCATGCTCGGTTGCGGTCGGTTGAATTGCTTGCACGCTATATCCACCAGTAGAAAAATTCTTGCCACAAGCGACATCACCGGCGGCATAGATGTTCGGCAACGATGAAGCCATGAATTCATCCACCAGCACCGCACCGTCTTTGAGTGTAACGCCGCTGTCTTTGATAGAGTCAGCATTAGCTTGTACGCCAGTTGCGCTGATCACCAAATTGGCTTTGATATTGGTACCCCCTCGAACGGACACAAGGAGCCCGTCGCCATCGGCTTCAATCTTTGACACTGTCGATCCGGTTAGCACACGGATGCCTTTTTTTTCGCACCATTTTTGCAACAACGCACCGCAGGTCGAATCCAACATTCTCGGTACCATGCGGTCGCCCATTTCAATAACCGTGAGGCGGATACCGGCAGAAATCAACGCTTCCAAAATGATGCAACCGATAAACCCTGCTCCAATCAATACCACACGTGCCGAATGTTCGGTATGTGAGGATTTAATTCCAGCGGCGATTTTGCGGGCGTCTTTGAGAGTCCAACAACTGGTAACCTTCGGGTGGTCGATGCCGGGTATCGGTGGCGTAATTGGGCGTGCTCCAGTGGCGATCAACAACTTGTCGTACTTGCGGCTTCCCCCTCCTAACAAATTGACTTGCTGAGCGGTGGCATGGACCGATTGTGCTTGGTCAATCACCACATCAATTTTTTGATTGGTGAAATAGTTGTGCTGTTTGCGTAAGTAAGTACCACTCTCGTCGATACCCCCGCGCAACAGATAGGGAATCGCCATGCGCGAATACGGCGGCTCGGGTTCATCGCCGATCAGCGTAATATCGGCAGTTTTATCAAGTTTTCGCAACGTCTCAGCGGCTACCACCCCCGCCGGGCCCGCTCCCAGAATAATATGTTTCATTGCGGGTGGTGGTACGTGGGCAGTGAAAACTGCTGGCGAACTTTATCGGTAAGCTGACCATCTTCGCTCCAACCACGTAGTTGATAATATTCCGGTAACATTACATCAAGCCCACTGACCTTGCCTTTAGCAGGACCCGTTTTGGCGGCTTCCTTCATCAAACGTTGGGGAAGGTTGTCATCCGCACCGGTCAGCCCAGCCTTTAGGTTGTAGTCGCGCTCAAGATTCCAGATTCTTTCCCCGGCATCAACCAAGCGTTCCACACTCCATTCACCTTCGCAGGCGGCGTCTAGTTGCGGAGCGATATTATCCAATGACCATGCAAAGGTAGTAAACACGCAAATTCCTATCGAATCCACCGCTGCGGTAGCATCTTGAAACGCCTTCACCAGTGCCGCTTTACCCTCTGTGACTAGCGGGTCTGTTTTTTCGGGTATTCCCAAAACTTCTGATGCGACTGTATAACCACGCAAGTGGCAGGCACCTCGATTGGAGGTTGCATAGCCCAATCCCATGCCCTGAATTCCGCGTGGATCGTAGGCCGGGAACTCCTGTCCTTTGACCGTCATGGATAATTCTGGGTGGCCATATTTTTCGCACATTCTCTTTGAGCCGAGCCCAAGTATTTTGCCAAAGCCGGTGCCAGTGGCAACTTGCTCGGCACACCATGTCAGTGCTTTAGCAGAGCCGAACTTCAACTCCATTCCGCCGGTATCTTTGCTCGTAATCGCTCCTATTTCGAACATCTCCATTGCCGCTGCCACGGTAGCCCCGAAGGAGATTGGGTCAAACCCATCTTCGTTGCAGACAAAATTGGTATACGTAACCGCATCTATATCGTTAACACCAGTATCCGCCCCCATTGCCCAAGCGGCTTCAAATTCAAGCCCGCCTGAATTAGCCCAATATTCCGGCTTATTTTCGATGCTGAAATGGGTTTTATCGATGGTTGAAATTCGACCACAAGCGATGGTACAACCAAAGCAGGCTGCATTGGTGGTGAGATTAGGTTTTCCATCGCTGGCACGAGGTTTAAGCATGGCCTCACCGGAAATCTCGCTGGCGTCGTCGAATTGGACATCCTGCATATTGTTGGTCGGCAATGCACCAATTTCATTGATGACATTCATCAAAACTTGTGTACCCAATGTGGGTAATCCTTGCCCAGTCACCGCATTTTCAGCTAATACTTTCTTTTGCACGGTGACGCTGGCCATAAATCGTGGAAAGTCCTTGATGTTGCCAACGCCGCGCGTGCCACGAACAGCAACTGCCTTGAGGTTTTTCGATGCCATTACCGTACCTACCCCCGACCGCCCAGCAGCCCGGTGCAGATCATTGATGATGGCGGAATACAAACACCCAGCTTCGGCCGAGCGGCCAATGGCAGCGATTCGTATTTGATCATCTTGGTATTTGCGGTGAATTAACTTGTCAGTTTCCCATACGCTCTTGCCCCACAAATCATCCGCCGCCACTAGTTTTGCTTCTTCATTGACGACATATAACATGACTGGGGATGGCGATTTGCCTTCAAAGATGATCATGTCCTAACCGGCTGATTTTAGTTCGGCACCGATAAAACCACCGGAATTGGAGCAAGCGACCGCACAAGTCAGCGGGCTTTTGGTGATAACAGAATATCGCCCGCCGGTTGATACTGGGGTTCCAGTGAGCGGCCCGGTGGCAAAAATTAGTTTGTTGTCTGCACCCAGCGGGTCACACTTGGGGTCGGTTTCTGCTACTAAATAACGGGTGCCGAGACCGCGTTGTCCGATATATTCGGCAGCCCACTTCATATTCAGTGATTCTTCTTTGATAGACCCTTCGGTAAGGTTGACTCGCAGTAGTTTTTTAGTCCATGCCATGGTCGTATCCTCTTAACTCACCGCAACGGCGTTATCGGTTTTTGCTGCCCACGCCCGCATTTTATCGAACCCAGTAGCATCAGCATTGACATAAGTGATCGCTTCGGTAGGGCATGCTTTGGCACATTCAGGGTCGCCGCCGCAAAGGTCACACTTAATCACTTTACCGCTGTCTTGATTGTAGTTAATAGTGCCGAACGGGCAAGCAATGGTACAAACCTTACAACCGACGCAAGTTGCCTCATTCACTTCCATGGCACCGGTTTGCAGATTCATGGTAATGGCATCTACTGGACACGCCGCCAGACACCAAGCTTCATCGCATTGGGTGCAGGTATAGGGAACGAATCGCCCTTCGTCATGGAAGGTAAATACCTTGATGCGAGATTTAGCCGGATTAAACATGCCCTCCTTCTCGTAGGAACACGCTAGCTCGCATTGAAGACAGCCGGTGCATTTACCAGCATCAATATATAGAGATCGTTGCATTATTTAGCCTCACTATCTGTCAGTATTATCTAATAATTTATTATTTCCAATTTACAGCACACTGCAAAATGGAACAGTGTCGTTTCCAACATCCCAAAGTTAACATTTCTGCACATTACTTGCAACATACAATGCTTTATTATACTTAAATTAATCGATGGCGGAGATGCAAGCGGTTGCCGTTGTGCCGCCCATTTTTGTCGCCGACGCCTCAATCGGTTATCGGGTCCTCTGCTTGTTCTTTTTGGGCATCGGCGGCAAAGGTCTCCTCGATGTTATTACGGGCGTTGCGCGCGATCGAAATCAAGGCTTTTTCGTCGTGACGGACTGCGACTTGTTGGCGTAGTGTTTCGTGGTCGAACTGCTTAAATTTTTCTCCCATGCGCTGGACGTGCTGTCGATTAAAGCCTAGTTCGACCAATGCGTCTTTGGCTAATTCAAGTGACGAGTCGAAGGTTTCACGCGCGTATCCGTCGACTCGATTATCGATCAGATGCATCGCATGCCCGCGGTCATACGCACGTGCCAAGATTTTAGCATTGGGAAATTCTTGGTGAATCAAATCGACCGCTTGGTTGATGACGTCTTTGTTCGCCAACGAAAGCACGATCAGTTTGGCTTGTTCAGCACCCGCGGAGCGTAATGTATCCATTCGTAACGCATCGCCATAATAGGATTTGTAGCCAAATCGGCGTACGATTTCCAGTTGTTCCGGATTGTTATCGATCAAAGTTGGCGTGATTTTATTTGCCATCAACAGCCGCCCGATAATTTGCCCAAATCTGCCAAAGCCGATAATGATGACCGAATTTTGGTCGGTAATTTCATCCATCGGCAGGTCGTCTCTGACTGGAAAAAATCGCGGTTCGATCCATTTTGCATTGACGATGAGTAGCAAAGGTGTAATCGCCATCGACAACGCTATCGCTAATATGAGCGGATTGGTTATGGTGACATCCATCGCCCCGCTAGCGGCGGCAAAGTTGAACAAGACAAAACCAAATTCACCGCCTTGTGCAAGGGTGATGGAAAACAACCCCAGTTGACCAGAGGGTACTCCCGTGATGCGGGCGGTGGGATAGAGAACAATTGCTTTAAGCGTGATTAATGCGAGGGTCAACGTGATAATAAATAATGGGCTTTCTATTAACAAACCGAAATCGACTGACATCCCGACCGAGATGAAGAAAAGCCCTAACAACAATCCATTGAATGGCCTGATATCCGATTCCAACGTATGGCGGTATTCGGAATTAGCCAGCAATACCCCGGCGAGAAATGCGCCGAGTGCCATGGATATTCCGAGCAAGTCCATGATGACCGCCATCCCGCTCACTAGTAGCAACGACAATGCAGTAAATATTTCACGCAAGTTGATTGATGCAACAAAATTAAAGATATGGCGGAGGAAAAAATGCTTGATGATGAAGATGATCAATATGACACCGATGACCGCTATGGTCGATTGCAGGCCACCACTATGCGAGTCTTCGAGGCTGTCAAATCCTAGCAGTGGAATCAGGGCTATGATCGGGATGACCGCGATGTCTTGAAACAACAACACGGCAAAACCGGTTTTGCCCGCCGGGGTGCTGAGTAAGTTTTTTTCGCGCAGGGATTGCAATGCAACCGCCGTAGAGGAAAGCGCAAGCCCTAAACCGGCGATCAACGCAGTCTGCCATGGGAGGCCAAGCCAGATGCAGAACAGAAAGATGAGGGTGGCAGTGCTCAACATTTGTGCGCTGCCGGCACCGAGTATCGGGCGACGCATCATCCATAATTTTCGTGGCTCGAGTTCAAGACCAATCAAAAATAACAGCAATACCACCCCAATTTCGGAAAAATGCAGAATGTCAGTGACATTTTGGATTAACCCAAATCCCCACGGGCCAATAAAAACCCCGGCGACCAGATAGCCGAGCACCGAACCGAATCCGAGTCGCGCAAAGAGTGGCACGGTGATGACGGCGGCCGATAGATAGATAATTAAATTGATTAAGAAGCCGTGACTAGTCATATTAATTGCACCAATTGCGCACCTACCGTATCAATTATCAGGGGCATTGCGAGTTCAACCATATTTTATGCACACAACTGCTGTAGATTATCATTGTTATACTCGATTTCGCGCAATACTTCTTCAGTATGTGCGCAAAGTTGGGTGATGGGTTGCCCACTTGAGCCGTCGTGCTGGTATTGAAACGCTGCCACCGGTAGTTTGTACACCGTTGAGTCGGAGGGGGTGGAGTACTGCCCGGCCACCATGCTGTCAGCGTTATGATCTTCATTGTTTACATAGTATACTAAAGATAGTTTACTTGGAATTTACGTTCACTCTGGAGGCAATTCATGATCGGCACTCGTACTGAAACGGATTCTTTTGGCGCCATCGAAGTGCCCGCCGACAAACTTTGGGGAGCACAAACCCAGCGTTCGCTTGGCAACTTCAAAATCGGTAGCGAACGCATGTCGCGTCCGTTGATTCGGGCATTGGCGATCGTCAAGCGTTGCGCCGCGGGCGTGAATCTTGCACAAGGGCGCATCGAAGAAGAAGTTGTGGCGGCGATCATTGCTTCGGCCGATGAGGTTATCGATGGCACCTATGACGACCATTTTCCATTAGTGGTTTGGCAGACGGGTTCTGGCACGCAATCCAACATGAACACTAACGAGGTAATTTCTAATTTGGCAATCCGCAGACTGGGCGGTGAAATAGGGTCGAAGTTGCCGGTCCATCCAAATGATCACTGTAATCTGAGCCAATCCTCTAACGATACTTTTCCGACTGCCATGCACATCGCTACGGTCGAGCAACTGCACCATGCCTTGCTCCCGGCGTTGCAACATTTGCACACCGCTTTGAGCGATAAATCAAAAGAGTGGAAGGACCTTGTCAAAATCGGCCGTACGCACCTGCAAGATGCAACCCCACTCACGCTGGGTCAGGAGTTTTCGGGCTATGCCGTACAATTGGAATTTGCAATCGCGCGCATCGAAAGCAGTCTTGTACGGCTCTATCCACTCGCGCAGGGTGGCACTGCAGTCGGTACGGGGGTCAACTCCAAACGCGGGTTTGGCGAAAAATTTGCTACAGAAGTTGCTGCCTTCACTGGCCTACCGTTTACTTCCGCGATCAATAAATTCGAGTCGTTAGCAAGCCACGATGCAATGGTAGAAATATCCGGCATGCTCAATACCATCGCAGTCAGCCTGAATAAAATTGTCAATGATATTCGTTTGCTCGGTTCTGGTCCACGCTCTGGGCTCGGTGAGCTGCAGTTACCAGAAAATGAGCCTGGTTCTTCGATTATGCCAGGCAAAGTGAACCCAACTCAGTGCGAAGCAATGTCGATGGTTTGTGCACAAGTCATTGGCAACCATACGTCTGTTACTGTCGCTGGTGCGCAGGGGCATTTTGAGCTGAATGTATTCAAGCCAGTGATCGCACACAATGTATTGCAATCTATTCGCTTGCTCGGCGATGCGGCGGTCAGCCTCACCGATAACTGCGTTGTCGGTATCGTGCCGGATCGAACGCGTATCGAACAACTAGTGGAAAACTCATTGATGTTGGTGACCGCACTTGCCCCGACCATCGGTTACGATAACGCTTCGATCATTGCTAAGCGTGCGCATAAAAATGGTACTACGCTACGCACCGAAGCGATCGACAGCGGGCTTGTCGATGCCAAAGCATTTGATGATATTGTGCGCCCGGAAAAAATGATCGGTCCGAGTGACTGATACTCTCTAATGGCGATTAAAACTGCCGCTCAAACGACAACTTCATACCGCACTTGATGCGGTATCCAGCGTCGTTCATCACTCACATACCGCACTTG
>WASV01053645.1_pt1 | contig 20766 bp, 17 predicted proteins | sample 5698531 | NCBI WGS metagenome assembly WASV01 (sample SAMN11175559, study PRJNA528189) | sponge metagenome | isolation source: marine sponge | host: Myxilla | place: Antarctica: Western Antarctic Peninsula, King George Island | collected 2013-01 | reverse complement strand
TGGCTTCGACTTCTGCGGCAGCTTTTGCATCGGCGATGCGCTTGGCTTCGACTTCCGTAGCTGCTTTTTCATCAGCGATACGCTTGGCTTCGATAGATTGTGCATCAGCGATGCTATTCGTTCCAACCGCAGTTTTTTCATCGGCAATGCGTTTGGTTTCGGCGGCTTTTGCATCGGCAATACGCTTGACTTCGGCTTTTGCATCGGCAATGCGTTTGGTTTCGGCAGCTTTTGTATCGGCGATATGCTTGGCTTCGGCTTCGGCGATTTGGCTGATGCATTGCGTCGCTTGGGTTTGATACCGCCCATTCGGATAGGTTTGGGTATACCTCTGCACCGCGGTCGCATTCTCGCAATCAACTCGCCACCAATGCTGTATTTCTTGTAGCGTTGGATACGATTCTTTTAGCGTTGGATAGGCGAGCACACCACCCCCTATCAGCAATAATGCACCGCCAATACCACTTAACATTTTATAGTTTGGTGGTGATGTCGGCGGCGGGGTTTGCGCAGTGGACGGCGTCCATGGCTTCCAGTCGGTAACCTCGGCGGGCGCACCTTCGCCGGGGTTTAGAATGTCACCAGTGATGGCATCGCGGCGTTTTATTTGTGGCGGCGGGGCTATCGGTACTTCAACGCTGATGACGTCGCCGGTTTCTGGGTTACGCTTTTTGATAGTGCGAGTTTTGCGTGCGGGTGGGTTGGTTGATTGTTTGCTCATGTAGATTAGTTTAATTGGTTTTAGCACTAATATTTGGAAGAGTTGACGAAAGTTGCCCCGCATAAGCCCTGAAAATTATTGCCGATTATTGAACGGCTGGCACTACTGGGGCGGTAACTGGCTTTGCCTTCGCTGTTGATGTTGATGGTAGCGATTTGTCGCATCTCGTATTTGGCAAGGGTTACGCTTGGGAATTCGCGCCGTCCGCCCGGGGTGATATATGCACCTTTCACTTGTACGCTACCGCTATTGCGGTCTTCATAATAATGGTAGCAAATTTCATAGTCGCCGGGGGTGGCTTGCGGGTGTAGCCAAATCTCATTACCCGGTCCGTGGATATTGTCCACTTCCATCGCTGCATTAGAACCGCTGTTGATTTTATTTTTGTAGTCATATATACGCCCCTGCGGGTCGCGCACATATAAATCAACATCCCCGCGTCTTTCCCAAGTCATCATCACTAGTAAAAACTTTTTGCGTAATTCTTGTTTGGTGTCAGCCAATTCGTTTTGTGTGTTGGTGAGTTTTTGATTGGTGGTGGCTAATTCGCTTTTGGTTTCGGTTAATTCTTGCCTGACTTCGGTTACTTTGCGTTGCGCTTCGGCTAATAACTCGCGCAAATCTTTATCGGTAATATTGGGGAAAAAGGGAAATAATACGAGGGCGATTAAAATAAACGCACCCAATGCCGAGGCGAATAAATCTAACGCCGACATGTTGAAAATGTTGATATCGCGACTTTTTCGCCTCATAATCTTATCTCTTGCTATTCGGTCAATCGGTTGATTAGATTATCCAGGCAATACTGCCCAATTTGATTCAAAGTTTCTTCCTCTTTTCCCTGCACCAAATGCATGGCAAACATCAATACCGCCGATTGCAATAAGGCTAATAGGGTTGTGTAAAACGCTACGCCCAATTGCTTGGTTAATTGCTGCATGAGTTGCGGACCCATTTCGGTTAATAACGCACCGCTGGCTACCCCTTTGGCGACCAATTCGCCAGCGCCGTTTAACGCCAAAGCAATACCCACCACGGTACCAATAAAGCCAAGCGTGGGGATTAACCACACCAGATATTTAAGCATGTTGTAACGCAGATCAATTTCGTTTTGATATAAATCCATAGTGGAATTAAAAATGGAATTCACTTGCGCGATCGATTCGCTACTCTGAAACGCCAATAAACAACGCGAACATAATCGCTGCAACCACATTTTATTTTCACTATCGGATGCCAAAATACCGCGATTGACCATGCCGATGTCTTTTAATTCCCAAATGGTTTCACGGTCTTCGGGGAGCAAGTTGCGGGTTAATTGAATCTGCTCAAGCACTCCAATTTTATGCCGCACGATTAATTCGCCTACGCCAATGCTAAATACCAGCCACATCAAGTTTTGGATGGTGAACGGATACGGAAATGATTCGGTATTGCGGTCAAGCAATAAATCACCAGCAAAATTGCCTACCTCAGCGGGGATTAATATGCTCAATAAAAATACCCATACCACACCGCCCATAAGCGAGCCGACAAATGTTTTGATGCGAATGTTCATGAGTGAAGTTAATGTTTGTGGTTGGTGATGTTGTTTATGCGGAGTGGATGAAATTATTTAGAAGGTTGTATGGTGATAAAAAATGTAAACGTTATCTTTTGTAAAGTAAATAGCAAGAAAGTTATTGCTGCTTGTTATTTCGATACTTTAGTTTAAGATTATTAAATTTTTTGTCGGATAGGGCTACGATAGCTTCGGCAGGGGGCGTGTTAACGGGAATAAGGTCTTCTATAACGGCACCGTCAGCATGTGTGATTTGTAAATTAATTAAGTCGATGCCAGACGGGTCAGCATCGCGAAAAGAAAAAATTATTGGCAAGTGGTCATAATCAAAAAGTCTCTCGAAAATTATCTTTTTACTTTCATTGCGCGCGGAAAATTCTTGATACGACAAATCCATTCCGTTTAAGTTTAAATTGATATTTTTGTTTTTCTTTTTGTAATCAATTAACCATCTCAAAATATATTGTGCATATGAGAGGTAATCCTTTTCTTTGCGTCCAGAATTATCGAGAGGATTTTTGAGACGTCGAATGAAAGCCAGTTTAATAATTTCATTAAACGAAGGCACTTTTTTTGATATTTCTAGCAGCATTGCAACTCCAATATCAACTTGCAAAGAATTGTCACTTGCAAGGTTGTCAAATCCCTTGAGTAAATCGTTTTGAATGTTATGGTAAATTTGTTGACGGGTGTCGTAAGTGCGGAAATACCATAAAGCGGTTAGCACAGGAATACTAATAGCGACTAGTTCAAGGTGACCTTTCAAGTTTTCGCTAAAGCACCCGTTGTAGTTTGAGCAAAGGAACCGTGTAACGCATGAGGGAAACCATAGCACTACTGCAATTCCGGCTAGTGCCGCTGCAATTAAGATAACAATTCGCGCTATTTTGCTCTCAGTCCACGCTTCTCGTGGGCGGTAACGCTCTTTCTTGTTCATGTTATTTTTTCCTTTTCACAACGCAGCGAACGAAAATCACACTCCGACTGAATACCATACCAAAACTCATCCGATTGCCCAAAGAATGCGCCGAAGCGGATGGACATGGTGGGTGTGATGGAGTGTTTGCCGAGTATGATTTCATTGAGTGTGTGCGGTTTTATGTGGATGGATTGCGCCATCTCACTTTGTGAAATCGCCATCGGTTTTAAATATTCGTTAAGCAAAATTTCGCCGGCGGTGATTTTGTTTTTTATTGGCGGTTGCTTTATCAGCGAAAGATTGGATTATATAGAAAGATTACCTCACTCAAACCAAAAACTATCCGGCCGATAAACCCCAAAATACGCGGTTGGTAACCATCCCCATGTTCCGCTCGTGGGTACATTTCGTAGTTGATTACTTACTACCATCGGTTGTGGTACACCGCAAACTAAACCAATGCTAAAAACTTCTTCGCTATGAATATCTAACATTTTTTCCCACGCGATTTTTTGTTCTTTAGTGCTGGTGGATTTGCTCCAGTGGTCGTATAAATCTAGCAGCTCGGTGGCGGCCGGGAGGTTGGGGGGTTCGCCGACTTTGCCGGAGGATTCGTAGTGTTGTCCCCATTTGGGCCATTGCAATTGATTTTGGCTGGTGGGGGCGAATTCTTCGGGGCTCATGTCGGCGGTGGGTAAGCCGTTGTCTATGCCGCCCCACATTGCCATCATCGCTTCGCCGGCGAAAATTCGTTCGCGGAAAACTTCGCGTTGCGATGGTTTGGTATGAAGTTTGACGCCGAGTTGTAACCAACTTTCGCCGATGAGCTCAAGGATGTCGGTCTCTTCGGTGCTTTCGCCGGCGGTGTGTAGGATGATTTCCAATGGTTTGCCATTTTCCATGATGCGCAAGCCGCCGCTGTTGCGTTTGGTGAGTCCGAGTTGGTCTAATAGGCGGTTGGCATGCGCCGGGTCGTATTGACTCCATGCGGTTTGGTATTCGGGTTTGAATAGCGCGCATTCGGGCAGCACGGTGTTGTTGGATTCGGCGGCTAATCCGGAATAAATTACTTGGTTAATTTCAAAGCGATTGATGCCGATGGAAAGCGCGCGGCGGAAATTTTTATCGCGCACGAGTTTGCGCCAGACCGGATCGTTGCTGTTGAGGTTTGGATAAATGGCTAACTGCGAGCCGCGCCCGGTGCGCCATAATCGCACGGTAAAATTGTTGCGCGATTCGCCTTGCTTGAGGAAGGTGTAGTTATCTAAGCGAATATATCTTCCTTGTAAATCGGATTCGCCGGCGGCAGTTTTGGCGGCGACTAAACTGGAGCTGGTGATGTGTATGGTCACTTCATTAATATACGGCAATTGATTGCCTTGCGTATCAACCCGATGGTAATACGGATTGCGCACAAATATAAAACGCTCGGCCGGCGGCGGCGTGGAATTAACCCATGGTTGTAGCACCGGCAGCTCGGGGTTATCATTTTTATACGGATGATTTTTGCGGTGATGTAATCCTGCCCAATTGCGCGCGCCGGAATCTTTGACCGCAACTTGTAACGCTTGCGTATCTTGATAGGCGGCGTGAAATTGTTTGAGATAATGTCCTGGTGCATATAAAAATAACGGGCGTGGGGCAGCGAGTGCCGGCAGGAAATAGGGATTTGCTTTAGACCAACTAAAACGCACGGTGGTATCGTTTATAAATTCTACGCTCGGTGCTTCGCCGTCGACTAATAATTGTTTTGGCAAGCCGAATGGATATAGATCTTCGTTGTTGATAATGTCGTTCCAGTAATACCGAAATGCGTCGCTGGTGAATGGCGTGCCGTCGGACCAGCGATGACCCTTGCGTAAGTAAAAAGTGAATTCGCGTTGCGCTTTTACTTCAAATTTTTCCAGCAAATCTGCGCGCAAAGTTAATTCGCGGTCGTAGCCGACCAGTCGGGCGTAGCCGTAAACCATCATCATGCGAATGTCTTTGCTCTTGCCCATCAGCATGCGCAAAGTGCCGCCGTATTTGCCGTTGACTTTATCCGCATCGCCGGCATCTGCACCGGACGCTACGCTAACCTCTTCTCCAAACTGCGCGACGGCTGGTTGTGCTGGCAAGCGTTGTGCGATTGGTGGTAGTTCACCGGCGGCGATTTGTTCGGCGAAGTAGGGGGGTTCAATATACGATTGCGCGTTAATGGTGAATGGTAATAGCGTTGTTATTATTAACATGGTGATCATTAATAACAAACGGTGCGCATGGGTTTTGATGGGGAGCGTGATCATAGATTTTACCGGTGATTTGAATGGATGAATTAATGGGTGGTTTAACTTGGGATGTAACTTTGGATTTAACTTGTGATGAAACTTGTGATTTAATTTTCACAAAGTGAATTTACGATTTTCCAAGCGCCGCACACTGGACATGTTTGGCGTTGTCTAATTAATTGGTTACGATTTTTAAGCAATCGGCACTCTTGATTAACCGTCTGACGCGGTTTTACTTTTGCTTCTTTGGAAAGACAATCGTCGCATCTTGCGTTATTGTTATTCAGTACGGAAACAATCTTTTCGCGATTAGTCATGCGCTTGTCTTAATTATGTGTATTAATTATTTTTATTAATGATTATAAAAAATCAAAGAGCAACAAGATAAAAAAATTTCACACCGGACTACTCATCGCCCGTACCAAATGCCCCGGTTCAATCTCAAACAGTCGCCCGACTTGCCCCGCTTGTTCGGCGTAAGGTGCAGGCCAATTTAATGACACGCTGTCGGTTGGGTCGGCGATTTTATCAAAGTCCAACGGCTTGGCTAAATCGGCAACCGGAATCGCTTCCAGCAGGGTTTGGGTATACGGATGAGTCGGGTTTTTGAATAATGCTTCGCGGCTTGCGAGTTCCACGAATTCACCGTGATACATCACCGCGATGCGGTCGGCGATGTAATCAACCACCGCCAGATTGTGCGAGATAAACAGATAACTAAGCCCCAGTTCGCTCTGCAAATCCTTCATCAGATTGAGCACTTGCGCCTGAATAGAAACATCCAATGCGGATACCGGCTCGTCGCAAATCAATAAATCTGGTTGTAGTGCTAACGCGCGCGCGATGCCGATGCGCTGGCGTTGTCCGCCAGAAAAACTATGCGGATAACGCCGTAAGTGACGCGGGTCAAGCCCGACTAATCGCATTAGCTCGGAGCTCGTTTCCATCTGGTAATCGCGCCCGCCGAGTTTGTGTATTTCCATCGGCTCGCGGATGATGTCAAATAGCGTCATGCTGGGATTGAGCGAGCCGACCGGATCTTGAAAAATATATTGAACCTTGCAACGGTAATCAAATAGTTGTTTGGCGGTCATGGATTCCAGCCGATAATAAGCTCCGCTGCCATGAGATTCATCATGAGATTCGCCATGAGATTCATTTGACGAATGTGATTGGTCGTCGTTTGTTTTCCGTGCGCTTGCGTCTTGCTCGGTACCGCTATCAGCCGTCCACGGCCATAATTCAATGCTGCCGGTATCCGGGCGGATGGCGTGGGCGATGAGTTTGCCGAGGGTGGATTTGCCGCTACCGCTTTCTCCCACCAGCCCGAGACATTCGCCGCGCAGCAAATCAAAACTGACATCGCTGACCGCGCGGATTTTGGGTGGGTTTGCGTCTAACGACCATGCGTTTGCGCGTGCGCCGAAACTTTTGCTGACATTTTGGACGCTCAAGATTCGTTGCGAAAGACCCAGCTTCGCGCGAGATTGTTGATTGCGGTGGAGCTTGCCAATCTCGGTTTTGATTTCGCGCAATGGGGTTAGGCGTTCGCCCGGTTTCATATCAAAATTCGGCACCGCTTTAAGCAGTGCGCGGGTGTATTGGTGTTTGGGCGCGGAAAATATTCGTTCCACTTTGCCGCGTTCCATCACTTCGCCGTGGTATAGCACCACCACTTCCTCGCTGACATTTGCCACCACGCCGAGGTCGTGAGTAATCATCAGCACCGCCATGTTGAGCTGCGTCTGCAGGTTTTTGATGAGTTTGAGAATTTGTGCTTGAATGGTGACATCCAACGCCGTGGTCGGCTCATCGGCGATGAGCAGCGAAGGGTGGCAGATGAGCGCCATGGCGATCATGGCGCGCTGGCGCATGCCCCCGGATAACTCAAAAGGATAGCGGTTGAGTGCTTGGTCGGGCTCGTTGAATCCGACAATCGCAAGCATGTCGCGGGTGATTTTCATGCCCTCGGCGTGCGCCATTTTGCGATGTAGAAACAGCGCTTCGGAGATTTGGTCGCCAATTGTGTGCAACGCCGATAACGATACCATCGGCTCTTGGAATATCAGCGAGATGCTACCGCCGCGCAAATCGCGCATTTTGCGCCCGTTGGAATCCAGCGTGGTGGTGTCTACGGATTCAATGCCTTTTTGCGGGTCGTTGAGGATAATCTGCCCAGCGGTGATGGTGGCATTCTCCGGCAATATGCCCATAATGGCGCGTGCGATAACCGATTTTCCCGAACCGGATTCCCCCACTAACGCCACCGTGGCGCCGGGCGGGACATCAAATGATACGCCGCGCACCGCTTCCAGCGTGGTGCCGTGAATGGTGAAACGAACTTGCAAATCGCGGATGGAGAGTAGCGGCTGGGTCATTGCGTTTGCCTGTGGTTGATGATTCGGTGATTGCTGCGAAATTTACCGCAAGATTTTAATGGATAAGAATGGGTGCATAGTTATTATGCGGGGGTGTGTGGTTATTAAATCTCGGATTATGCCGAGCAACTTTGCCATTATTACACAGATTAGCCAGCGATGGCGGAACGCGGTACGGTGGGCGGCGGTTGGCAATTGGTAATTGAGCTCTCTTGTACTAGTGTCACTAGTACTAGTGACTAATCACGGAGAAAGGAGCGATTTTGTGCACAACCCCGGCGTTCAATAATTCATCCACTTCGGGCCACCACATTTTATCCGGCGGGCGGTCAAACATTTTGCGTAAAAATGCCGGCGAAATACCTTGCGCACGAAACCACGCGCGGTCTTTATTTTGTTCCGCTTCAATATCAATGAGCGGTAGCACCGTTTCATTTTTATACTGATGAAATCCGAGTTTTGCCTGGTCGCTTAAAGTGCGCGTTGTGCCGGCGATAAATGCGGTGGTGCAGGCTGATGCGCATTTATTCAATGAATAAGTCGTCAATTTATTTTCGCGAATCAATCGCGCCAGTCCCCGCCCTTGGTAGATTTGCCCGCCACCGCTGTCCAGAATAATTCCACTCACTTGCGGGTGTTTGGCGAGTAGTTCGGCGACCGCGGCGACGATGCCGATGTCCAATTGTCCGCGTAAATGGATGAGGGTGTCGTGTTGAATTAGGTTTAGGGAATACGCGTGCGCAGTTGTGGAAATCGCTAACGGGCGCAGGCTGTTTCGGTAGGCGAGTAATGATTGATAATTGGAAAAAGTCGCCACCAAGGTTACCGCGAAGCTCAATACCACTACGCCTTCGGCGATGATCGCCCAAGTGCGGTCGGTGCGATTTTTCATAGAACGTTCGCACGCGCGAATTACGCCGACCACTTGCCATGGATAAATCACCAACCGAGCCATTACAAAAAAACTAATCACTGATGCGATGACCATTCGCTCGCCGTGCAGATACGGTGGCAAGGTAAATATTTCTAAGTAGTTGAGCACGCAAAAAAGCAATAAGAAATTTACCCAGAAAGATAGCGCCAACGAGCATTCGCCGTTCCAGTGTCGCCGGAGGTAGTTACCGATTCTGTGTGGTATAAAAATCGTGGACATTAAAATCATGCGGGCATTTTAATGGGTGGCTAAATGCTGCGTCGGTGGCATCGGTGGCGTCGGTCAGCACCCATGATTCGCCGCGTATTATTTACGCGCGCCGTCTATCAATGCTTTCACCGCCGCTGCATCGTTATCAATCCGCTGCATGCGCTCGGTGCGTTGCAGTATGCCTTGCAAGGATTCCGGCAACGCCACTGGCGCACCGCAAGCCGCAAAAACGGCGTCGGCGAATTTGGCTGGATGCGCGGTGCCGAGGGCGACTGTGGGTGCATCGTCTTCGGGGAATTTTTGTATTGCGGCGCGCGCCGCTGCTACGCCGATGGCGGAATGTGGATCTAACAATTCGCCGGTTTGCTCGTAAGTTTGTTTAATTTGCGTGCGGGTTTCGTCGTCAGAAAAACTTATGGCGAAAAACAATTCGGTTGCTTTGCGGTGAATTTCAGGCGCAACCTCAAACGTACCGTGCGCGCCAAACTGCGCCATCCACGCACAAACTTGCGCGCTATCACGCCCGACGAGCTCAAATAGATAGCGTTCAAAGTTGCTGGAGATTTGAATGTCCATGCTTGGCGAGATGGTGGCGTTGATGTCGCTTCGCGCCATGCGTCCGGAGTCAAAAAACCGGGTTAGGATGTCGTTGCGGTTGGAGCCGATGGTCAAGCGGTTTATCGGTAAGCCCATTTTCCGCGCTGCGTAGCCGGCGAATACATTGCCGAAATTGCCGGTGGGCACTGCGAAGTTGACTGCACGTTGTGGTGCGCCGAGTTGCAATGCGGCGTAAAAATAATACACCGTCTGCGCGGCAATTCGCGCCCAGTTGATGGAGTTGACCGCTGCTAACGAATGCCGTTGGCGAAATTCGGCGTCGTTGAACATGCCCTTAACCAAGTTTTGGCAATCGTCAAAATCGCCATCCACCGCGAGGTTGTGAATGTTGTGTGCTAATACCGTGGTCATCTGCCGACGCTGCACTTCGGATACGCGGCCATGGGGATGCAACATGTACATGGTGACCGCATCCAACCCGCGCACCGATTCAATCGCGGCCGAGCCAGTGTCGCCGGAGGTTGCGCCGATGATGGTGCAAGTTTGCCCGCGTTGATTGAGAAAGTAACCGAACAGTTGCCCGAGAAATTGCAACGCGAAATCCTTGAATGCGAGCGTCGGACCATGGAAAAGTTCCAGCAGGTATAACGAAGAATCCAATTGCTTTAGCGGTGCAATCGTCGGATGCGCGAAGTTTTGGCAGGCTTGTTCACTGAGTGTTTCAAGCGTGTCGACGGGAATGCAGTTGCCGCTGAATTTTCCAATAATCCGCGCCGTCAGTTGCGCGTAGTTTAATTCGCGCATGGCGTGCATTTCATGTGCGCTGAATGTTTGCCATGCGTCAGGCAGATATAGCCCGCCATCCGTTGCCAGTCCGGCGAGGGTGGCTTGTTCGAAATCCAGTGTCGGCGCGTTGCCGCGGGTGCTGATATAGCGCACTGCGTTAGTCGGGCGGGGGTGCGGATGGGTTGGCAATTTTATCACTGTGCGAATGTTTTGGTAGATGTGTCATTTCATGTTGCGCGAAAATGGCCGGCAATTCTTGCAACGCTATTTTGCCGAGCGCAGTTCGCGGCAATTCAGCCACTAACGCAAAGCGGGTGATGCGATTATGCGCGGATACCAGTTGGTTAAACGCCGCCAAAGTTTTGCGGGCGGTCGCAATGGTAGTTTGTTTATCCAGCGTATCCATGTGATTTATGCTCGCTATGTTATCCAGGTCGGCCATTGCCAACACGCACACCGGTTTGCTATTCACTTCCAACACGCCGGCTTCTTTGATTGCGAAATCGCGCTCCAACAAAGTTTCCAGTTCTTCCGGATAAACATTTTTGCCCGACTCGGTTACGATTAATCGCTTGGAGCGCCCGGTCAAGAATAGTTGCCCGTGGGCATCCAGTCGGCCGATGTCGCCGGATTTGAACCAGCCATCTTGCAACGTCGCCGAAGTTTGGCACCGGTCTTCGTAGCCGAGCATCACGTTTGGTCCGCTAATCCATACTTCACCGTTGCCATGCTCGTCGGGGTTGTGAATTTTCACGCGCACTTTTTCTATTGGCTTGCCGACGCTTTCACGGGCGGTCGTGAAATTTTCTTGGATGCAAGTTAAGGGCGAGGTTTCGGTTAGCCCATAGCCTTGTCGTAGCGGCAGGCCAAGGTCGTGATAATAGCGACTGATGCGGCTGTCCAAATGCGAGCCGCCGCTGACCCATGCTTTGATTTGCCCGCCGAGTTTTTTGCGGATGGGGACATTGATGCGCTTGCGTAATGTTAGCGGGGTTAGTTTTAACAACGCACGATAAGCCGCCGCCAATCTGCCGCCGTCTTTGAATTTTTTTTCCAATCCTTGCATGATGTTTCGGTATAGCCTCGGCACTGCAATCACCACCGAGATGTTTTCTTGCTGCAAAGTTTCCAAAATTTCCGATGCCGCCAGCACCCGTGGGGAGACGATGGCGCAGCCGTGATATAGCGGTAGCAATAAGTTGCCCATCAATCCCATGGCATGGGACAGCGGTAATAGGGAAATGAATCGGTCGCGCGTGGTGAATTTTCCGATGCGCCCGGCAGCAAGCAAGTTGGAGATGAGATTGCCGTGGCTGAGGCGCACGACTTTGGGATGGCCGGTGCTACCGGAGGTATAAATTCTAACCGCGAGGCTGTCGGCGGTGTGATTCGCAGGTCGCCCGGTTTCGCGGGCGATGCGCGCGGCTTCGCCGGCCATGTTTATGCTTAGGTTTATACTCTTTTCCATGTTCATATTTATGATCATTTCCATTTCCATGCGCATGGTTTTCATCGCGCCCGCCGACTCGTTGGTGGTTTTGTGTTTGAGCAAAATCTGCGGTGTCAATGCATCCAGTTGCAGGGCGATTTCATAATCGCTGTTGCCGAGGTGGATGGGTGCGAGGTTGGCGCCGATTTTCCACGCGGCAAGCGCGGCTACGGTAAATTCGGGTCCATTTGGGGCGGTTAGGCACATAGTGTCGCCGGCTTTGAGCCCGTGTTGGCGCAGTAGGTCGGCGGTGGTTAATGCGGCGTGGTGAATCTGCTGATAGGTTACGATTCGCCGGTCGTCACGGTGGCGGCAAATCCACGCCGGTTTGCGGTGATATTTTTGCAAGGTCGGCTGCAGCAACGACCATAGATTTTTGGGTGTGGTAGCGGACATAACATTCGGCATAACATTTGGCATGATAGTAGATGCCGTAGTATACCAATCGCAAGCAGGCAATCCCAACCCCGCCAGTTGCCGCGCTCAGCGGCTATACTAATCACCATGCACAAGCCAATCGCAGCACCGCCAGCGCGCGCCGTCATCCAAAAACTGGTCAGCGACGCGTTGCACGAGGATATCGGCGGCGGCGATTTGACCGCCGTGCTGATAGATGAATCGGCGCGTGTCGGTGCGCGTTTGGTATGTCGGGAAGCCGCGGTGTTGTGCGGGACGGCATGGTTTGATGAGGCATTCTCGCAGGTTGATAGCGGAATCCAAATTCACTGGCAGCGCGATGACGGCGATGCGCTTGAGGCTGATTCTGTGGTGTGCGAAATCAACGGCGGCGCGCGCGCTATTTTGAGCGCCGAACGCACTGCTATTAATTTGTTGCAGACGCTTTCCGGCACCGCCACCACCGCACGACAATACGCGAATGCGGTTGCCGCCGAAGGTGCGCGTATTGTGGACACGCGTAAAACCCTGCCAGCAATGCGCGCCGCGCAGAAATACGCGGTAACCGTCGGCGGTGCGCATAATCATCGTATGGGATTGTTTGACCAGATTTTAATCAAGGAAAATCACATTGCCGCCGCCGGATCAATCGCCGAAGCAATTCGCCGCGCACGCGATGCCGCGCCGGGATATGGACATGAACATGGACTTGGACACAAGCATGAACATGAAAATAAACACAAACACGCATTCATTGAAATAGAAGTTGAGTCCTTGGCGGAATTGCAACAAGCGTTGGACGCTGGCGCTAGCCGAATCATGTTAGATAATTTTGATTTGAAAGCGATGCGCGCCGGCGTAGCCATGGCAGGCGGCCGTGCGGAACTGGAAGCATCGGGCAATGTGTCGCTGAATCGGCTGCGTGAAATCGCGCGCACTGGCGTGGATTATATTTCGGTCGGGGCGTTGACCAAGCACCTCCGCGCGATTGATTTTTCCTTGCGGTTTGATTCGGCCTAATCGGTGGCTTGATTGCGCCGGCAATCTTGCTCTAGTTGATCAACCAATTGCTGAAAATCCGCCGGCGGTGGTTGATGCCATTCGCTTATTTCACCGCTGCCCGGATGGCACAGCGATAAATGCGTAGCGTGCAATGCTTGGCGTGGAAAGTGCCGCACAATCATGGTTAGTTCGTCGCTGCATTTTGGCGGGAGTAGCAGCCGCCCGCCATAGAGTTTGTCGCCCACCAACGGAAAGCCGCGCCAACTCAGATGCACCCGAATCTGATGCGTGCGGCCGCTTTCCAGCTCGGCGCGGATTAGGCAATGGCTGCGAAATTTGCGCGCCACGCGGATATGGGTTATCGCGGGCTTGCCGGACGGCGTCACGCACATGCGCACGCGCTCGCGCCGATGTCGCCCGATGGGTTGCTCAATGCGCTCGCCGGCCACCATCACGCCGTTCGCCACCGCCAGATAACGCCGTTTCATGCTGCGAGATTGGAGTTGCGCGATTAACCGCTGCCGTGCCATTTCGTTACGCGCCACTACCAATAGCCCCGAAGTATCCTTATCCAAGCGATGCACGATTCCGCCGCGCGGCAAGGTGCGCAACGCATCGTCTATATGTAGCAATCCGTTCAGCAGTGTACGGTCGGGCTGCCCGGCGCCGGGGTGAACCACTAACCCGGCCGGTTTGTTGATGACCAGCAAATCGTGGTCGCGGTGAATAATATCCAACTGCATATCCTGCGCAAGCCAATCGGCTGGCTGCGGTTCTGGCATGAAAATCTCCACGTGCTCGCCGCCGGCCAACGGGAATCTTTGTTGCACTGGCTCGCCGCCAACCCGCACCAGCCCTTGTTTGAGCCACTGTTGAATAGTGCCGCGGGAATGGTCGGGCAGCAATTGGGATAACGCTTTATCTAATCGGACGCCGGCAAACGCAGCTTCAATTTCCAGCATAAAATGCCGCTGGTTATCAGTCATGGGGGAATGGATGGGGGCGGGGAGGAATTGGGTGATAAGGACAAGGATGAAAATTCTCGGTAGTCGGCTATATTTTAGCGGTTATCCGGTCGCGAGTTATGGCAAAATCACGCGCCACGCTGGTAATATCTCGCTGCGTGTTTTGGGGGTTGGCGGACGCGCTTCACTTTTCATTTTACCCTGGACTTACATGGTTATGCACATTGCCATGCACATTTCCATGTGCGCCAGAAACTTGCTAAGCAGAAACTTATTGAATAAATTAATGAAAAACCCCATGAAAAACTTAATATACAAATTAATGATCGCCGCACTTTTCGCCACCCTGCTATCCGGTTGTGCGTTATTCGGCAAAGATGAAGAAGAAGACGCCACCGCCGAGGAGATGTATGCCATCGCTAAAGAAAACCTAGACAAAAAGAACTGGCTGACGGCGGTTGATGAACTGCGCGAACTGGAAGCCAAATATCCCTACGGCACGCACGCCGAGCAAGCGCAACTGGATACCATCTATGCGCACTACCGCGCCGATGCTGCCGGGCTCGCTATCGCCGCCGCCGATCGTTTTATCAAACTGCATCCGACTCACCAAGCGGTGGATTATGCTTACTATTTGAAAGGGCTGGCTAACTATCGGGAAAATAATTCGTTATTCGGTCGCATCATCGGGCGGGATGATTTGAGCGACCGCGATACCAGCATCACGCGCGATGCGATGAATGCGTTCAACGATGTCCATACTTTATTTCCCACCAGCCGTTATGCCGCCGATGCGCGGGTGCGGGCGCATTATTTGCATGATTCGCTGGCACGGCATGAGCTGGCGGTGGCGGCTTATTATTTTTCGCGCAATGCGCATGTGGCGGTGGTCAATCGCGCCAAAGGAGTGATTGAAGAATACGCCACCACGCCGTCGGTGGAAGAAGCATTGGCATTGTTAGTGTTTTGTTATCGGCAAATGGAGCTGGATGATTTATCTAATGACGCACACCGTGTGTTGATGCTTAGTTTTCCCAAAAGCGTGTATCTTCGCGATGACGGCAAGGAGGTATTGGTGCAGAATTTGCGAACCCCCGGCTCGTCCGAGCAAGTTGGCGAGGACCGCGGATTTTTAGCACCGATACTGAATATATTTAATAAGGAGCCAGCGGAGTAGTTTGAAGTTGGCGTTGGAATGGTAGTTTCGCTTATCGGTGATGCGCTTAATTAGTCGTCAAAACGCGCTCGGCTTCGGCGTATTTTTCTGCAGTGCGCGTGATGATTTCATCTGGCAAATCCGGCGCCGGTGGGGTTTTGTCCCAATCTAATGTCTCTAAGTAATCGCGCACGAATTGTTTATCGTAACTCGGCGGACTGATGCCGGTGCGGTATTGCTCAGCTGGCCAGAAGCGTGATGAATCGGGGGTTAGCACTTCGTCAATTAAGTGTAATTCGCCGTGCGCATCCAAGCCAAATTCAAACTTGGTGTCGGCGATGATGATGCCGCGTTCGCGAGCGTAGGCGGCGGCTTCGGTGTAGAGGTCAACGCTGATATCCCTGACCCGCGCGGCAATCTCGGCGCCGAGCAACTGCACGGTGTGCTGATAAGAAATGTTTTCATCGTGCGCGCCCACTTCGGCTTTGGTGGATGGCGTGTATAGCGGCGCGGGCAACTGCGCGGCTTGCTTGAGGTCGGCGGGTAGGGCGATGCCGCATAGCGCGCCGCTGTTTTGGTAATCTTTCCAGCCTGAGCCGATGAGATAACCGCGCACAATCGCTTCCACTGGCAATGGCTTCAACTTTTTCACCACCACGGCGCGCATCCCGAGTTGTTTGCGTTGCGCGGCATCTGGTACAACTTCCGATACCGCTATGCCGCTTAAATGGTTTCGTACTTGCCCACCGGTGCGTTTAAACCAGAAGTTTGCCACCCGCGTTAGCACTTCGCCCTTGCCGGGAATCGGTTGCGGTAGGACGACATCAAACGCGGAAATTCGGTCGCAAGCGACGATTAGCATGTGCTCATCGCCGACTGCATAAATATCCCGCACTTTGCCGCGGTTGAGCAATTCAAGATGTGGGAGTTCGGCGTAAAAAAGGGATGGTTTCATGGCGTGATAGTGGTTAGTGATAGTGATGGATAAATTATTTGGCTACGGCTTCAATTGAATACGGCTGGCGAAATCCTTTCGGCAGGAAACGACCACGTTTTGCTCGGCCGCTGATATAGGTATCAAAATCGGCCGGTTTTAGATTGAGATGGCGTTTGCCGCTGGCGATGCGTAGATATTCGCCTTCGCGGAAAACCGCAAGATCTATTACGCGCTCTGCGCCGTCTTTATATTGTGCTTTGGGGATGTTGATTAATTTTACGCCCTTGCCTTTGGAAAGTCGGGTCATCTCGCCGAGCGTGAAGATCAGCAATCTGCCAGTGTTGGTGATGACGCCGATCCAATCATCCGCAAAATCAAATACCCGTTTCGGCATCAGCACACCGCCATCCGGTGGCACGCTCAATGCGACCTTGCCGGCTTTTTTATGGGCGTTCAAATCGCCGAGGCGGGCGACAAAACCGTAGCCGGCGTCGGTGCATAATAAATATTCAGTATCTTGCCGGCCCATCATCAAGCCGCAAAAAACCGCGCCGGCTTTGGGGGTAAAACTGCTGCTCAACGGCTCACCGAAACTGCGCGCCGAAGGCAAGGTGTGCGGCGTTAGTGCGTAACTGCGGCCGGTGGAATCAATGGCGATGAGTAGGTCGTTGGTTTTGCCGCATACTGCGCATAAAAATTGATCGCCGGCACGGTAGTTGAGCGTAGTCGCGTCAACTTCATGCCCCTTGGCGGCGCGAATCCAACCCTTGGCGGATAAAATTACGGTTACCGATTCGGCCGGGGTCAGCTCGTTGATATCCATGGCTTTGGCGATGGTGCGTTCTATCAACGGTGATCTTCGCGGGTCGCCATATTCTTCGGCATCCGCTAACAATTCATCGCGCACCAAATTCTTTAGTTTCTTTTTAGATTTTAACAACGCCGCCAGCCGTTTGCGTTCGGTCATTAATTGTGCTTGTTCGGTGCGAATTTTAATCTCTTCCAATTTTGCTAGATGGCGCAGTTTCAAATCCAAAATCGCGTCAGCTTGCGTCGCGTCTATTTGAAAACGATCCATCAATACTGGTTTGGGCTTGTCTTGGTTGCGGATAATTCGGATGATTTCGTCCAAATTGATAAAAGCGATGTGTAATCCTTGCAGAAGATGCAGCCGTTCAAGCACTTTATCAAAGCGATATTGCAGGCGGCGGGTGACCGTGATGATGCGGTATTCAAGCCATTGCGCGAGCAGATTTTTCAAATCAAACACCGCCGGGCGGCCATTCAATCCGATCATATTGAGATTGACCCGATAACTGCGTTCCAGATCGGTGGTGGCGAATAAATGTTGCATCAATGCTTGCGAATCGACCCGATTGGAGCGCGGCTCAAGCACCAGCCGAGTCGGATTTTGGTGATCGGATTCATCGCGAAAATCGGTGATCATCGGCAGTTTCTTTGCCATCATCTGCGCCGCGATTTGCTCTTGAACTTTGCCGCCGGACACTTGATACGGCAATGCGCTGATGACGATATCGCCGCCCTCCGAATGCCACACCGCCCGCTGGCGTAGCGAGCCACGGCCGCTGCGGTAGATTTCGCGGATCTCAGCGCTCGGGGTGATGATTTCGGCGTCGCTGGGGAAGTCGGGTGCTTTGATATGCTCGCATAGCGCATCCAAATCAGTGGTCGGCTCATCCAATAGGCGGATGCAGGCGCTGACTACTTCGCGCAAATTGTGCGGCGGGATGTCGGTTGCCATGCCCACGGCGATGCCGGAGCCGCCGTTCAATAATATATTCGGCAGGCGCGCCGGTAGGAGCTTGGGCTCGTTGAGCGTGCCGTCAAAGTTAGGCGTCCAATCGGTGGTCGCTTGATCCAACTCTTCCAATAGGAGTTGCGCGTATTTGGTCAGACGAGATTCGGTGTAGCGCATGGCGGCGAAAGATTTAGGGTCGTCCTGACTGCCCCAATTGCCTTGCCCGTCAATCAGCGGATAGCGATAACTGAACGGTTGCGCCATCAACACCATCGCTTCGTAGCAAGCGGAATCGCCGTGCGGATGAAACTTGCCTAATACATCGCCCACGGTGCGCGCTGATTTTTTAAACTTGGCGGTGGCGTGCAAACCGAGATCCGACATCGCATAGACAATGCGCCGTTGCACCGGCTTCAAGCCGTCAGCAATGTTCGGCAGGGCGCGGTCCAGAATGACATACATAGAGTAATGCAGATACGCACGCTCAGTGAACTCCGCCATCGGCATGGTCTCCGGTGGCGGATGATGGTCATGCGGTATGGGCGGTTGGGTGGTTCTGGGCATGTCGGTTTAATGCATCTTTATAATGTGTATTTTTAGGGCGTCTTTGCTGCGTTCAAAAATAGTGAGGAAAGTAGTATCTAACGATGCCGTAAAGATACAAGGCACAGAATAAAATGTTAATCCATTTAAGTTGCACTTCGGTGTGCAGCCATGCGCAGTATACCCAGATAATACAGAACGGCAAACTGATGAACATCGTATAGGGATACCAGTTTTGCACGATTGCGATGGTGCTGAGTATGCCCAGGAGGAGGGCAATCCATTTCATGGGTTGTTCGTATTTAGCCATTGCGTTATTTTAGGTCTCGTTTGAGGTGGAGGGGTGCGTTGATTGGGGGGCTATTTTTCCAGCAACCGCGGCATCATCTCCACTAAATTACATGGTCGCGTGTCGTGGTTAAGTTGGTGCACGATTATTTTTTCCCAAGCAAGTTTGCATGCGCCGGGGGAGCCGGGTAGGACGAATAGATAAGTGCCGTTGGCGACCCCGGCGAGGGCGCGCGATTGTATCGCGGATGTGCCGATTTGAGTATACGATAACGCACGGAACACCTCACCAAAACCGTCCAGCACTTTATCCAGCAATGGCATCACCGCCTCCGGGCTACCGTCGCGCCCGCTAACCCCGGTGCCGCCAGTGGTGATAATCGCATGAATATCGCGATTGGCAATCCAGTTGGCGACCACCGCGCGAATTTGATACCCATCATCCGCCACGATTTGTTGCTCCGCCACATGATGCCCGGCAGCGGTTATGAAATCTGCCAGCACGCGCCCGGATGTATCATTCGCCGCAGTGCGGGTATCCGAGATGGTTAGCAGTGCGATGTTAATGTTCATGAACTTGGGGTCCATGAACTCGGGGGCGATGAACGCATGGTCGGAAGAATCGGTCATAGTAAGGCGGCTCTCATTATGGGAAAAATTTTATCGGTCAAGGATGGTATATTATTCGGCAACTTTTATTCCATTAACATGATGACTGTTTATATCAAATGTTTTGCCAGCCTTCGGCAACAACTCGGAATGGATACCGCCGAGGTGCCGCATCGCCCGGATATGACGGTGTCCGATATATGGCAAGCGGTGAGTGCACAGCCGCCGCCGGCAAATTTATTGTGCGCGCGCAATTTGGAATACGTCAACTTCCAACAATCTGTATCGGACGGCGATGAAATCGCTTTTTTCCCGCCGGTAACTGGCGGGTAATGATGTTAGTAGAAATCCGCCCGCAAGCGTTCGCCCCGTGGCAAGAAATCAGCGATTACCAACAACGCAACCTCGCCCCCGGCAGTTTTGGCGCATGCGCAGCATTCGTCGGCACCATGCGCGATTTCAATCAAAACGAATCGGTCACCGCCATGACCATTGAACACTACGCCGACATGACGACCCGCCAACTCCGCACACTGGTCGAACAAAACATCCGCCAACATAAACTCATTGATGCATTGCTGCTACACCGCATCGGCGATTTGCACCCCAACGACCCCATCGTATTAGTCGCCGCCTGGTCTATCCATCGCGCCGCCGCATTCACCGCCTGCCACGAGATGATGGAAACGCTAAAAAGCCAAGCGACCTTTTGGAAAAAAGAAACGTTACCGAATAGCGAAAGATGGGTTGAAAACAATTCGCCGGGGTGAGTGCTAAGCGTTGGGGTTTAAACTTCCCCCTGATAAGGGGGACTGAGGGGGTTTGCTGTTATAATTATTAATAAAAAAACCTTTTATTCTCCATTCCAGCTGGCTGGAATCCAGCAATTAAACCGCGTGCAAGCGCACAAAACCCATACCGCACTTGATGCGGTATCCAATGTCGTTCGTGGGTGATATTCACTGCAACGGCAGTCAAGGACGGCTATGCCGACATGTTGCACTGGATTCCAGTGTTGCTGGAATGGAAGTCAATAATTACCCCATTTGGTCGTCCCCCCTATTCCCCCGGCCGTCGTTCCCGCAGACCCCGGCCGTCGTTCCCGCAGTGTGTTAGCGGGAATCTCCATGCACATGGTAGGTTTTTATTTGGGTGGAGTTTGGTATTGACAGGGCTGCGGATTTTATTTTATATTGCGTTTATGCGAGCCAATATTGGTTTGCCAACACCTCATGCTTAAATAACACTCACCCACACACCCATTAAAACCAACCTTCGGAATATTCCA
>WASV01015189.1_pt1 | contig 20882 bp, 19 predicted proteins | sample 5698531 | NCBI WGS metagenome assembly WASV01 (sample SAMN11175559, study PRJNA528189) | sponge metagenome | isolation source: marine sponge | host: Myxilla | place: Antarctica: Western Antarctic Peninsula, King George Island | collected 2013-01 | reverse complement strand
GCGCCTACACGCACGATAATCTTGAACAACTATTGGACGCCGCCGCGCGCGAATAAAATAGACGAGTTTTTTTATGACTGGTCGTTGAACGACGGTTGATCAGCGGATGTGCATTGGAATTATCAAAATGCGCAATTAACCAGCAGTTACGTAAATTTGCGGCCGTAATGAAGCGCGCAATGCATTGCGCACGGCGCAATCCCTTAAAACCGCGACTGTAAATCCGCTTGTCCATAGTGCGAAGGTAATGATTTGCAATATAACTAACACCGTCGCAATCGCACTAAATGCAATTCGGTTTTTAATCGCAGCGAGTATTAAAAATACTGGAAATAAGACGACTAAAAATCTCGGCATAGATAATGCCGAATAAAAATTCACGCTAAATGAAATGCCAATAACCACAACTGACCAAAGAAATAATAAATTACCAATGCGTCGCCTGCCGATAAACAATATCGCAAGCACTATTGATGTAAGCACCGCGCCGTAGGTTAAACCAAAACCACTGTCTGCGATATTGAAGTATCCGCGTCTTGCGCCTTCTGTGAACCCGAACAATAGATTCATAATCGGATTTTCGCGCCCTCGTCCAAAATCCCAACTCGCCTGCGCGTCAAACATGGCTAGTGGATTATCTATAATAATCCAAGCAACCATCATGTAAATTAATAACCCACACGGCACTAACCCAATCCACAGATAGTTAAATTTTGATTCACGAAATCGCAAAACGCGCAAATCCCAAGTGCGCGGATGCCATTGCCAACCGGCTTGGCGCAGATATTCAAGCGCAAATATCGGCGCGATTAATAGCCCGGTCATGCGGGTAAGTGCTGCGCCCAATCCGCATAAACCAGCCGCCCACCAGTTTCTGCGCCGCGCAAAATACCACGCGCTAATGGTTAATGCGATAAATAAAGATTCAGTCATCAAGCATGAAAAAACATATGCGGTTGGGAACGCAAATAAAATCAACACTGCACGACGTGCAAGACCAGCTCCGTATTCATATTCGGCAAGGCGGTAAAAAGCATATGCGCCTGCGATTAATGCGAGATTAGAAACAAACAGCATGCCAAAATATGTTTCGCCAAAGAGCAGCGCAAATGGTTTGGATGCCCAATTGTATAACGGAAAAATGCCCATACATCATTTGGCTTGCCGTGCGCAACCGCCGCACCGAGATAGCCCAATTTAGTAATAAGGTAGTAATATTTAGAATCCCACGCCGACCAAATATCCAACCACGAAAACCCGCTGGTGATGCCGAATGCCTGCTGGATATTACCCGCCAAATTCGCTGGCGCCTCAAATATATTGCGCGCGTATAAACCAACTGCGGTAAGTATTGCGCGCGAGATAATCCATAATGAAAAAATATAAACAAGTGCGCCACGCCAATCATGTGATGGTAAGGGGGCTGATTGTTTAGCGGTTTTTATGCTGGCGTTTGTGTTTTGCGTGGTTGCATTACCCATCGCAAGATTTTTTGGTATGCGCTTGCGGGAGCTGCGTTGTTTTTTTGCGCTCATTCGTTAATTAACTGGTTGGTTAAAATGACGGCCGGATTATACAGCGTCGGGATTCAAAAAATTGGGCGCGGTCGTGCTGCGGTAACCGAATAACCCCCGCCTCAATTGTTCGCTAAGCGCATCGCCGGCGCTCGGGTCGTTATCGCTGATGACTAGTGCTTTAACGCCAAACATGGAATCCGGTGATACGCCGAAAGGCGTTCCGATGGCGACGAAAACGCAACCATCTAACCAGTAGCGAAATCATGCTACATGTCAGGTTTGATATCATGCCTTTATGCATGCTCTCATCCTGACGGTCAGCGGCAATTAATCTCCCATGCAGTTACCTTTTCTCCGGGCCAGTGCCAACCAAGCACTTGAGGGCGTTGCTGGGCATCAACCGTCAATTCCACCCAACTCAAAGCTTCCATCGCACGGTATTCAGTCTGCATTTGTAGGTTGGCATCCCGAACACTTAGATCCTCCGCAAATGTCATTGCCAGATTTTTCTGCGTAAAGAAGCCTAGAGAAAGCAATGTTTTATCTGCTTTCGCTTCGCTTGGAACGCGCAGATATGCAAAGCCCTCTTGTTGCAACTGGTAAACCACATTGGACATGTGTTTCTTAGAATCAAACGGGCCAAGTGTTACGTCGATCACGCGTATCTCCCGATCAGTGCCAACCAATTCCCGATAAGCCCACTTTTGTGACTCGATCGATTGAATTGCAGAGTGCCGATCTCGATCATTCTGAAATGGGCCAATTCGGTAACACAACCCATTGGGGGGGGTGGCCAGTTGCTCCTCATTAGTAATCGCACGAGCTGCGGGAGATAAATGACCCTTCGTCACAATCAAGTTGAAGTGATCCTCGAAAGATTCATCTGCCTGGTCCTTTCCCCATCTTTCGTGCAACAGCAATAACCCTTGCGGGTTTACATCCGGTTGGATCGTAGTCGATGGATCGACGGTTGCGTGACCTCCGCCCACCCACAAATAAACGGCGCCATTGATGACCCAGAACAACATCGCCACCCATTTCATAGCGCACCCTCCGTTGCGATAATTGCTAATCCTTGCAGCACCAAATTAGGCTCGACCCTTATATCTTTTGCCAGCCTGCACTCTAATCCAAGTGCTAATCGATCTGCATCGCCACCGGTTATAATAGCCCACAGATTACAGCCCACCGGTAGTGCTTCGCGTTGCCGTGAAAGGACAAGGTTGACGCCCCCTAAAACCGCAAACCATGCGCCACTGGTCACCGCCGAATGTGTGTTGGTTGCAAGTGCGGTTGTGGAAAAAGTATCGTTCATGGTCACCTCTAATTCACTTTGTTCATTCAAAGCAGCCAACATCGAATACAGCCCGGGAAGTATCACGCCACCACAAAACCTCCCGTCGATATCGAGTAAATCGACGGTCACTGCAGTACCCGCATCGATCACAATGACCGCACTATTATGCCTTATCCGCCAATAATCCGCCGCCACCAACGCAGCCCACCGATCGCTACCAAGTGTTGCTGGCTGTGCATAGCCATTGACGATGCACCCTTGCTTCTCCACCGACGAAATAAAGACCGGCTGCAACTGCCAGGTTGCCTGCATCCATTCGGCAATCCTCCGCGCCCTGACGGGCTTTGCCACACACGATATCCATACCGAAGTCGGTGCTGGATCGAGCCCCTCAAACGGCATGGCTTGCAAAGCCTGCTCACTCTCGGGTTGAAAAACAAACGCCCCGGAGGAACCGCTCAGTCGATTACCGCAATCACTCACTGCCCACTTTAATCGTCGGTTGCCAATATCGATTAATAATCGCATGCGACCTCTCGCTTTCGATACCAGACTTCGCCCGAGATAACCCGTCGCTTATCACCAGTTGGCTGCACAACAATGAGTGCGCCGCCATCATCCACCCCGGTGGCAATGCCGTCAAATGTCTCGGTCGATAGTTTGACTGTCACCGGTGCCGCACCGTATGAATTCGATCGATTCCAGTGCCCAGCAAAACTGCTAAAACCGCCTTCGCAAAACCGCTGCAGATAGTTGCAATGAGTAATGATCAATGCCCCAACGAGCCTGTCACGATCGATCGCATGCCCCAGCAATTTCAAATCAGTCCACGCTTGTCCAATCTGCATATTCGCCGCCAGTGGTATCGCTACATTGATCCCCATCCCAATGACCGCATACCCGCCTCTAGTCTCAGTCAACACACCACCTAGTTTTTTGCCTCGCACGATTAGATCATTCGGCCACTTCAACCCAACCGAATCGACGCCGGCCGATCGAAGGCTATCGACAATTGCTAACCCCGAAACTAGCGACACCCCGGTAGTGGCGACCCCGAGCCGCCAGCCAATCGACAACAACACCGAACTCGATGGTGGGGCATACCACGATCGCCCACTACGCCCGCATCCTTCCGTTTGCAGTTCAGCAAAGCAAACTTTTCCGTGAATATCCTCACCGGCATCGTGTCGCTGCAATAACCAGCGATTGGTTGAATCGATTTCTTCAAACCAATGCAAATTACCCGCCGACACAACTTCAGCTGCGCGCAAACGCGCATCAATTTTGCCAGGCTGATGGGGCTTGCATGTAGGCGGACACGATATCCCTGATATATCCATGCCGCATCAATTCCAGAGTTCGATCAGTCGTGCATTTAGATTTTCGCATATATTTGCATCCGTTCTGGGGGGGGGAGTTGCGCGCATCCGCGACACGCGTAACGCATTCCACGAGCAAGTGCGTTCGATCCGGTCGGCAGCGCGACGGGCATTGTCCGGGTCATGCAGAAGGAGCACCATATCGCAACCGGCATTTAACGCAGCAACGCTTTTGGTCGGCAAATCGACATCATCCCCCGCACCTTTCATGCTCAAATCGTCACTAAAAATTGCACCGGAGAACGCCAGATTTTTTCGCAAAACCTGTTGCAACCAGAATGTCGAGTAAGTCGGTAATTCGGGGGCAATTTGTCCGAATAGAATATGTGCGGTCATGATGCCACCCATGCGATTCGCCAGTTGCAGAAACGGGCTGATATCGTGTTGTTCAACTTGCTCCCAAGTGCGGGGGTCTATCGGTTGCTGATCGTGCGAATCGGCACTCACAAAACCGTGCCCGGGAAAATGTTTGCCAGTGGCAGCCATGCCAGCACAATTCATGCCAGTAATATATGCGCTCGCCAACTCGAGAATAGCCGCTGGATCCTGATGAAACGCACGGTCTCCGATCACTTTGCTATTCGGGTTCGCGCAATCGAGCACTGGTGCAAAGCTGAAATCGACACCAACTTGCACAACTTCGGTCGCCATCAGACACCCAACAGTTTCGGAAACCGCAACTGCTCGGTCGCGGTCCTGGTCATAGAGCGCACCAATCGTACCGGCTGCCGGTAATGGATGAAAATCTTTGCGGAAACGTTGCACGCGCCCACCCTCTTGGTCGACCGCCACCAGTAACGCCGGCGAACGAATTGCTTTGATCTCATCGCTCAGTGCACGCACTTGTTCTTTGCAGTGGTAGTTTTGGTCAAATAAAATAACCGCACCAATCGCCGGATGCTGTAAAAAATCACGTTCAGCCGTGGATAGTGTTTCCCCACTAATATCAACCATCATCGGCCCTAGCGGCTCACTCATGAATATCCACCAGCGTACCCACGTCGACGCGGTCAAATAGTTCAATCACATCGCGGTTCTTCATGCGAATACAGCCGCGCGAGCCAGGTTGCCCCATGTTGACATCATCAGGTGTGCCATGAATATATATGTACCGGCACATGGTATCGACTTCCCCGAGCCGGTTGAAACCCAGCTCACAACCGCTCAACCATAAAATTCGCGTCAATATCCAATCTCGATGCGGGCCGGTGGTACGCATTTCGGGGGTAAACATTTCGCGAGTCGGGCGACGTCCGACGAACACCGCTCCCGGCGGTGCACCGCGTCCAATCTTGGCACGGATAATATGTTTGCCACGGGGAGTACAATAGCTATCCTTCATTTCTCCAACACCGTTTTTAGCACTGGAGACTATGTATTCGATGAGCAGATTGCCATCTACACTACGTAATTCGAGCGTCTGGCTATGCAGTCGGATCGTAATTTGATGTTGCGATTCGATTGCTACTGGCGACATAGGCGATAGCAATTATTAAGCACGTGACAACTGTATCACGCTCTCCTCCGTGCGTAATTCGCGCATGATGACCGCCAGATGCTTGCGGTCGGTGACTTCGATGATAAAAGACATCGATGAGATATTGCGGTGTTGTGAGGTGACTTGGAGGTGCCTGACATTGGAATCATACGCCGAGATAATATTACTGATCGCTGCCAACACTCCCGGGCGATTATCGGTTTCCAGATTCATCACCACTTGAAATTTTTGCTGGGTCGACTCCGACCATTTCAGATCAAAATAGTTGTCATGGTGCCGCATGAACTCCTTGTGGTTCGGACAGTTGGAACGATGCACGCTCAAACCTTTGCCACTCACCATTGTCCCGATGATGTGATCGCCAGGGATTGGGTGACAACAGTCAGCATATGAAACCAATAATCGCTCGGTTCCTTCAACGCACATAACCGACGGTTCGTGGTCGTCGGCTATAGTCACACCGCCAATCTCGGTAATGAACTGCTTCGCCACCAATGCTGGTGGGCGTCTGCCAAAACCAATATCACCAAGCAATTCTTCCCAGTCATCAATTTGTAAATGCTTGAGCAATGCCGTTTTGTGGTTACTCTGAATTCGCAAGCGACGGTAACCTTGTTTAGACAACGCTTGGCCTAACAATTTGCGCCCCAGTTTAGTTGCCTCCTTACCCTTTCGATGCGACAGAGAGTGGCGAATCGAAGCGCGTGCTTTTGAGGTAATCGCATAATCGAGACACGCCGGTAATGGGCGCGCACTGCGCGAGGTCATGATCTCGACATGATCACCGTTTCGTAAAACGGTATGGAGTGGTACCAGCCGTTGGCCAATACGCGCCCCGGCACTGCGTGTGCCAACGTCAGTATGTACCGCATAAGCAAAATCTACCGCGGTCGCACCGCGTGGCAGTCGTTTAATATCACCTTTGGGGGTAAACACATAGACTTCGTCGGGGAATAAATCGGCTTTCAGGTGCTCGAGAAACTCTCTGGAGTCGGCAGATTTTTGTTGCGACTCAAGAAAACTATGCAACCACTCTTTGGCTAACTGTTGCGGTGCGTGCTCACCGGTGGTTTCGATTTTATACAACCAATGCGAAGTGATCCCTTTTTCTGCAACCCGATGCATCGCCTGACTGCGGATTTGTATCGAAATCGACCGACCTGCCGGATCGATGATAGTGGTATGAAGTGCCTGGTAACCGTTCACTTTGGGAATAGCAACATAGTCATTAAAACTGCTCGGATGGGGCTTGTATAATTGATGAGTCATACCGAGTGCTTGATAACACTGTAGACGCGTTTCCGTAATCACGCGAACAACGTGTATACTCTGCATGTCCTTAAGTCGCAATTTTTTTTGTTGTATTTTTCGGTAGATAGCGTAGATGCTTTCTTGTTCCCCATACACATTCGCGGTTATCCCAACGTCGCTTAGTTTTTGCTGAATGTTTCCACATAGATTGTTGACCGCCAGCTTCCCACGCTTAATGCTTATTATTTTTTTGGAAATCGCCTCGTAGCGTTTTGGGTATAGGTTTTGCAAACTTAAGTTTTCGAGTTTTTGCGCTACATCACGCATGCCAAGTCGGTTTGCAATCGGCGCATAAATCTCCATGGTCTGGCGAGCAACACGCCGTTTTTTCTCTTCTTTGAGCACCTTTAGCGTTTGCATGTTATGCAAGCGGTCGGCCAATTTGATAATGATGACACGGATGTCTTTTGCGGTTGCCATGAACATCTTATAAAAAGATGCGGCTTCGGCGTGCTCGCTTGGTCCCTGTTCCAACAAACTGATTTTACTAACTCCATCCACCAATTCGGCAACATCTTCACCAAATTGGTCAGTCAGTTGGGTCAGCGTGATAGCCGTGTCCTCGATGACATCGTGCAACACCGCGGCGATGATTGTGCGGCTGTCCATGCGCATTTCACCGAGGATGCCAGCGACTGCAAGAGGGTGATTGATGTAGGCCTCGCCGCTTACTCGGGTTTGCCCAGCATGCGCTTCAATGCCAAATCGACAGGCATCGTGAATCTCATCTACAGCATTTGCATCGAGATACCTCGCAAGCGAGATGAGCAATTCATCGAGTGCTTTGCGTTCCGAACTCAACGCCCGGAAGCGAAAATCAGCCATCGTTCGTTTCCACAGTTGACCCGACGAGAATTGCCCGGGTACTGTCCCTCCTTTTACTAACATCGACTTCGAGACTACTCCACAGGAGGCTCATCCTCCTGCTTTATCGGTGTCGCTTCGCTCTGCTCTACTGGCATCGCTTCGCTTTGTTCTATTGGCATCACTTCGCTCTGTTCTATCGGCGTTGCTTCGCTCATGGCATCGTCGTCGCCTTGTCCCTCCAAACTCATACTCACACTACTTAGAACGTGCACTGGCTCTTCCAAAATGGACGGTCCGATCAAGCCTTCAGCAATTTCACGGAGTGCCAGAACAGTAGGTTTATCATTGTTTGCGGGCACCAATGGCTCAGACCCTAAACTCAGCTGCCGCGCCCGTTTGGCAGCAACTAAAACCAACTGAAATCGATTGTCGATATGTTCGAGACAATCTGATACGGTCACACGTGCCATGCTATAGTTCCTCTGAATAAAATTATTTTCAACATAACCACCAAACAACAATACAAATCAGAACTCCGATGGCTCCAGCGCCAAAGTCTCTAAATGGTCAGAAACAATCGCATCGAATTCTTGAAAAGCATTGTCAAAATCAGCATTTACAATAACATAATCATACTCTTTTTTGTGGTTTATTTCATCTCGCGCAGCCCGCATGCGTTCTTTAATCGTCTCTTCGGCATCTTGCCGCCGCGCTTTCAGCCGCTCCTCCAACACTGCCAGCGTCGGTGGCATCACAAAAATCGACCGCACATTCGAAAATTTTCGGCGCACCGCGCGAGCCCCCTGCCAATCGATTTCTAAAATCACATGCTTGTTTTGGGAAAATAGTGTTTTGATAGTCTCATACGAAGTCCCGTATCGGTTACCAAATACCATGGCGTGCTCGATAAAGCATCCATCGGCAACCATCGTTTCAAATTCCATCTTATTCACAAAAGAATAATCGACATCGTGTTCTTCGCTCGGTCGCTGTGGGCGTGTGGTATGCGAAATCGTGAGCGCGATATCCGCTCGTTTCGAAACCAGTTGTTTTGCCAAACTGGTTTTACCTGCCCCCGAAGGAGCTGACAGAATAATCAAGCAAGGTAAAAACATATCGACTCAATTACACAACAAACACCAGCGACATCTATCACCATACACGCAGACTAAGGTGTCTAATTGTATGTCATATTTGGACGTCGGTGCCATTATTTCAGTTCGCCATCATTTTAGTTAACTATAACACTTCATAACCGCGCCGCAACGTGCCTATCAGACAACGGTATGCGTGTAGTCATAAGGATCGACCGGATCGAAACGATAGGGCAGATGTTGGTTGACTGCCTCGATATATTCCATCACTTTCGTTTTTTCATGTTCAGCGAATTGTTGAAAAACTTGCATAAAACGATCATCTGCCAACCAATGCAAGGAATGCGTCTGCACAGGGATAAAGCCACGTGCAATTTTGTGTTCACCTTGTGCACCAGAGTCGAAACGTTGCAAGCCACGTTCAATGCAAATCTCGATACCTCGATAATAACACAACTCAAAATGCAAACTATCAATATAGCGGTGGCAGCCCCAATGTCGACCATAGAGGGAATGATCGTCAGAATACATTAACGCCGCCGCCAATGGCTCGTCGTTTTGATAGGCGATTAGTAATTGTATTTGCTCGGGGATGGCTGCCGACACTGCCATGAAAAATTGTTGATTGAATGCCGGGTAGCCGTACTTTCTCATATAGATTCCTTGATACAAGGCGGTGAAATCGCGCCAATCGGTTTCATCGGCACTATTACCATCGAGGTGACGAACAACCACTCCGGACTGCGCGACCTTTGCTCGCTCATGCCGGATGTTCTTTCGTTTTTTGGCTTTCAGCGTAGCGAGAAATTCGTCGAAATTGCGATAATTGCAGTTGTACCAGTGAAACTGGCAGTCGATTCGGGAGATCGCAGCGGTGGGCAATTCGCCAAACTCGTTAGCATCGACGAACAAGCAATGGAGTCCGCTCGCTTGGCTTGTCCGCATCAACGCGTGTGCGCCATCCAGCAAAGCTCGGGTAACCTCTTCGCGCCGCGCAGGTTGCGCTAAAATCCGTTGCCCGTACGCCGGGGTAAACGGAATCGCGTTGACCAATTTGGGATAATACACGGTGCCAGTGCGGTGGAATACTTCAGCCCAGATATGGTCGAATACGAATTCTCCCCACGAATTGTGCTTTTCGTACAACGGCATCGCGCCGATCAATACACCGCCATCGAAACAACCCAAATGCCGGGGGAGCCAGCCAGTGCGCTCGCTAACGCTCTCATGGCACTCCATCGCAGATAAAAACCCGTGTTGAAGAAACGGGTAGCAGTCGCGTACCAGAGAATTCCATTGCTGAGCATCGATATCTGTTATGCCAGAAAAAATCCTGATGTTCACTGACTTTCAGCATGATTCTTCGCGGCATCCAAGCCGAAGTCGCTGTAGGGATGGGGTTGAATCCGATAATCTTTCGAGTATGACACTATCACCATATTATAGCGTTATTGTTCTTCCTTGTGCCTTCTTCGATACACCATCTCGGGCAGATTAATTCCGACAGTTTTGGGCATTATTAATGTTATTATCGCTAATCGTGACAACGCTGTAATACACAGAATGCGACGTGCCAGTCTCCAAAATTGAGGAGTCGGTTGCACCAATAAAACGCCTATCAGAGTTACACAAGGCATCAAGATTCGGAAAAGGACGCCTTTAGTGTGTAATTATCGTTGCGATAGCCTGTATTGCATCAACAGAGTATGAATATGCGCAGGGCAAAAGTGGGTTTCTCATATAATCTTTTCATTTGGAGGAGTCTATTTGGAGGCGTCGCAGTAGCGCGCAACCCATGATGTTTTCATGCCTTTAGTTTTTCAAGTCCTTTCGAAGCGACAATCTCGCTGTGCCAGTGTTAGTGCCAGTGTTAGTGGAGCAGATTTTTCGGGTATAATGTTTCTATTGACTATAGCCATACATATCACTGTATTCATAATGGATAACTTATTATCAGGAATTAAAAATGTCTTTTAGCGACCGCGATGGCGTCATCTGGATGGATGGAGAATTTGTCCCTTGGCGGGAGGCGCGCGTGCATGTGTTGACCCATACATTACACTATGGTTTGGGTGTATTCGAGGGCGTACGCGCCTACCAAACCGAACAAGGGACTGCAATTTTCCGCTTGCGCGAACACACCGAGCGAATGCTCCGTTCAGCACATATCCTCAACATGAAAATCCCCTACGATGTCGATACCTTGATAGCGGCGCAATGCGAAGCCATAAAAAGGAATAATCTTGCCTCGGGGTATATCCGCCCAATGGCATTCTACGGAGCCGAAGGAATGGGCATCCGAGCCGATCAATTAAGCGTGCATGTGAGCATCGCCGCCTGGGATTGGGGTTCATATCTTGGCGAAGAAAATATGCAAAAAGGCATTCGTGTGTGCGTCTCATCGTACACCCGCCATCATGTCAATGTCAGCATGTGCCGCGCCAAAGCCAACGGACACTACATCAATTCTATACTCGCCTTGCAAGAAGCAACGGGCAACGGCTACGACGAGGCTTTGTTATTAGATACCAACGGCTTTGTGATGGAAGGAACTGGCGAGAACTTGTTTATCGTGCGCAATGGAATAGTTTATACGCCCAGTTTAACCTCGGCATTGGACGGCATCACACGCAATACCGTGTGCCAGTTGCTCGCCGATGAAGGCTTGCAATTGGTCGAAAAACAGATAACCCGTGATGAGGTGTATATCTGCGACGAGGCGTTTTTCACTGGCACCGCCGCCGAAGTGACCCCGATTCGCGAATTGGATAACCGCTCGATCGGCAATGGCGGACGTGGACCGATTACCGAGATCATTCAACGTGAGTATTTTAATGCGGTGTATGGCCGAACTCCGAAACATCACGGCTGGTTGACCTATGTCTGAGGCCGCCGACACCGCCCTCCCCAATAGCGACAAACGAGTCGAAATCAGTAGCGGCGACTTGCCATTGCACTGCCCGATGCCTGGCAAACGGCTATGGGACTCGCATCCCAAAGTGTATCTCCCTTTTACTGCCAGCAACGAGCAAATATGCCCGTATTGCAGCACGCGTTATGTGCTGGTCGATACGGTGGACGTGCCGCATTAAAATTAGAGCGGTTATTAGCTCAGTTGCCAAATCACATATGCCCAAAACACTGATTGTCGGGCCAGCATGGATCGGCGACATGGTGATGACACAAAGCCTGTGCAAAGTGATCAAGCAGGCACAACCGAGCACCGAAATTACCGTATTGGCACCGTCATGGAGCATGCCGATCCTCGCCCGCATGCCAGAGGTCAGCGATACGCTATGCATGCCGCTTCAACATGGTCAGTTGGGCCTTCGCGTGCGCTACTCGCTAGGGCGTCGTCTCCGACAAAACGGCTTCACACATGCCATCGTATTACCAAATTCATTAAAATCAGCGGTGGTCCCATGGGTTGCAAAAATCCCGACCCGTACCGGCTACCTCGGCGAACAGCGGTGGGGTTTGCTGAACGACGTTCGCTCTCTTGACAAGCACGTATTACCGATGAATGTGCAACGTTTTGTTGCGCTCGGCATCCCCAAAGCAGCCGCCGATAGCGGAGTATCCTCACTAAATATTCCCCTACCTCAATTAACGGTCGAGCGCTCGCAAGTGCGTACAACTGCCGCCCGGTTTGGGTTGGACTCCGACACACCGATGATTGCACTTTGCCCCGGTGCCGAGTATGGACCTGCAAAGCAATGGCCCGCCGAGCACTTTGCCGAAGTTGCAAATACCAAAATACAAAGTGGCTATCAAGTATGGCTCTTCGGTTCTACAAAAGACTGCCGTATAGCCGCGCGCATCAATCAACTTTGCCAACAGCGGTGTGTTGATTTGAGCGGTCGCACTACGCTCGATGAAGCGATCGATTTCCTCTCGCTGGCAAACTCCGTCGTGACCAATGACTCTGGCTTGATGCATATCGCTGCCGCGGTCGGTTGCCATGTAGTCGCAATCTATGGATCATCTAGTGAACGGTTCACCCCGCCGCTGTCCGCTCGCGCAGATTGCCTCAATTTACATCTTCCGTGTAGCCCGTGTTTTGCCCGGACATGCCCTCTCGGGCACCTTGATTGTCTCAAAAAATTATCTGCAAAAACCGTGCTGGAGACGCTTCAATGAAGCCTGTCTTATCGGAGCAATTAAAAATCGCAAGAATGGTTAAAATGAGTTAAAAAAATGAGTTAAAAAACGGTAGAATAGATACTTGACATAATAAAACAAATTTATGAACGTCACCCATACCAGCCCGCAAGTAGAAGAGAATATCCCCATTGCTGACCCGCTAGCGTTACAACCTGCATCGCTAGATATATGGGATAAAAAATATCGCCTCAAAACCGCTACCGGTGAGCCGGTCGATGCAGATATCAATGCCACGCTGGAGCGGGTTGCCCGCTCGCTTTCCGAGGTTGAGAGTAGCCCGGAAAAACAACAAACGTGGTACCAACGGTTCCTTTGGGCATTGCAAAGCGGTGCTGTCCCGGCTGGGCGCATCATTTCCAACGTCGGGGCGCGCGAACACAAGCCCTCAACCAGCACGATTAATTGCACGGTATCGTCCACGATTCCAGATTCGATGGATGGCGTGCTGGTCGCTAACCACCAAGCCGGGCTGACCTTAAAAGCAGGCTGCGGGATTGGTTATGAGTTTTCTACTTTGCGCCCTAAAGGTGCGTTTGTAAGCGGTGCCGGTGCTTACACTTCCGGACCGCTTTCTTTTATGGATATATTTGATTCGATGTGTTTTACCGTCTCATCGGCCGGCGGACGGCGCGGCGCACAAATGGGGACTTTCGATATATCTCACCCCGACATCATGGAGTTCATTCGTGCGAAGCGGGAAAACGGCAGACTGCGTCAATTTAACCTGTCATGCTTAATCACTGACAAATTCATGCAGGCGGTTGAAAACGATTCCGAATGGAAATTATCATTTCCAGCGGCCGCCAGGGAATTGGATAGTGGCGAACACGAAATCATCTGGCGTTATTGGCCACACAACGATAATTACACCACGAATGATATTGGGCAAGTTGCCTGCCGCGTTTATCGGACAGTGTCTGCAAAGAATCTGTGGAATTTGATCATGCGTTCAACCTACGACTACGCCGAGCCGGGCTTTATTCTGATCGATCGCGTAAATGAAATGAATAACAACTGGTTTTGCGAAAATATCCGTGCAACCAACCCTTGCGGTGAGCAGCCGCTACCGCCTTATGGCGCGTGCTTGCTGGGCTCGATCAATCTAGTACGCTTCGTCGAACAGCCATTTTCTGATCGGGCAGCGTTTAATTGGGATAAATACCGTGAAGTAGTTTCTATTTTTTCACGCATGTTAGATAACGTGGTCGAAGTCAACGAATTGCCACTCCGCCAACAACGCGAAGAAATCGAACAAAAACGCCGCCATGGCATGGGAGTGCTAGGGCTTGGGTCAGCATTAACTCTGTTGCGAATCAAGTACGGTAGTGAAGAATCGCTCGAGTTCACCGAGCGGGTTACCAAAGAGCTAGCAACAATTGGTTGGCAAACTGGTATCCAGTTGGCGAAAGAAAAAGGCTGCGCACCGATTCTAGCAAAGAAATTTACTGTCACCAGAGCAATGCTCGAACAACGCCCACAGATGGTAGCCGACAACTATCAAGTCGGCGATAAAGTCAGAGGGTCGATACTGATGGGCAGATACAGCCGCTATATGGAGAAATTCCCGGAAAGTTTGCGCAACGAGATTGCCGAACACGGCTGCCGCTACACACATCACTCTTCGATCGCCCCAACCGGCACGATCAGTTTATCGCTCGGTAATAACGTCAGCAACGGTATCGAGCCTTCCTTTGCACACATTTACAGCCGCAATGTGATCCGTGAAGGAAAAAAATCAAAGCAAAAAATTGATGTCTGCTCGTATGAACTACTCGCATATCAGCAATCGGTCGACAACAATGCAAAGCCCGCCACCAGCCAAAATAGCGGTAACTTGCCTGACTATTTTGTCACTGCTGATGACATCACGCCGCAACAGCATGTCGATGTACAAGCAGCGGCACAAAAATGGATCGATACCGCGATTTCCAAAACTGCGAATATTCCTTCTGATTTTGCGTTCGAAGAATTTCAGAACATCTACAAGCAGGCGTGGCGGAAAGGGCTCAAAGGATGCACAACATTCCGGTTCAATCCAAGTGTCTTCCAAGGCGTGCTAGTCAAAAACTCTGATTTAGAAAATACTCTTTATCAATTCAAGCTTGAGAACGGTACCACCATTGAAGCCAAAGGCAATGAGGAAGTTGAATACGATGGTGAAGTGCATACGGCTGCCAATTTATACGATGCACTAAAAGAAGGTTATTACGGAAAATTATAAGCTAGGTAACAAACACAATGAGTATCAAAATTGAAGAAAAAATCATCGACTTCGATATCGTAGCCCAAGCGACCCCGGCTACTGTTTCGCCGTCGACACCAACGCCCAGTACCGAACCTCCTGATCGGATTGGTAGCGATAAGGTCGTGCAAATGCACGAAAAGCTCAAACGCCCCGAAATGTTGATCGGCAGTACATATAAGATCAGCCCTCCGGTATCCGAACATGCGTTTTACATTACGATCAACGACATTATTCTCAATCCAGCAACTCCGTATGAAAAACGTCGTCCATTTGAGATCTTCATCAACTCCAAAAACATGGATCATTATCAGTGGATTTCCGCACTGACCTTAATCATCTCAGCGGTGTTTAGAAAAGGCGGCGACGTTACTTTTCTAGTCAAGGAGTTGCAAAGTGTGTTCGACCCCAAGGGGGGATATTTTCGGAAGGGTGGAAAATTTAGACCATCGGTAGTCGCCGAAATTGGCGATACAATCGAATCGCACCTGAAAACGATCGGGCTTATTTTTTCTCCTGAAATGGAGAAACATCAACAGGCATTGCTCAAACAAAAACGCGAAGAATTTGAGAAACAACAAATATTGCAATCTGACTCCGCTGACTCCGAGAGCAATTCGTTTCCGGAAGGTGCGCAGTTATGCCACAAATGTCATTACACAGCGATGATTGTAATGGACAACTGCCTAACCTGTCTCAACTGCGGTGAGAGCAAATGCGGTTAGTACATTAATCTGCGGATTATGCTGCTGCGGATTATGCTGCTCCACTGTTTGCCAAGCGGTTGCTCGGCGACAACGAGCATTGCCCGCGATCGGTATTCGGAGTCACGTCTAATTTCAAAATCCTAGAGAGCTGATCTGCACCGCCAATATAGTTGCCGTCCAACCAAATTTGCGGTACTGTGACTGGTGTTTTGGCACCAATAATTGGTTTTACTCGCGCGAGCATTTCATACAGTGCACGCGGAGACCGTACGACGTCGTGATAGATATACTCGACTCCAGCTTGTTCGAGATAGCCTTTGGCACGTACGCAATGCGGGCAACTTTGTTTACCAAATAGCATATTGCCAGACGCATTGGAACGTATCGCATAGGCTTCGATAACTGCCTGCGCAAGTACTCCCCGATTCAACGCTTTACCTTGACTGATAATCTTCCCCTCGACTAACACAATCGGAGCATGCCAGCCGCCCTTGCCCAACGGTTTCCACCAGTGGTTGAGCCAGTCGAGCATTTCCAATTCTACCGGTATACCTTCCAGTTCATTCTCAAACGTGTCGATAATGACATCACCTGTCAGTGAACACTCTCCGCAGGGAATCGAGACCTTAAATGGCCCCCATGCACCCGCCCAGCGGTAGACAGTTACGCGAATCGGTTGTGTCGTCATTTTACCACCTCTTTTCAAATGCTAAAAAATTTAAAATTACAGGAACGCTAGTTCACGATACTGCATCTCTATCGTTGCGTTTTTTCATCCACTGATCCCGCATTGTATCTTATAATTACAGGCACTTTTCCATTTTCAGGCAAAAAATGAATCGCCAAATTAAGCGTGTCATGAGAACCAAAATCGGCTTGCTATTCCTCAGTACACTATGCATCGTCATGTTTAGATTCCTTTTTATATCGACACGTTGGGCGTGTTTGGACTCTCGGCAAAAAGAAAGTATTTTTAATATGACCACCCCCATGCTGTTCTGTTGCTGGCACAGCAGACTTAGTTGTCTGCTCTTTTTCTTACCTAAAAATAGAATCTTCCATATGCTACGATCGGAACATGCGGATGGTGGGATAGGGGCATCATTTGTGCATAGTTTTAAGATGAAGAACATTCCGGTATCATCCAAAAAAGGTGGCCATCAGGCTTTCATCAAAATGGTTCGGTTAGTGAAAAATGGTGACAACATTGCCATCGCCCCGGACGGGCCACGTGGTCCCAGTGGAGTCATCAAAGATGGAATCATAAAACTCGCCCAACTCACCGGTGCACCGATTATTCCTCTGTCATGGTCTTCTACTTGGTGGAAAAGAACTTCATCGTGGGATCGATTTATCATTCCACTACCTTTTGCGAAGGGTGTCTATGCATTTGGTAAGCCGATTTATGTCCAAAAAAAGATTGATGAATCGGAGTTTGAGGCATACAAACTGAAAGTTCAAAAAGCAATGACCGATTTAGCACAATTAACAGACCGCGCGACAGGTCAATACCCACCAGATAAAAAAATCAGCAAGGAAAATTAGTGGGCTTACCTATTTAACTAAACACAAAACGATTGCTCTTGTATTTATTAGTTTGTATTTATTGGTTTGTATTTATTCTTCACTATGGACTTCTCAGCCCATTGGGACGAAAGAAAAACGATATGCCAATTTGCTTTTTTGAGAAAATTTAACAACGAAAAAAATCGCCCAATTCTTTGCGTGGCAGTCGTACTGAGTGTGATTCACCTGCCGTGATTGCAGTAACGACGTCAAACCGTCGATCGAATTACCCCGCTATGGATTGGAAAATTTGGTTGTCTATACCTGCGGCTCGCATCGGAAACACTCCACTTAGTTCATCATTGAGTGGTTTATTTATTTAAAATAAATAATCTTCATCATTAACTACTCAGCGGTTAATACGCGAATTAAATTAGTACTACCGGCTTGATGCGAACTTCCAGAAGTTAGAATGAGTACATCTTTGGGACATATATACCCAGACTCGGCTGCGCGTGTCATCGCAAAGTGAATTTTATCTTCATCGGTACGATCTTTATCACAGTGGATAGCGAGAACGCCCCAGTTCATTTCGAGGCGCCGCACCACTTTTTTGGACGAAGTAACGGCTAGAATTGGGCATTCAGGACGATATTTAGAAATCAGTCGAGAGGTCAACCCGGTTTCGGTCAACGCTAAAATCGCAGCGGCGTTCAGATGATTTGCCATTGTGATTGCAGCCTGTGCCACTGCTTCAGTAATTTCGTTCGACGGGCTCGGGTTAATTTGTTGTAAATAACCGTATTGTTGAAGACTATCCTCGGCTTTGAGCGCAAGCTGCACCATCGTACGCACTGATTCGACCGGCCGACGGCCGGTAGCGGTCTCGCCGGATAACATCACCGCCGACGTGCCGTCGAAAATGGCATTGGCGACATCACTTACTTCAGCACGCGTGGGGCGTGGGTTACGCTCCATCGAATCGAGCATCTGGGTGGCGGTGATGACCGGTTTTCCGTTGGATACGGTTGCCCGAATGATACGTTTTTGAATAGTCGGCCCTTCACCTATTTCGAGCTCAACGCCAAGATCACCACGCGCCACCATAATACCGTTTGCAACGGCGATAATCTCATCGAGATTATCCACACCATCACGGTTTTCAATTTTAGCGATGATCGGGATATCAGCACCCAGTTGCTGCAATTGAGCGCGTAACACTCTAACTCCCTCGGCGTTTCGCGTAAACGACGCAGCAATGTAATCTACTTCATGCGCGACTGCAAATTCGATTTCTTGTGAATCATTGGACGCGATGTAATTATATGCATCCGCATTGTCCGGCAGATTGATCCCTTTTCTATCATGCAACGCACCGCCACATTCGACCCGGCACTCGGTTTCACCCGAACGAACCGCCGACACGATAAGCTCGATCTGCCCATCGTCGATCAATATCCGATCGCCAACTTTGACATACTTAGAGAGTTTAGGGTGTGTGGTCGATACGCCAATTGAACTACCCACACGCATGCTGTCATACAATGAATACCGCGCATTTCGTTCCAGCAGCACGGTGCCATTTTGCAACTTTCCGGTACGAATCTCGCGGCCACGGGTATCGATCATAATTGCCAATGTCGAGTTCATCTGACGCGCTGCAAGACGGAGACGACGCAACGTATCTGCATGCGAATCAAAGCTGCCATGCGACATGTTGAGTCTTGCAACATTCATTCCGGCAGCGATCAAGTCGCGCAAGCACTGATCAGAATCGCACGCCGGGCCGATCGTTGCGATCACTTTGGTTTTTCTAAACTTGATGCGTGACCGCCAGAGGGAAGAGGGTGTTTTCAGCAGTTCAATCCGAGTAGTACGTGAAGACCGAAGTGTAGTATGATCAGGTGGATAATACCACAGAGTATCACACTAAAATGACTCGCGTACGGCGCTGGACTTACCTTTTGTTCCCGCCGATGTGCTTTTTATTATTCGCCTATCCGATCAGTCGACTCGCGTACTGGTACAGCCCCGAGACTTCGTTCAGTGGGGGGGCAATTGTTCTACTGTGGCTGTTTGCCACTTTTGCCATGTGGTATTCGTTCAGTGCCCCTAGAATGGTGTTGCGGTATGTCATGGTGCACTGGATGGGGCTCAGCTTTATTCTGCTTGTGTTGCTAATACCGTATGAAGTGATTCGGTTAATCGTCGTACTACACGATCGAGCGGCTATCCCGTGGATTTTAGGAATTACCGCGGGGGTGGTACTGGCAGCAATCGGAGCATCGCATCTGATTAATGTTAAATCCATCGAACTTCGCTCGAGAAAAATTACCCGCCCGTATCGTATCGTGCAAATCACCGATGTCCATGTGGGTTCGAGGCGCGGCAGTTACCTCGCAAGAGTCGTGCGTCGCATTCAATCGCTACATCCGAATGTCGTAGTAATCACCGGAGATTTACTCGATTCGTCAGCAGTCGACTACGAGCAACTCAACTCGTTGCACGCATTAGACGTGCGTACGCTTTTTTGCATCGGAAATCACGAACGTTACGCCAACCTCGACAAAGCGCTTACCTTGCTGCAACACCTCGGAGTTGAAGTTTTGCGACAGCAACAGGTAACCATTGGCGAACTTCGATTTATTGGTATTGATGACGCCGATGACCCCATGCAGGTGGCGAAACAATTGCCTTCTATCCCGAGCAACGACGGCTACACCGTGCTACTGTATCACCGCCCACACGGATGGGAAGCAGCGCGCGAATACGGCGTCGATTTGATGCTCTGCGGGCACACCCACAACGGACAGATATTCCCGTTCAACTTATTAGTAAAACATTATTTCAAGCACATCCACGGGCTCTATCAAAACGGCGATGCCCATTTGTATGTCTCACCTGGCACCGGCACCTGGGGACCACTGATGCGGCTCGGCTCATTAAACGAAATCACATGCATCGACCTCAAGCCACTGCAGGCAGATTGAATCTGTTGAACCTAGAAATGGAATTCCACCCCACTCGGTAGAAGGAAGGGCGATCGATAAAAAAATAAAAACCGATTGATGTAACCCATAAACCTAACATCAATAAACCTAACATACCGAGCCCGCACCGTTGCTCACGAAGAATTTAGATAAGCGGTGCACACTGTAATCGGCGGTACAAAAATACTCCAACGATGGAGCATACTGATTAAAACGGACACTTTATAATGGGGTAATACCTGGAGTGTCAATATGCTCCAGTCAGCGTCGGACTCCCCTCCACTGGAGGTTGTCGCAAGCGAAGATTGGCGGGGTGGTGGGGAAATGTACGGTTAGCGTACCGCTCTTTTTTCTTCCCCCTGACAAGGGG
>WASV01012205.1_pt1 | contig 20929 bp, 25 predicted proteins | sample 5698531 | NCBI WGS metagenome assembly WASV01 (sample SAMN11175559, study PRJNA528189) | sponge metagenome | isolation source: marine sponge | host: Myxilla | place: Antarctica: Western Antarctic Peninsula, King George Island | collected 2013-01 | reverse complement strand
CCAGTGCCGTTTTTCTAGACTTCGGCATCGTCGATGCCATCACCGATAAACACCGCAAATACCCCGCCAGTTTTGTTATTCCCGCCAAGAAACTAAAATAGTATGTGATAAGCAATACCAACCGCTCATAGCGATATGAGCGGTTTTTTTTTGTGTATAATCGCATTCCTTAATAATATCCGTGAGGTTAAAACCATGGCTACTAGACCATTTCTTAATGCTGATGGTATACGCAAATTTGTGCATGCGAATTACATTAACCCTGCCAAAAAATCAGGAAAACGGTCAGTATCTATGCGGGTTGGTGATATTGCTAAAGAGATAGCGGTAAATCATGCACCTGTAACTGGTATGCCCCGTATTATTCAAGCAATAAACGCAAATTGTTTCAAAGAAAATTACGGTGTTACAGTCAAGATAGTAGATGAGCCACCAAGCGGTTTCGGCTCCACTGTGGTGTTTCTATTTCAATGGTAACAAACCGCCCATAGTGATATGGGCAGTTTTTTATGTATAATTCACTAATGCTTTTTATAAAATTACCCGGGAGAGTATTGCTGTGTTAACTTCAATAAAAATGCTATGCACTATTGTGTTACTTGCTTTTGCTGGATTAGCACATAGCATTAGTGCAGATGAATTAGAAGATATCATTAGTGCAGATGCGTGGACATATGCTGAGATTGTTGATCCTATTGACGACTCAATAATACATAACGCACAAATAGCAGGACAAACAACACGGTTACATGAGCCACAGATTTTTATTTCATGTGTTCCAGAAAAAAAAGAATGTAGATTGGCATTATCCCATCAGATACAAGTTCCATTAACTTTGATGACGATAGTGACAGAGTACCGGTTAAATATCGGATAGACTCTATGCCGCCGCAAGATATTGAACTTCTCCACCGGGGTTCTTCCTATTTACAAGTCGGTAAACCATCAGAGAAAATAATAAATAGCCTGCGTACTGGCTCTAATCTATTGGTACGGATAGGTGCTTGGACAGGTAAATTTACTCTAAAAGGATCTAATGCAGCAATCAGTAAAGTTATGGCTAAATGCCAATAACAAGTTTTTAAGATATAACCCACAATCAAATGATAGTAGTAACAATAATCGTATTAATATTTGTGGCTCTCGTAACCTATTATGACAGGCCCGATAAAACGCAAGAATTAAGCACTGTAATAGGCTTAGCGAGTGTGTTTCTATCGTTATGTTTTCTATCATTGATACTGCTTTAAGATTAGAACACCGACCGCCCATACCGATTCGCGCATTTTGATAATTGCAACATTTGCGCGTCCAGTTTTATATTCATTTTAACCTCCAGCGCGAGGTTCATTCGCCTAACCACACCCTAAACGGGCAGTTAATTGAATATTAATTGCATTGCGCTGTGTTTTCTATTGCGGTTTTTACGATCCATTCAACCTGCAATCTTCGCCTTAAATCGCGGCGGACTTCGTGCCAGCGGAACGAGATGGAATTGCGGACGATTATGATGTCGCGATTTTTGAGTTGGTCGGCGATTGGTGACCAATAGACTAATGCCGCTGGACTGGCGACGAATGCCGAGCCATCGTCGGGCGATTGGGAAAAATCGGCATTGTTGAGGCGGTGATTGAGTTTTTGCACACCACTTTGATAATCATCGCCAGCATCGGCTGGGGTGCCGTTAATGGCTACTATATTGGCGACGATGGGGCTCAAGATTTCGCGGATGTGGGTGACGGATGCGTCGCTGCGGGTGCGCAGTAGGATGCCGGTATAGACCGCCAAATCGGAAAGGCACGCCAGATAAATGTGCCACTTGGCGATGTTGATGGAAGCGAGTATATCGGGATGCTCAAACAGCATCGGGAAGCTGGTGCCGGCGCGGGTTTTCATGTAGCCGTATAGTGAGGTTTGCGCGACATGGCTTGCGCGGCTGTGTAGAAATGCGGCGAGGGTTGCTGGGGTGTTGAGATCGGTTGCTTTCGTGGCTTTGCGTATTCCGTTTAGCGGGAGATAAGCTGCGAGGAGTCGCCAAAATTCTAAAGTGAATACCGCGTTTCGGAGGTTTTTTAGCATGTTTATTGGGGTTTTTTAGGCTATTTACATGAAAGTGAGTGGCGTTTTAAGCCGAGCATATACAACAAATATTAATAAAAATCTACATGATATTATGAAATATATTAAGATAATATGCGGTTTGTTTATCGCTGGCTGATGGGTAGCACGGCGTATATTCATAGCATATTCACGCACATTCACTCACCTCATCAGGAGGACGCATGGCTGAAACATCCAAACGCATAGAGCATTGGCAACGAACCAAACGGCTGATGGTTATCACGCTGTCGCTGTGGTTTATTTTTTCATTCGTTGTTCATTGGTTCGCAAATGCGCTCAACGCATTCACATTTATCGGTTTCCCGCTCGGCTATTATATGGCTGCGCAGGGCTCTGAAATAATCTTTGTGATTATCATTTTCTGGTTCGCCAGGACTCAACATAACATTGACCGGGCTACTGGTTTCGCCGAGGAGGGCACTTAAATGAAAGGCACTTTTATTGATAACCTACCCAAAATCTACGGCTTATATACCGGCGGCTTCCTCATCTTTGTCGCCCTCATGGCGGTGCTTGAGCAGGCCGGCATGCAAGCCAATACCATCGGCATTTTGTTTGTGATATTCACCGTGGCGATTTACGCCGGCATCGGCTGGCTATCACGCACTATGCAAGTGGATGCATATTATGTCGCCGGTCGGCAAGTACCGGCGGTATTCAACGGCATGGCAACCGCCGCTGATTGGATGTCCGGCGCATCGTTTGTGGCGTTGGCGGGCGGAGTTTATTTCGGCGGACACGGCTACCTTGCATTAGTGGTCGGCTGGACCGGCGGCTATGTGTTGGTGGCGTCATTGATGGCGCCATATCTACGCAAGTTCGGCTGCTACACGGTGCCCGATTTCATCGGCACACGCTATGGCGGCAATTTACCGCGATTCTGCGCCGTGGTGGTTCTGGCAGTGGCATCGTTTACCTACGTAACCGCGCAAATCAACGCCACTGGCACCATCGCCTCACGCGCTTTGACCATCCCATTTGAGGTTGGCGTGTGGTTTGGCTTGCTTGGCATTTTGTTATGCTCAATGTTGGGCGGAATGCGCGCGGTAACTTGGACGCAAGTGGCACAATATATCGTGCTGATTATTGCCTATTTGGTGCCAGTGTTTTGGATGTCAAACGCGCAAGATTTCGGCATGATTCCGCAATTCGTATATGGCGAAGCGGTGCAACGCATTGGCGAATTAGAATCCCTTTGGGGATTGGAGCCGGCTGATGTCGCCGCTGCAGCACAACTCAAAGCCGACGGTTTTAAGGTGGCGGTATTGACCAAAACCCATTCCGAGGCAGGCAGCTCGGCGCTTTCCAGCTGGCGGTTCGTCACGCTGGTGTTATGTATGATGGCTGGCACGGCATCCTTGCCGCACATCCTCATGCGTTATTTCACCACGCCATCGGTGAAAGCGGCACGCCAATCGGTGGCGTGGTCGTTATTGTTTATTTTCTTGCTGTATTTCACCGCACCCGCATTGGCAACTTTCACCAAACTGCAGCTGCTTGACCCCGACCTTGCCACCAGCATCATCGGCAAATCCATTGAGTATGTTCAGTCGTTGGATTGGGTGCAGAAATGGCATGGGGTCAAAATGCTGGCAATTGTTGATAGCAACGGCGATGGCATTTTGCAATTGAACGAGCTATTCATGCGGGCCGATATCGTGGTGTTGGCAACGCCGGAAATCGCCGGCTTGCCGTACGTTATCTCCGGATTGGTTGCCGCTGGCGGCATGGCGGCGGCGATGTCCACCGCCGATGGCTTGCTGTTAGCAATCGCCAATGCGTTATCGCATGATTTGTATTACAAAATCATTGACCCTAAAGCCGACACCCGCCACCGATTATTAGTCGCACGGGTATTACTGCTCGGAATCGGTGCCGCCGGCGCATTCGTCGCCAGCCTTCAACTCACCGGCATTTTGGGCTCGGTGGTATGGGCATTTGATTTCGCCTGCTCAGGGTTATTCTTCCCAATCGTGCTTGGGATTTGGTGGAAACGTGCCAATCGCCCTGGGGCTATCGCTGGTATGGTGTGCGGCTTCACGGCCGGCACGCTCTATCTGTATATGGTCAAATTTGCCGACCCGCTGATGACTCCATGGCTTGGCATTGACGATTTCAGATTCGGCATCATCGGTATGCCCGTCAGCCTGATTGCGATGGTTGCGGTGTCATTGATGACCGCCGAACCAGACGCCGAGACGCAAGCAATGGTGGATGAAATCCGCGTGCCTCGTGGCAAGACTGTATTGGAATCCACGCATTGATTGGGTGGGTTTTTGCTTGACCGAAAAGCCGGGGGTAATGCTCCGGCTTTTTGGTTACGCATGCCTCGCAAAGGTCGCCTGCGGCGAGCATGTCGTACTGGATTCCAGCGGATGTTAAAATGGTAGCGAGGGCGTTCTTTTTATTTCCATTCCAGTGGACGCTGGAATCCAGTACACATGTGTGCGAAGCACTTTTGATTGCGGTTAATCACGAATGCGATTACGACGAGATTCCAGATACACACTGCGGGAACGACGTACTCAGGGAAAGATTCCAAATACACACTGTGGGAACTGCGTGCTATTTAACATATTGCTGGGAGTGCGTATTTATAATGCTAAACTCCGCCCATGATTAACGCATTCCCCATTTGGATATTAGCCTTAGATTATCTCCTCGGCGCGATTATGTGGACGCTAATCGGGCGGTTTGCGATGGGGGTTTTTCTGCCGGAGAATAGCTCGTTTTTTTTCATGCGTTTCTTTGTCCGCGTCACCGACCCACTGCTTAAATTTTTTGCCCCACTCACGCCCACTTTTCTCATCCGTCCGTTAGTGCCGCTATTCATCGCCTGGTTTTTTTACATCGTCCGTTTTTATCTGTTACCGTGGCTGCTCGGTTATTCGGTTATGGGCATGCTGTCGTTCCCGCTGGAAAGCGAATTCGCGCGCGTAATCACTCAAATTATTGGCGTTATTTTTTAAATTATTTTCACGTTTTCATACAACCGACTTCGCAAATATAAATTTAAGTTTTCATGTGCCGATGCATGATCAGCATCAATCCAAACTAAATTGCGCTGTTGACGCATCCAAGTGAGTTGACGTTTGGCTAACTGGCGCGTTGCGGCAATCGCGCGCATCGTCATTTCTTGGTGGGAAAATTCGCCGCGTAAAAACCCAAGCACTTGTCGGTAACCGACGGTGCGCATGGATGGTTGCTTGCCAAGATTAGATGGGTTAGGAATATCTGTGGCTAATTTGGCGGTGACGGCTTTGGCTATGGCGCGCGTTTCCTCCACCAAACCTTGCGCTAACATCTGCCGGAAACGTGCGGCGATGCGTTCGTGCAATACTGCACGCTCGGCGGTGAACAAACCGAGTTTGATAACCTGAAAAGGAAGGCGATTGTTTTGACTGCGCGCCATCATTTCGCTCGGCGGGCGACCACTCAATTCATAAATCTCTAAGGCGCGTTGAATGCGTTGGCGATCGGACGGCAAAATAGTCGCGGCAATTTTAGGATCCACGCGCAACAATTGCGCGTGCATCGCCGCCGCTCCTTGCTTCTCCATTTCTGCATCAATGCGCGCGCGCAATGCATGATTCGCGGCCGGCAATTCGGACAATCCGTTTTCCAATGCGGCGAAATAAAACATCGTCCCACCGACTAATATCGGTAACTTTCCGCGGGCATGAATCTCATTGATTAAGACAAGCGCGTCGTGCCGAAATTCGGCTGCCGAATAAGCTTCGCTGGGGTCGCGGATGTCAATCAAGTGATGAGGATATTCGGATAAGAATTCGCGCGTCGGTTTAGCAGTGCCGATGTCCATGCCGCGATAAACTTGGGCGGCATCAACGCTCACCAATTCAAATTCATGGGCATCCGCCAATGCAGCTAACATCGCCGCCGCCAAAGCAGTTTTTCCGCAGGCGGTGGGACCCATCAAAAAAATCACTGGACGGCAATTTTTATCGTGGCTGATTAATGGTGCGTCGATTTTTTTCATGTGTATAATACGGACAATCCACTATACACCACCCGGCAACGGACAGCCATGATGATAGACATGACGGACAACCATGCCGCACAACGCATGACGCATCGCCCCCACCAATCCAACCCCTCAAACAACCATGAATGAAGCCGCCGGAAACTTAAAACAAACCATCCTGGACGCATGGGAACAGCGCAACACCATTAAGCCGCATACTGTAACCGCACCAGTGCGCGCGGCGGTGAGCGATGCTTTGCAACTTCTAGATAGCGGCGAGCTGCGCGTAGCAGAACCAACCGCCGACGGTTGGGTAGTTCACGAATGGCTTAAAATGGCGGTGTTGTTATCGTTTCGGATAGAAGAAAACCGCATCATTCACGGTGGATTTTCCAGTTATTACGACAAAATTGATCTCAAATTCGCCGATTACACCAGCGAAGATTTCGCCCGCGGCGACTTTCGCGTAGTGCCGCCGGCGCATGTTCGCAAGGGCGCGTATATCGGCGCGGATGTCATATTGATGCCAAGTTATGTCAACATCGGCGCGTATATCGGCCGCGGCACGATGGTGGATACTTGGGCGACGGTCGGCTCGTGCGCACAGATTGGTAGCCATGTGCATCTCTCCGGCGGGGTCGGCATCGGCGGCGTTCTTGAACCCCTACAAGCCAGCCCGACCATCATTGAAGACGATTGCTTTATCGGTGCGCGAAGCGAAGTGGTGGAAGGTGTGCAAGTCGGCAAAGGCGCGGTTATTTCCATGGGCGTATTCATCGGTCAAAGCACGCGTATTCTAAACCGTGCAACTGGCGAAGTTAGTTATGGCAAAATCCCACCCGGGGCGGTAGTAGTATCCGGCTCAATGCCAGCCGCTGATGGCACGCATAGTTTGTATTGCGCGGTTATTGTTAAAATGGTTGATGATAAAACTCGAAAAAAAGTAGGAATTAATGCGTTGTTGCGGAATGCGAATTTAGAGGATTAATGCGTGGTTGCGAAATTTTTGAGATAGATGTGCCGGGATTGATTTATTAAGTACGTCGTTCCCGCAGTGTGTATCTGGAATCTGCTGGTAATCGCATCATTATTAACAACGATAGGGAGTGCTTCGCACACATGAGTACTGGATACCGAATCAAGTCCGGTATGGGGGTATCGGCGACGCCACTTTAATCATCCGTCACTATCTGTGCCGAATGCTTGCTATCCAACACCGCCAGCGCGTCTTCAATTTTCCGCACGGCAATGATCTGGATGTCAGGGATTGGCTCTCGGGGGAGATTGGCGCGTGGAATTAGGGCGCGTTTAAAGCCGAGTTTTTGTGCTTCGCGAATTCGCTCAAGCCCACGCTGCACTGGTCGCAATTCCCCGGATAACCCAACCTCGCCAAACACCACCAAATCGCCACCCACCGGCTGACTTTTGAGGCTGGATAGGATGGCAATTAATAGCGCCAAATCAGCACCGGTCTCGCTAACCCGAACGCCGCCGGCGACATTGGCGAATACATCGTGGCCATTGAAGGAAATGCCGGCGTGTCGGTGGGCGATTGCCAATAGCATGGCGAGGCGGTTGTGTTCTAAGCCGACGCATAAGCGGCGCGGATTGGATAACGCGCTGGAATCCACCAACGCTTGCACCTCCACCAACAACGGGCGCGAGCCTTCGTGAGTGGCAAGCACTACGCTACCGGGGCGGGACGCGCTTTGCTTGCTGACAAACATCGCGGATGGATTGGCGACATCTTTCAAGCCTTGCTCGGTCATGGCGAACACGCCGATTTCATTGACCGCGCCGAAGCGATTTTTGAACGCACGAACGAGGCGATATGCGCTGCCACTATCGCCTTCAAAATACAACACGCTATCTACCATGTGCTCAAGAATTTTCGGGCCGGCGAGCGCGCCTTCTTTGGTTACATGCCCAACCAAAACCACCGTGCAGCCGCTTTGCTTAGCGTATCTCACCAATCGTGCGGCGCATTCGCGCACTTGCGATACGCTGCCCGGTGCTTGTGGCAGCGCATCGCTAAATAGCGTTTGGATGGAATCCGCCACCAACACCGCCGGCGATAACCGCCGCGCGGTTTCCAGCAATATCTCAAGGTTATTTTCCGCCATCACTTTGAGGTCGTCGGCGCGCAATTCCAAACGCTTAGCGCGCAAAGCTAATTGCTCGGTGGATTCTTCACCGCTGACATATAACACCGGCAGATTCACGCTGATGGTGGATAGATATTGCAGCAGCAAGGTGGATTTGCCGATGCCGGGGTCGCCGCCGAGTAATACCGTAGAACCACGCACCAATCCACCGCCGAGCGCGCGATCTAATTCCGCGCTGCCGCTGGACAATCGGTACACCGCGGATACATCAATTTGACTCAGTGATTGCACCTCGGCGGTCGGTGCGAATCCACCGAAGCGGCTCGCCGGCGAATCGGTGGCTTGGACGACCTGCTCTACCAAAGTGTTCCAGGCACCGCATTCGCCGCATTGCCCAGCCCATTTTGGGCTGTGGCTACCGCAGTCGTTGCAGGTGTAACGAGTTTTTGCTTTTGCCATGGTTTGTATAATTATTTTGAGGTTATTTTGGGATTATTTTGGGATTATGTCACGGTTATTTCGCGGTCATATCATGGTCATGTCGCAGTCATGTCGCAGTCATGTCACACTCACCCGCGCAACGCGTTCACTCACCTTGCACAATATTTCATGCGCATTGGTTCCCGCCCAGCCAGCAACTTCATCAACGCCGAGCGAGCCGCCCCATAACACCACCGCTTGCCCGACCGCCGCCTCCGGGCAGCGATTCAAGTCAATCGTTATCATGTTCATCGCCACCTTGCCAATTACCGCCGCGCGCACATCGCCAATCAACACCTCAGCCGCGTCGCTGAGTACGCGCGGATAACCGTCGCCGTAGCCGAACCCAATTATGCCGATGCGCATTCGCGTCGGCGTGATAAAAGTGCCGCCATAGCCCACCGGTTGCCCAGCCGCGACTTCTTTGATGGCAAGTAGTCGCGCTTCCAACCGCATTACCGGGCGTAAATTGAGATGGCTAGCGGTGCTGCCGATAAGCGGCGAGCCGCCGTATAACATGATGCCGGGCCTAACCCAATCCATGTGGGTTTGTTGCCAGTGCATGATTCCTGCGGAATTAGCAAGGCTGCGCTCCAGTTTGGATTGCCCATCGAATTGACTGGCGGATTGCCCAGCGGATTGGCTGGCGGATTGACTGGCGTATTGGTCGGTGCATTGTTGGAATCTGCGCAATTGTTGAAGGGCTAAATCGTCTTGCGGGTCGTCGGCGTTAGCCAGATGGGACATCAAACGAATCGCGGTGACATATTTGCTGCGGCGCAATCGAGAAACGACAGCGGCAACCTCGTCGGGCGCAATACCCAGGCGGTTCATGCCAGTATCAATTTTGAGCCAAAGATTGAGCGGTTCATCATCATGCCGTTCAATCCATTCCACTTGCTCCATGCTATGAACCACCGGACTTAAGCAATAGCGGCTGCACAACGCCAGCGATGCGGGGCGCTGCAATCCGGATAACACCACCACCGGTAATGGTGCCGATAACGATGCCGATAACGATAAATCCGCGGCGCGACATTCAATTCCTTCCTCCACGCTCGCCACCGCAAACGCATCCACTCGCTTCGCGATGGCGGCGCAAACGGTCGCCATGCCATGCCCATATCCGTTCGCCTTGACGACCGCCATGACCCGGCAATTTGGCGCCAATTTGCGCACTACGCTAAGGTTATGCCGCAACGCACCGCAATCTATCAATGCGCGAGTGCGCCAATGTTCGCTGTTCATATCGGCGTCGGTGTTGCCTTACCAGTGAGCGATGAAACCAGAATACGACTATCCCGGGTGCCCGTAGTCGTCGGCAGCGAAGTCCTCAAAACGGGTGAACTCGCCGCGGAAGGTCAATTTTGCCATGCCGACCGGACCATTACGCTGCTTGCCGATAATCACTTCCGCCACGCCTTTTTGATCGCTCTCGTCGCTATAAACCTCATCGCGATAAATAAAGAAAATGACATCGGCATCTTGTTCTATGGCACCGGATTCGCGCAGGTCGGACATCACCGGGCGTTTATTGGGACGTTGCTCAAGGGCGCGATTCAACTGCGACAACGCGATCACCGGGACATGCAATTCCTTGGCTAACATTTTCAACGAGCGGGTGATGCTGGCAATTTCGGTGGCGCGGGTTTCATTGTCTTCGGACGATTGCATCAGTTGTAGATAATCCACAATAATCAGCCCTAAATTTTTGTCGTTTTTACGCCATAACCGCCGCGCACGAGCGCGCAATTCCAACGGTGATATGCCGCCCGAATCATCCACAAATATCGGCGCCTTGGCGAGTATTCCGGAGGTTGAGGTCAGGCGTGGCCAATCGGCGTCGCTGAGCCGGCCAGTGCGTAGTTTGTTGGAATCAATGCGCCCCATGGAAGATAACATGCGCATTGCCAGCTGTTCGCCGGGCATTTCCATGCTGAATATCGCCACCGGCAATTCTTTTTTCATCGCCGCGTATTCGGCGATATTCAAGGCAAAAGCCGTTTTGCCCATGGACGGACGGCCCGCGACGATGACCAAATCGCCGCGCTGCAGCCCCGAAGTCATCTGGTCTAAATCGGCAAATCCGGTGGGTATGCCGGTGATGGATTCTCCGGATTCAAATAGCTCTTCAATGCGGTCTAAGGAACTGGTCACCAACTGATTCAATTCGACAAAACCATCGCGGTCGCCAGTATCGCCTTCGGAAATTTCCAGCACGCGTTTTTGCGCGTAATCCAATACCTCTTGCGGGGTTTTTCCGCGGCGGTCGTAGGCGATGCCGGATATGTCGTTTGCCGCCGCAATCAAATCGCGCAAAATCGCGCGTTCGCGCACAATCTTCGCGTAGGTCAATATATTGGCGGTGCCCGGGGTATTATTCGCCAACGTGCTGATATAGGCGAGACCGCCAACCTTCACAAGATCGCCCTGTTTTTCTAACCACTCCGAAGCGGTTACGATATCAGCCGGGTCGTTGACGCTCTGCAGGCCGCGGATGGCTTCAAAGATTAGCCGATGATTGTGATGATAAAAATCACCGGCAGCCACCGCATCAATGACTTCATCCCATTTTCGGTTGTCCAGCAATAGCCCACCAAGCAACGATTGCTCGGCTTCCAACGCCTGCGGTGGCAATTTGTTGGGCGCAGCAATGTCGGCGAAGGCAGTCAATTCGGCAGTGATTTACGAGGGTCGGGCAAGCATAGCAGAGTAGCAGATGCGCGCCAAAATTTCGGATAAAAATCTTGAGGTAAAGGCATAAAAAAAGCGCCCGAAGACGCTATTTTTAATGAATTCAAAGCAATTATGCACGTTGCCAAAACGGCGTCAACCTAACTGATTATTCACCATCGCGGGGGCATCGGCGGTGTTAGTGGCATTGGCTTTGGCGGCATTGGTGGCATCATCGGTGGAATCAGATAGTTCACTTTGCGCCGCTTGATCGGTTGGGTTGATTGGCTCATCTGGACCCGGCTCGCTGGCTTGGCCCGGTTGCGCGGCTTGCGCGGGCGTCAGTCTGTCGTCATCCCCTTCGCCTAATACGGTGACTTTCACCGAAAAACGAACTTCTGGGTGCAATAGGACATCCGCGGTGAATTCGCCGGTCTGTTTGATCGGTCCATCGGGTTGCAATATCTCCGATTTTTCCGTGCGGCAGCCGGCTTCGGTGAGCGCATCGGCGATGTCGGTCGGCGAGACCGAGCCATACAATTTGCCGCCTTCTCCGGCTAATCGGGAGAGGGTAATCGCGCGGATTCCAATATCGGCGCGCGCACGGGCGACTTCCACTCGCTTGCTTTCTTCCGTAGCCAACTCACGGCGGCGTACATCCACCAAGGCTTTGGCGTCGACGGTGGCGATTACTGCTTTTTTCTGCGGAATTAGGAAATTGCGAGCGTAGCCATTGGCAACCGTGACGGTGTCGCCAAGGGTACCGAGGTTCTGGATATTTTCCAGCAATATAATTTCCATCATGCCTCCGTTGAGTTGTGGTGCCGGTGCTTAGTTGTCGTGTTGGTCGGTATACGGAATCAACGCAAGATAGCGAGCGCGTTTGACTGCGGCGGCCAGTTGTCGCTGAAAGTGCGCTTTGGTGCCAGTGCTACGGCGCGGCAAAATTTTGCCGGTGTCGCTGATGTTGGCTTTCAAGATGTCCAAGTCCTTGTAGTCTATGGACTTGATTCCATCCGCGGTGAATTTGCAAAAGCGCGGGCGTCGTTGAATTCTTGCCATTACGCTGTCTCCGGTTGAGGTTTGGATGGGGTTTCATTCGCGGTATCGACATCGGCGGTAACGGGGGCTTCACCAGCATCAACAACATCGGCGGTAACGGGGACTTCATCCGCATTGGCAACATCGGCGGTAGCGGGGGCATCATCGGCATCGGCAACATCAGCGGTGGTTTCACCCGCATCAGCGGCGGCATCCTGTTTCGCTTTCGCGCCTTTGCCTTTATCCTCGCTTGCGTCTTTACTATCTGCTTTGCTTGCACCTTCGTCTTTACTCTTATCTTCGTCCTTGCTTGCACTCTCAGCTTTGAGTGCAGCTGCTTTTTGTCTGACTTCATCGGCCGCTTCGGCGACTTCCCTTGCCACTCGCTTTTCCGCTTCAGCCCGATCTTCTGCGGCTTTCGCTTTGGCGAGGGCTGATTCATCGGTGCTGGCGTGGTCGCAACGAATGATTAAGCTGCGAATAATCGAGTCATTGAACTTGAAGTTTTTCTCCAACTCGCGCAGCGTCTCCAGATTGCATTCCACATTCAACATGAGGTAATGCGCCTTGTGGACATCGTTGATGATATACGCCAGACGCCGCCTGCCCCAATCCTCAACGCGATGAACGATGCCCTTTTCGGGTTTATTCGTGGGCTCGTTCGCGGATTTACCCGTGGGCGCAATCTGATTGACGACCATGTCCTTATACCGACCTAACATTGCCGGCACTTGTTCGCTCTGATCCGGATGAATCAGCAGCACGATTTCATAATGTCTCATGGATCTCCCCATGGTTGTATCTTCCCACCGTAGCGATGAAGAAAGGAGTGAATAATAAGTAGGCGCGGATTTTACCCGAAGCGGACACGTCGCGCAAGGAAAAATTGGATGCGTTTCAGCATTTAATCATTGCGCGATTCCGAGTTTCTTTTCCAAATAATGAATATCCAGCCCACCGCGAATAAACGCTTCGTCTTGGGTTAATTCACGATGTAGGGTTAGGTTTGTGCGGATGCCATCCACCACCATTTCCTGCAACGCCCCGCGCATGCGCGCCAATGCTTCCTTGCGGTGCATGCCGTGGGTGATGATTTTCGCCACCATGGAATCGTAATACGGCGGCACCACATAGTTGCTATATACATGTGAATCAATACGCACACCGGGACCGCCCGCCATGTGATATTGGGTAATCTTGCCCGGCGATGGCATAAAGGTTTCCGGGTCTTCGGCGTTGATTCGGCATTCAAAAGCATGCCCTTTGAACTGAATATCGTCTTGGGTAAAGCGTAATTTTTGCCCATCGGCGATACGGATTTGCTCTTGTAGCAGGTCAACGCCGGTAATCATTTCGGTGACCGGGTGTTCAACTTGGATGCGCGTATTCATTTCAATAAAGAAAAATTCGCCATCTTCATATAAGAACTCAAAAGTGCCGGCGCCGCGGTATTCCAGGGTATGGCAGGCGGCGACGCAACGGCCGCCGATTTCTTGGCGTTGTTCGTCGCTTATGCCCGGCGCCGGTGCTTCTTCAATAACTTTTTGGTGACGCCGTTGCATGGAGCAATCGCGGTCGCCGAGATGGATGGCGTTGCCGTGGGCATCGGCTAACACTTGAAATTCCACATGGCGTGGTTTTTCCAGAAATCGTTCCAGATAAATTACATCGTTGCCAAATGCCGCCGCCGATTCCTTGCGCGTCAGTGCGCAGGCATCTAACAATTGCGATTGCTCATGTACTACTCGCATACCCTTGCCGCCACCGCCACCGGAGGCTTTAATCATCAATGGAAAACCGATTTTTTTGGCGAGACGCATGGTTTCAACCGGGTCGTTTGAGACCGCGCCATCGGAGCCGGGAACGCACGGCACGCCGGCCGCGCGCATCGTCCGAATGGCGGATATTTTATCGCCCATCACGCGGATGGTCTGCGGCCGAGGACCTACGAAAATAAACCCGCTTTGCTCCACTTGCTCAGCAAAATCAGCGTTTTCCGATAAAAATCCGTAGCCCGGATGAATAGCGTTAGCGGAGGTGACTTCTGCGGCGGAGATTACCGAAGCGGCGTTCAAATAACTTTGCGCAGCCGGTGCCGGGCCGATGCATACCGATTCATCCGCCAAGCGTACATATTTAGCCTCGCCATCGGCTTGTGAATACAACGCCACGGTGCGAATTCCTAACCGCCGACAAGCGCGCAATATGCGTAAGGCAATTTCCCCGCGATTGGCGATGACTAATTTTTTGATGGTGTCAGTCATTGCAAAAATTATCCCTTGTCCGAATCATCACTGCTTTGGATAACAAACAACGGTTCGCCATATTCCACTGGGTCGCCGTTGCTTTTGTGAATCACAGTGACCACCCCGGCGATTTCCGCGTCCAGTTGGTTGAAAGTTTTCATCGCTTCAATCAAACACAATGTATCGCCGACGGCAACTGTTGAGCCAAGCGTGATATAGGGCTTATCTTCCGGCGACGGCGAGTTGAAAAAAGTACCCACGAGTGGTGATTCAATTACGCGCCCCGGAATTGGCAGGTTATCGGCGACCGGCGCATCTGCGGCCAGCCCGGGCGCGACATTCGCACCCGCATGAAGCGCGTTTTGGTTCGTGCTTTGAGGGGCGAATTGATCGGCCGATGGCGGCGCGCGCATCGCCGCCCGGCTCAAGCGGATGGTGTTTTCACCTTCGGTAATTTCCATTTCCGTCAACGCGGAATTTTCCAGCAGGTCAATTAGTTTTTTGATTTTTCGCAAATCCACAATCATATCTCCTGTTGTTTCATGATGGCGTCAATGGTTTCACTATATGTTTCATCGTGCGTTATTCAACCGCATCAATCTCGCTCGAGCTTCAAATAATCAGCCGCTGCTGCGTAAGCAAATTCATAACCGCGCGCGCCCATTCCAGCGATTACGCCGACCGCAATATCGGAAAAATAGGAATGCCGGCGAAATGGTTCGCGGGCATGGACATTGGATAGATGAATCTCAATAAAAGGAATGGCGACTGCGGCAAAGGCATCGCGCAGGGCAATGCTGGTGTGGGTGAAAGCCGCTGGATTGATCAGGATAAAGTCAACGGATTGCGCGGCTGATTGCTGCACCCAGTTAATCAGTTGGTCCTCGGCATTGCTCTGCTGGCATTCCAGCTCATGCTGGTCAGCGGCCGCCAACGCGGTTATTTTTTGATTGATTGCCGCGAGGCTCGTGGACCCATAGTGTTGCGGCTCACGAGTGCCTAACAAGTTGAGATTGGGTCCATGCAATAACAGAATTTTTGCCATGCGTTTGTGCCATGTTTGCGTCATGTTCATGCCATGTTCATGCCATGTTTTGGGGCATGAATGGAGAATGTGCTGATTTTGGGATGATTCCGGCGATAATTTTTTATAGACAATTCTATAACCTGACTCCAAAGCGCATTTTACCGACAATTCGCCGAATTTCAACCTATTTTTACGACATTTACCCGATATTTATTCATAACGCGTGCGCCGCAACAATAGATAGAACCCCAGCAGAATCATCGGTATGCTCAGAATTTGCCCCATGGTAACCCAATCCAATGCCACCGCTCCGAGGTGTGCATCGGGCTCGCGAAAAAATTCCACCAAGAAACGGAACACGCCATACAGCAACAAAAACAAGCCGGATACCTTGCCGGGCGTGCGCTGGTGGGATGAATATATCCACACGATGACGAATAGCAAAACGCCTTCCAGGGCAAATTCGTATAACTGCGATGGATGTCTTGGCGTGTCCGGGGCGGTGTAAAATAACATCGCCCAGGGCAAATCGGAAGCGCGTCCCCACAATTCTTGATTGATAAAATTACCGAGGCGGCCGAATCCGAGCCCCGGTATACACAGCGGAGTTAGGAAATCGCCGACGCCAAGGAAGGTGCGACCAGTTTTGCGTGCATAGAACCACCCGGCCACCAGCACGCCAAGCAAGCCGCCGTGAAACGACATGCCGCCGTCCCACAGGGCGAAAATATCAAGCGGGTGGGCGAGGTAGAACAGTGGATTGTAGAATAATACATACCCAAAGCGACCGCCGGCGATAACGCCAACCGCGAGGTAGAAAACCAAATCGGCAATTTCATCGGGTTGCCAGTTGGAATTTGTCTTGGCGGCACGATAATAGCCCAGCAATCCGCCGACGGTAAAAGCGGCGAGATACATCAACCCATACCAATGTATGGACAAGGGACCGATGGACACCGCCACCGGATTAAAATCAGGGTGTAAAATCAACGGGCGGGCGCGTGGTGGGCGGGTGTAATGAAGTCATGAGATTGGATAGGATAGCAAATAGGTAGAGTACATGTACATGATTATTTGTATGATTATGTTCATAGACATGTACATGATTATAAAATCGTGCAGAATTATTTATACTATCAAACACAAACAAAAACATTATACCCCCATAACCAAACATCCTAATCATCATGCCCAACCAACTACACACACAAACCAGCCCCTACCTACTCCAACATGCCAACAATCCGGTTGATTGGCATCCGTGGGGCGAGACCGCATTGGAATTGGCGACCGCCGAGGACAAACCGATATTGCTGTCCATCGGCTATTCGGCGTGTCATTGGTGTCATGTCATGGAGCGCGAAAGTTTTGAGGACGATGCCATCGCCGCATTGATGAATGAATTATTTGTGTGCATTAAAGTTGACCGAGAAGAACGCCCCGACCTGGATAAAATATACCAAAGCGCCCATCAAATATTATCGCAACGCCCCGGTGGATGGCCCCTGACCGTGGCATTAACCCCCAGCGGACACGCACCATTTTTTGCCGGCACTTATTTCCCACCGCAACCGCGCATGGGGATGCCCGGATTCGGCGCGGTGCTGGAAAAAGTTGCGGCGCACTATCGCCAACATCGTCAGCAGATGGAAAACCATCATCACTCTTTCCAACAAGCCATGACGCAACTCAACCCAATGCCAGCAGAATCGTCAGCACAATTGCCGAGCGCATCGCACACCTTCACACGCGCCGCGCAAGAATTATCCGGGCAATTTGATCTAACCTTCGGCGGCTTCGGCGATGCACCAAAATTTCCACATCCGACGCAATTGGAATTGTTACTCCGCCACGGCGCGCAGCACGATGGAAATAATGCAAGCGATGCAAGTGACGCAAATAACGCTGCACGGGAAAGTTTGCGGTTTTTTGATATGAGTTTACGCAAAATGGCGGAAGGCGGATTATTCGATCAACTGGGCGGTGGTTTTTTCCGCTACTCGGTAGACCGACAATGGCGCATCCCGCATTTTGAAAAAATGTTATACGACAACGCACAATTGCTGACGTTGTATAGCGATGGCTGGCGTTATTTTCGCACGTCGTTCTATCGCACCATCGTCGCCCATACCGCCGATTGGGTAATGCGCGAAATGCAATCAGGACACGGCGGATACGCATCTACCTTGGACGCCGATTCCGAAGGCGTGGAAGGAAAATATTATGCGTGGTCTGAGACCGATTTACGAACTTTGCTGAACGCCGATGAGTATGCCGCGTTAGAAGAATTTTACCACCTCGCCGGCGAGCCTAATTTTGAAGGTAAATGGCATTTAACCATTCGCCCAGAAGGCGCGGCGAAAATAAATGGTGATGTGCATGACGATGTGCATGACGATGTGCATGACGATACCGCGGGCACGCGCACATTACAAAACGCGCGCGCAAAACTTTTAGCAAACCGAGAACAACGCATTCGCCCGGCATTAGACGATAAAATCTTGACCGCATGGAATGGCTTAATGATCAAAGGCATGGCACGCGCCGCCATCGCATTGGAGCGCGATGATTTTGCCAAATCGGCGCACACCGCACTGGAATTTATTCACACAACTATGTGGCACGATAACCGTTTGTGCGTCACCAGTCGCCACGGCAAAACAAGTTTGAACGGCTATCTGGATGACTACGCTTTTTTAGCCGAAGGCATCGTAGAGCTACTTCAAGCAAAATGGCGCAGCGAAGATTTAGCATTCGCAGTCGCCATCTGCGATGCCATGTTAGATCATTTTGAAGACGTTGATGCTGGCGGATTTTTCTTCACCTCCCACGACCATGAAAAATTACTCCACCGCCCAAAACCCGGACCCGACGACGCGATTCCCTCCGGCAATGGCGCCGCGGTGCGCGTGCTATGCAAACTCGGACACTTGTTAGGCAACACGCGATACCTTGACAGTGCGCAAAAAACCTTAACCTTATTCGCCGCCGCCATCCATAAAATGCCATCCGTATACGGCGCGCTCAGCATGGCATTGCAAACCCACGAACCACACGCCCACATCATTATCCGTGGCCGCGAAGCTGAAATGCACGCATGGCAAACCATGTGCCGACATCATTACCACCCAGAAAACATAACCCTCGCCATCCCCACCCAAACCACCGGCCTGCCAGATGCATTAGCACAACGAAAAGCACAACGCGGAACGGTCGCCTATATTTGCCGGGGGACAGTATGTTCAGCGGCGATTAATTCGCTAGAAGAATTGGAATCACAACTGACAAAAGATTTCAACACGCCATCGCAAAAATAACCGACACGCAACTCACGCAACTCAACCAAGACAACCAACATGCGCCAACTTGAACACATTGAAGTGATTGAAAAACGCCTGTGGAGCGCAGCCGATACTTTGCGCGCCAAAGTCATCATCACGGCGATGCAATCCAATGTGGATGTAATCATTTCGATTTGCGCCAACTTTTTTTATACCCGCTCGACTCCTTGCGAACTATGGTTTCTAAATCGCAATAAACCCAAAGCACATCACGATAAAGTATTGATTTGGAAACCCTTAACGGCGAATCGGTCAAACTGGCAGCGACCATCCAAAAGAATTTCGCGGAGATAAACACATGACCGCGGATAAAAAAATCATCATCGCCGGTCCGAATGGTGCGGGTAAAACGACATTCGCGCACGAATACTTGCCAAAAGAATCCGCTTGCTCGGTGTTCGTAAACGCCGACCTCATCGCCGCCGGCTTATCGCCCTTTCATCCGGAAGTTGTCGCGTTTCGCGCCGGCCGTCTGATGTTAAACGAAATTAACCACCATGTTAAACAAAGTGCCAATTTTGCTTTTGAAACAACACTTGCCGGGCTTGGGTATGTGAAAAGAATAAAGAGGTGGCGCGCTGACGGTTACATTGTTAAATTACTCTTTTTATCGCTGGCGACTCCCGAAGAGGCGATTGACCGAGTGGCATTTCGCGTAGCACAAGGTGGACATAACATACTTGAAGCAGTCATCCGTCGCCGGTTTAAAAGTGGGTTAATTAATTTTGAAAACAATTATCGCCATTGCGTTGATTACTGGAAACATATTAATAACAGTGGCGACACTCCGGTTTTAATTGAACAAGGAGAAAACGCATGAAAAAACAACCGAACCGACCGCCACTCATGGATGACCCGGATATGCAAGGAGTCATGCCCGCCCTATTGCGCGCTGTCAAACGCGCCCACAAAATCGCCCATCAAACCGACACCAAAATCGTAACGATGCGCAATGGAAAAATAGTGCATGTGTCGCCGGACTCAGCTTTATATAACGATGAAAAAATATGAAACAGTACGCTATTCAGTTTGAAAAATTGGTGACTCTCGAAAGAGGTTTTGATTTGCTGAAATCAGCAATGAAAGATGGGGATATTCCCGTTATTGGATCTAACAGCATACTCGGCTTTCACAACGAAACAAAGTTAGAAGCACCGGGGGGTAGTCACTGGTAGATATGGAACACTCGGACTTGTTCATATATTGACTTACCATACTGGCATCACAATACTGCGCTTTGGGTTAAATACTTCAAAGGAAACCACCCGAAGTTTGTTTTTTACAAATTAAGAACTATGCGTCTAGAAAGATTTAACAGCGATGCGTCAATTCCAACGTTAAATCGAAATATATTGAATACGCTATCTATGAGCATTCCAAAACTTAAAGAGCAAATCCACATCGCATCCATCCTATCCGCCTACGGCAACCTAATAGAAAACAACCGCCGCCGAATTCAATTACTAGAGGAAGCAGCGCACCACCCCTACAAAGAATGGTTCATCCACCTCCGCTTTCCCGGTGACGAAAACTCTAAAATTACCAACGGCGCGCCGAAAGGATAGGAGAAAAAATTCTGATCGATGCATCCAAAATTAAAGGTGGCAAACAATACGGCAACAACCCCCTCAACGACTCGTGGCATGTGCCAGTTTTTGGCGGAAACAACATTCAAGGGTATTCAGAAAAACGAGCACATTCTGGATTCCTTTGCGCAAAAAGTCTGCACAACCATATATTCCCAATGGCATTCTTTCAACTTTAAAAATCTTATTTCCACCAGAAATTATTGTGCTTAAATTTTGTCAAATTATCCAGAGTATGCGACATTAACAAAATAATCTTCTTAGTCAAATGCGGTATCTTACTAATTCACGCGATTAGCTCTTACCGAGGCTGATAAACGGCGCGAT
>WASV01196321.1_pt1 | contig 21010 bp, 22 predicted proteins | sample 5698531 | NCBI WGS metagenome assembly WASV01 (sample SAMN11175559, study PRJNA528189) | sponge metagenome | isolation source: marine sponge | host: Myxilla | place: Antarctica: Western Antarctic Peninsula, King George Island | collected 2013-01 | reverse complement strand
GCCACTAAAACTCTTTGCTCGGTCGAGCCACTAAAACTCTTTGCTCGGTCGAGCCGCTAAAACTCTTTGCTCGCCTGAAACAGTTATTTCTTATTGGCCCCACTCTGAGTGGGCTTCACACAGCGAAATCCAACGTCACTGTATCTCAATCCGGGATCTTTTTTGACCCGATCAGAAGTTCTTAAAAAATGGATGGAAGAGATCCACGATCCACCCCGCACCACTCTGTTTTTTTCGGACTCATCAGTGTACCAGCTCAAAGTCCATTCATAGGCATTGCCCATCATATCGTAGAGACCGTACGAATTGGCCTCAAACTTACCAATTTCTTCTGGAGCACCCGTTCCATAAGGTTGGTCATAATGGGCACCACCCAGTCTTTTGCCTTCGGCTGCTGCCTCCCATTGCGCCTCGGTCGGGAGGTTTCCTCCACGCCAGGAACAATAAGCTCTGGCGTCTTCCAAATTCACAAACAACGCCGGTTGGCGGGATTTATTAAAGTCATCAGGGCGATCCTCATGCAATACCGATGGTTCGCAAACTCCAGCAATGAAGCATTCTCTGTAATCGGCATTAGTGACCTCATATTTATCGATCCAGAAAGCATCGAGTTTTACCTTGTGAGGAACCTCATCGCTACACCAGTCGGCATTACCCTGCTCTTCTTCGCAGTAAAGACTCCCTAAATTGTATTCACCGGCCGGAATCAAAGCCTGTATAGCATCAGGCTCCACATCAGCAGGGGGATACGCCATGAAAACGATCAAAAACAAAACCCGTTTAAAGTCGGGAAAGATCATACTTCTATTTTATCCAAAATCGTTTTTTTAATCTGTTCATAGTCTGCATCCAGTTCGATCGGGGAGAAGGCGTGCTCCGACTGAATTTCCTTCAATTGATCCGTATGGTATTTGAAAAGAAAGTCGGTGAACTTCAATCCGTTCGCAGTGGAGATCACCACTACTTTATCCTTTTTCTTGATTTCCCCACGCTGAGTCAGTTTCTCAAGAACAGCGATAGCCACCCCGGTATGCGGACAACAGAGCAGTCCTGTTTTATTAGCCTTACCCACTGCATGAGCCAATTCGCTTTCCGTTGCTTCTTCGACGATACCATCAAAAGCCTGGAGAGCACGAATGGCTTTTTTATAACTGACCGGATCTCCAATCTGAATGGCACTTGCCAGGGTCGTTTTCGCCTGGACAGACTCAAATGATTCGAATCCTTTTATATAACTACGGTAAAGAGGATCGGCCTGTTGTGCCTGGGCACAAACCAGACGCGGGAGTTTATCAATCAGCCCCAGGTCATGGAACATCTGGAATCCCTTGCCGATAGCACTGACATTACCCAGGTTGCCACCTGGGACGATTACAAAATCTGGCACCTCCCAGTTGAACTGCTGAACCAACTCGAAACTGATGGTTTTCTGGCCTTCGATTCTGAGAGAATTCATTGAGTTTGCCAGATAGATATCGTTTTTCTGGCAAACCTCCTGAACCAGTTTCATGCATCCGTCAAAATCGGTATCCAAAGACAAAGTGAGCACGCCGTGCGTTATAGGTTGAATCAACTGCGTCAGCGAAACCTTGTTTTTGGGTAAAAATACAATGGCTGGAATTCCGGCTACAGCGCAATAAGCAGCCAGCGCGGCTGAGGTATCTCCTGTTGAGGCACAGGCCACCGCCCTGATATTTTTCCCTGAAGCAATCATTTGCTTGACCATGGAGACTAGCACAGTCATCCCCAAATCCTTGAAGGATCCCGTATGCGCCATGCCGCACTGTTTGACCCATAGGTCATCAAGACCAATTTGTTGGCCCAACCGTTCGGCCCAGAACAGGTTGGTACCCCCTTCATAAGTGGAGACAATATTTTCGTCTGCCACATTCGGACACACCAGTTCCCTTTTACCCCATACAGAACTGCCATAAGGCCATTCGTTGCGCCGGTACCGGCTCTCAAGCAGGGTTTTCCACTCTTCAGGCGACCGTTTTTTTAGCTCATCCATATCGTGCTGCACTTCCAGAAGTTCATCACACTCCCTGCAACGATAGATGATGTCGGTCAGTTCATACCGGCTTTGGCAATCCAGGTTGATGCATTGAAACCAGGCTTTAAATTCCATTATTATCTTTCCACACGAATCAAGTTAGACTTTTCACACACCATATCGAGTTCTTCTATTTCCTTTAAAGCAGAATGAATATCTTTCTCACGGGCTTTGTGACACATCATCACCAATGGCACCCCTTCGCCATGGTCTCCCCGTCCCTTCTGGGTCATGGACTTAATGCTGATAGAATATTTGCCCAGTACTCCGGATATTTTTGAAAGCACGCCAGGATGATCCAGCACACTGAAGCGCAGAAAATATTCAGACTCGATTTCACTGATATTCTTGAGAGGGATACTTTTGATCTCTTCACTCTGGAAAGACCCGGCAGGCAACCTTTCTCCCACACCCGAGAGGATGTTGCGGGCAATTTCGACAACATCGCCCACCACCGCACTGCCAGTAGGCAAAGCACCTGCCCCATGACCAATCAGCACATTTTCAGCCATCATATCATCACAGACGCGAATGGCGTTTAACACTCCGTTGACATTAGCCATCGGGTGCGTAACCGGAATCATCGCTGGATGGACACGAATATCAATCTTCTCCCCATCGTATTTGGATATGGCAAGCAGTTTGATGCGGTAGCCAAAATCCCTTGCGCATTCGATGTCTTCCTGGGTGATGCCTGAAATACCGGAAACGGTTATATCGTCAAACGATAGAGGGGTCCCATAAGCCAGACGAGTCAATATCGCTATCTTGTGGGCAGAATCGATGCCTTCAATATCAAAAGTCGGGTCCGCTTCAGCGAAACCTTTTTCCTGTGCTTCTTTCAAGGCAGTATTGAAATCGCAATTCTCATCCGACATTTTACTGAGAATATAATTTGCGGTACCATTGACGATGCCTTCAATGGTCTGAATACGGTTGGCGACGAACGCCTCCCGAATCGACCGAATTATAGGAATGGCTCCTCCTATAGAAGCTTCGAATCCAATCGACAGGCCTTTTTTAGTAGCCTCTGAAAATATTTCGCTATGTTTAGCCAGCAGAGCTTTGTTGGCCGTCACCACATGTTTTCCCTGGCGAATGGCCTGGAGAAGAAATTTTTTGGCCGGTTCGTATCCGCCAATCAATTCGATAACCACATCAATGTCAGGGTGACTGATCACCTCATCGGCAGAAGTCGTCAACACACCGGAGGCCAGTTTAACACCTCGGTCTGTGGTGATATCCAGGTCCGCGACTTTAACCAGCTCCACCCTGGCTCCCAACCTCTTCTTGATAATTTCACCGTTTTGCGTGAGGATTTTAGCCACGCCGGTACCTATGACACCAAAACCGATCATGCCCACCTTTATCGTTTTCATCGTCTTTCCTTAAAAAATCTCTTTAATTCCCCGGACAGCCTGCCTGATCCGGTGTTCGTTTTCGACCAGCGAAAAACGTACAAAATGGTCACCACCCTCTCCAAATCCGATGCCAGGTGCAACCGCCACTTTGGCTTTTTGCAGCAACATCTTGGAAAACTCCAGAGATCCTAGTTTCTTGAAGCGGTCCGGAATTTCTGCCCAGACCATCATTGTTGCTTTCGGCGGTGTCACTTTCCAACCAATTCGGTTCAGAGACTCGCACAAGACATCTCGTCGGCTTTGGTATCTTTCCCGAATTTCTTCTACACAGTCACGCGGACCATTTAGAGCCACCGTGGCCGCAATCTGGATCGGCTGAAACATACCATAATCCTGATAGCTTTTGATACGCGCCAGGGCATGAATAATTTCAGCATTTCCTACCGCAAAACCAACCCGCCACCCAGGCATATTATAACTTTTTGACAAACTAAAAAATTCTACTCCCACATCTTTTGCTCCTTTAACCTGCATAAAACTGGGAGCCCTGTAACCGTCAAAAACAATGTCCCCATAAGCAAAGTCGTGGATCACAATCAGGTCATGTTCTTTGGCAAAATCCACCACCTTCTCAAAAAAACCTGTATCCACCACCTGGGTCGTGGGGTTATGCGGGAAATTGATGACCAACACCTTGGGTCTTGGCCGATTGCTCTTGAAGGCATCGAGCAGAGCATCAAAGAAATCTATTTCGGCATTAAGCGGCACATGAATGACATCACCGTTCGCCAAAATGAACGCATAAGTATGAATCGGATAAGTCGGGGTTGGCACCAGAACCGAGTCACCAGGTGTGGTGATCGCCAGAGCCAGATGGACAATGCCCTCTTTCGAGCCAATCGTTGCAATGGCTTCAGAGTCCGGATCCAGGTCCACGTCATGGTTACGCTTGTACCAGTCGGTGATAGCAAGACGTAGCTTGTATATGCCCTTGGATAAGGAATAGCGGTGATTGCCTTCCTTGTTCGCAGCTTCCATTAATTTATCCACAATATGCTTTGGGGTCGGCATATCAGGATTCCCCAAGCCAAAGTCGATAATATCTTCCCCGCGCCGACGGGCATCATATTTGAGTTCGTTGACGATTCCCAAAACATAGGGAGGAAGGCTCTGAATTCTGGAAAACTCTCTCATGGCTTCAAAATGCTATTGGTGGCAGTGGCCGATCACGTCCCGATGATTGATAACCAGGAACAGGAATCCTGGACATTAAGGTACCCTTAAAACAAGACAGGCAAAACCGCAAAAAAAGATCCTGGCCAGTCAGGATTTATAAGGATCCTGGCCAGTCAGGGTTTGTAAGGATCCTGGTCAGTCAGGGCTTGTAAAGACCCAGGTCAGTCAGGGTTTGTAAGGATCCTGGTCAGTCAGGGTTTCTAAGGAAGCAGCCTGTTAATTTCCAAGGGAATCCGGCCAAATGCCCGCGTAACATAACATAATTTACAAAACCCGGCAAACCTAAAGCCCTGAATTGGAAGACGATTTTCCCCACCGAGAAACCCATTAATTCTTTTTTCTTGATTCTGGCCTTTTACAGGGAGTAATATTTGCCCTTGAGACGGTCGACAATCATCTTGTTGGCTCCCGCTTGCAAGTTTCTTTCCAGATTGAGCCGGGGATGGCGGGCAAAATCCACTCTTGGTGATATCCTGGTGATCTTCCGGACTTAGCCAGATTATCTTCCTCCCAATTGAACATGGAATTTTTTCAAATAATTTTATTGAGCATTATTCAGGGACTCACCGAGTTTCTGCCTGTCTCCAGTTCTGGACATTTGATATTGGCTCCTCTAATCTTCAACTTTGAAGATCAAGGCCTTGCTCTCGATGCCATTTTGCATTTAGGCACCCTTCTGGCAATCATAATCTTCTTCCGCAAGGAACTGATAGATTTAGCCAGGGGATTGTTTGACCGTCAGGGCTCTCCAGAAGCTCACCATCTTGCATGGTGCATTATCATTGCTTCGTTCCCGGTTGGACTGATAGGGCTGTTTGGCGGAGGATGGATTGAAACCCATCTGAGGAGTCCTGTTTTTGTCGGGTACAATCTTTTTTTCTGGTCCCTCATATTCCTGGCGGCAGACCGGTACGGCTCAAAAAGTGCCAACCCCAATACAGAATTAAACCGTTTGAGCCTGAGACAAATTTTGTTTATCGGGTGCGCCCAAACCATTGCCCTGTTGCCAGGAACCTCACGGTCTGGCATCACCATCGCCGCAGGACTCTTCAGCAACCTCTCGCACACTTCAGCAACCCGGTTTTCTTTTCTCCTCGGAACTCCAATTATTTTTGTAGCAGGCATGCACAAGCTGATGCAGTTTATTTCACAGCCGACTGCAGAACAAACCTATTCCAACCTCCATCTTGTAATTGGAATGGGAATAAGCTTTCTAGTTGGTTTGCTGGCTATTCAGCTTCTTCTCAAGATTGTTGAGAGAGTGGGTCTTATACCCTTTATCATATACAGAATAATTCTCGCAGGCGGGATCCTTCTCTATTACTAAGGCAGGACTCTTCCCTATTACTAAGGCAGGGTTCTTCTCTATTACTATGGCAGGGTTCTTCTCTATTACTCAGGCCGGGTTCTTCTCTATTACTAAGGCGGGGTTCTTCTCTATTACTAAGGCAGGGCTCTTCTCTATTACTAAAGGGGGATTGTTCTCTATTACTAAGAAGGTGGTGGCAATAAAAAAAGCCGACCTGTAAAACAGGTCGGCTTAGTTTTAAAACTTGAAGATCTTAGTTACAGGTTACACCAAGATTAGTTGTACCGGTATTGGTGATTCTAACTTCGCCACTGATATCCGAAATGGAATCGCCACGGCTGAAGTTATTTTGCCTGACCAATGTTACTGATTTTCTTCCCATGGAATGCTTGTTGGACATTTTCACTGAGTCACCACCTGAAGCTGCGCCATTATTCGTGGGAAAACCCATATGCGCATTCGGGGCCAAGCTTATAGCACTCGTGATATGAGTTGAAGAAAACCAGACCGAAGCATTTCCCTCACCCCGATCGGCCGCACCGCCACCCATATTTTCAATCATGATGGATTTAGCGTCGGTACATTTGGCCATCTGACCCTGTGCCACTGACCCTGCGAATGCGGAGTTGGCGAGACAGAAAGACACAATGGTACTAAGTAAAACAATAGCGAGTTTTTTCATGATAAATTCTCCCTTACCCTAGTTAACAAACGTTCACCTACTAATATTCTAAACGAGGCCGATTTCAGAAATTCGCCTCCTTCTGCTAAAACTAAAAACAATTTTTTAAAGAGCATTTCAGCACCTGAACTCCTATGCGACTAGAGTGATTATAGGCACTTACCAAAAAACTGGCAACAAGAAATATCCTGCTTCAAGAAACCTACTCTTGAATTTAAACCAAAGTATACTTATGCGCTAAAACATGTCAACGTTTATTTCCAAAATGAGATGAAATCACTTTATATACAATAAGTTATATAAACACTCCTGACCACCTTCAAACAACCCGCGACATAGACCCAGAACATCCGATAATATATTAAGCATTCATCTTATAATTCACAATAAGTTTAATCTTGTATCTGGACACATGTTTTTCACTTATCTTGGCACATGTTTTCACTATCCGCCCAGCAACCTTATCGGCTTTCATCGGCAAGCACCGCTCCTGAAGGCAGGACTAAAGTCTTTTTCAATCCCTGCAAATAAACCTTACCTTTGAGGCAAGCTGCTCCTTCAAATCGAACATTACCGTTTATCTTCAGTTCTTTCAAATCTAGAAGGTCCGGAATGATGGGAAAAGCGTTTTGAAAATTTTCTATATTTTGCAGGAAGTCCCCCAACTCTATCAGGGGTAATGGATCAGACTTCCGGTCTCTGATTAACTTTCCATTGCTCAAGCTAAAAAGGTTGGAACGGACCAACAGCAAATCATCTGTCTTTTTAACTGGCAAAAAACGCTCACGCGAAACAGTGAGGCCTACCGCCCCCTCGAAGCATTCCAAACCCGAACCGATAGCCGTTTCAAGTTGAACAACAGGAATTTCTTCAACATTTTTCCGGTTCACCATCACACTTAATTCCAGAGGGCCTTTTTTTAGCCTGTTGTTCAGAGCCACCAGATTTATCCAGATATTATTGGTATTGAAAGTCCTGAATTTTTTCTGATCACAAAACTCATCAACCTTGTCATCCGGAACGCGGGCAATCTCCAACAACTTAAGCTTTCCATTCTGCTGATAAAGAGTACCGCCCTTAACATCCGCCGGGGTTTTAGCTGTCACTTCCATTAAGAAAGGGATGTTGAATTCATCCATATAATTCAGGATGACAGGGTCCACAACAGCGCCGAGATTATCGGCATTGGAAATAAAAAGAATTTCCCTGCCCGCATCTATCAGCTTTTGTAAAATTCCCTGTTGCCAGACACATTGATAAAAATCTCCATGCCCTGGAGGATAGTATGCCTGATCCCCCCACTTCTCAGGAGTGAGTGGACTAAAGTCCTCTGAGTGCAGGCGAGGGAATTTGTTTTGTTGAAAGCCTATTATTTCCGAAGACAACTGCAAGGCACTCAAATGGGCCTGGGTTTTCTCATGTGTGTAGAAACTGTTCATCAGGAGGAGAGGAATTTTTTGATCCCATTCCTGATTCAGGCTCTCGATTTGCGCTAATATCAAATCCAGAAAGGATTTACTATCCCGCACCTCAATCAGAGACTTTGGCCCTGCACAGCCCATGCTGGTACCCATACCACCATTGAGCTTGCCCACAACAAGCTTTGATAGCTGGCGTGCGGTCCTGGAATGTTCCGGAGATGGCAGACTGGAAAAATCCAGCAGGTTGCTGGAGTCGGGGGTCATTATAGAACTCCAGTCCTGAACCCTGGACGGCCCATGGCGAAACCGGGTGATCATTTCCCAATAATTGCTTAATTGAGAACTTTCAAGTAATTTGCCCAACTCATTCCACAAAGAATCTTCACTCTCTAGCATACTGGGATCCTGAAGCTGTTTTTTCGTGATAAACTTGCAAGAACTTGTTGCTTTTTTTGCAAGTTGCTTTTATAAGGCCTGTCCATGCTGGTATTTAAAAAAAATATCCACAACACCTCTCACTCCCATCACCCTGAAAATGAGGCCCAGCAAAACCTGGATCCTTTTGCTTTTATTTTCAGGTCGCTGACCACCGACAGGGAAATCTTTTACGGACTACAACAGCTTCCTCAAGCAGAAGGTCAGGATCGCTTCAAGACTTTATTCCCTCATGTATCCAGATTTGGGTCCATTTCGCTGATCAACAGTTTCTCCCGGTCGCTCCTGGAAGGACTGATCGACAAAAGCCAGTGGTACTCCATGAACGCATATCATATGACATATCTGTTCGATAGTCTTCATGGTACTTTTGAGGACTACAGCTACTCGGAACCAGCGCAAAGGAAAGAAATATTTCCCGAGCTTCACGGAGAGGCTATTAACTTTGATCATTTCCTGGAAAATTATTTTTTTGGGACCGCATTTTTAATGGATGCCGAACGATTCAACAACATGCCGCCGGAAGAAAAGAAAGACCTGAAACTCACCGATCCCTGCCTGTTCGGGGTGATCAACAGGCTGATCCCTGCTGAAGAAGAAGTTACGCTCAAAAAAAGCACGCAAACCCCCTACTCCCCTGAATAAAAACCATACCGATAAGAAATGCGCTATTTCCCTAACTCCTCTTCCAGTTTCTGAATCAGAAGGCTGGAGTCAGGTGTCACCTCACTCAAAAAACCAGCCACGGGTATTCCATTTTTCCCAATCAGGAATTTATGAAAATTCCATTGCGCTTCATTCTTTCCTGGCACCCACTTCCCCTTTAACCGGTATAACACCCATTTTACCAGTCTAAATATTTGCGACCGAAGTCCTCCTCCTCCTTGAGGCTTCAAGTCACAATTATATAGATGTTGGTAAAGATCAGGTTTTAGCGGGCCCAGAACAGGCACCTTACTGAAAAGATCAAACGTTACGTTAAAATTTTTCTGGCAAAAATTTTTGATCTCCTCGTCGGAACAGGGTTCCTGCGCGCCAAAGTCATTAGAAGGAAAAGCCAGAATACTCAATCCCCGATCCTGGTATTTCTCATAGAGTTTTTGCAACCCCGAATACTGAGGGGTGAACCCACATTGAGAGGCCACATTGACAATCAGCAAAACCCTCCCCTGATATTTACCAAGCCCAGACACTTCCCCTGCAATGGATCGAGCTTCAAAGTCATAGATGTTTTTATCTAAAGAGTTCATATTCCAAACTTGGGATTAGAAACCGAACCGGGCCCTGTAGTTCAGGTATAATATATGGTGGTGAGGGCCATAGAAACAAGGCTCCGTGGTGAGGGCCATAGAAACAGGGCTCCTTTGAATATAGCAGATTACTGAAAAAACCAAATAGCTAATTCGTCAAATGCTCGTTTTAAAAAACAATATTTATGACACCTCGTCCCCTGGCAAACGAATTCCTTGCCCCGACTCGGACTACAACTCCTGTTTCGACCCCCGCCATTTTGTTGAAGTGGCATTAAATCAGGAAGAAGATGTCCTGTCATTCATTGAACACCAGCCCCAAATGTACTGGAAAGAGGATTTCCAGCAGTTTTATCCTCACGCAGGAAGAATCAATTCTTTGCACTCGCTTAAAGAGATACTGAGAATATTGCGGCTCGGATTAACCCAGGCTTCATGCTGGCAGCATATGAATACTTACCATTTTTGTTTTTTGTATGATGTCTTGGTGCGCTTTTCTTTTGACTACAATCATGACAGTTTGCAGGAAAAATCATCACACCTTCCTGAGTTGAAGGGCAAGCCTGTATATCTTGGCAATTTTGTCAGCAACTATTTCTTCAATAAATCATTCCTGGTCAATCCCGATCATTTCAATTCACTTAAACCAGAGGATAAAGCCGGGTACAACTGCCCCTGCCTGTTTGGAGTGATCAATGGCCTCATCCCGACGCGGGAAGAAATGGCCCTCAAGGAATCCCAAGATTATCCTTACACGGTTTTTGTGTAATACTAATCACCCATGCGGACTAAATACAAAACTCTTAAAGCGCAGGCAGAAAAATAACAGGAAAGCTGTACACGGAAAGCTATACAAGGGGAATCGTTTGAAGTTCAACCATACAGGTGGAGTTCAACCACACAGGTGGAGTTCAACCACACAGGTGGAGTTCAACCACACAGGCTTTTTATCTAAAGCAAGTGGTTGTATGGTCATTGACCATGCCGGTTGCCGGCATGAAGGCATAGCAGATGATGGAATCTGCAAATTTGAAACCACGTTTTTCAAGAATCATCGTCCAGCTAAGCCCTTTCTGTGCGCCTTCTAAAATCAGGATCTCAAAAAATGCTCTGTCATCATGAACCGGAACACCCCTTATTGATTTGCTGAATTAGGAGAAACTCGTTGTTTCCTGTTGTTACAGCAGAACAGATGCAGGCCATCGACCGGCAGGCGATTGATGGATTTGCCATTCCCGGTATCACCCTCATGGAAAACGCCGGTATTGGAGTTGTCCAGGAACTGCAAAAGTGTTTTCCCGATCTACCTCAAAAAAAGATATTCATATTTTGCGGCAAGGGCAATAACGGGGGAGATGGATTCGTCATTGCCCGACACCTGGCCAACACAGGCTCTGAAGTGAGGGTCCTCTCGGCCGGAAAATTGTCCGAAATTGAAGGAGATGCTGGAATCAACGCCAACTCCGTCCGAAATATCGGCATCCAGGTTGATGAACTGACCCCTGATAATCTGAACCGCCACGATCATAAACTACGCCATTGCGATATCATCATCGATGCCGTGTTCGGGACCGGATTAAACAAACCTGTATCGGGATTCATGGAAAAAGTCATCGATAAAATCAACCAGTTCGAAAAGTTTGTGGTCTCGGTGGATATCAATTCCGGAGTGGACTCCGATAGCGGCCAGTTAATGGGACCGCATGTCAAATCTGACCTGACCCTTGCCCTCGCCTGCTACAAGCAAAGCCATTTGCTCCACCCGTCAGCCGGGGTCATGAAGGAAACCAGGCTCATTGATATTGGAATCCCGGCAAAGGCCTGTGAAAGTCAGAACATCCAGGTTCATCAGTCTGAAGAGAAGGACATAAAATCTTATTTCCAAAAACGTAACCCCAATTCCCATAAAGGCGATTATGGTCATGTTCTGGTACTTGCCGGGTCGAGAGGCAAAAGCGGTGCCGCCGGGTTGACGGCTCTCGCTGTTCTACGGGCCGGAGCCGGTTTATGCACACTCGCGCTTCCAGACTCCAGCCAGAAGGCGGTTCATCCTATGGAAGTGATGACCGTCCCACTAACTGAAACCACCCATGGCACATTATCCTTGAAGGCCAAAGAATCCATTCTGAATCTTCTTGAAGGTAAGTCAGCGGTGGCTGTCGGACCTGGAATCACCACCAATCCGGAAACGGTTGCTCTGATCGGTGAGATACTGCCGCAGATTCAGTGCCCGCTAGTGCTGGATGCGGATGCTCTCAACGCGTTATCCTTGCATAAGGATTGGCTTAGAAAGTTGAAACCCGAAACCGTTCTCACCCCACATCCGAAAGAAATGTCCCGTTTAACTGGAATACCAACGGAAGAAATTCAAAAAAACCGTATTACCACGGCTTCTCAATTTTCCAGCAATCATTCCTTGACCCTGGTCTTAAAAGGTTCTCCAAGCCTGATTGCATTGGCCGATGGATCACTAGTCATCAATCCCACAGGCAATGCCGGCATGGCGACCGGTGGGTCGGGAGACGTTTTGACCGGAATCATTGCAGGGTTAATGGCTCAGGGTTTATCCACCGCACAGGCTTCCATTGCAGGAGCTTATATACACGGCGAGGCAGGAGATTATTTTGCCGAAAGTGCAAGCCAAACCACTTTGATCGCAGGAGATTTATTAAGATGCCTGCCGGAAACCCTGAAACGCATACTTCCCTGATATGAAAAATGAAAAATGAAAAATGAAAAAAATATCCCACAGCCCTGAAGAAACTCTACAACTGGGAAAATCTCTCAGCAGTTCATTGACCGCCGGCGACATTGTTCTTCTATTTGGAGACCTCGGCGCAGGCAAAACTCACCTGACCCAGGGAATCTGTTACGGTTTGGAACTAGACAAGGATTCCTATATTCGCAGTCCAACATTCACACTGATTAACGAATACCCGGGTCGACTTCCTATTTACCATATTGATCTATACCGGATCGAGAACCAGGAAGAAATCTATTCTCTGGGCCTTGAGGAAATTTTATTTAGCCAGGGAGTGACCATCATTGAATGGGCAGAAAAACTACGCTCGCCCAAAAACCCTGAAAGTCTCATACTGAACATCCAGGATCGAATAGAAATTAATATAAAAATCATCAGCGACTCCGAACGTGAATTCACCTTCCATTCGTTTTTCCAGGAACCCAGATCCCTTCCTGTTTTCACTTTACTTTAAAGACCCCCTATGTCATGATTGATTTTATGGTATGCCATTTGCATAAAAATTTAATGTGTTATAAATTAAACATTTAAATGATTAATGCGATCAGGAGAGCTTTACTATTAGTGGCCTTCAGCATCATTGGAATAGCAGGGTTTTACTTTTACAAAACCCTGGGCGCTTCTGTTGAAATGGAGGACATCAAAATCAAGGTAATGGAAAAAGGAGTCGATGTCGAAATTGAGAATTTCAAGATAATCCACGAAAATGAAGGGGTTAAGGAATGGGAACTCAAAGCAGATTTAGCGCAAATCGACAATCGGCAAAATTTGACAAAGCTACAGAATGTGGAAATGATTTTTCACAGAGGAGAAAACAGGCAATACATCATTTCCTCTGATTCTGGTATCTATAAAAGCAAAACCGATGATGTGAGTCTGAACGGCAATGTAAAGCTTGTGGGCTCAGAAGAAGGATTAAAGCAAAGGCTCAGCATTAATTCCGAAAAAAACATCAGCATCAATTCCGAGAAAAATATCAGCATTAATTCCGAGAAAAATATCAGCATTAATTCCGAGAAAAACAACTGATAACAAATCGAACTGCATGAAGAATAAAAGCATAGAAACCGGACTTGTTTTTCTTTTTACATGGGTATTGATGGCCATACCTGACGTGGCTCAAAGCCAGAGCTGGAAAAAATCCAAACAGGACAAGGAACCTATAGAAATCACCTCCGATCGAATGCGGTCTGAAGATGGAGGGATAAAAATCGTATTTTCCGGGAATGTCGCGAGTTACAAGGGTGACTTGAAAATCACTTCTGACATCATGGAGGTCTACAATTCCCCAGATAAAAAAGAAACAGATGAAATTATAGCCATCGGCAATGTTTTTATTACCCGGGGAGAAAAAAAAGCTTCGGGAGACCGGGCAGTATATTTGGATAAATTGAAAAAAATCATTTTAACAGGTACTCCCAAGGCCACTGCATGGGAAGAGAGAAATATGATTGAAGGTCGGGAAATGATTTTCCTTTTGGATAAAGACCGGTTTGTGGTCAATGAAAGAGTACGCATGACGATTTATCCAAAAGGTGAAGAAATAAAGAAAACCCCGAAAAAAAAGTCTGCGCTAACCAATAAAAACCAACTTTCCTCTCCCGAATAAAAAAGTGGCTGGCCTTAGAACTGAAAACAAAGCGGCTGGCCTTAGAACTGAAAACCTTGTCAAGTCATACCGAACTCGAAAAGTAGTCAACAATGTAAGTATCGAAGTCCATCCAGGCGAAATTGTCGGCCTCCTGGGTCCAAACGGTGCCGGCAAAACCACTACTTTTTACATGGTTGTGGGGCTAACTCGTCCAGATAACGGCAAAGTTTTATTAAACGATGAAGACGTCACCTGTTTTCCCATGCATCAGCGCGCCAAAAAAGGGGTGAGTTATTTGCCGCAGGAGCCTTCGGTGTTCAGAAAATTGACAGCGGAAGAGAATATCATCGCAGTACTGGAATCTCAAAATCTCTCAAGTTTTGACCGCAAAAAAAAGGCCCGTGCGCTGCTTCGGGAACTCAACATCCTCCATATAAAAGACTCCAAAGCTTATTCACTTTCAGGTGGAGAACGAAGACGGGTGGAGATCAGTCGAGCTTTGGCAACATCTCCAATGTTTATTCTCCTGGACGAACCCTTTGCCGGCATCGACCCTATCGCTGTGGCGGATATTCAATCCATAATATCGCAGTTGAAAGAAAAGGGTATTGGAGTTTTGATCACCGATCACAATGTGCGGGAAACTTTAAGCATTACCGATCGTGCCTACATTATCAACGAGGGCGAAATCATCGCGTCAGGTAAACCAATGGATGTTGCCCATGATGAAAAAGTGAAACAGATTTATCTGGGCAACCAGTTTTCATTTTGAGCCGGGAGTAAACATATATGGAAATGAAAATGAACCTGAAGATGAGCCAGAAGCTGGTCATGACCCCCATGCTTCAACAGGCCATCAAGCTCCTGCCACTGGCACGCCTGGAACTCGCCCAATTAGTAAGGCAGGAAATTATAGAAAATCCGGTCCTGGAAGAATTGCTTGAAGATGAAAACGAGCAGGAAGATGGACAGGAAGATGGACAGGAAGAAGAACGACCGACTGAAGAATCCACCACCCTCGACACAGAACAGAATACAAGCTCTCAGGATCAGGAAATCGACTGGGATAATTATTTCCAGGACAACATTGATCGAGGGATGTCGATCGAAAGCTATGCCGAAAAACCTTCTATCGAGGCCACCTACAAAAAAGAAGCTACTTTGGCAGACCACCTCATGTGGCAACTGGATTTGTCCGTTGACTCTGAAGAAGACAAGTTTATTGGCTCCTGCATTATCGGCAACATTCAGAGTGACGGGTACCTTTGCGCTGACCTGCAGGAAATTGTTGGCATCGGCCAATCCAATGAAGAAAGTGTACTGAGGGTTTTAAAAATAATACAAACCTTTGAACCCACGGGGGTTGCTGCCCATTCCTTGAAAGAATGCCTGATGATTCAGGCCCATGCCCTTTCAGATAAAAACCCCTATGTCGAAGTGCTTATTGAAAATTATCTCGAACAACTTGAGGACAGGTTCCTGCAAAAAGTTGCCTCTGAATTAAAAATTGATTTAGAAGAAGTTTTAGGAGCCTTGAAAATCATCAAGGGTTTTTGTCCGAAACCAGGACTTTTATTCAATTCCGAAAAGGTCGATTATGTGATTCCCGACCTCGTAGTAGTAAAAACGGATAAGGGTTACGATGTGGCCTTGAACGATGAAGGGGTCCCCAACCTGAAGGTCAGCTCTTATTATCACAACCTGTTAAAAACCACCAAGGAAGGGCGAACCAAAGAATATCTGGAAGACAAATACCGATCTGCCTTATGGCTGATTAAAAGCATCGACCAGAGAAGACAAACCATTTACAAAGTTGGAAAAAGTATCGTAAAACTACAAAAGAATTTTTTGGACGACGGCTTGTCCTGTTTACAACCCATGGTCCTAAAAGATGTGGCCAGGGATATTGAAATGCATGAATCGACCGTAAGCAGAATTACCACTAACAAATATATAGATACACCACAGGGAGTTTTTGATCTGAAATTCTTTTTCCATAGCGGTATCAAGTCCTATATGGGAAACTCCATATCCTCCATCCGTGTAAAAAACATGATCAAAGAAATTATCAACGAGGAAGACAAAAATAATCCATTGACAGATGACCAAATGGTAGAGGCATTAATGAGAAAAAATGCTAAAATAGCGAGAAGGACAATCACCAAATACCGAAAAGAGCTGAATATTCCACCTGCGAGCAAGAGAAAAAAGTTGTTTTAATTTTTCCTGCCTTTTAGTAATTTATGCACCTTTAGCGTGCTTTAATCATCATACGCTGTTGACGTTTTTTTGGAGGGATCGATGAAACTGACTGTAGCTGGACGAAACATTGAAATCACGGATGGCATCCGGGAGCACTTGCAAAACAAAATGGACAAAACCATCAACGAACTGGGCGAGAAAGCAGACGTCCACGTGGCACTGTCTGTAGAAAAGCACCGGCATTTTGCAGAAATCACCGTAAAAACAAAGGGGTTTACGGTACACAGCACGGAGGAGACCAGCGACCTCTATGCTTCGATGGATAATGCTCTGACAAAAATGGAAAAACAATTAAGAAAACACAAAGAAAAAGCCCAGGCACTTAGAAACAAAAAAGGCTCGCAGTCCAAACTGAGAAATCAGGACTGACCCAACATTATCCATAATTTGCTCCCATTAAAATGAAAATTGACGATATTTTAAAAAAGGGTTCCATCATTGCCAATCTGGCTGGAACCAATAAAGAAGAAGTCCTCCTGGAAATCGTCGATTTCTTGCAAGAGCAAGGCCTTATCAAGGACAAGGAGACCCTGCTCAATACCTTGATGGAGAGGGAAAAACTGGGAAGCACGGGAATTGGTGAAAATGTGGCTATTCCACACGGAAAATCCGGTGAACTTTCCCAAATCATTACGGTCTTTGCACGTTCATTAAATGGAGTGGATTTTGAATCCCTTGACCAAAAGCCTGTTCACTTTGTATGCATGGTTATCGCCCCCTCTAATTCTACAGGGCAACATTTAAAAGCGCTGGCTCGCATATCAAGGATTTTTAAAAACCAGGATTTGCGCAATGGTATTCTAAAGCTACAGGATGCAAACCAAATCTATTCACTTCTTCTTGAAGAAGACTCAAAGTTTATTTAATTGGCCATAAAAAGCTTATTTAATTGGTCATGAAAAGCTTATTTAACTGGCCATGAAAAGCTTATTTAACTGGCCATGAAAAGCTTATTTAATTGACCATGAAAGGTTTATTTAATCGACCATGAAAGGTATCGCCGTATCAAAAGGAGTTGCAATCGGAAAAGCGTACCTGCTTGATTCAACCAAATTCTGCATCATCAAGCACCAGATCAGCGAACTTGAAATAGAAAAAGAGGTTGAGCGCTTTCGCGAAGCCATTGAAAAAACCAAGCTCCAAATGGCGGAAATAAAAAAGCGTGCTGAAAAAATTGCCGATAAATATGCGGTCATTCTGGATACCTACACCCTGCTCCTGGATGATGACATCCTGGTTAACGATACCATTGAAAATATCAAAAAATATAAAACTAATGCAGAATGGACCCTCACCCAAACTTTAAATAATTTTTTAAAACTGTTTGACAATATCAACGATGACTATTTGAAGGGTAAAAAAGACGACCTCGACCTGCTGGTTCAGACTATTTTGAAAAACCTCATTGGCCATTCCCAGGAATCCCTGTCTGATATTCAGGAGCCAGTTATCATTGCAACCCATTCCCTGAGTCCCTCCGACACCATAATGATGCCCAAAAACTTCGTCAAAGGTCTGATCACCGAGGCAGGCGGGAAAACATCCCATGTGGGCATATTTGCCGCAGCACTGGGAATCCCTGCTATCACCGGACTCAAAGAGATCACTTCAAAAATAAATTCCGGGGATCAGATCATTGTTGACGGCATTGATGGCGAGGTCATCATCAACCCCTCTAGTGAAACGATACAACAGTACTCAAAGAAAAAGGAGAACTACCGCAAATATGAAGAAAGGTTATTGGCCAACATCCATCAATCGGCAGAAACACTCGACGGACACCATATTAAACTGCTGGCCAATATCGAGTCTGCTCAGGAGGTCAAAAATCTTCATAAATTCGGGGTCGAAGGTGTAGGGCTTTACCGCACAGAGTTCCTTTATCTGGCGGCAGCTACCCTGCCAGGAGAAAGAGAACTCTATGAAAATTTCAAACAAGTTGTCCAGGAAATGGGCACCCGGCCCGTTGTTATTCGCACCCTGGATATCGGAATGGACAAACAATTCAGCGATGTCAGAAACAGCGATGAAGACAATCCCGCCCTCGGCTTAAGAGGCATTCGCTTGTCTCTCTCTCAACCACAGCTATTCATAAACCAGTTAAAAGGCGTATTGAGGGCGAGCTTATATGGAAATGTAAAAATTCTTTATCCTATGATCTCTTCGGCAACGGAAATTATTCAAGCCAACAATATCCTGGAGGATGCAAAAAACCAGTTGCGGAAAGAACAAATTCCATTTAATGAAGAAATAGAAGTCGGCGCCATGATAGAAACCCCTGCAGCGACCATCTGCATTGATCATATTCTCAAAGAAGTGGACTTCATCAGTATTGGCACCAACGATTTAATCCAGTATCTTCTGGCAGTAGATCGAGTCAATCAGAACGTCGCACACCTGTATCAGCCTTTTCATCCTTCCGTGTTAAGATCATTAAAAAATATTATGCAGTCTGCAGAAAATGCCGGCAAAAAGGTTTCCATTTGTGGGGAACTTGGGGGAGACCCAATGGCAACCATGCTGTTATTAGGCTTGGGAAAACTTGATGATTTGAGCATGGAACCTCATTCGGTTCCAAAAGTAAAAAAAATCATCCGCACCATCCGGCTTGAGGAAGCACGCCAATTGGCCAACGATGTTTTGGAGATGAGTTGCCCCGACGAAATAACATCCTTCATCACCAATGCAATGAGAATCCGATTTCCAGAAGATTTTGACCGGGACCTCAGCTTTGAAGAGAAGTTGAACCCAGCCTGACATTACTGAAACGATAAATAAAATATTTATCTAAATTTAATTTTTAATCTTCCCAAAAAAGGAAATTCCAAATGAGTTCAGAAAATTATTTGTTCACATCAGAATCTGTGTCCGAAGGACATCCCGATAAAATAGCGGACCAGGTTTCTGATGCAATTCTGGACACTATATTAGAGCAGGACCCAAAAGCAAGAGTTGCTTGTGAAACGATGATCACCACTGGCTTCGCTGTGATTGCTGGAGAAATCTCGACCAACTGTTATGTGGAAATTCCTAAAATTGTCAGGAACACCATAAAAAATATAGGGTTCTCCCACTCCGATATGGGTTTTGATTTTGAAACCTGCGGCGTAATAGTTGCCCTCGACGAACAATCCAAAGATATCGCCCAAGGGGTAGACGATGACAAGCACGAGCAAGGTGCAGGGGATCAGGGAATGATGTTCGGCTATGCCAGCGATGAAACTCCGGAACTGATGCCAGCACCCATTATGTATTCCCATAAACTGGTGCGTAAGCTTGCTGAATTGAGAAAAAAAGGAGTGCTCCCCTATTTGAGGCCTGACAGCAAATCTCAGGTCTCAGTCAGGTATGAGAACAATAAACCTGTCAGCATTGAAACGGTCGTCATTTCAACCCAACATGATCCCGGCGTCTCCAACAAACAATTACGATCCGAAATAACGGAACTTGTGATTCAAAAAGTCATTCCGAAAAAACTGCAACATAAAAAGATGAAAGTCCATATCAATCCAACAGGACGCTTTGTTATTGGCGGCCCGCACGGCGATTGCGGTTTAACGGGAAGAAAAATTATAGTGGATACCTATGGAGGGTTCGCCCGGCATGGCGGAGGTGCCTTTTCGGGAAAAGATCCGTCGAAGGTCGACCGCTCCGCCGCCTATATGGCCCGCTACATCGCTAAAAACCTGGTTGCAGCCAAGGTGGTCCACCGATGCGAAGTTCAGCTTGCCTACGCCATTGGGGTTGCTGACCCCGTTTCAGTTTGCGTGGAAACTTTTGGAACTCATAACGTCGACCCGAATATCATCGAGGATCTGGTCCGGTCCCATTTCAACCTCAAGCCCGCGGGCATTGTTAAAACACTGGATCTCTTAAAACCCCGTTACCTGTCAACTGCAGCTTATGGACATTTTGGCAGAAAGGAAAGTTCTTTCACGTGGGAGAAAACAGATAAAGCCAAAGCCATCAAAAAGGATGCAGGATTATAAAGCAAGGAAGGATGTGGTTTTGCCCAGAGGTGCTTGATAACCGTTCAGGCCGCCCCAAAAAAAACCACTTCTATAATTTTATCACTTAGCTTTTCCGGTTTAACAGGTTTTATCAGATAACCTTTAATACCTGCCTGCACAAAGCCCCCCTAATCTTTTAATACCTGCCTGCACAAAGAGACCTCCCCTCCCCCTCATAGAAATTTTCAACTCCCTCTCGATGCAGATGCGTTTGCAAGGAGACATTCCCAGGACTTTGTTGATCAGCGAAATGGACTTTGTTGTCATGGACTCTGTTGATCAGAAAAACAGGCTCTCACGCGGGCAAACCCAATGTCAAAATCGTTTGCGGGGCAAGAAAAGGCAAAAGTCGAATGCACAACACAGGATGGGACCTTCAGATGTCTTTGCGAGGAGCAGGTGGCGACGAAGCAACCCGGAAAAAAGATTCGTAACTCACTTTCCCAGTCCTGTAAGGCCTAAAACTACTGAAAGGAAATCACTGGTCTCGATTGCTTCACTGCGTTCAGAATGACAAGAAACGCCGGTTTGTCTCTTGCCGGAAGCGCGGGCTAAAGCCCTGCCCCACTCAATAACCACAGCCGGGTTTAAAAGTCGATATCGCCTTTCAGTATGATGGTGTGGTCAGTAACATTGCTG
>WASV01017964.1_pt1 | contig 21104 bp, 19 predicted proteins | sample 5698531 | NCBI WGS metagenome assembly WASV01 (sample SAMN11175559, study PRJNA528189) | sponge metagenome | isolation source: marine sponge | host: Myxilla | place: Antarctica: Western Antarctic Peninsula, King George Island | collected 2013-01 | reverse complement strand
TGGAGTGTGCACGGTTTCCGGCGGATTCTACGACAACTACTCCACCGTGATGGGAATTGATACTCTCATTCCGGTCGATGTCTATATTCCGGGATGCCCCCCAAGACCTGAAATGGTGATTGATGCTCTGATGAAATTGCAGGACAAGGTGCAAGCGGAAACCCTGGAAGACCACGTCAAAGGTCCTGCTCTCGTCACCCCCGCCAGCAGACTCTAGCCACCCGCGTGGGGCCAACTACAATAGCTTCGTTTTGTAGAGATAAGAGCATTAAAATTTGCATGGAAATTCAGCATTTACCACATGAGGATGCCAAGTTCTAACTTTTCAACGCCCATCCGGAATACTTTCCAGCAGTCTTAGGGCACCCGCTTTCTCAATCGGAGTGAGTTTTGGCGAGTCTGCTATCCTGGCGATTTCGCGGCGTTTCTCTTCAACATACAGCTTAAAATCTGCCTCGTCCGGCACCACCAGATTTACTTCTCCATCCTCTCTAATAAATCGTTGCTTTAAAAACCGAAAATAAATTCCAAGCCGGGTTGCGGAATCCTTCAAGTGCAAATGATAGTTCATAGCCAACAGGGCCTCGCGCTTACGGTCAATGCGGTAGCCCAACCGGGTGTTATCGAGTTTGCTGAGCTGAATTTCCAAAATTTCAAACGCTTCTTTGAGCGCAGAGGGAGCCAACTCCAATGGAGGGAGCGGCAGAGTTTTTACCGCCGCGATGTCGAGCAATAACGAAAGCGAGCGCGTCTGCTCACCCAGATAAGCCGACTTAAAAGGATAGGTCCGGTTCAAACGCGACACTTCCTTTAACACCGGGGCAAGTTTTTCTATGGCGATTTCTAACTTGCCCAGCGTTTCGTCTTCAAAAGGCATTAAAAACCACTGTACCTCTTTAGGAACGGTCACATCCTCTTTCACCTCGCGGGCAAAAAACCGGTTGAGGATATCTGGAAATTCAGGAATGAAAAATGCCGTGATCGTGTCGGAAAAATAAGGAAAATTTAAAATCAGAAATTTGGGATTGGAGCGAATATTCAATCCATACGCTTCAAGTTCATTGGCAATCCCCAAAAACGGCTGGGTCAAATGCAGGGACTCATGCAGGTGCGTGGCATTTCCGTACACACGACTGTCTACCAGAATCGCGGCAGGAAAAATTCGGATCGTGTCAAAAGTAGTGTGGGCAAACTGACCGGGACGCAACCATTCATCCCATCCGGACTGGATGATAAACTGTTTTAACGATGGCGGGGGAAGATCTGGGAAAATAGAGATCAGGATATCCAGCGATTGCCGCATCCGGTCAATCGACTTGTCCAGCAGTTCATCTGGATTATGGCACTCCCCGCAACCATAAGCTTCGAATCCGGGGATGGTAAAAACGGTTTCTTCACTTTGGGGCAGGAGCCTCACTTTTTTGGAAGGGCCAACACCTTCTTGAAATTTTTTCGGCAGGTGAAGCTGAATCAACCGATCCAGTTCACCCAGGCCCACCACTCCCCGCGGGGGGAACTTGCTAACATCGGACAGAAGCTTCTGGTTTAGGTTCGATATTTCTCCCTTAGGGACTACCGGTTCCTCTGCATTTAGCGGCGACGTTGCAAAAACAACGAAAATGGCAATGCAGAATCCTTTTATCAAGGTTTCGGCTTCTTAACGTTGAAGCGTTGCCAGACGCTGATCACCTTGCGTCCATTCCTGTCTTCCTTAACCCCATCCCAGACCGCGAAGGCTACCAACGCAGGGTCAATGCGTTGGGCAAAGTCCACATCCCATTTACCAGTTCTTGGCATGTCACGGAGAAAAACCACAGTCCAGACACCGTCCTTCCATTCACCAGCACCTTCCACATTCTGGTTTTCAGGAGGTTGCGGCGTGACCGTGCCGAACCCTTCGGCATTCAGTTCTTCAACTGGATTATCTCCTGTCGTATTAACACGAGAAAAAGATTCAGCAATAATATCGCCAAAAATTAACGCGTCCATATCCACTCCGCCGCCAGCATATTCCAGATCATCTTCGGCTTCGAGTGCTTCTTCCAGGCCAGCTTTCCAATGCCAGATATTTACCGGTTTGTTGCGGTTGCCCATGCCAAAAAAAGGTTCATTATGCCCATGAGTATGAAGCGTCACTGCCCCCAACGCAAATTGCACTGCCACTCCATCGCGGAAGATATCTGAACGCAATTCAGAAAACGCGTTATGAGTCGGGTCGTTCCACTGTAAACGCACCGCCAGCTGTTCGCCGTTATTCACTGAAGACACATTAATAAATTCCACCGCATCACGCCTCGCCGCTAACGGACGCAATACCAGGTTTGTTGTGGCAACCCCTTCCCACACCGGACTATAAGGATCGGTGCTCAGTTCCACTCCCACAGGAAGTGAATAAAGATCCGTTTCAAATTCCGCTTCTTTAAATTCCTTCACCAAATTTGAACCAATATAATGCACCAGTGCCCAACGGTCTTTTTCCGGAACGTGAAGGTAGGAGCCCATAGGGGTTCCATCCAGTCCAGCCGTGATGGTTCTGAACAGGTCTTCCGGCTTGTGTCCGCTCTTGAAGTAATGGGGGTTGGTGATGTCATGCACGAACACTGCGTGCTTCCAGGCGTCTATGAGCGATTCGGCCAGCTCGCCATCCCCCTTTAAAGACTCGCCGTGACAGCGGAAGCATTTCAATTCCTTAAAAAGTTTTTTGCCCCGGGCCACCAGCTCCGGCGAAGATTCAAGGGGTTTGGCAACCACTATTTTTTCACCCTGCGGTTCGTTTTTGAATCGCGGGGAAAAGTTTTTAATGTGATTGATCAAAGCCCAAGTGTCTTCGGGGCTCAACGCGTCTCCCCAGGCAGGCATGGATGTGCCGGGAACACCGCTTATGATAGTGCGGTATAAATCTTCATCGCGGGGAAGAGTGCCGGTCGGGGTGGAGCGGAATTTAAAAATTCCTTCTCTAAAATCTCTCGGCCAGGGATATAAATATTCAACCGCTATGCCGCCCCCGTTGCCGTCTTGCCCATGGCAGAATACACACATATGCATATAAATATTGCGGCCGCGGGCCAGAAGGCTTTTGGAGTCCATATCTGCAGGCTTGGACAGGTCTGGCTGATCATGAGATCCCCGGGTGCGGAATAAACTATCACCTTCTTCATGTTGCATGGCACCGTGATCGCCGTGGTCCATAGGTTCATCAGCCAGGTATTCCTCTCCGGGCGCGGAGTGATCCATGGTGCCATGGTCCATTGCGCCATCACCGTGATCCATTTTATGTTCCTGCGCAATCGCCAACGAAGCGGCATAGCACAAACCCGCCAACACCAGCAACACTAACCCTGATTGGACAAATCGTGCTTTTTGTTTCATATGTCTTGTCTCCTAACCGGCGTACCGTCGGTGCCCAGCGTGACGCTCTGGACCCAGTCAATAGCATTAATGAGCTAACAAAAAACTGTCTCGGCTGAAAGAACCATTACCAGTTACCAGCGGAGGTTCTCCGCCAGCGTGGCACTGAACTCCACTTGCAATAGCCCTTAAAGCCTAAACCACGCTTGTTCACCAAGAAAAGTGCTAGTCGGCCCCACCGCCTAGTGGTGGACCATTTTGACACCTTGTTCCAGGTCTGCCAGATCTTTCAGGTTAAAATAGTTTTCTTTATGGCCCAGGCCAAAATACCAGGCATGGTCTAGTCCACGCTCATCCCCGGTCCAAATATAATAACTGCCTCCGCTTTCAAACTCAGCAGAAAGCCCAAGAGTCTCCTCATCCTTGCTTTTAATCTTTCCTGAAGATATCCAGAGGCGATTTAATTCCTTTCGAGTGGGAAGACGCCAATTATCGTTTCCCGCAAACTTTTCCAAATTTTTTCTGGAGATGTATTCCAACGCCTCATACCAGTTGAGTCCCTTTTTCAACTCATGGAAGGAATCGTTTTTCTGCCAAACCAAACCGGTATTGGAATCCGTTACGGTGCCATTCTGGTTATTGACAAAACCCGTAACCGGAGCAACATTGAGAAAAAAAATAAGGAAGACTGCTGAAACAACATTTAAAATAGCTGACATGTACTCGTCCCTTTTTGCGATTGAGCGATTACCCATAGATTATACCGGAGAAAAAAACGGAATGAACCCCTAACCGGTAATTTGTGGGGGAGCAAAATGTTTTCAAAGGGTTCCACCACTAACCGTGGAGGTAACTAGCAATAGCCCCTAAAGCGAAGGAACCATTGGGCGCAGGAAAAATCCCTTGTCTATGCCAGCGGAGGCACTCCGCCCACTCGGCGTACCCCTTCGGGGCATGAAGTCCCGTTGCAGGGCATGAAGTCCCTGTTTGCCGGGCATGAAGGTTAAGGGAGAGGACATCACAACTGAGGAGGGGTCATAACATGCTGCCAATATGCAAAACTTTTTACTGCCACCAACAATGCTTTCAGATAAATTGGCTAATACTTGCTAACAAAAGCTATTGTGGTTTCTGCCACTTGGGGTAAAATCTGAAATCCATTTTTAATCTACAGGGTATTTCTTTGGACACACTTATTGATAGTATTAAAAACTTTATCATTGCCCTACCGCCCCTGTTGCAACTGTTGGTCGGCATATTCGCCACTATCGGAGTCATCCGACTGTTCATGTTCGTGGTGGACTTTATCGAAGACCGAAGAGAAGGGAAAAGTTAGGAGCCAAGTGTCCCGTCACAGTTCAAACTGCATGAGATCATGGGCCAGAGCCAGTTCACCTGCATAGAGAGCAGATACGGTTTCGCGCATAGCATCCAAATCGCAGGGTGGATAAAAATGAGTGAGACAAAGCGTTTTGCAGTCGGCTTCTTTCGCCAGCTTTCCTGCCAGCGAGGGAACCAGATGTCCCGCCACTTTATCTTCGTCGGGAAAGGCGCATTCCAAAATCATGAGATCCGCCCTCCTACCCAAATCTATCATACTCTGGCAATAATCGGTATCTCCCGATAACACCACCGACTTTCCCGCCGGGCTCTCAAACCGGTAGCCCCGGCTCATCTCGATATGCTGGACTTTTTTGAAGGTGACCTGATGACAGCCAAACTTTTTCGATCCCTCATCAATTTCCGTAACGCGGAGTTGGTATTCAGTGGGGGCAAGCCAATGTTTGAACGCCGACATGAGCTTGTCGAGGAACTCTTGAAACCCAGGCCCTGCAACGATTTCTAAATCTTTTTTTCTTGATGAGGGACGGTAACGGGCTCCGAATAAAAAAGGGATCAAATCACACATATGGTCCGGATGGTTATGGGTGAAAAAAATCCGGTCAATATCGTGGTAGGTGATTCCCAAATGCAAAAGTTGTTTCAGGGTCCCATAGCCAAAATCAACCAGGGTATTGATGCCCCCTTCTTGAATGAGCACACCGGACGAATTGCGTTCCAAAGATGGCACTGCGGTTCCGGAACCCAGTATTGTGACCTTCATGAATTCACCTTATCGTGAATACTTTTCCAAATAGGCAAGAGCCTTTTCAGCCGAGCAAACCGATTGCTAGCAGAGAAAATTATTGCACATTGGCAACATGTTATGACCCCACATCAGTTGTAATGTCCTCTCCCTTAACCTTCATGCCCGGCAACGGGTACTTCATGCCTCAAAGGGGTACGCCAAGTGGCAACTAGTGGCGAGCTTTTCGGAAAACACCGAACGAACTGGTGTAGCCATGTACAAACGTGGTCTTTCCCACCGGCCCAATCTCGCCGTTGCAGAAAAATCCTCCCAGAGGAATTTCCCCCAGTTTGCCACGAAACATATCGGTATCGTGATTGGCCTTGCCGTACAGGTATTGACCGCGCCCCAGACAAGAAAATAACAGGGCTCCTTTGGCATTTTCAGCGTTCCCCTGATTCAGATAGCGGGTCAACATCACATCCAGGTCTTCTGCCGACATCTTTTTATCACGTAGGTGAAACTGCACCAATTGTCCGTTTCTTAACAGGGTGCCGATAGCCACGGCTCCGCTCTCCCGGTCTACCCCCATCAAATTGCGAATGAGGAAATCTCCCTGTTTGGGATTGTCTTTCATAGGGTCCATTTCTATTCCCAGAAAGAGAGAGGTCTGAATCAGTTTTTTGTCAGCATCTGATAAAGATTCTTGCAGTTCCTGCAGCACTTCCAACGGCGGCTTTCCTCCCAGTTCCTTCAGTAGATTGTGTTCGCACTGGGTGATTTGCAGGGGTTCGCCAATGGGGCGACACCCCTGCGCGACAATGGTATCGACCTCAATATCACCACTCAGTGCGATGCCGATCAGCCCACTATTATAAATTTTGTCCCCGAGATACAGAGCATTTCCCCCTTGGGCCTGGGCACCGCTGGCGAGGCCACCGATTTTTTTACCATTGGGGTAGGCAAAATCTACCCCTGCCAGAAACTCTTCACCCCTGAACGAAAAGGGGTCTGCCAGAAAAACAAAATGGGGATTGTCTTCCACATTCACCTTCAACCATTCGCGCCAGACGGAAGGCGAGGTGTCCTGATCCGGCAGATCGGTAGTCTCGAACTGGATGGGCTGAATTTTCACGCCAGGCAGTTCAGCACACGTGATACTGATCGCCGCCTGTTGTTCTGCCTCTTCGCCATTGCCGATGATTCCTCCTCCTGAACAACCAAAGAGTAGACCGGGTTTGAAATAGCGGCTGATTAACTCGGGAATCTTGTCATAGAATTCCTTAAACTGGGGAGAAACAAACACAACGGTCAAATCAGCATGGCTTTTGCCAAGTTGCTGGATGGCAGATTCAGCCGCTTCTTGCACAGCGCTGTCGATATCAGTTTGCCTGGAAAGGGTGGAAACCCACTTCATGAGGAACTCCTTTTTTTAATAGTTATTATGGACGTTAGATGCTAAGTTTTCGTTTTGGATTTTCCACCCAGAAACCGGATCGCTGACTCGGCCGCAAGGGTTCCGTTCTGGATGCAATCGGGTATACCAATGCCGCGGTAGGCGCTTCCTGTCAGGAAAAGTCCTTCCTCCAACTCTTGCATGATGGCGTCAATACGCTCGGAATGGTTCACCTGATACTGTACGTTGGATTTTCGGTTGTGAAAAACTTTGCAGAATACCGGCTCCTCATGGATTCCCATTATTTCTCTAAGGTCCTGCTTGACCAGAGTGGCCATGGTCTCTTCGTCTGTTTCCGCGATATTTTCCTGCAAGGCCCCTCCCAGATAACAGCGGAGCATGACATAGCCTTCGGGAGTCCGGTGGGGGAACTTCGATGAAGTCCAGGTACAGGCAAGAATACTGCGGCCTTCAGATTTGGGCACAACAAAACCAAATCCATCCAGGGCGTGGGAAAACCCTTCCTTTTTATACGCAATGGTCACGGTGGCGGTGGAAACATATTTGATCTGCTTCAAAAGCTCAGCGGCTTTTGGGGCGACCGATTGCAGGAGCCTGGCAGTGATATGGCCGGGGGTGGCTAGTATGAGTGCTTCGGCTTTGTGTTCGCCACCGCCTTCTAAACGTATGGACCAGTCACCTGCTTCCCCTGCAATGGATTCCACTCTTGCCCCGGACTCGAACTGAATATCGGGAGATCTTTCAATCACCGCATCGACCATTTCTCCCAAACCGTTTTTCAAAGTCATGAACAAACTGAAGTTACTTTTAGGACGTTTGCCAGCATTCAGAAGCATGGCTTTTTTTCTTGCCAGCATTCCCAGAATGAGAGATCGATATTTACGTTCGGTCTCGACAAACATGGGGAAGGTGCTACCAATGCTCATGGTTTCAGGATCACTGGCATAAATGCCGGCTAGCATGGGCTCGGCCATTTTTCTCAACGCTTCCTCCCCCATCCTCCTGCGGACAAATGAAGCCAGACTTTCATCGCTTTCATCGGCTTTTTTCGGGATCAAAAGATCGAACGCCATGCGGATTTTTCCAGACAAGCTGAACAGAGGTGTCAGGGCAAATGGCAAAAACTTGGTGGGAATCATCAGGCTCAACCCATCCGGCATGGTAACCAGTTTACCTCCAGTATACACATAGGTGTTGGGAGTTTCTGGATTGGTTGAGACCAGGTGGTCTCCAATGCCCAGTTGTTGGCAAAGTTGAATGGCGGCGGGTTTTTGTGAAATAAATGAGTCTGGACCCCGTTCGATGATGAATCCCTCAGACCTTTCTGTGGCGATTTTTCCGCCAAAATGGTCTCCACCCTCAAGCAAGGTGCACTCCAACTGGGCTCCTTCTGATATCTCCTTCTGGATACGGTAAGCCGCCGCTAACCCTGCGATTCCGCCTCCTATAACGATGATTTTTTTCATGGGCGGCATTATGTCAGGTTTCCTCTATTCCCGCAATATGACGCGGATCCGCCATCCAGAGGATAAGATTATTGCTATTTGATGAAAGAATTTGGTATATTTTTGATTTTCCATTAAAATACTATGATACAAGCCCATTAATTTTGTCAGGAGTCCCACAATGTCTAATTCTGCCGTGGCGTTGAAAGAAGCCGTCGAGTTTGAGAAAAAAGCCTTGGAAAAATACAAGGAGGCCACCGCTATGGTGAAGCATCCTGAAACTAAAGAATCCCTTGAAAAAATAACTGCCGAAAAAGCACAGACCATCGAGTCCATGCATTGGATCATCATGGCGGAAGCAGGAGAAATTGAAACTGAAAAACCCGCAGCTGCTACCGAAGGCGAAGAACCTAAGAGCGGAGCAAGCAAATGTCCTTTCTCTGGTGCCTTAGCGGAAATGGGCATTGATACTACTAAAATGTCTAAAGAAGAGGCCATGGAAAAAATGGGCGATATGTCAAAAATGTTTCCTGACAGCTCAAGCTCATAATCCCGCCATGAATATGGAGACTCCTTTCGACCTGTTAATGGAGTGTGGCGGTTGTGGGCTTGAAAATCTCATTTCCTCATTCATTCCTGGTGCACCTGCCATCTGCAATCAATGCCGGGAAAACTTGATGGCTTACGATTTGGTCGGTACCCATCAAGGCCATACCTGCGACTCTTGCCAAAGGGCTTTGGTGCTCAAAAAAGAGACCGAGTTTGTAAATGGAGAATCGGAATGCGAATGCGGGTGCCATGATTTCACGGAATTGAGCATGAGGGATTTCGCAGATAAGGTAACCCAAGCCGAAAAAAAGAGTCTCGATGATGCCGGTGCCGACCCCGATTTCGACTGGTGCCGCCCCCAACCTGGTCATGCAAGCAAAGAGGATTATAACGAAATATTTGATGACGACCCTGGGTTCAGCTAAACCCTTGTCTCTAAATTCGCTTTAATGTTGGCACTATTCCTGAGAATGTTGGAACTATTCCTGAGAGGGAGCCCAGCGTATTGTTTCCCGCAAAAAATCCTCCCAACGCTTCATCAATAGGCCTCTACCCCTTAAGGACTAAAATCTCAGAGCTTCTAGATCTTTGAATTTTGGAAAATCAGCCAAGAAAATTAGATCCGCTTCCTTAAGTTTATTGCGGCGAAGATCCAGCTTTTTTAACTGGGGTAACTTGGTAGAGTTTGCCAAGGAATCCAGACTTTCCCGGGTGATAGTGTTGCCCATGGCTTCTAGTTCCTCAAGTTGACTTAAAGTATCGGATTGGACCAGCGCATGAAATCCGGAATCGCCCATCGGAATCCCTGAAGCTCTTAGTTTAATCAGGTTTTTGAAGTTTCCGGAATCCGCTAAAATACGCAGACCTTTTTCTCCCAGATTGTTGCCACTCACATTAAGCTCTTTCAATCGACCAAGATGTGGAGATTGCGAGAGAGCAAGGATTCCCAACGATGTGATCCCCGTACTTTCCAGATTCAAAGTTTCCAATTGCGAAAGGTTGGGGGATTCTGCCAGCAAGAGAAGACCTTTATCCCCCACTGCATTGCTCATCAAGTTCAAAGACCTAAGGTTTTTGAGAAACCGGGAATTGGCAAGGTCCTGAACCCCGTGGTAATCAAAATGGTTGTTCCTCAATAAAAGAGAAACGATCCCGCCCAGTTTTTCGTATTGCGCCAATGAAGCAAGGTCTTTATTATCCAATCTCTGCTCATTAAGGTTGAGTATATTTTCGATTCTTTGCTTCTCAACCAAAATCCGCGACCGCATAGCCCTAAGAGCGGTCTCCCCGGCCTGGCCATAATTATTATCCTGCATATAAAGCTGAACAAGATTATTCAAATGCCTGGACCCGGCAATATCCAAAGCTCCGGAATCACTAATATGGTTGGAATCGAGAACCAGAACTTCCAGGCGGGTTAACGTGGGAGAATGCGCAAGAATGCGGGCACCCTGACTAGTGACTTGATTCCAGCCCAGGTTCAGTTGTACCAGTTTTTCAAAAGCTCCGGCCTGCGCCCAGTCGGCAAGACTTTCATCCCCAACAAGATTGCGACGAAGGTTGAGAACACGAAGTTTGGAAACCACCGCGCCGTCTGGAAACTGGGTCAATTTTCGCTGTCCCACCTTATTCATTTCCAAATCAATGAATCCAAGGTTCAACAATGACTGAGACTTCACAAGGCTCAAAGCACCAAAATCGGAAACCTTATTATTGACCATCTCTAGTGTTTCAAGGTTGGGAAGATTTTTTGAAAGTGCGAGGCTTCGGGCTCCCTCATCGCCAATCTGGTTGGCATTGAGAACGAGATGCTTGAGCTCGGTCAGCGAACCCATGCCAGCAAGAACAGCCAATCCTTCATCGGTAATTTCATTCCAGCTCAAATCCAGTTTTTGAACGTGAGATAAATCTTTATTCCGGGACAAAAAAATGATCCCCGCATCTCCCATTCGGTCATAGGAGAGATCCAGAACAGAGTCCTTGCGGACCAATCTATCATTAAGAGTCTGGATAAAATTCAGGTCTTTTATTTCAGGCTGCATCAATCAACCACCAATATGGGGATAGTCCGTTTTCACTGCATTCATTTCCCGTAAACGTTTGGACTCATTCAAAAGTTCCAGTCCCTGGGGATTGATCAGGTTATAAGACAGGTTTAAAGTCTGGAGGTTTTGCAATCCGGAGAGTTCAGCCAAAGCCTGCATCCCCCTGAGACCAATTCGGTTGGCATCAAGATGCAATTCCTTTAAATTTTTAAGATGGGTAGAATTTGCCAGGGCTTCCGCTCCAACGTCTCCAATCCGATTAAACGAAAGGTCTAGCTTTTCGAGCTTGGAAAAAGTTCTAGAGTTTGCCAAAGCCACGGCCCCGTCATCCCCAACTTTATTGGTATACAAACTAAGGTACCGCAACCGGGTCAATACTTCAGACTCGGCCAAAGCCCTGGCTCCGTCATCGCCGATCAGGTTTTCATACATCCAGAGTTCTTTAAGCGGCTCAAAAAATTCTGACCGGGCCAATTCCTCCACACCCATATCCTTGATTTTATTGGTATGAATATAAAGGATTTCAATACCAGGAAGCACCACGTTTTCAGCCAGGTCCGTAGCGATCTCGTTATTGATTCCCCTGTTGGAAAAATCCAGGGTCTTCTTATCCTTACTCAAACCGCGCTTGATCCATTTTCTAATATAGGAAATATCTTCTGCCATGACCGTCCCGGAACTAGGTAAAAAGCTCCATTTTATAAAGGTGCGGGGAAAAGTAAAGAATTAAATGATAAATCAGTGAAATTTCGTATTTTTCGGATTTTATCGGGCTATTATGATCAAAGATTTCCCATGCTATACCAGAGAATTAAAACTCAAATCCCGTAAAAAAAGCTTACCCTGACTAAATTCGAGTAATGGTGGTTATAATAGAAAAATTTGAGTGCTTTCAGTGCTTTCAATGCAAATATCAGAAAAATTCAATAGGTGAAACCTGAAAATATGCGAAAACTTTCTATCTCTCTTTGTATTCTGATATTTGCTTATTTAATTTGGCCTTATCTGGCCGTACTAAAGTTATATGTGGGCCTGAAATCTGCTGATAAGGAAATAGTAATGGAGGAAATTCATTGGCCTCCCTTCAGGAAAGAGATTGAGAAAGACCTTAACCGTTATGTCCAGGAAGTTTTAAACAAAAACCTGAAACAGAAAAATGCGCAGCTAAGTTTTAGTTCCAACTCACTGACTCGGCAAATCGCCGAACAAATAGCTACGCCTGAGGGAATGATCTATTTTTACCATTACCCAGATAAATATGTGGACCAAATCAGGAAAATATTTGAGAAAGCTTCTGAACCAAAACCATTAAACCAAAAACAATTGAGCCTACTCACAAAAGAAAAACCGCTAAAACTTGAAGGCCCAGATTTCCTCAACCTTTGGGAACGAATTAATTACCTTTTCTTTATAGATATTTCTCATTTCAAAGCAAACTTCAATATTAAAAACAAACCTTTTACTATTATATGGGAACGACGAGGATTTGATTGGAAAGTGGAAACCTTGCATTTGCCATTAATATAAGAGGAATCGCCTTCTTCCAGGAAATGTAGCACAAAACCACCAATGGCTTTTAAATGAAATTGCAAAATACCGTATTTTCTTTCTGGTTGCCGGTTATAATCTTTTCGTGGATTCTCACTGGTTGCAGTCCGTCTTCCCCAACGGACGAATCCGTTTTCCGCATGTCCATAAAAAACGAGCCCCCTACCCTTGACTGGACCTTGGCGACTGACAGTGTTTCTTTCACGATTCTCACCAACATCATGGAAGGGCTCACCCAGTACGATTCGGAATTGAATGCCCAGCCCGCCATTGCCAAAAAATGGGAATACTCGAAGGACGGCCGAACCATCACTTTTTTTCTGCGCGACGATGTTACCTGGAGTGATGGCAAACCGGTCACCGCAGAGGACTTTGAGTATTCCTGGAAACGATTGCTGGCACCGGAGACGGCAGCCCAATATGCTTATTTCCTCTTCGACATCGAAAATGCCTCGCAATATAATTCGGGGAAAATTACAGACCCAAATCTGGTCGGGGTCCGGGCACTGGCTCCGGATGTTCTTGAAGTCCGATTAAAAAAACCCGTGGTCTATTTTCCCAGCATCACCACGTTCATGGTTACGTTCCCGGTGCGAAAAGATATTATCCTTAAACATGGAAACTCCTGGACAGAGCCTGAAAATATTGTCACCAATGGCCCTTACACGCTTAAAGAGTGGCAGCATGAATACAAAATGGTGTTGCAAGCCAACCCTCGCCACTACGAAGGCAAACCCGCTGTCGATGCCATCCGCATTTTTGTGGTGCAGGAACCCACCACTGCCCTGACCCTTTACGAAACCGGAGAGCTGGACTATCTCGAACTGCCGCCAGTTGCGATCCCGCATTATAAATCCAGTCCGGAATACCGGAACAAACCTCAGCTGCGAGGTTATTATTATGGTTTTAATGTGCAAAAACCGCCCTTTGATGATGTGCTGGTCCGACGGGCATTTGCTCACGCCATCGACCGATCTCGCATTCCAAAATTTCTTAAAGGCGGGGAACTGCCTGCTTCATCATGGATTCCCAAAGGCATGTTCGGTTACAACGAAAAAATTGGCTCAAAATTTGACCCTGAAAAGGCCAGAGCCCTGTTGACTGAAGCGGGCTATCCCGACGGCAAAGGGTTTCCAAAAGTGACCGCCGTCTTCAACACCGGCGATCTCAACCACTTCATCGCGGAATTCATTCAGGCGCAATGGAAAGAACATCTGAATGTGCAGATTGAATTTGAAAGCCAGGAGTGGAAAGTTTTTCTCAGCCGGTTGGATCTCGACCCACCGCAGATTTTTAGGCTGGGATGGGGAGCGGATTTCCCCGACCCTGACAACTTCATGAACCTGTTCATTACAACCAGCGGCAATAACCGGCTTAAATGGTCTCACCCCCGTTACGACGAACTGATCGCCCTAGGGTCCGCATTGAAAAAACCGGAAGACCGGCAAGCAGCCTATGATGAAGCCCAAACCCTGCTCACCGAAAAAGAAGTCCCTATGATCCCGCTTTTTGTTTCGGCCCAGAACCTGCTGGTCAAACCTTATGTGCAAGGATTAAAGAACAACGCTATGGAACTTTTATATTTGAAACGGATTTGGTTGCAGAAAACAACAATGCCAGATTCTTCACTTCGTTCAGAATGACAAGAAAACACTATTTGCCCAATCTTGGGCAGATAGCAATGGCTCGTTCGGCCGAGAAAAAATTTGTCAGCAAATAAGGATATTGCAGGTCGCTAGCGGAGGTTCTTCGCATAAGAAAAGCCTGCCGACAAATGCCGACAGGCTTTTATAAAATTAAAATTTATTCGATAGCCAGGAATCCGCAGGCCTGATAACAAGCATTGCAGTTGATGCACAAGTCCATATCAATGTGCGCCGCAACTTTGCGGGTTCCCCCGGTAATCGCCCCTGTTGGACACGGTTTGATGCACGCGCCACAGGCCACGCAATCCTCTTCTTTAACGTAATAACGATAAAGACCCACACACCGCGCCGCGTCACAGATTTGGTCGACAATGTGCCGTTCATATTCTTTACGAAAATATTTTAAACCGGTCAAAATTGCCTTCGGTGCCGTTTCACCCAGTCCGCATAAAGAAGTCTGGCTGATTTCCTCGGCCAGGGACTGAAGCTTATCGAGATCTTCAAGTTTACCTCGGCCTTCGGCGATATCCGTCAATTTGTTTTTGATCAGCGTCAGGCCAATCCGACAGGGAGTGCACTTGCCGCAGGTTTCGTTTTCGTTAAACCCGATAGAAAAAAGCGAGAGATCAACCACGCAAGCCGAATCATCATAAGCCGAAAAACTGGCCTGCCCCATCAACACGCCCGCGTCAAGCAGGCTTTCGTAGTCCGTTGGGGTATCGGCTTTTTCCGGGGGAAGGAATCCGCCCGTCACACCGCCGACATGGATAACCTTAAGCTCTTTTTTCTTTTGAATGCCGCCGCAATAATCGTTAATGGCTTCGCGGAAGGTGGTTTTCATGTCCAGTTCCATCAAGCCGTTGTACTTGATGTTTCCGGCAATCGCCCAGACCTTGCAACCCTGAGCATTTTCATTGCCCATCGCCGCATACCAGTCCGCGCCATTCTTGATGATCTTGGGAACCGTGGCCCAGGTTTCAGCATTGTTCAACACAGTCGGCTTGCCCCACAATCCAGAATCGCAGGAATGCGGCGGTTGCGCTTTCGGGAAAGGACGCTTGCCTTCAACCGATTCCATCAACGCAGTAGACTCACCACCGATAAATGCATCAAGCCCTTCATGCACCCGAACGTTGATGCTGAAATCTGACCCCATAATTTTGTCGCCGAGAAAACCTCGCTCTTTGGCCTGTTCGATAGCCATGTTCAAGCGCTTCACCGCAATAGTATAATCCGCACGGGTGTAGATGATCCCTTCCGTCGCGCCGATGGCATAAGCCCCGATCAATAAGCCTTCAAGAACCTGATGCGTTGCACCTTCCATGACACTGCGGTCCATATAGGAAGCCGGGTTGCCCTCGTCTCCATTGACCATGATATAACGAGTGCCTTTTTCGTCCGTCGGGGCCTTGGCCGCCTTCTCCCATTTGTTGGCCGTGACAAACCCACCGCCACCTTTGCCGCGCAACCCGGACTTTTTAACTTCAGCGATCACCTGTTCCGGCTTCATAGTAGTGAGAACTTTTTTCAAAGCTTCATAACCACCGACTTTAATGTAGTCGTCAATATTTTCAGGGTCGATAGCACCACCGTGCTCCAACGCCACGCGAGTCTGCTTTTCCAGAGTCACGTAATAATCGTCTTTAGATGCGGCCTTTTTAAACACTTTGCCGCCGACAATATGGTCGTTTAAAATGTTTTTGACCATCGCCGGTTTGACTTTTTCATAAGTCACACGATCTTCACCGGGAACATAAACGTCTACCAGAACATCACGGCTGCAATAACCCCGGCACCCGACCTGAGCCATTTCGCATTTTCGTTCACCGAGTGTGGCATCGGCTTCCATTTCGCCGATCTGCTTCTGAAACTCGTCATAAACTCCCTGACCACCTTCAGCGATTCCACTCAGGCTCAAACACACGGTTATTTTTATCTGGCCTTGTTTTTGAGCAACGGCCTGGCTTTCTTCTGCAACGGCTTCCATGAACGATCTCCCGTCGTTATTCAAAAATTTATTATTATGTGTAAATTTGCTACCCAGCTGGGGAAAATGACTCCTGCCAGATTATTCAATATCTCATAAAACCCAAGAAAATTCCAGCCATTCTAGTAACCGCCACACGGATTGTCAATCCTTGCTTTCCACCTGATTTTGCAAGGCTTTGGGGAATTTTTTAAAGCCCCTGTTTACAATATGGCAGCCGGTCACACTAAGGGCCTCAAAACATGGCTCAAAACCGGGTTTTAAGCGTTAATCCTCTAATAATCAAGCTGTAAAACCAGTTGTGAGCGGAAATTGCAGCCTCAATTCCATAGAAAACTCACCTGACAATCCCTGCATAAGGAACTCACCCCCCACTTGGTACCAAAAATTCAAGGCACCAACTTACCTATTTTATTCTGGTGCCTTCCCCTGAAATACATTCCCATTTTCGTGAACCAGACATTGCCTTCCTTCAGTCTAGTACCAGAGCGATGACCATGAACCTTGAAAGAAAACAACTCTTCAATATGTTCATACGGCCCGCCATTTATAAAATTGAGGTTGATTGCGGTAGATCATAAATATAAACTCTAATCTAATTAGCGTAAGCCCCAATAACAGCCTCTACCTTATAAAAGGCGACCATGATAAAAATAAACCAGAAATCTGATAGCCCTCTTAACCATAAAACCGAATGCCTCATTCTGCCCTGCCTGGAAGAAAAAAAACAGGGCGGAACCTTGAAGGACATTGACACCGCCCTCAACGGTGCCATCACTACGGCATTTGAAAATAAACGCTTCGAGGCAAAATCCAACCAGACCCTTTTGCTGAGTTGTAACGGCAACCTGAAAGCCGACAACCTCCTGCTGATCGGAATCGGAAAAACCAAAGACCTCACCACCGAAAAAATCTGCAAAGCGTCGGGGATCGCAGCCAATCTGGCGGAAAAATCAAACTTCAAATCGGTTTCGGCTTATTTAGGCTGTTTCGAAAAAATCGCCAAAGGTCCACGCTATGGCGAGTTTGCCGGTGCTGTGGTTGAGGGAACAGGACTCGCCATCTACCATTTCGACGAATACAAAAGCCAGGATGAAAAAGACGATCCGCCCAGCCGACTGCAAAATCTGACCCTCGTTACGGAATCAAAAACGAAAACCGCCATATTGAGAAAAACCATTAACAGGGCCGAAAAAATCGTCAGTGCCGTGCATGCGGCAAGAGATTTAATCTCGCATCCCGGTAACACGGCGACCCCGACTTATCTTGCGGATCACGCAAAAAAAATCGCCCGCAAATCTAAAATCACCTGCAAGGTGCTGGGTAAAAAAGAAATGGGAGAACTCGGCATGGGTGCCCTGCTTGGCGTTTCGCGCGGCAGTCATGAACCGCCGGCACTGATCGTGCTGGAATATTTCGGCACCGCTAAAAAGCAAGCCCCGACCGTCATAGTGGGTAAAGGCGTCACCTTCGACACCGGCGGTATTTCGCTCAAACCGGTAGCCGGCATGGACGAGATGAAGATGGATATGTCCGGTGCCGCCACAACGCTTTCGACCCTGCAAGCCATCGCCGACCTGAAACTGCCGGTCAACGTCATCGGCATTGTGGCCGCAGTAGAAAATATGCCCGGTGGATCAGCCATCAAACCCGGCGATATTTTGAAAAGCCTGTCAGGCAAAACTATAGAAGTGCTCAACACCGATGCCGAAGGCCGACTGGTCCTCGCAGATGCGCTGACCTACGCGCAACGCTATAAACCGAAAGAAGTGATCGACCTCGCCACTTTGACCGGTGCCGTGATCATGGCATTGGGACACCAGGCCGCCGCCGTCATCGGCACCAACCCTGCCATGATCAAACGTCTGAAAGAATCCGGCGATGCCACCGGCGAAAGAGTATGGGAACTGCCACTGTGGGAAGAATTTGATAAAGCCACCAAAAGTGATATCGCCGATCTTAAAAATATCGCATCACCAGGAGTCGGCGCAGGCAGCAGCATGGGTGCTGCGTTTCTCAAAGCATTCGCGGGCGACCAACCCTGGACCCACATCGATATCGCCGGCACCGCATGGGGAGAAGCAACCGCCTACACACCTAAAGGCGCGTCCGGCTATGGCGTGCGCCTGCTCATCCATTATCTGGAACACCGCCGAACTAAATGACCAACGTCGTCATCATTTTCATTCACCTGCTAGCAGCAGGGGTAGCGTTGGGCAGCAGCATCTATTGCCTGAAGGTCTACCTGCCAGTGGTCGAGAAAAACCAGGGCGACCGCGATGAAAATTCGCCGTCCTATAAAATCCTCGACCTGCTGGCACCGACCGTGTTCGCCAGCCTGCTCATGCTCATAGGATCAGGGGTCTACTACCTGCTGGAAAACTATTCGGCACAGGTCGGACTCAAACCCGGCTACTACAACCTGTTCGGAATCAAAATGCTGTTCGTGGCAGGAGCATTTTTCACCAGCATGTATGTCACCTTCTCGCTCAGAGTCCAGATTTCGGACCTCGACCTGAATCCGGCTAATAAAGGTCTAGTGTCGCCGAACCTCAAAAAGATGATCGGCCTGAGCAAAATAACCATGTGGGTGATCGCCATCGCCCTGTTCCTCGGAATATGGCTCGCTCGCTATTAGCCCACTTGACGTGGGGCCCCAGATAGCAATAACTCGTCAAGCTAGTCAAAAGTTATCTCGGCTTAAAGATATATTGCAGGCAGGAAAAATTTTAAGTAGTATTAAGTAGTATATAGAACAGAACTCTTCAAGAGACCTGAGCATGAACGAAACAACCGAACAAACCCTACCCGACCCGGAACCGGAAACAATCGTCAACGAAGAAGAACAAATGCCCATCCCGCCGCAAAGTGCTTTGCCGTTCCAGGAAACGGTAGACCTGAACGAAGTGTTCCCCGAAGAAGAAAGCAACCTCAACGACCTGTTCCCGGATGAAGAAACCAAAACCCTGCTGAAAAAAATTCAACGCAACAAAAAAGACCTGCACACCATGACCGACCGCTTTACCGAAGAGGATTGGTCCGGCACCAGTAATGACACCAGCGAGTCCTCTGACGAGGGAGGGAATGAGCCGCAAGAATCGACCGACAATCCTTAGCAGAACCAAAATTTTCAGCCAGCCCAGTCTGCCCCATAATAGCAAGTAGCTATTTTTTCAAAGATTTAGACTTTTCCCGTGTTTAATCCCCAAAGGGTCGAAGAAAAAGAACGATCTAAAGAACAAAGAAAAGAAATGCTCCATCTGATCTTTGGAAACGGTTTACAAAAAGCGGGAATTTCATAAATCAAAACCCCAGAATGTTTTTTTAAAAGAATCAATATATACGACAGGTTATAACAAGTAAAATTCAAGGGCAAGACAGGTACTTATACTGGCAGGAATGGACTCAAACTCTTTGGTTAACTTTATGCTGAATAGCAAAAGCCGAACTGAAAACGCGTACCTGCTTGCTTTCTGTCTTTTTGCGTTGCCCTGTACTTTAACGGCCGCCTTGGCTTGGGCGGATGCTGACCTGATTGACAAAGGCAAATCGGACAGCGCCATCAAGATGCTGGTGTTTCCTCAATCCCTGCGGGTGATCGAAAACCGCGCGAGCCAAAGTAGTGAACAGGAGACGGCCCCGCCCGACCCCAAACAGATCCGTAAAACCCTGTTGAAAGTAGACCCAGCCCGCATTGCGCCCGCCAAAGCCGGGGAAGCTTTTACCGGACCGGTCACACGTGATCGACTGCGGGAACTGGCTCAACAATATAGCGAGGATGTGATCTTCATCTTCCGGCGAAACCTGAAGACCGGGATCATCCGTTACGAGGGTCTGCTGTATCTGGCAAAGCAGAAAAAGATACTGGCATTAAAGAGCAACGAAAATGCAGATCCATTTGCCGGGCTCAAAACCCTCGCCCAGGAAGCAAGGAAACTTTTACACTCGCATAAATTCGAAAAACGCCAATCGGCTTACTAAACCCTCTAGGATCCCTTCTACCCCTTCGATCCTGGTTTGAAGACTGCTTTGATACGTTCCCAAACTTCTTTACCCAACAAAGCAATAGCTGTAAAGAATGCCACCTCCGCTGCAATGATTAAAATTGTAGTCGCACCGGCTATCTGCCCTGTTGATAAATCCAAGAATGGGAGGAGAGCAATGGGTACCCATAAGACGAAAGATAGAGCCAGTAATACATAGCCTATGGTTTTCTTCAATTTAGGATTCCACATTTTTATTTTTTAAATGTCCATAAGGTTTTAAGGGAAACCAGAAAAAGGAGGACATCACCAGAAAAAAGAAACCCACACTCAGATAAGGCACAAATGTGGGATCAAAATCTTCCAGATAGATGATCCGGTTGAGCCAGCTTGTTATGAAAGAGCCTCCATAGATTAGACTCTGTCTCAACGTTTCTTCCCAGATGGTCAGGGGACAAGGGATTTTCAGAACCATCAGCAGGCTGACCCCTGCCAAGACACTGGCATGGATGATGCGAAACAGCCGGGAGTTATAAACCAACCCGATCGGGAATCCTAAAATGATGAACAGAATAATGACAAAATGAATAATGCTGATGAGTTCGGCCATAGAATTCAAATTATTTAGAAAAAATTCTTGCGAGAAAAAATAAGGTTAAATTAAATTTTCCTCTCCTGTCACAATCAGTTTTAATTTATCTGCGATAAATAATTTCTTAAATAATGGAAAAAGTTTCCCACAAAATCATGATCTGGTCGGCGGTGGCGAACACCGTCATCACCACGCTCACTTTCTTTTTCTTTGTGGTTAAGGCGGTGGTACAATGGCCCTCGATGAGACCAAATACCCCTCCGAGGCACGAAGTTTAAGGAAGAATATCACGGTCACTATGGAACCTCATAGGTGCCGGCATTTACTGGTGCGTCGCAATCGGTACTGTGTTCCACACGGTTCTGGGACACTGACGCCTGGCATTCGCTGAGTAAAGGTCCGTTGTTATATGGAAATAATGAACATAAGAATTGCAAAACCTGGGGACTTGGAAGCGATTGTCGAAATATACAATC
>WASV01080245.1_pt1 | contig 21526 bp, 20 predicted proteins | sample 5698531 | NCBI WGS metagenome assembly WASV01 (sample SAMN11175559, study PRJNA528189) | sponge metagenome | isolation source: marine sponge | host: Myxilla | place: Antarctica: Western Antarctic Peninsula, King George Island | collected 2013-01 | reverse complement strand
GAAGACACTGGATACCGCATCAAGTGCGGTATGGGGTTGGTATTCACATATCGGGAATGACAGCAAGTATGTTCCGATAGAGAAAGCACTATTGGGGTTGCAAAAAAATTGACTACTCAAAAAACTCTGGATAGGCTACCGGCATTCCTCTGCGATATGTGTCTATTCCGTTCTTGATCGTCTGCGCCCAGCACCCAAGTAGGTATTCTTTAGCTTCTTGCCAAGTCCGGTCAGTTGGCACCCGACAATATTTGCGGAATCATGTGAAGGCCGCTTCTATCGGGGCATTCTGCAAACTCTTTTGGGTAAAAAGCAATCGCCCGTCGCATATGAAGCCAAGCGAACCCCAATCAACCTTGTTTAGCTGGTCGGCTGCTTTGCCTATATCGATATCGGTTTTGGGGAACATCGCCAACACTGACCCGTCATATGCCTCTGTCTCGCTGACAAAAAATGGTTTAGATTGGCGGGTTTTGCAATTCACATAAATGCGCTCGCCTTCTTGGTGGTGAAAAACACGACCCCACTTCCACCAATTCGATTCATCAAACTTGCGAATCCTGCGCTTGATGAGTGCGTCTTTGAATCGCTCCAAGTAGGGGGATTTCTGGTTGTAGATCATCTCGCGCTCGTAGCCATCTCGGCGGGTGCGCGAACAAACCATTTTTACATTTCCGTGTTTTTTGCTGGTGAATACCGAATCGGCTCCACTGACCGCCCCAACCTTAACATTGAAGTATTTGGCAAGGCTTCCACATCGCGGGTTGTCGCCAAACCATATCTGCCCGTCGCGGTAACAAAAGCGATTCTCCATGGTAGTCATCCTGTCGCGGCGTTCCTTTTCCCAACGCCATATCGCGCAGTTCGGCGTGTAGCCGTCAAAAATCCGCATATCACCTAAATCATGAAAATCTGTGATTGACCCCTGTCGGTATAATTCTTCATTGAGGTGTTTGGCGTTGGTACTTTTTAGGAAGTCGCGGGGGGTTATGAATATCAACTCGCCGCCCTTATCCAAGTGATGCATACTTTTGGCGATAAAGAAGAGGTAAAGATTGCTCCGCTTGTCAAACCAGTGCATCGGCAATATCCGTTTGGTGGCATCGCCAATGTCTTGGAAGCGAACATAAGGCGGGTTGCCGATGATGGTGTCAAACTTGTGGTCAACCGGATACGCGAAAAAATCTCCAACACGAACCCTCTTGTCGGTGATAACGTCCTTATCCAATTCAATGCCTACCGCATGGCTATCCAAGGCGGACATAAACGCACCACCACCAGCGGACGGCTCTAACACCGCTCCTTTATTCTTGCGTAGCCGCAACATCTCGTCGACAACTGCTGGCGGCGTGAATACTTGACCTAAATGCTTAACGTTCATTTGATTGAATCCTGATATGTAGGACCTACCTGCCATGCACCGCATCTACTCCATCACTATTGGTACGGCCACTATGGGCTAGAACGTGTATGTGGGCGACTAATAATAACAGTGCAAGCACCGCAGAAAGTATCGTTTTCAATGTATGAATAAACCCATCTTAAGTTACCTAACCCATTCGGTTTTTTTATTCTATCAAATAAACTAATCTGTGTAACCATTCGTTATTGTCCTGCGGCAATGGGCTGAATTACCTCACAACGGGATCGAATTTAACTGATATTGATATTCATTGCTGTTTTTCTGTAAGCCCGAAATTTCAACTAGCCCGGTAACCTTACGGTCTCCGCGATCCGTTCGGGCAATATAGACAATAAGATGGATCGTTTCCGCAATCACTTCACGAATCACATTGGTGGTCGGGCATTCCGGGTGTTCTAACACTAATTGTTCAAGTCGTTTCAATGCGGCATCATATTGTTTTGTTTTTTCGGGCTGAGCATTCGCATGTAAGGTACACAAGCCACCCGGGTGACCCGTATTCCACGCTTTCAGCAGATACCAAGCCACTTTTCCTCGGACTTCCCCGATGATGATTCGATCGGGCCGGCTACGCAAAGCAGAGCGAAGTAAGTCCGCTAACTCGACTCCACGGGTGGTAGCCTTGCACTGTTTATTTTCGGCACTACATTGAATTTCTGGGGTGTCTTCTAAAATGAATAGTCGCTCGTCAGGGTTGACCCGCACGATCTCAGCGAGAATTGCATTGGCAAATGTCGTCTTACCAGAGCCGGTCGAGCCAGCAATCAAAATGTTTTCATGGTCCGATACCGCGCGTTCAAGACGCGCTCGGGCATTCGCCGAAACGACTCCATTCTTTTCATAATCGGCTAATGAAAATACTATCGAAGATTTTTTGCGAATCGAAAATGTCGGGTTTTCATCGACCGGAGGAATGCTCGCTTCAAAGCGGGAGCCATCGCGGGGCAACCGGCAACTAAGGATTGGATTAGCTGGAGTACAGAGCGTGTCGTACCAGCGCGCGATGCCTAAAATCGCGCCTAATGCTTTTGTTCTATCTAAAGAGCATAAGTACACCATTGGCGAACCTACGCGCTCAACCCACACTTTCCCATCGGCATTGAGCATGATATCCGTCACCATCGCGTCATTGATCGCCTGCTCGATGTCCTTACCAAAGGACGAATAAATTTGCTCTAATTGGCGAGCTTCGGTGATTGCATTTCCTTTACTATGATACATGTCATTGTGCCCAGAACTTTCTACCTAGCCGGTTGCGCTGTAATTTATCATGTGCCACTGTTATCAGATCATGGTTATAAGATCATGGCTATAAGATCATGCCTTCTTCTTATGGAATATAACCTCCGCCGATAATACGGCGGAAATTGGCATCAATATGATTATTGGGTGGCCACTGATGGGCAAATACAAAGGTCGTGGTGCCGGCTACTTTACGCCCGCCCAAATCACCCAATAACCGTTCGGTTTTATTCGATTGCCCGCTCGCATCGTATTCAAAAATTAGGGTCTTTGCCGTTTCGCTAACAACAGACCAGCGGCTCAGCGAAGCACCGTCGTTTCTCCAACAGACCGGGTATAACACGCACTCCTTCTCGGTTTGAAGGCGTGCATATTCGATATGCGTACTCCAAAAAGAGATGCCGGCGATAATGAGTAGCCCAGTTATGAGCAAGGTCAATGAAAGTTGGATGATCGGCATGTCTGGGTTAGTTTTGTTAGCCTCCGTTATTACCTCTTCCACATCCACTGAAGCAGTAGCAGCCAGTACTACCAGTCCCGGTCCACCTGTACCTGTAACCCGGTGCACAAATAGGTCTAGCAGGGGTAGCAGGTCTAGGAGCCGGAGGGATATACCGAGCAAGATCGGCAGCGGTAAAGACTCGACCGCCGATTATTAGGGAATCCGCTTCCAAAACCCCGACATTTCGCACATCCGCTTTATCATCCTGTTCGTCAGAAAACACTAAATCGCGCTCTTGAATGTCGCGCCGCATATCGATGCGACTCTGCGTAATGGCTGCTGAAAATGCCTGTTCGGTGCCGGGCACACCGAGGGTCAATTGAACCAAGCCCTCTCCGGCAACGACCGACGCGCTGGTTCCAAATGCACTGGCGATTCGACTAGCACGACGCGCGGTTCGCTTTTCAGACGCGGCCGGTAATTGATAGCTTATCTCAACGTCATGATCACTATTGACCGCCTGATAAAAATAGACCCCCGAGGGGAGTTGTGTGCCGAGATGGGCGTTGAAAGGAAGATCGACCACCAAGTCAACGCCCTCGCCCGCATCCGTGAAAGAGGTGCTAGAAAGATCGACGCGGTCGACGTCCATCGGACGCCAAAGATTTAGAGCGGGATCGGGATTCTTGCAATCTCCTGATAAATAACACTCGTAGATATCAGCAACAATTGTGGTTAATTGTGCAACAGACCGATCAATAAATTGATTTTCAAGGGTGTTGCGGATTTTGTATATCGCACCAACAGACAGCGTTCCGATGACCACCAAAGCGACCGTCATTTCGGCAAGACCATACCCGCGTGCTCGTTGAAATTGTTTGCGTTTGTTCATAATAGAGACCTCACCATAGGATCGTTAATACAACACCGGCGCAGCTAACCGCCGCCTGATCGAATAAATTGTCATTTCGATTTAACAATTGTTGGCATGACCCATTGGTACTCGTGGTATAGCCTAGCGAGGCTTGTGAGCCGACCGGACTGCCTGCGGCCGCGAGTGTCATGGCATCACCATAAACATTTGTAGTATTGGTCGCTGAAAAAGGTTCAATGTGATAACCACCGGTATCAAGGGTTGTGAATGAAAGCCCAACAAAAGTGCTGTTCACGCGACGATATTGTTCTGAAGCAGTAACGATGCTGACAATTTCTTGTTGTGCAATTTCAATGTTTGACTTGCCGAGGAGCCCCGAAAGCCGGGGAACCAAAAATATAGCAAATGCAGAAAGAATGATAAGGCCAATGGTTAATTCAAGAAATGAAATACCACGTTGATTGCGAAGCGACTTCCGATTAAGTTTTGAAAATAAAGCGTCCATAGCAAGGGTCTCCTAAGATTAAAAATCATATAAACTATACAAACCAATAAACAGGGTTAACATCATGTATGCGGTTGCTACGAGTAGAAAAAACTGGATGACAACCTTTCCTTTTGTGTTCATGCGGCGCAATATTTTTTCTTGTAATTTCTCAATAGCGGTGTAGGCATTCCCATAAGCGCCGCGCTCCCCGCGTGGAACGAGTGCTGAAAAGACCCGGCTAATGTCTTTATTCAACACCGTCTCGCCAAGAACTTCGGTAAAAGAATCTCCTTCACCAGCCACCCGCGCGCGCAATTCATTCAACGCCCCCCGCATGAAACCGGATCGATGAAAGATTTCATCGCAGACATCAATTATCTCGATATGCGTCATGCCGATCTTGGAAAAAGAGCCGGCAATGCTGGCATATTTCATTCCATAGAGTAGTTGCGCATGGGTGGTAAAATACGGTATTCGGATGCGCAGCGGATAGACCTGACAGGTAAGTATCCAAACAGATAGCACGCTGAAAATAATACCGATCATGGTTGGCAGAAAATAAGCATTTAATACGACGCTCATTTGATAAGCATCATTCGCTTCGAGGTTAACAAAATTCTTAAATGGCTCGACAAAACTCAATACATTGAGCGATAAAAATAACAATACGCATGCCATCATTAAATAATACAAATTAGATAAGATCACCGTTTTGACGAAGGACAGACTCCCGGAGGATGATGACGCAATCAAATTCCTCAAAACGCTTGAAATCGTGTCTTTCTGCTCGGCGGCATTCAACAACTCAACGACCTCGGTGGGTAGCAAGTTCGACTCGCGAAACCCATCGGTAAAACGACGACCTTCGGAGACTGCCTGATAGCCGCTCACGGTAAGAGCGGTCACTTCCGGCGATAGTCTAAAATCTTGACTGAGTAAGGCTAAAATATCCTTCATGGTTAACCCGGCATCCAGTTGCGCTAGCAGAACTTCGTAGAAAATGATTCGTTCACTTTCCGGGAAGCGAATATGAACATTCCACCACTGCATGAATGTGCTCAGAATGTTCATACTAAATGCAACGACGAGCTCATATTATCAACCACGTGAGTATGCCCCCCAGTGAATCCCCCAACGATCCGAAAGGTTTCCAGCGGATCGATTAAACCCGATTCTATTTTGTGCAACGCATGTTTCATTTTAGGCAGTACGTTGTACGCTTGATGCATTAGCGTCTCTAGGCGAAAAAATTCTTTCTGCATAATCAACTGGTGAACCTCACCCGGACATATCGTGTACGGATGAACCTCGGCAACAAGGGTTTGCCCCGAAACCCCAGACGCACACTGAGCGCAACCCCGGCGGTTAATAAACACCATATTGGTGGTCTTCAAACGATTTAATATGTCCGTTTCGTATTTGCTGCACGTCCTCTTGACATCCTCATAGCGCAGAGCGCAGCTCGAGCACGGGGTTGGAACAAGATTTTGCGAGACTATTCCCGAAATAAACTCCGGCAACGCCAGAATATGGTTCTTAACGCCGAGCCCACTTAAACGCGAAAACACGCCTGCTGCGGTGGTTGAATGCAATGTTGAAAAAACGCGTTTCCCTTGAATCGCCATACTGATCGCCGCTTCGGCCGTACGCTCGTCGCGGATTTCCCCGAGCACTAAAACATCGGGGTTTTGCCGAACCAATGAAGCCAAAAGCCGCGCGAAAATTTGATCGTGATCTTTATGGTATCGATCAATTTGCAAATGCACACAGTTGTCTAAGATGATCTCTACCGGGTCGGCAATTTCAATCATGTGCTGCGTTATTGGCACGGCCGCCATCAATGATGTGACGGACGTAGATTTCCCCGAATTTGTCGCACCGGTAAATAATATTAAGCCACCAGGCGCGTTACAGATTGCCGCAATATCATCGAGCTGGCGCGTCGAGTAGCCTAGTTCATTTAGGGAGCGAATTTCTTTCGGATCGCGAATCCGGCAGGCAACAACATTTCCTCCATCAGACGTTCGAATCGAATTAACCCGAACGCGAAACATTTTGTTGTTGCATGTAAAAGGAAAGCTCGCGTCGCAAGGTTTGCTGCTATCAAATTGCGAATCAGCAACCGACCAAATTAACGAAGCAAGCCGATAAGCCTGTTCGCTATCGATGGTGTCAATTAAAACTTGTTTATTGCCATAAACTTTGTAATCGATGCGCGATGGCTTTTTCCGATTTAAGAACAAATAAACATCCGACGCCTGATTATTAATCGCTTGTGTGAAAATCCAATCGATCGAATCATGCACAATGGAGACGACATCCTGTTTACCTTTTCGGGAGGAGTTATCACTCGCATGCCACTCATCGTATTCAAGCGGCGTTATGCAGGTTTTGCTATGTTTCCCGATGACGCGGATAACCGTATCGACCAGTATTTTAACAACCCGCGCATAACTTGGGTCCACCGACACATAAAAAATATCCCCGTCCTTTGTAACAAGGGCTTTCAGCAAAGGCTTATTACCATTCAGCATGGCAGTCACTTCGCGGTCGCGGGTTAGTCCTTCGCGGTGAACGTCTTTTAAGGTTTTAGACACGAGTCACCCTGACATAATAATTTCGGTTTTCTTTTTCTTCGCATCCAGAAATACGATGGATACGCTATTGTCGCTGATGTTTTTAATCGATGACAAGGTGTAGAAAATACCGCTAATCCGAATTCTCTCACCAACAGACAATCGATAACTCTGTTGTCCAAGCGACAGCACAACCACGCCCGGATTGCCAGAAGATGCAACTTCCACATAGCTGACGTGCTTCGCACTCAATTTCTCCGGCGGCGGCTTGTTGGTTACCGAGACCGTTGGTTTGGGCGGTTTGGGGGGCTTTTTTTGCATTAAGTTCAATACGCCTAATATCCGCTCTTCGTTGCTCAAAGAGTTATTAAACAAGATATCGATCGATCCTTTCGGCAAATCATTGAGTGTTTTGAGTATGGCCGCAAGTTTTGCCGCTTGCTCGGATAATTCAACTTGCCTTGCTAAATTGATCTGCAATTCATCCGTTGAAGATACGCCAACATCACTCTGCGCAAAGGCTGCGACACTCATCCAAAAACATAAAACAATGGAAATGTATTTTTTTAACATGTTGTTACTCCGCGTATTTTAAGGTGAACGTCAATGTGCAACCGGTAGATCGCCATTGATCAAAACGGCAAAGTGCCTCATTTAGCCGATACGGCAGATCGCGCATTTCCTGTCCGAGCAATCCCAAAAGGCGCGTCACTCCAAGAACGACTTCCAGACTAAACTCGACCGTTTCATTGCCATTATTGCGCGTGATATTAATAATTGAGATGTCGGTATTAGAAATTCGTTCTAAGGTGTCAATATGGCGATGCATCTCATGCGATGAAACCGTAATTGACTTAATGTTTGGCGTGGCTAATTGTTTCCGCGACAAGACCCATCCGTTTTCCGTTAATCGATAATCCCAAGCGGGATATTGTTCTGATAGCTCGCTCGCCGCGTTTCTCGAAATGTTGCCGGTAATGACCACGTCATTGCGGGACCACGCTAACTCGACGATTCCATATCCGAGCAACGAATAAGCGTGCGAATAGAGTTTTGCTAAAGAATCTAAATTATCATATGCGCCGTGGCTCGCCTCTTTTACTTCGACTAAATCGCGCCGACGTTCCGCTTCTCGCTGTGCTTGTAACTGCTGTTGCTCGGTAACGAAGTCCGCGGCTTGGCGAACTTGATCCGAATAAAAGACACTCCCGCCAATACCGACCGCCGCGACAGCAAGGCAGGCACCTACGATGACAACTTGTTTGGGATGGTAGAGGCGCGCTCGCGTCATTGTCATCAATAAACTTTTATAGCGAAAATTCTCCTGTCCCTGAACACCCGAAAGCGAAAATTCAAAATTAGAGACCTCATGCGTTTCCGGTAATGACAAGTTGCGCCCGGTCGAACGAACGCTAGACCAATAAACCGGAAGCCCCTCCTTTTCATAACTATCGAGCACACTGCGGGCCGCCGAGGGGATCAGAACCTGCTCGTCTTCGACAACTCCGGACGACAATCGCGCAAGATACACTTTGCTGTCAAACTCAAGACAGAATGCGCAATCCCCGCTAATGATGGCTTGGGAATCGCTCGCAAAAACCTCTAAATAATGTTCGATTTGCCGAGAGATGGAGATACCCGATTTCGCTGAAAAATAATAGTACTCTTGTTCTCCCGTCCGGTAATGCAATACATATGGATATTTACCCTGCGCGGTCGCTCGAATCGATCGCGCTTTTGTCATCTTAGAGGTTGACTGCGCAATCGAGATGGTCACCGGATTGCAAACAACTTTTACTTGCTTACGACCTGCGCTGACGGTAGAAAAAGTCTGTGTCTTATTCATGGCTTAATAATATCCGCACCCACGATAATCACAGTTTGGATATCGGAACTCTTATCATCCTGCCCATCCAATAAAAAGGGCACAAGAACATTCCTACTGCTTGCCTTCTCCTGATTTTCTGTAGTGAAATACGTCAACATTCGAGATTCTCCATCGGCGAGCGTTAACGGGATGACGCGATCCTCGTTAGCGATATCATACAAAAAGCCCTCGCCGCTTGTCCCAATTTTATATCTCTTAATCTCAACCACGCGCCGATCATTAATGGTCAATTGCAAATGAACGACGTTATCAACGATCGTAACAAAGGCATTAATGGACCGACCTATTTTGTGTTCGCCAAGTTCAATCGTCGGAGAGGTCGTCGAAGAACCTACAGTTGAGACATTCTCGATAGATAATTTCTTGACATATTCAATCTCAACAGTGTCTAAAAAGGTAATTGCGCGATTATTTAGGACTTCAAACTTTCGGTCATTTTTATACACAACTTCCCCTTGTGAGCGAATCCAATTGATTATTAAATTATCACTGACACTGCGTGCGCCGGTGTTTGTGGAGCGTGAAATAGACAGACTATCGCCTCCCGATGATCCGGTGGAAATCCCCAGCGAATGCGTTGCATTTCGCAAAAGGTCAAAATCGAGCGAGCGCCGCTCCGCATTGTTAAAACGCACGTCATAAACAGTCATCGAAATAACCGCGCGTTGGGTTACTCGTTGGTTGTATGTTGCGATGACGCGCGTAACTTCGCGGACTTTATTGGGGGTCGCACTAAGATAGAGTAAATTAGCCGCTTTCGATACATAAAAACTGGGGGTCAAATCCGTATCCGTATCCGTATCCGTATCCGTAATATCCGTTGTGATTGCATCCGGGCCGGATTGAACCGCTAGAATATTCGTGACTAACGTTTCGATTTCACCATATGCATCGGTTGTCGAGGTCAATGAATTTGTTTGCAATAGTTCTTCGGCATTACCGGATTGACTTTTTAATACTGAATTTGTGGTCCCAACAATCGGGGTCAAGGACAAGACCGTTGAAGTCCAGTCTGACCAGACAATCACACCATTCTCCACTCGGTACGCCCAATCGCTTTGCACCGCGATACTATCGAAATAATCTTTTAATATAAGTCCTTTTTTATTCCCTAGCGGGTTATTGATCATCGGATTCGAGTCGCTCAAAAAATCGTATTTGATCGGTATTTTTCCGCGCGAAGCCAACCCGCGAATCATCGTTTTAGCGCGAACTACGGCGGGCATTTTAGGGGAGCGTATTTGACCTAAAAACTCTGCATTTTTAGGCAGACGATAGGTCACCGGTGCTACTCTCTTCGTTCGCGCTTCTTCTGCTGCCGCCAGTTCTTGTTTCGCTTTGGCAATAAAGTCATTCAGGGCATTCGGGTCGGTCGCGGCAATTTTGTGCGTGCTGGTACAACCCGTCAGCAAATAGGTAGCAATGATCACAAGACATATTATTTTTCTCATACTAAAAAATCCTCATCGACGTGCAATTTTCTTAAAGTTGATCGTTCCAAGATACCCTTCACGATTAAAAATAACGGCTTCCAATGCGTAAGTATCCGCAATATGCCGCAAAAATTCGGGCAAGTCCCCAGGCGCACTTAACGGGTAATTCTGAGGGACAATAAAATCGATCCATTCTTCATTATTGGCATGGGGCCACTCGCCAAGCGCGAAGCCACAAACCTTAACAATGCGCCGGATATTGAGAATCAAACTCCCCTCGAGCATCCATTGTTCCGCGCATTTTTGCGGGATCTCTTTTTCCGTAATGTTCGCTCGGTTGTGGGGTTTTAAGCGGTATGCCTTTGTACTTTTTTGTCCTTGATAGCCGATTGTCACCGCAATCAATTGTTCTTCAAGATGCAAGGGCGCGGCAAACCGATAAAAAACACGATTGCCTTGATCTAACATCATCTTTCCGTCGATGTCCGCTAAAAACCCCTGATCGCCTTGTAACTGTGCTCTGATCGTTGAATATCCATCAATGTTTACCGCAATGGGCAAGAGATACACAAAACGACCGTCCAAGATTGAGCGCGACAGGTTACCCAGCTTTATATCGGCTTGGATACCTTGCGCAAAAAACCACAAACAAAATAGCGATACGAGATTCCGTTTCATTCGTTGTATGCTCGTGGAAAAACGATGTCGCGCTCGACAAATATATTGAAAACATATCCGGCTCGAACTCGGATTGTCGGTTGAATCCCTAAATTCCTTTCGGTAAGCTCGCGCCCCGTTTCGGCAATGTTGGCGGCCGCAACTTTCTCTAACTCGCTGGTGTCAACAGCGTCATTATCCTGATCCCCGATTTCATTTCCAATCGCTTGAAAAATAGACAGCAAAAAAATAGACCCGAACAGCCGCCCATAATGCCGATTAACTTTGTCTCTAAATCCGCTATGCCCGGCTTGATCGATCCCGCGCATTCCTGCTAAATTCAAAATCCCACCGTCTGGAAAAATAATCTTGCGCCAGGCAACCAAAGCGCGCTTTTGTCCGTACGTGATCTGCGAATCATAATCACCAATCAACCGTGCGCCCTGGGGAACCAATAAATAGCGACCACTCACGCTGTCATAAACATTGCGGGAGACTTGTCCTACGATCAAGCCGGGCAAATCGGTGTTTATAGCGGTCAATAAAATTCCCGGAATCAAACTCCCCGCCTTTAATTCAAAAGGCGAGACCGGCGGATGCACGGTTTGCAGTAAATACCCAGAATCCGCCGCTGACGACACATTATTGGCAAAATATGCCGCTTTGCCGGCTTGATTATTCGGATCCACCCTTTGACCGGCATCTTGAAGACCGCTCGATAATAAATCCCGGATGCCCGAATAATCTCGATTGTCTTCCGGTACGCGACTCAATGGTTCGCCTATACTCTCCGCCGGCAGCGGCAATATCCGCGGCGCAGATAAGTTGCCCGTTTCTATTTGACTAACACTTAACCGCCCTAATTCTTGACGTTCTTTAAGTTCAGCGAACGGGTCGGCGATCGGTTGCGGATTGACCAATTCAGGCGTCGTGACTGCATTTGGGTGGTCGGGTATCGAAGTATTCAAATTAATCGGTTCTCGATCAATCGGGATTTCAAAAGTGGACGCATTACTCGAGTCATCGTTGCTTACCGTACCGCCTAAAGTGGGTCCTTCGGCAGGACTATCCCCATCGATCGTGCTCTCCTCAAGTCGCCCTATGATGCCTAGAAATACACTAACAACGAGCAAGCCGACAACGGTGCACGCGATAATGATCGGTAGTTTCCCGATATGTTTGCCGGGCTCTCGCGGCGACTTCCCTAGTTTTATTTTTGTAAGATCCATTTATTCAGTTTGTGTGATTCCCGGCCAGGCTACGGAAGTGCCTACTTCTAGCATTCGCTTGTTTTCCCAAACATATTTGCGCGTGATCCGCGGACCGCGCTCGATCGATGCTATTCCAACATAGACCGTTTTATCCGCGAGCGTAACAAAATCAAAAGAAACTATTCGCGCCAAATTCCTTTCCTTTTCGGCGATAATTCCATAGCCATTTTCGCGCGCAAGTCGCACAAAAACTTTTTCGCCAAAGTTGCTCGGAGAGATGCCAATCACATCTTGGCGTTCAAAATGTTGTGACACCACCGGAAATAAATTCTCAACAATGAGGCGTTGCTCGAAAAAACTAACCCCAACCGGATTGATCCCAAAGCCGGCATTACAACCGTTCAAGAAAAAGGCTAACAACAGGATTGGAATTATCGACTTCATCGGAGTTCACCGGTGTAGCGTATTTCAACAACCGTTTGATTTCGCCCAACACCCGCAATGAGTAAGGATTGTTCAAATATTCCATCGACTACATAGGTGTCATTTTGCAAGCGATAATTTACGATTTCGTGATCATTATTTCCATTATTCAACAAAAATACGGGCGCATCGCCATACCGAACACGGGCCGGCAACTGAATGTACGTTTTATTGTCGGCTGAAAAAACGCGGATCGGTTTCCAGCGTGGCGAACGCCCCTTGGTCACGACCACTTCATAATTAAAATCTAAATCGTCATAGGGAACTTGCTTGGTGCCGCCAGCGGGTTGTGGAACCGAGATTTCCGGTACGGCTTTTTTTAGGTCTGCATTCTTTTCTTCATGCGCGACAAGGCGAGCCCGATATTCGTGGGTGCTCTCATCCAAGTCGCTTGAATACTCAAACCCAACATTCGTCATGAATTCACCCAGTGTCGAGATTAAAGCAAAATAATAGGTGCGCTTATCCGTGAATACGGTCATCGTCGTTTCAACATTCGGGTATCGCGGTTTCACGATGATGTGCGAAAATACCGCATTGCCTTGTTCTTGAACCAGTGGCGTCACTTCCCAGTCAACCGTATTCCCTACAAAGATACCGCCTTCAACGATGCGCTCATTTTTCTGCAAAATAATGTCGGTGACATTCGTTGGAGAAGCGACGATCGAGGCAATCGATTGACCAAAATGGTACACAATCTGACCGTTGCGCCCTAATCGTGCCGGCACATATCGATTCCGCCAATCTTCCGACAGTTGCGCCGCATCACTCTCGCGAATGCCTAAATCAATATCTAAAGAGGGCACTGTGCTATCGGGCAAACTGTCTATTCTTTCCACCGGGAGTGCTTCAGCGCCAATAAATGCTTGCCCTAACGCTACGTTTACCTCCATGTACGCTGAAATCAGTGGAACTCCAACGACCGCAACTAATTTTCGCCATCCGCCCGCACGTTTCATTAGCGAACTGCCTCTATGTTGAAATCTCGAGCGATTAATCCAATGGGATTAACCAATACGGTTTGCGGTGGGATTACCCGCAAAAATCCAAAAGTGATGTTTCCGCGGTAAGTCGATTCTTGGGTATCTCCGCCGCGTAACTCACGGCTCGTTTCTACCCAGTCGACTTGATAAGTAACATCGGTGATCTTGATAACATTCGATATTCGGATGTCGACCGTCCCATTCTTTCCTTTGACAAAAGGACTCAATTCCGGATGACTGACGTATTCTTGTATCTTGTTAAACGCATTCGACCCTCGTTCAACAAAGTTGGCGAGATCATTCACCAACTTTTCTTGATACGCTAGATCACTCGACACACCGCGCAATAATTTTATCCAATGTGCCATGATAGATTTGATCACTCGCTCATCTTTTATCCCGATATTTTGATTGCTCGGAACGGCGATACCGACCGGTCGGTAATCATCGGACATGACCACTAAAAACGGCACTGTTTTTGCTTGAGAGCCGATATACGCGATGCCCAGACAAGCAACCAGAGCGGACACAAGCCCCAAAATTGCGCAGAGCCGCCACCCTTTACTGGTCGCGTCCGCTTGTTCAATCAAGGAACTGTATCTGCGTTTGCCGTCGGTATAAATTGTCATGGCGAATCTATTCCTTGCCCGACGCCTTATTGGCAGGTGCATTAATTGCAGAATCTATTCCGCCCTGTCTCAGAGCGGCCCCGATCCGCCCGCCAACCGTCGAATGATCATTCCCACTGCCTGGGCTGGTCATTTTCTTGACTGCATCGAGAACCGCGCGACCTCCAGCGGCAACCCCGCTTCCTTTGAGGACTTTCCCTACGGCGGCAGCTCCTACGCCAGCACCAACAGCAAGCGCCGCGGTAGCCGCGCCGGATCCGGATAACCCGGAACCACCTGAACCGGAAAAGATACTCTGAATATAATCCGGTAGTCGCACCGCAATTTCTTTGAAAGCGATCGCTGTTGCCGCCATGATCATATAAGCAGTAATTGGTAGTTTGTCCAAGTCATCAACCGCTAACCAACCACTGATTAAATCCAAGCCGAGATACAACAGTAATTGCAACACGACTAGTTTCATGCCGGTTCCAATCAGCGCCCCAAAAAACCGCATCGGGTATTCGCGAGTGAGTTCCAAACTGAAAAAACCCATCGAAATAAGACCCATCGCCATAATGACGTACAGCTCACACAAAACAAGAATTAACTGAATGCTGGCAACGGACAGACCCCACATCACAATTATTCCAGCGAGGAGCAGCGCGAACGAATTAATCGGGTTAGTGAAAAAACCAACGTCGCTTGCCTTTGTAAAAATATGATCAATGATTGCTAATATTTCAGAGGTGAATTGTTCCGGTTGTGCGATGGCGCCCTGACTTTTCCCTGTTATGACATGGGGCAAATCAATAAATCCTTGCATGATATTAGCGAATAGCAACGGGTTGGTCAGGATCCACGCGCCAAAGGAAAGAATGAGTATTCGGCGCATCAATTCGGTAAATATTTCTTGGAGTTCTGTGCCTTTGATGGCTAACATGCCAAAACACAAGACAAACTCAATGAGTGCTAGCGTCCAAAAAAGCGCGCTCGCAAACACGACAATTTGTGTCATCCATTGTTGTGAATGTTGCTTGAAAGCATCGTATAAACCGGTGACTCCAAATTGCCCGGGAACAGTGGCCTGTTGTGCATAGACATCCATGCTCGGGAATAAAAAGAGTGCCATCAGCGATAAGCTAGCGATCATCAATATTCGTCGTTGTGTCATGTTCGTCGCCTATAATTGGGTAATCGGTTATTCCTGATCCGGCCAAACTTTGAGATCTTCTGAAGTTCCGAATACTTTTCGATTCGGATCCTTTGGGATCACACTTCTCCATAGATTCCGATCATGAGCAGTCCACTGTTGTTGGATTACCACTGTTTTAGGGCATTCTTTTTTCAAGTCCGCTAACAACACGGGTTGTGAATTATCGACATTGGTGATTTCTGAATAACGGCTACTGCTCGCGTTTTGGCGAGCCACCTGTTTTTTCAAAGCATCGATTTCGTTCGACAGCGTGTTAATCTGATCGCTCAATTCAGCATTATCGGTGACCAATTTGTCATTGGTCGACACCGCTTTTAAGTCCGCGTTTTCCTGCCGGAGTTTGATTATTTGCCGACTCAACGCAAGATTATCGGTAAGCCGTTGCTCGCCAATAATGATTTGTTTATGTAACAGCTGCACCAGATTACTCTTCGATTCGGTTTGTGCACTCACCGCTTGCGAAACAAGACCCAACAACAAGACACTCAATACAATTGATTTCATAACATCATCCTCGATAAAAATTTAAAATAAGATCGTCTGAAGTTCCAAATACGCCCCAATTTGGATCACCGGGGAGCAACAGTTTTCATACCGCTCGCGTTTAGGAGAGCCGCCATCTGTTCTTTCAACCCATGAATCTTGCTTCGCAAGGTGTTGCTAACCTGAATGCACAAGTCAATGTTTTCCTGCCGAAGCTGGGTAATTTGCTGACTTAACTCAAAGTTATCAGTGAGTATTTTGTCTAGGGCGACCGTCTTTTCACGTACTATTTGAGCAAATTCCTGTTTCAGGGTGTTGGTTTGTGCACCCACCGAATTCATAACAAGCCCAAATAACATGACACTCAATACAATTAGTTTCATAACCTTTCCCTCGATTATTCGTAAGATAACGCCACCTTTGTGATTCCCGATGTCACCAAACTTTGAGATCGTCTGAAGTTCCGAATACCTTCCGATTCGGATCCTTTGGGATCACACTTCTCCACAGATCTTTGTGTTGTGCCGCTTGTATTTCTTTCGTCGTGCTCTCATTCTGTAAAAAATGCGCCTGGAGCGCGAGCTGTTGCTGTAGTAATACTTGCGTGCGCTGTTGTTGCCGCATTTCCGCGAGCGCGATTTCATTGGCAACTTGCATTGCCTCCATCCGCCCGCCGGCATTCTGTGATGCCTTTTGCAACGTACCGATTAGTGCGGCTTCAGAGGATAATATATCGGCGTTACCAACCACCGACTCGAGCGCGTTGGTCGTTGCTGCACGGTTCTCGGTGAATTGTTGTTGCGCGCGATCATAAACCTGCTGCGGGGCAACATTATTGACAAAACTATCGTAGCCGGGGTGACTCTCCTCAAATTTCTCAATGTTATACAAAACATTGTACCCAAGTGCAGCTCCTTTCTTAACCGTACGATATAACTTCAAATAATCACCGAGTACGTTCGGCACATAGGTTTGAAATTTCCGGGCGTTGTTGATTTCAATTTCTAACGTACGGCGGATATCGCGGTACGTTTTTATCTGCGTTTTTACCTGTTCGATTAATTCAATGTTGTTTAATATTTGGGTCCACTCGGTTGATCCGCCGGCGGCGGCGCCGGCGAATGCCGGTGCAGGCAAAAGAAATGCAATAAAGATCACCACGTGTTGGTAAGTCATGTCCTTTCCCCCGAATTATGTTTATACCCCAAGGCACTTAATGAAGATTCCCGGCAATGCGATTGCAGCCATTTCTCTACCCAACCATCTTGGTGTCGATCCATGAACATGCCAATGTTTTGTTTTGACTGCAATCCGGATTGTGCCAAAATCGCTAATGCGACCTCGTCCAATTGAAATGAAAACAAACTATCTCCCGCTACGGACACCGCATAATAGTCGCGCTTTGGTTTCGCTCGGGAAATTAACTCTATTTGCTGCTCATTTAATCCGAGCGCGCGGTAAAATGGTTGGGACGATTCGGCCGCCGCTTCGGGATTGGGCAAGAATATCTTGGTGGCAGTCGACTCGCTGATCACGTCCAAAATATTGTTTTTATGAGCGTCAGATATGGATTGCGTCGCCATCACTACGGCCGCATTATTCTTTCGCATCACTTTTAACCACTCAATGATTTTTTCCCGAAAAGTCGAGTGTCCGAGTAAGAGCCAAGCTTCATCTAAAATGATCATTGCGGGCTTCCCGGATAACGCTTTTTCAATACGCCGAAATAGATACAGCAAGACAGGGAGTTTGTCGGCATCGCCAAACTTCATCAACGTATCCAGTTCGAAGCAGCTGAAGGTTGACAGCGATAACCCATCTTCGGCACCATCCAATAAAAATCCCATTCGGCCATTGTGTGTGTACGCATTTAGCCCGGCACAAAGTTCTTCATTTTGTAATAAGCCGACGAGTACGGATAAATTCCGCTGCTCCGGAGGGTATTCCGACAAGACTCGGACGGACTCCAAAAGAGCGGTTTTTTCCGGTGGCGTTAGCGCGCGATTGAGCTGCAATTGGCAACAAGTATCTAACCATTCCGCTGCCCAATTGTGATCATCGGATGAGGATAGTTCTTGAAGCGGCGATAACACCACATCTTCACCGCTATCGCTATTGCCAATATCAAAATGCCCGCCACCGCACGCTTTGGTTAAGCAGTACATCGAATATCCTTTATCGAAGCAGAATACTTGCGAACCCGCATACTTACGAAACTGCGCTGCGAGTAAGGCGAGCAATGTCGATTTACCGGCACCGGTGGGGCCAACAATCAAGGTGTGCCCAACATCGGAAACATGGAGATTGAGACGGAATATATTCTGCCCGAGCGTGTCGGCGAGAACCAGCGGCGGCGACTTTTCGGGGTACAAATCACAAGGGTTATATCGACTGCCAGACCACACCGAGGTGAGCGGAAGCATATCCACTAAATTCATGGTGTGAATGAGTGGCCGCCGAATGTTTGCGTAGTCGTGGCCGGGCAATGACCCAAGCCATGCTTCCATACTGTTGATTGTCTCTAAACGCGCAGTACACCCGGTGCGCCGAATCGCGCTAATGATTTGTTTGGCTTTCTCCCGAACCACCGACAGATTTTCATCCATGACAACAATTACGCTGGTGAAATAACCAAAAGCCGAATCGCCGCTTGAAATAATATCGAGGGCATCTTCCGTTTCTGCGGTCATATTGCTGGCAAAACCATCGACCGCATCGGTGTTCGTGTGAAACAACTGATCCAGCAAACCGCGTTGCTTTTGTTGCCACTTACGCCGAAATTTAGTAATTTCTTTTTTTGCGGCTTGCTCGCTCACATAGATGAAGCGAGAGGACCAACGATAGGCGATCGGCAAGGAGTCAAGCATTGCTAAAACACCGGGGTAGGTCGTTGCCGGAAAGGCATCAAGCCCAATAACGCGAAGATGTTGATTATCTAAAATCGGCTCCAAGCCCATCACCATGTCATATCGCCCTAGTAAACTGTCGAGAAACATGACATCCGGCGAAATATTGACCACTTCATTATTTCGACCACTGATGCATTGGTGGATAAAATCTAATAACTGATCGCGGGCAACTTCATGATTATTAAGCGTCGCCTTATATTCCGTCATAACTTCAACGTCCATAACCTCGCCTAAATCAAGAATTAACTCGGTAAATCCATTCACGAAATCATGCAATACTTTGTCAGCCACACTTTCGGACTCCGGATTTCGGTACGAGAGCTGCTCTAACTTCGTTTGCGCAATCAATGGAGGAAGATAATTGACCAGCAAGTAATATTGCGTCTCAAAATGTTCCCCAGTTTTCTCAAACCGCGCACGCCGCTCATTATCAATCAGCTGGGTGATGGTGTCCGGGAAATACTGGTCTTCAGGAGTTGGATATTCAAATGCTTCCGAACGGGTCGCAGTGACATAAATCGTCCAACCAGACCCAAGTCGCATAAATTTTTTATTCATCTCGAAGCTGACAGCGTTCAGTACATCAGGCGTCATGGTGTTCATATCCGCACCTCGATAGCGAACACCTGCCAGTAAGCTACCATCTTTTGTAACAATAATGCCCGGCTCAATCAACGATGCGTACGACAGGTAATTAGGCAGCGCCTTTTCTCGTGTTTGTGCCGCAGAAGAGATCAGCATATTATTTACCGTAAACCGAGTATCCTGCGCTGTGGGGGCGTGCTCCGCTCTGTGCCCAGGCGGATGAGTAATACTTTGTGTATCGTAAAAAGACTTTGCTCATTTGCGGATCTGTTTTTGCCATTTGGCGGAGAATGTATGCACCAAGTAGCCAGCCCACGGTGCCCAAAATAGTCGTTATCCAAGACAAGCCCGCGACTATTATGCTGAAAGAAAGAATTACCAAGAACAACATTAGATCTCGTTCGCCACCCAAAAATGTGAGTACGCTACTGGTTGATCGGTGCACAGGGACGTGTCGGAGCGTGCTCATAAGTGTATCTGTGCGATTGTTGCTGCGGAAATATTAAAAAAGGTTGACAGCAATTGTGATGCCAGTGCAATTAATGAGATGACCAAAATCAACATGATTAATGACTTGAGAAATTGATTGATTTCCCCACCAAAAACCAACATGGCACCGGCGCTGACAATACCAAGCAGCGAGAGGGTATAGGCTACCGGGCCAGAAATGATATTTCGTAACGTGGCCAACGGTAGATCAAAAGCAGTCTTGGTCGTTTGGGCCGCATAGAGGTCTGCCGAAAACAGAAAAGCACATAGCAAAATAACGGCACAAAAGAAAGCAATAACAAAGTTGTGAGAATTAGCTTGCATGGAAGATTCCTTCAAAGTATGTGAAGTGTCGTAGGTAAAGTCGTGGCACGTTTTCATTAAGTAATTGTTTTCTGTAGTTGTTGTATTCATTGTGGTCTTTTATCTTCTATCTCTGGATGGTACCCATTGCGAAAAATCAATATCAAATTGCTGTGTGCATAAACACCGCATAACGGGTTTTTTGACATGGGTTTCGGATAGGTGTAATAGGCTGTTTGCTGAAAAACACGCTCCATGCCTCCTTTGGCTTCTATACTCCCTTTGCTGAAAAATACGCTCCATGCTTCCTTTAGATTTCCGCACCCCAAGCACCCGGTCCTTTTTGGCGGCAAGGTGTATATGCTGAATTTGTAGGGACAGCACAAATTTCTGGAAATACTCGATTTTTGTGCGGATAGTAACGCTATTCCTTGTATTGGGATCCTCCCATTTATTGTCCCTGTTTCACCTAAAAAATCCTTTTACTACCCATGCAGATGTTGGAGATTCATCTTAGCGTTGCAATAAGATGGGCTGTTTCAGCCTTAACTACTCCAACAGCCTTTAAAGTCACTCGTAGCGATGCGTCGATTCAGAAAAATTCCAAATAGACTTACGACAAGAGGAATCACAGCACTCCTAGCTGTAATCAATGGAGTTATCTCGTACTAAACCCCCTTATTGAATTGAAGCCTAACACAGTGCGAACCACTGAACTCTTCAATCTATAAGGACTTTCCTTATGTCTGCCGTATCTAGAGCAAGATAATAGCATGGAAAGTTTTAAGAGTGCAATAAAAAAATGCTGAATACATTTTTTTATTGTCTGTGGTTTTGTGCTCAGCATCCCTCGGAGTGATCGAGTTTTCTTGCGCATACATCATCGAATCTTGTTCTATTAACGCATCAACCACTTCACGGTCGGCATCAATGAAGTCGGTGATTTGTGCCCACTCCTTTATTGTTGCATCCCATTGCTGGATGGCACCGAGTCCAGGGCGCCGCCGTGATTGCTACAACTGTTTGCTATCCGTTATCTACCAGCTTTCTGGAAAGAAGATATCATCGATGCCGTGGTGTTATTTGAGGGGAAGGGTCAGTATGGCATGGTTGTAGGCAGCTAACGCCTAAGTTCAGTGAGCGGGTGTTAGCCTGTCCGCTGGAATGATTTATTATGCGGTTGCTTTTACTTCTAAATAGTTTGAATAAGTGTGTGAATGTGGAATTTCTTGCT
>WASV01193998.1_pt1 | contig 22122 bp, 20 predicted proteins | sample 5698531 | NCBI WGS metagenome assembly WASV01 (sample SAMN11175559, study PRJNA528189) | sponge metagenome | isolation source: marine sponge | host: Myxilla | place: Antarctica: Western Antarctic Peninsula, King George Island | collected 2013-01 | reverse complement strand
ACCACACTGGATACCGCATCGAGTGCGGTATGTGAGTAGAAAACCACAATCGGTAGCGCTTACCCCCTCGGTCCCCCTAAAAAAGGGGGGAGGTAGCGAAATTGTGCGGGTTGGATTTTGTGCGCTTTGCACGATTAATTTCTTATCGTTGCTATTATTTCATGTTTTCTCGCCTCCAGAAATGGGCTAGTAAAATATCCAAAACGGTTAGCGAATTAGTGAACACATCCAAGAATGACAGTATTTTGTCTCATATCGGGTGAACTCGAACATTTCTATCCCCCCGCGCCTATTTTTAGGTATACTCCCACCACTATAATTTCATAAACAAACCCAACCTACGAGGAATAACATTATGTCCAATAACAAACCCCAAATTGCCAGCTCAGGGATGTGGAATGGTTTACATCCCGGTATGAGCATCGCGGCAAAAGGCATGGTAATCGCGTTTGTGGTGTTTACCATCCTGAATGTAGATTTTGCCAACGGTATCTACAAAGCGGTGCGCGGCTGGATTGAAACCACGCTTAATTGGTATTACATCACCGCCGTTTTGGTGATGGTGTTCGTGTGTTTTTATTTGATGTTCAGCCGACACGGTAGCGTCAAACTCGGTGCCGATGATTCCGAACCGGAGTTCAGCTATTTCTCGTGGTTCGCTATGTTATTTAGCGCAGGCGTCGGTATCGGGCTTTTGTTCTGGTCCATCGCCGAGCCGATTTACCACTTCCAAGGCAACCCGTTCATAGATCAAGCAGGGGTTGAGGCGCAATCAGCGGCCGCCGCCGTCATCGCCATGCGCGTTACTTATTTTCACTGGGGCTTCCACGGCTGGGCGGTGTATGTGATGGTGGCACTGTGCCTCGCCTACTTTGGCTTCCGCAAGGGCTTACCGCTGACCATGCGTTCGGCACTCTTTCCGATCATCGGCAACCGCATCTACGGACCCATCGGACACGCCGTGGACCTTTTAGCAGTGTTCGGTACGGTGTTCGGCGTGGCAACTTCGCTTGGGCTCGGGGTGAGTCAGATGGGTGCCGGGCTGTCGCATTTATCGGACGGTGCCATCGTCAACAATGTGTGGACGCAAGTTTCCCTCATCGCGATTATCTCGGTTATCGCCACGTTATCGGCGGTGTCCGGTGTCGGCAAGGGCATCCGCATTATCAGCGAATGGAATATCTGGCTCAGCGTCATTTTGATTCTGGCTTTTCTGATAGTCGGTCCCACCAAATACCTACTCGGTTTTTATATCTCCACGCTCGGCGATTATTTGTGGAACGTGGTGCCGATGGGTTTCTTTGTCGGCAACACGCCCGAAGATGCGAAGTGGCAAGGCGGATGGACAATCTTTTATTGGGGCTGGTGGATTTCATGGGCACCGTTTGTGGGTATGTTCATCGCGCGCATTTCACGCGGGCGTACCATTCGCGAGTTTATGCTTGGGGCGATGTTCGTGCCGACTTCCATCGCGTTTTTATGGCTGGCGATTTTCGGCGGCTCGGCGTTGCATTTGGAACTGTTTAGCGACACTGGACGCGTAATCGGCGGCGCGCAAAACGCGCTGACGAATTTGTTTCAGCCGCAGCCGGGCGTGATTGACGCCGTCAACGCCGACCTCTCCCAAGCACTTTACCGCACCATTGAGTTGATGAATTTTGGCTGGTTAGCATGGCCAGTTGCAGCATTGGCAACCTTTCTCATCGCCACTTGGTTCATCACCTCATCGGATTCCGGCACATTAGTCATCACCACCATGCTTAGCATGGGCGATGACAACCCGCCGAAAAGATTCCGTATCGTGTGGGGCATGGGCGAGGGCGTAGTCGCTGCCGCATTGCTAATCGCTGGCGGCTTAGGCGCGTTACAAACCGCGTCCATTGCGGCCGCTTTGCCGGTCAGCGTGATTATGTTGATGATGGCTTACGGCGTAGTCAAATCGCTATCCGAAGATTCGTCCGCTTCCCCACTGGCTTCCGGCTCATCGGCGGCTAGTCAGGCGGCTGAAGCGGAAACTAAAACGGCAAGCTGACAACAGCAGGCTAGTGAGTATTACAACGGTGACCGGGTCATCTCGGTCGCCGTTTTTTTTTGGGTGGGTTTTTTGCTGGCATATTGTGGCGTCGCTAGACGATACGGCATTCCCCATGCCGTTTTTCCAGCGTCCGCTGGAATGGTTGCGGAGGGATGGATTCGCCTCTTGCTTTTTTCTGCTTTGCAACGACATACCACAACGAAATGTTGCACACTAAGTTACGACGATAGGTGCCTGGCTGTGGTAAAATCAGCGATTAATTTGCACCTTCGCTGACCATAATTGGCACCCTAATTTCCATATCTTAATTTACCTTGAAACACGTTCTAATTCACGCTTAATTCATCTCCCGAATTCACCTCAAATTAACCCGCCCCCACCTCACCTCCCATTAGATGACCGACCTGACTTTCGCCAAGGAGACCATCCCGGCTAATCTCGAACAAGAGATGCGCCGCTCCTATTTGGATTACGCCATGAGCGTCATCGTCGGGCGTGCGTTGCCGGATGTCCGCGATGGGTTGAAGCCGGTGCATCGCCGGGTGTTATACGCGATGGCGGTGCTTGGCAACGATTACAACAAGCCGTATAAAAAATCGGCGCGCGTAGTTGGCGATGTCATCGGTAAATATCATCCCCACGGCGACACGGCGGTATACGACGCCATCGTGCGTATGGCGCAAAGTTTTTCCATGCGCTATCCGCTGGTGGATGGGCAGGGCAACTTTGGCTCGGTGGATGGCGATTCCCCGGCCGCCATGCGTTATACGGAAATTCGCTTAGCGAAAATCGCGCATGAACTGCTGTCCGATTTGGATAAGGAAACCGTGGAATTCGGACCCAACTACGATGAAACCGAAACCCAGCCGCTGGTGTTGCCGGCGCGCGCGCCCAACTTGCTGGTCAACGGCTCTACCGGTATCGCCGTGGGCATGGCAACCAATATACCGCCGCATAATTTGGCAGAGATAATTGACGCCACCATGGCGTTAATTAAACAACCTGACATCACCATCGCTGAGCTGATGAAACATTTGCCCGGTCCGGATTTTCCAACCGCCGGCATCATCAATGGGCAAAACGGCATCCGCCAAGCATACGAAACTGGCCGCGGGCGTATTTATGTGCGCGCGCGTGCCGATATTGAAACCGGTAAAACGGGTCGCGAATCAATCATCGTCAATCAGTTACCGTATCAAGTTAACAAAGCCCGGCTCATGGAGAAAATTGCCGACCTGGTGAAAAATAAAAAACTGGAAGGCATCTCGGCGATGCGCGATGAATCCGATAAATCGGGCATGCGCATGGTGGTTGAATTGAAACGCGGCGAGCAAGCCGATGTGGTGTTGAATAATTTGTATAAGCAGACGCAGATGCAAACCGTATTCGGCATTAACATGGTGGCGTTGGGTAAAAATCAACCGCGCCTGTTTAACCTCAAAGAAATCTTGGATGAATTCGTTAAGCACCGCCGCGAAGTGGTGACGAGACGCACGTTGTTTGAGCTTCGCAAAGCCCGCGAACGCGCCCACCTTTTGGAAGGGCTGGCGGTGGCGTTGGCAAATATTGACCCAGTCATCGCCCTCATCAAAGCGGCGCGCACGCCAGCCGAAGCCCGCGAGAAATTGTTGGTAACCCGCTGGGAATCCAGCGCGGTGACGGCGATGCTCGCGCGCGGTGATGCTGATTTATCGCGCCCAACCAATATTGATGAGCAATACGGTGCAGGAAAAGACGGCTATCTATTATCGCCAGCACAAGCACAAGCCATCCTTGAATTACGCTTACACCGCTTGACCGGTCTTGAGCAAGAAAAAATCCGCAGCGAATATAACGAACTGATTGAAAAAATCATCAGTTTGACGGAAATCGTGCGCAATCCCGACCGCTTGATGGAAGTTATCAGCGAAGAACTCGCCGCGGTGCGCGAAGAATTCGGCGATGCGCGCCGTAGCGAAATCGTTGACCAAGAAATTGATCTATCCATGGAAGACCTCATCCCCGAAGAAGAGGTAGTGGTCACCTTATCGCACGCCGGCTATGCCAAAGCCCAACCGGTCGCCGATTACACCGCCCAGCGACGCGGCGGAAAAGGGCGCATCGCCACGCGCACCCGCGAGGAAGATTTTGTCGGGCGCATGTTCGTTGCCAATTCGCACGACACCATATTATGTTTCTCCGATCGCGGAAAGGTCTATTGGTTGCGCGTGTTTCAATTGCCGCAAGCCGGCCGGCAAGCGCGCGGCAAACCACTGGTGAACTTGTTGCCGCTGGATGCCGACGAACAAGTGACCGCGATTTTACCCATCAAAGATTTTGACAAAAACAAATCCATCGTCATGGCAACCGCCAGCGGTACCATCATCAAGTGCAGTTTGGAGAAATTCTCCCGACGCAGGCCATCCGGATTAAAAGCGGTCAAATTCCGCGCCGACGATTATCTAATCGGCGTGGCGCTCACGCAAGGCGATGATGATTTATTGTTATTCAGCAAAAAAGGCAAAGCCGCCCGCTTCGCCGCGGAAACGGTGCGCGCCACCGGACGCGGCTCCATCGGTGTGCGCGGCATTCGGCTGGCAACCGATGATGCGGTCATCGCGCTCATCATCGCCGCTAACGCACAAACCGCAGACGATACCACCGCGATTTTAGTCAGCACCGAAAACGGCTACGGCAAGCGCACCACCACCGCCGAATTCCCGCGCAAAGGCCGCGGTGGCAAAGGTGTCATCGCCATCAAAACCTCCGAACGCAATGGCCAAGTGGTAAGCGCGTTATTGGTCAGCGAAGACGACGAAGTAATGCTACTCACCGACGGCGGCATGCTGGTGCGCACCGCCCTAAACGAAGTATCCACCGTCAGCCGCAACACCCAAGGCGTACGATTAATCCGCCTGAAAAAAGACGAACGATTGGTTAGCGTAAGCAAAATTGAGGACACCGACGAAGCGGATGATGATGGCGAAGCGGATGAAGCGGATGAAAAATCGCAAGATACCGAGCCCACGGTGCTTCATTAAAAAACGCCGGAGGTATGCTGAACGATGAACATAAAAGAAACCGCAAAACGCTATCTTGAGCAGAATGTTCGGAACGATGAATGGCCCGAAGATGATTGGGTGTCGTTAAACGACGAATACGATATGAACATTTATATTGACGATGATGAAAAAAAAAGAGCAACGGTGTTTCCCATCATAAACAATGAAACCAACCTTGAAATTTTTATAGAGATTGTGTGATTCAATGTCCTCCCATAAACACAAAAACTACGACACTTTAAATTTAATCGGCTATGGGCTGGCAAAATTTGGTGTAACTTTTGTGAATTTGATGGGATTCTCTTCTAAGCAAATTTTTTATAAACACATCGTTGATCTTAAGATTGCTGAAACCATGAGCGTTGTTAAAAACAGGCAGGATTTGTTTGACCCATTTTTTGATAATGAGCGGAAAGGGTGGTGGCAAAAAGGAGATACTTACATCCACAGAAAAAAATTTATAGATTCTATTTTTGGAGAACTAAATTCCGAAGGATATGCAAACATGGTAAATTTTCATTTGAAAATCAAATTTGCGGGCGAGCAAGAAGTTGAAATAGAACCCATTCTGCGGAGCAAAATCTATCAAATGCAACGCACTGGACAAGAAGCGGAATTGTATTTCATGCATCATTACACTGAAATTGATTGTTTTCAAAACGGCATGCTTCAAGATGCGCGTCTTTTTGGCGATGGGTATGATTTTCAGATAACGGTGGGTTCGCGTTATTATTTAGCTGAAGTCAAGGGAGTCGGAGGCGAGTCAGGAGGTGTCAGGTTGACACACAAGGAATTTGACAAAGCCAAAGAGTATAAAAGCGATTTTGCTTTAACAGTGATAAGCGATTTGTATAACGCACCAAAAATTAACACCATTTTTGACCCGTTGCGCAAGATTGACTTCACCGAAAGAGAAACAAAAAATACCCAAATATCATATCACTCAAAGAGCGTTAACTGGCGGAGGGCCTATTCCCATGCATGAAGTTATGGTAGATGAAAGTCAATTTAGGGGAGAAGTCAAGGAGAGAAATAAATTCTACAAAGCATTGGTAGAAATACAGCGAATCGCAACCGATTCTGCGCGCACGCCTGCGGTTAAAAAAATTGCTGATGTTTGCGATACCGCACTAAAAGATATAACCTGATATCCGAAAAAATACCGCCACAATAGTTAATCACCGTCACGTCCGTGCCAACCAGTGAGCAAAGAAACTTTAGACAAACTAAAAGTCCATCGCGATCGCATAGATGAGATAGACGAGCAGATACTGGCGTTGATGAACCGACGCATTGAAGTCGCGCAATCCATCGGTGCGATAAAATCGTCCGGCAAATCGTCTGGTAAATCGCCCGGCAAGTTATCCGATAAATCTTCCGGCAACTCATCCGATAAATATTCCAGCAAATCATCCGTAAGTGAGCCGGTTTTCTATCACCCGGAGCGTGAGGCGCGGGTTTTGAAGCGGTTGCGGGAGTTGAATCGTGTGCAGTCGGGGGCGTTGGATGATGCCGCGTTGGAATCTTTATTCCGGGAAATCATGTCCATCACGCGCGGCTCCGAAGCCGGTTTGTCGGTCGCCATTCTGGGACCGTTGGGGACTTACAGCGAATCCGCCGTGCGTCAGCATTTTGGCAAATCCATTGATATCGTGCCGTATTCTACGATGGATGAAATTTTTCGGGCGGCGGAAACTGGGCAGACCAATTTTGCGGTAGCGCCAGTCGAGAATTCAACCGAAGGCGGCGTTAGCGATACGCTGGAGCGATTGGTGACCACGCCGCTTGCCATCTGCGGCGAAATTAACCTGCGGATTCATCATAACTTGCTGGGCGTCGGCAAACAACTATCGGCACTCAAACGAGTGCTCGCCCACCCCCAATCTTTGGCGCAATGCAAACGCTGGCTGGCGCACAACTTGCCCGGGGTTGAATTGATTCCGGCGGCGAGCAATGCGGCCGCCGCCATTCAAGTGCGCGCCGACCCGACGACGGCGGCCATCGCCGGCGATAGTGCTGCGATGCGTTATGAACTTTGCCATATCGCTGCCAACATTGAGGACGAGCCCGGCAACGCCACGCGCTTTTTGGTGTTTTCCGACCGCCCAACGCCGCCGAGTGGCGATGATAAGACCAGTTTATTGCTGTCTTGCCGAAATCAGCCGGGCGCACTGTTTCATCTGCTAAAGCCGTTGCTTGATCATCACTTGGACATGAGCCGAATTGAATCACGCCCAGCAAAAACCGGGTTGTGGGAATATATTTTCTTCGTGGACATCATCGGCCACCAAGCCGATGCAGAACTTAGCCGCGCGTTGGATAAACTCAAAGTGGAAGCCGGCTTATACAAAAACCTCGGCTCCTATCCGGTTTCCAGTTGAACAACGCCGACATCCCTGCGGAGCCATTAAACGAGCATTTCCATGTGCCGGTGGTATCGGTCATCGGTGTCGGCTTAATCGGCGGCTCGTTGGCAATGGCGCTCAAAGCGCAAAAATGCGTAGGTAAAATTATCGGCGCGGGCCGCACGCGTGCGAGTTTGGAACGCGCACTCAGCCTCGGGGTCATTGATGAAATCGCGATAAGCCCGGCGCACGCCGCCGAATCTGCCGACCTCATTCTGCTGGCAGCGCCGGTTAATGCGATTGCCGAATTGTTTGAATCCATCCGGCCGGCGCTGGACAATAACAAAATCATCACCGACGCTGGCAGCGTCAAAGCCGGCATCGTGGCCGCGGCGACTGCAACATTGGGGGATTTAATTAGCCGCTTCGTCCCCGGGCATCCAGTTGCCGGTAAGGAGCATTCGGGAGTTGCCGCCGCCAGCGCGGATTTATTCCACAATCACAATGTAGTATTGACCCCATCGGCGCGCACCGACGCGAATGCCATCCAACAAGTTACGCGAATGTGGGCGGCAAGCGGTGCGCGGGTGAGCATTATGCACCCGGCATTGCACGACCAAGTGCTGGCGGTCACCAGCCACTTACCCCATGTCCTCGCCTATGCCATGGTGGATTTTTTCGCCAATTCAGACAACCTTGCCCACGGCTATGCGATGGCCGCCGGTGGGTTTTACGATTTCACCCGCACCACCTCCAGCGACCCGCAAATGTGGCGTGACATCTGCTTGATGAACCGCGAACCAATCTTGCGACACATTGATCAATTCACGCAACACCTTTCGCACATTCGCAGCCGAATTGAAAAGGCCGATGGCGACGCCCTTGAAAAATTGTTTGCTACAGCTAAGGAAACCCGCGCATTAGTTGCCGATAAACGCAAACCGCGTTCTTGAATGCCGTCTTAACCTCCATCTCAACCCTCATTCCAATTCCCATGCGATTGCTGGTAACCCCAAGCGAAACCCCGTTGCGCGGCGAAATCCGAGTGGCCGCGGATAAATCCATCTCCCATCGTGCGGTGATATTCGGTGCCATCGCCGACGGCACAAGCCGGGTGCATAACTTGCTGGAGGGCGAAGATGTGCTGGCAACCATCCACGCATTCCGGCAAATGGGCGTGGTGATTAGCAAGGTTTGCCAGAATTCGGGTGAGGGCAAATCTGTGGATGGGGGCGCAGGCGAATATGTAATTCATGGCGTCGGTCTGCACGGACTCCAACCGCCAACCGCGCCGCTGGACATGGGCAATTCGGGAACCGCGTTGCGGCTCATGACCGGGCTATTGTGCGCCCAGCCGTGGCACGTCAGCGTGAGCGGGGATGAATCCTTGCGCGCGCGGCCGATGGGTCGGATTATTCAACCGCTGACGCGCATGGGGGCGATCATTAAATCCGTCCATGAACGGCCACCGCTTGCCATCGCCCCGACGCCCCAACTGCGCGGGATTCATTATTGCATGCCAGTAGCCAGCGCCCAAGTTAAATCGTGCCTACTACTCGCCGGGCTATACGCATCCGGCTGCACTTCGGTGACCGAGCCGAGCCCGACCCGCGACCACACTGAGCGGATGTTGGCGGAATTCGGTTGCGCGGTGAGCGTGATGAAAAATCGGGAAATTAGATTGAACGGCGACATGAATAGTGACATGACCAATCACATGACCAATAATATGACCGCTGAGCGGAAATTGCGCGCTTGCGAAATCACGGTGCCGGCGGATTTATCCTCGGCGGCGTTTTTTATAGTGGCGGCATCCATCGTACGCGGTAGTGATGTACTACTTCGCGGCGTCGGCATCAACCCAAGCCGCAACGGCGTGCTCGCCATCCTCAAACGCATGGGGGCGGATATTCAATTGCACGAATCGCCGACCACCGCTGGCGGCGAACCAATCGCGGATATCCGCGTGCGCGCAAGTGAGCTTCGCGGCTGCCGCATTGATGGCAACGATATCGCCTTGGCGATTGACGAAATTCCAGCCATTGCGATAGCCGCCGCATGCGCGCGTGGGGTCACGATAATCCGTGACGCCGGGGAATTACGCGTCAAAGAAAGCGACCGAATCCGCGCCATGGCGGACGGACTCAAAGCCCTCGGCGTTGGCGTAGAGGAGCATACCGACGGACTCACCATCATCGGTGGGTCGCTCGGCGGCGGACGGGTGGAGAGCCATGGCGACCATCGCATCGCCATGGCGTTCGCAATCGCCGGAGGTGTTGCCAAAGAGGCGGTGGAAGTCGCCGATTGCGATAATATCGCCACTTCATTTCCCGAATTCTGCCAGATCGCCAACCATGCCGGACTCAATATCCAAGCCACTTAAAAACATGCAGCCGAAAAACATGTCACCCACCAATATACCCACCGAAATTCCGATCATCGCCCTAGATGGACCCAGCGGCTCTGGCAAGGGAACGGTCGCGCAGTCGTTAGCCGCCCAACTCAATTGGCATTATTTGGAAAGCGGCGCGCTCTATCGGGTGCTGGGTTTGCTGGCACATCGCAATAACGTCCATTTGCAAGATGTGGAAGGGCTGGTGGCGTTGGCGCGATGTTTGACTTTATCGTTTAAGCGTGGCGCGGTTTTTCTGGGCGCGGAAGAAATCGGCGATCAGATTCGTACCGAACAAGCCGGCGAACGCGCATCGCAAGTTGCGCCGTTGCCAGCGGTGCGCGCCGCACTGCTGGATTGGCAGCGGGGTTGCGCCCAGTTGCCGGGGTTGGTGGCGGATGGACGCGACATGGGAAGCGTGGTTTTTCCGCACGCACAATGCAAAATATATCTCACCGCCAACGCGAAGGCGCGCGCAAATCGACGCTTTACCCAGTTGAAAGCCAAAGGTTTTGATGTTACTATCCGCGAACTTGTGAAGGCGATTGACGAACGAGATCAGCGCGATTTGAACCGCTCGGCCTCCCCCCTCAAGTGCGCCAGTGATGCCTTTGAGTTGGATACCACTGATTTATCCATTGATGAAGTGATGGTAGCGGTTTTCGTGCGGGTGAAAGAAACCTTGCGGATTACGTTGCCTTGCGCTTGAAATAAGGATATTTACGCGTGATACGAACATGAATTAACTTGAATTTGAACTGTACAAGGGCGCGGCGCGTACTACGCAACCGCGATTAATGCTAACCACTTATTGATTGAACCGAGGCTGTCCGGGTATTTTTGCTCGGGCTTAATTTACTATGACAGAAAGTTTTGCGACGTTATTAGAAGAGAGTTTGGCGGGTGTAATTATGCGTCCCGGCGAGCTAATCATGGGCGATGTAATTGAAGCGAACGACGATTATGTGATTGTCAGTGCTGGCTTGAAGTCGGATGCGGAAATTCCGGCGGTTGAGTTCAAAAATTCCATCGGCGAATTGACCGTTAAAGTGGGCGATCAGGTGGAAGTCACCCTGGAGTCGGTTGAGGATGGCACCGGCAATACCCGCATGTCACGCGAACGGGCTCGGAGCATTCGCGCATGGGCGGAGCTCGCCACAGCCCAAGATGAAGGCACCATCATCAGCGGCATCATCACCGGCAAGGTCAAAGGCGGTTTCACCGTGGATATCAACGGGCTACGCGCTTTTCTGCCGGGTTCATTGGTGGATGTGCGCCCACTTCGCGATACCGACTTCGCCGAAGGGCGCGAAATTGATTTCAAGATTATCAAACTAGATCAACTGCGCAACAACATCGTAATTTCACGCCGCGCCATCGTTGAGACCGAAATCAGCGAAGAGCGCGAAAAATTGTTGAATACCCTGGAAGAAGGGATGGTGGTCAAAGGCGTGGTGAAAAACCTGACCGAATACGGCGCGTTCGTCAATCTCGGCGGCTTGGACGGATTGCTACACATCACCGATCTTGCCTGGAAACGCATCAAACACCCATCCGAAGTACTCAATGTGGGCGATGAAATAGAAGCCCGCGTGCTTAAATTTGATCGCGAGCGATGCCGGGTTTCACTCGGGTTAAAACAACTCGGCGAAGACCCATGGCTGGATCTCGCGCGACGTTATCCAGTGGACACCCGCCTATTCGGTCGGGTTACCAATCTAACCGATTACGGCGCGTTTGTTGAGCTGGAAGAGGGGGTTGAAGGGTTGGTGCATCTATCCGAGATGGATTGGACCAACAAAAATGTGCATCCGGGCAAAATCTGCCATGTCGGCGACGAAGTGGAAATCATGGTGCTTGATATTGATCCAGAACGGCGACGAATTTCATTAGGCATGAAGCAGTGCAAACCCAATCCATGGGATGAATTCTCGGTTGCCCACAAGAAAGGCGATATCCTCATCGGCAGCATCCGCTCGATCACCGATTTCGGTATATTTATCGGCGTAGAAGGCGGCATTGACGGCTTGATTCACCTATCCGATTTGTCCTGGGAACGTTCCGGCGAAGAAGTGGTTACCGATTACAAAAAAGGCGATGAATTGACCGTGGTGGTTCTCGCCGTAGATGCCGCCCGCGAGCGCATTTCCTTAGGCTTGAAACAAGCCGGCGAAGATCCGTTTGTCGGTTATGTAACCGAAAACGGTAAGGGTAGTACGGTCAAAGGCGTGATCAACGAAGTGACCGCCAAGGGCGCAACCATTGCACTCGCACCCAGCGTGGATGGATATTTGCGCGCTTCGGAAATCTCCCGTGAGCGCGTTGAGGATGCCCGATCGGTGCTTACCAAAGGCGATGAAATAGAGGCAAAAATCACCAGCATTGAACGCAAAGATCGCCGTATTTCGCTGTCCATTAAGGTCAGAGAAACCGAAATAGAAGGCGAAGCGGCGCAACAATACGGCGGCGATGTCAATTTGGAAGGCGCTAAACTGGGCGATAAACTCAAAGAGCATCTCAACAAACCAACCTCTTAAGTAACCGCCAAAGATAGGCTCAAATCTGGGTTCCCGCACTGTTTTGTTATGGCGAACGAGCACTACAAGCAATCCAACCCGCCGGCCGCCATGACCAAGTCCGAACTGGTGACTAATATCACGCGCGTACAGCCGCAACTATCCGAGCAAGATGTGGAACTGGCGGTCAACAGCATCCTGGAACGCATGACTTCAGCGTTAGTCGCCGGCGAACGCATTGAGATTCGCGGTTTCGGCAGTATGACGCTGCATTACCGGCCATCGCGCATCGGGCGTAACCCTAAGACCGGCGAGGATGTGCGCGTGACGGAAAAATATGTGCCGTATTTCAAACCGGGCGCGGGCTTGCGGAAACGGGTCAACGAGGGTGTTAACGGGAGCGGCAACGAGGATGGCGAATGAAAAAGCTGATTTATGTGCTATTGATTACGCTGGTCGCGCTTTTCGGGCTGACTTTCAGTTATAAAAACCACCATGTGGTGGAGGTCAATTATTACTTTGGCATCCATTTTCAGGGCGCATTGCCGTTGCTTTTGTTCATCACTTTTTCGCTCGGGCTATTGCTCGGTTATGCGGTTGCATTGCTTCACTTATTCGGCGCGCGCACTAAATCATCGGTCAGCAAAAACCCCCCGACACTGCCCGCCGTAAGCCACGCACATTCGCTACCGGATACGCACATTCCCCGGCGCATACCTGATGCGCTCGATTGATGCCGCGGCATCAAATTATAACGACCAGTCTAACCACACGCCCGCCAACAACAAGCCCAACGACACGATCATGGATCCACTCTGGTTACTATTGTTGCTGCCCACCGCCGCTGTCGGTGGGTGGATAATGGCTAATTTAGATCAAAGCCCGGCGATGCGCGCCAAAAAACTGCCAAAAGCCTATTTCAAAGGGTTGAGTTTTCTGCTGAACGAACAGCCCGACAAGGCGTTGCGGGTATTTTTGGAAGCGGTGGAAGTGGATAACGACACCGTAGAGATTCACCTCGCGCTCGGCAATTTATTTCGTCGCCATGGAGAGATAGACCGCGCCACGCGCATTCATCAAAACTTAGTCGCGCGCACCGATTTGGAGCAAGATTTGCGCGAGTTAGCCTTGTTTGAATTAGCCCAAGATTACTTCAAAGCCGGTTTGTTTGACCGCGCGGAGAATTTATTTCAGGAATTGCGCCACGCACCGGAACACTGCGAGCAAGCCAGCCGCTTTCTCTTGCAAATCTACGAACAAGAAAAAGAATGGAACAACGCCATCCTCATCGCCACCGAATTAACCCGCACCGCTAATGTAGATTTATCCTCTTCGCTGGCGCAATATTGTTGCGAACTAGCCGAGCAAGCCATCGCCGCGGGTAAAAACACACGCGCCGAAAATCACTTGGAATCCGCATTCCGCCACGACCCGCATTGCCTGCGTGCGATCATTCAATCAGGCCGGCTGGCTTCCATGCGCGGCAACCATAACAACGCCATCGCCATCTGGCGCGGCTTGGAGCATTGGGCACCGCAAGCGATCGGCGAAGTGGTTGACCATATCGCCAATAGTTACGCGATGCTCGGCGACCGCAAAAACTACCAACATTTTCTAGAAAACGCCATCCAAAAAAGCCCGGATGCGCGCATCATCACCGCGTTAGTGGAGCTCGCCAAGCAGGAAAAAGAAGGCGAGACTGGTCACGCGTTGTTGCTTGATTTGGTGCGTAAATATCCGAGTTTGGAAGGGTTGCGCGAGTTATTGGTATCACGCGCCGCGGTCAATTATTCGGCGCGCGAGAAAAAGGATTTCACCGTGTTGGCTGAGCTTCTCGCCCAAGTAGTCGGGCACGGGCGCGGCTATCATTGTCGCACTTGCGGGTTTGGTAGCAGTACGCTGCACTGGCAATGCCCAGGATGCAAAGGCTGGGGCACCGTGCAAAAACAAGTGATATTGCATGATAACAAGCCGCCGGGCATGGCGGTTTAATGCACGCCACTGACCGCCACCGACTGCCGTTAACCGCCAATGGGACGGCATGAATATCTACATGAACATCTCCATGAATAGCACATGAATATCACCGTCGTCGGCACCGGCTATGTTGGCTTGGTCACCGGTGCCTGCCTTGCGGAAATGGGCAACAGCGTTGTGTGTGTTGACAACGATGGGGAAAAAATAGCCGGCTTGCGCGACGGACGCCTACCCATATTTGAGCCGGGCTTGGAGCAATTAGTGCATGACAACGCCGCGGTCGCACATTTAAGTTTTACCACCGACATCAATCACGGCATTGACCACGGCGAGGTGTTATTCATCGCCGTCGGAACCCCGCCCGACGAAGACGGCTCGGCCGATTTGCAGCAAGTGTTAGCGGTGGCCGCCGCCATCGGCGCGCGCTTGGAGAGCTATCGCGTAATCGCCACCAAATCCACCGTGCCGGTGGGCACCGCCGATAAAGTGAGCGCGGTCATCGCCGATGCGATTAAACAGCGCGGCATTGATGTTTCCTTTGGCATGGTTTCTAACCCAGAATTTCTAAAGCAGGGCGCCGCGGTGGAGGATTTTATGAAGCCCGACCGCATCGTTATCGGTGCTCGCGATGAACGCGCCTTAAATATCATGCGCAAACTATACGCACCGTTTAATCGCAACCGCGAGCGCGTAATTGCTATGGACATCGCCTCCGCCGAATTAACCAAATACGCCGCCAACGCCATGCTCGCCACGCGGATTTCATGCATGAACGAAATCGCCAACATCGCCGAGCGGTTGAACGCTGATATTGAATCGGTGCGGATTGGTATCGGCGCTGACCCGCGCATCGGCTACGCCTTTATTTACCCCGGCTGCGGCTATGGCGGTTCATGCTTTCCCAAAGATGTGCGGGCATTGCACCAAACCGCCGCGCAAGCCGGCTATGAAGCGCACATTCTAAACGCCGTGGAAACGGTCAATCGTGCGCAAAAAGAAAAGGTCGTAGAAAAAGCGGTGCGCCACTTTGGCGAAGATTTATCCGGCAAGCGATTTGCCTTATGGGGGCTGGCGTTCAAGCCCGACACCGACGACATGCGCGAAGCACCGAGCCGGGTGGTGTTGGAAGGGTTATGGGCGCGCGGTGCATCGGTGCACGGCTATGATCCAGCCGCCACCGCCCAAGCGCGTCGCTTGTATGGAAAGCGGCAAGACCTGGTGCTATACAGCGACGACCCTTATCAAGCCCTCACCGACGCCGATGCCTTGGTGGTGGTCACCGAATGGCGACAACTACGCGCCGCCGATCCGGTGCGCATTAAATCTGCCATGCGCGGCAATGTATTGATTGACGGGCGCAACCTATATGATCCAGCTGCCATTCGCGCCGCTGGGCTGGTGTATTATGGTATCGGCCGAGGCTAAACCGACCGCCAAGCGCGCGGTTGCACGCGATAACAAGCCGGCCGATGAGCTCGGTAAATTGGCGGCGTGCAACATATTAGTAGTCGGCGATGCCATGCTGGATCGCTATTGGTTAGGCGCGGTTGAGCGCATCTCTCCGGAAGCACCGGTGCCGGTGGTAGAAGTGAAAAGCAGTTATGAACGCATCGGTGGTGCTGGCAATGTCGCCTGCAACATTGCTGCGTTAGGCGGAAAGTGCACGCTATTATCCATCGTCGGAGACGATGAAGCCGGCGGTCGGGTGGCAGAAATCGCAACCCAATCGGGCATCAATCCTCAATTGGTGACCGATCAATCTGCGAAAACGACTATTAAACTGCGGGTGCTATCGCGCAATCAACAGTTACTGCGGGCTGATTTTGAATCGCCGCCGCCACGCACAGCACTGGATGCGACAACGACCCGGTTTGCGAATTTGTTGGCGGGGCATCAAGTAGTGGTGCTATCGGATTACGGCAAGGGTGGCCTTGCGCGCATTGAAACCTTGATTGATTTAGCGGCGCGCGCGCGCATTCCGGTGTTGGTAGATCCCAAAGGCGGCGATTTCTCGCGTTATCGCGGTGCCACGATGGTAACCCCGAACCTCAAGGAGTTTGAACAAGTCGCTGGCGCAATCACCGACGACGAAGACATGGCAGCCCGCGCACATGACCTAATGACGCGCCATCAGCTGGAAAAAATATTGGTAACCATGAGCGACCGCGGCATGGTGTTGTTCTCCCGCCAGCGCGACCCCATTCGCCGCGAGGCGCGTGTGCGCGAAGTTTATGATGTCAGTGGCGCCGGCGATTCGGTGATAGCGGTGATGGCGATGGCGACCGCCGCCGGGCTTCCCGACGATACCGGATTGGTGCTTGCCAACAGTACCGCCGGGCTGGTGGTCTCCAAACTGGGCACCGCCACCGCCACGCGTGATGAATTGAAAGCCGCCCTTGAACGGGATTATCCGCGATGATCGTGGTCACCGGCGGCGCCGGATTCATCGGCTCTAATTTGGTTCGCGCATTGAACCGCCGCGGCTATGATGAAATTTTGCTGGTGGATGATGTGGTTGCTGAAGACAAGGTTGCCGATGTTAAGGTTGCCGATACGATTAGCTCTCCGCTCATAAATCTTGCCGACCTAAATATCAGCGCGTACATGCGTAAAGAAACATTCCTCGCGGCGATTCAAGATGCGCAATGGCAGCACGCTGAGGTCTCGGCGGTGTTTCATCAAGGGGCATGCACTGACACCATGGAAACCAATGAGAAATATATGCTGGCGAATAATTACGCCTATTCCCAAGCGCTCTATCATTTCTGCGCAAAGCATCGCGCGCAATATATCTACGCTTCTTCCGCATCGGTGTATGGCGCGGGAGAAGTGTTTATTGAATCGCCGAAAAATGAATCAGCGTTGAATATCTACGCGCAATCCAAATTATTATTTGATCAATTCGTGCGCGCGCAACGAGACGAATCTCATGCTGAATTTCATGGCGATGCGCATGGCGGACATCATGGCGAATTCCAGTGCGTCGGCTTGCGCTATTTCAATGTGTATGGTCCCCGCGAGCAACACAAGGGCAAAATGGCATCGGTGCCATGGCATTTTTTTCACCAGTATCAGCGCGATGGTCGGGTGCGATTGTTTGAAGGAAGCGGTGGGTATGCCGCCGGCGAGCAACGACGGGATTTCATCTCGGTGGAAGATATCGTCGCGATTAATTTATTTTTTATGGATAATCCGTCTATCAGCGGCATCTATAACGCCGGCACCGGGCGCAGCCGAAGTTTCAATGAAGTCGCGTTGGCGGTGCTTAACGCTTGCCGTCGTCATCAAGGCAAAGCACCAATCGCGCTTGAACGGGCGATCGCTGACGGTGAGATTTCCTATATCCCGATGCCGCCCGCATTGCGCGGCAAATATCAAAGTTATACCCAAGCAAACCCGGACAAACTGCGCGCCGCTGGTTATGCGAATGAATTTTTGGCGGTTGAACAGGGAGTCGGCAACTATATCGGCGAGCTATTGGCGACGCCGTGAGGGGGGTTATTATGACCGGCAACCATGTAGAAGAAGGGGGTATGGATGGCGTTAAAGATGATAACCAGAATGACAGCAGTTGCGCCACGCAATTGTTTTCCAAATCGGCACGCCCCAAATCACTACTTCCGGTGCACGGCAAACCAATCATCTATCATCCGCTTTCGCTCCTCCTGCTGGCTGGAATTCGGCGCATCTTGATCATCGCACCGCCATCGGATATCCCGCATTTTCAACGATGCCTCGGCGGCGGCGCGCAGTGGGGAATCCGCCTATCCTACGCCGTCCAATCACCGCCCGCCCGCGCACTACCCGCCCTGCTTATCGCGGCGGAATTTATTGGCGACCAATCGGTGTTATTGGTGCCGCGGAGTCATGTACATGAGTATGTATTTTATGGTGAATCGTTGCCGGCGATTATGCAAAACGTTGCGCCGCGCAAAAAGGGTGCGCAAATCTTTATTCATCGGACAAATCACCGACAACACCCAGCGACATCGTCTGCCACTCAGTATTCTGAGGATGCGCCAGCATGCCTTTATTTATACGACAATAGCGTAAGCAAACGCGCCCGAAAATTGGAGTCATCGGCCCCCGGTGAGTGTACACTCGCAGATATGAACGATACCTATCGTGCTCAAGGCACATTGACGATGGAGGAGTTTGGCGATTGCGAAAAATCTCCTGATGACAAATATCCTAACATTCGCACTGGTTGCCCCGAAGAGGCGGCGCGGCGTATGGGATTTATTGACGACCAAACAGCACGCAACACAGCACACAACTTGACCGACGCGGCAATAACATGAGCGATAGCGCAATCATCGGCGGAAGTGGTTTCAAACAACTCGCTGGATTCAAAGTGGAGCGTTGCGAGACCGTCAAAACACCATTTGGCGCGCCGTCCGCGGCGTTGGTGTTTTGCAGTTTGGCAGCGCGCCAACTAGTATTTTTACCCCGCCACGGACTGGAGCACACCATCGCCCCGCACCGAATCAACTATCGCGCCAATATCCACGCCCTCAAAGCAAGCGGCGTGAAACGGATTGTCGCGCTGGCTGCCGTCGGCGGAATTTCCGCTGACATCAGCCCGGGGAGCATCGTCCTGCCAGATCAGATTATTGACTACACCTGGGGCCGGGCGCATACTTTTTTTGATGAACGCGACAAGGGGGTAAAGCATATTGAATTTTCCCATCCGTATAGCGAAAACGTGCGCGCGGAAATCATCGCGGCGGCGAAAAATGCCGGCGTGCAAGTGGTGAACGGCGCAGTGTATGCCGTCACCCAAGGCCCCCGCTTTGAAACCGCCGCCGAAATAAACCGACTAAAACGAGACGGCGCAGACATCGTCGGCATGACCGCCATGCCCGAAGCCGCGTTAGCCCGAGAACTCGGCATTCAATACGCCGCCATCGCCATGGTAGTCAACCCAGCCGCCGGGTGTGGTGAATCCATCGACATGAAGATGATCGCCAAACACCTAAAAACCAGCAGTGAAAAAGCGATTAGCATTATTAAGCATTGGTAGTTAAGTGGCTACACAATGTCATCGGCTTTGCCGATGTTCATTAGTGCTGAATTCCCGCTTGCGAGAGTTGGGATTTCTTAAACATAATCGATAGAGGCGGAAATCAATATGGTGGTCATTAAATTAGACAAATGCGCCACCACCCGGCCCAGCGAGAGGAAATTCAGAATAGCAAATTATCTATTTCGGAGTTGGCGCGTCGTTATGGTGTGACGTATCAGACGGTGAAGATATGACGCGATCGCGAAGGGGAGATTCATGACCAATCGCACTACGTCATAATCTACTGTCGAATCTCACTCCATTTGAATATCATCTAATTGTGCCGCTGCGAACCACTGTGTTTTTATCGTTGGATGAAATCGTTGAGGTGATGCGTCGCTGCGTCAATCTGACAAGTATCGCGCAGTAGCACGTATCGTTGCATGCGCATGCATGGAGTGTCGCAACGGCTGAAAAAGCCAACCGATTCGCCAGCCGCTGTCGGCTCGTTTCCGCTGGAGCATACAAGGTTTTATTCATATAGATACCAAATACTTGACTGATACAACCGCACCCGGCAACACTGCTTGGAATACCAGTCACCGCTGGAAACTATTCGTGATTATGCGGGACGGTACACCAAAGCGTATAATGCTTACCCTTTGCCCGTTGCGGCGTGTTCTCACCAAAAAAATAGGCGGTTGGCATGAATTCCCGAAAACTCAAACCTTTGCTCGGTTGGCGTGAGTGGGTCGCTTTGCCTGAGCTCGGCGTCGCACGCCTCAAGGCGAAGGTGGATACTGGCGCGAGAACCTCGGCGTTGGATACCGTGCGGATGGATGAATTTGAGGAACATGGTATTCGCAAGGTGCGGTTTGAATTGTTCACGGCGAGAGGCGAGCCGTCGCAGATACGGCAGTGCATCGCCGATGTCCTGGAAAGCCGCTGGGTGACCAATTCCGGCGGCGCTCGGGAAAATCGCGTGGTCATTCGCACGCAAGTCGTTATCGGCTCGTTCCATCAAGAGATTGAGATTTCCCTCACCAACCGCAGCCCCATGAAGCACCGAATGTTGCTCGGACGCACCGCCATTCGCGATGAGTTTAATGTCAATCCGGGGCGCTCCTATCTCGCCGGCGAACCGCACCTGAGCGGGGATGACCTCGGCATCATCAACCATAACGAGAAATGATATGAAAATAGCAGTGCTATCGCGAAACCGTCGGCTTTATTCCACCCGGCGGCTGATTGAAGCGGCCGAGCGGCGTGGGCATGTGGTGGAGGTGCTGGATCACCTGCGCTGTTTTATGGACATTACCTCCGACAAACCGAGCATTCACTACGGCAACACCGAATTCGCCGCCGATGGTTTTGATGCGGTAATCCCGCGTATCGGCGCGTCCACCACCTTCTACGGCACCGCCATCGTGCGCCAGTTTGAGATGATGAACATTTACAGCGTCAATGAATCGGTGGCGATTACCCGCTCTCGGGACAAACTACGTTCGCTGCAACTCCTCTCGCGCAAAGGGCTGGGGCTGCCCACTACCGCCTTCGCCTACTCGGCCAAGGATATCCAAGGCATCATTGATGAAGTGGGCGGCGCGCCGTTGGTTATCAAATTACTGGAAGGCACGCAAGGCAAAGGCGTGGTGCTGGCGGAAACCCGCAAGGCGGCGGAAAGCGTTATTCAGGCGTTCATGCGCATCAAAGCCGCCATTTTGGTGCAAGAATTTATTCACGAAGCGGGCGGTAGCGATTTGCGCTGTTTCGTGGTGGGCGATAAAGTTATCGCCGCCATGCAACGCCAAGCACCGCCCGGAGAATTCCGCTCCAACCTGCACCGCGGCGGCACTGCGACACTCATCAAACTAACCCCCACCGAGCGCAGAACTGCAGTGCGCGCAGCAAAGGCGATGGGGCTTAATATGTGCGGCGTGGATTTGCTGCGCTCGGATAGGGGTCCGTTGGTGATGGAAGTCAACTCTTCGCCGGGCATGGAAGGCATTGAAACCGCCACCGGCAAGGATGTCGCCGATATGATTATTCAATTCATTGAGAACAATGCCAAACCGAAAAGGACGCGAACGCGCGGTAAGGGATAGCGACGGCGTTGGCGGCGGCATCAACATCAACATCGGCATTTCGCGGGCATAAAAAAGCCGCCCCGTTATAATTTGGGGCGGCTGAAAGTTGGTGGAGGTGGCGGGAATCGAACCCGCGTCCGCAGATCCTACACTCATCGGCTACTACATGCTTAGTCTGCCTTTAAGTTAACCGGTGTGAATGTAGGCAGACTAACGCGCACACCAGCGAGCCCGCTTACTTTTTAACTACCGGACAACGGACCCGTCCGGCTCGCGAGCCTTTATGGAATGACCTTTCAAATCCCAGCCTAAAGGCGAACCGGGTGAAAGGACTAACTGACTTAAGCAGCTAGTGCGTAGTTGTCGTCGTTGGCAACTATTGTGTTGCAGGTGGATTTACGAGGTACTCTGCTCCTCGGCATGCTCCGATGGCTTTGTAACCGACGTCGAAGCCAGTCACCCCCATGGACGAGGCGAGTATAGCAAAATATTCATGAATAGGGGAGCAATTCTAATCCTCTTATCAGAGGGTGAGCAATGCTAAGCTGCTGACAATGTTAATGCGTCTACCATCCCCGCCGCCTAATGTCGCGCGTCATGTCTCAGCGGATTCCCTAATTCACAAACCAAGTGCAACGCCAATCAAGTAAGGTGTTGTCATTGCAAACCTATAGCCAATTACGATCAGAAAAGCGGGAAGAAATTCCCCGTCTTCGCTTGCCAG
>WASV01134564.1_pt1 | contig 22136 bp, 16 predicted proteins | sample 5698531 | NCBI WGS metagenome assembly WASV01 (sample SAMN11175559, study PRJNA528189) | sponge metagenome | isolation source: marine sponge | host: Myxilla | place: Antarctica: Western Antarctic Peninsula, King George Island | collected 2013-01 | reverse complement strand
TTTGTGCGACAAACGTATACTCGTGGTTTAGTTGGCGGTGGATAAGGTGTTTTCGGAATGACACCGGCACAATGAGCGCGATGATGTCGGCAAAATCGGAGTGATTGAAAAATGCAACCGCCAATTTGCCGCGCTTGCCAAACGGGGGGTTGCCGATGACCACATACTTACGCGCTTTGCGCGTGGTTGGCGGCGACCATTGCAGATAATCCGCCCGCACAATCGTGTCCGTCATGCCGCGTTTTGTCAGCGTTGTTGGCTTGGGGTCAATATCAATTCCAATGCGACGCCGTGGCGGTAAGGTCTGATAAAAACAACCGCACCCTGCGGACGGCTCAACGAACCAGTAGTCACTTAAACTCACTCCCATCTGCTTTGCCACTTCTGCCAAACTGCTCATGCAACTATCGGCAACTTCTGGTTTGGTGTAGAACTGATCAAGCAGTCGGTTGGTTTGCTGTGGCAACGGCGTGGAGGAAGTTAGTTTGCTGTCTGATACCCTCATGTTCATGTCTTCCATGTCGCGTCTCAATTATGTTAAGCACCATTGTAGCAAGTTTCAACACGCCCAAACACTATCAAGTCTGGCGATAAAACACGCCGAACGATGTGAAGTTCGTTGAACAGCAAAACCCTTCGCCGCATATATGGTATAAACCAGTTGTCCTCGGCCTTTTACCAGAGTCAAACATGCATATACAGATGAAAGAAACCGGCAGATGCGTTGAATAAAAAATGGTTGCCGCATATTGTACTGAGATGGCTCTGAGCGGTACGATACGGGCAAGAGTTTATTATTTATACCTGAAAAGGGTTCGGTCTCTGGAGCATTTCGCATCAATAATCGCACGAATATGATAGACACGCTAAGCAATGAAGAAACTCCATTCCCTCTTATGGTTATGGAAAAAACTAAATACTCACCAAACCGCTGTGTGTTTTCGGATGACGATGCCGGCGTTTGGTTGTATCAATCGAATTGCCTTGATTTTATGGATGGGGTGATCGAAAAATATCCAGATGGTAAATTTGATATGATTTTTGCAGACCCGCCTTACTTTCTATCCAATGGCGGCATAAGTTGCCACGCCGGAAAAATGGTTAAAGTTGATAAGGGAGATTGGGATAAATCCAAAGGTGCGGAAGTAAACCATGCGTTTAATTATTCATGGCTTTCAAGGTGTCAAAAACTTCTAAAATCCAATGGAAGTATTTGGGTATCCGGAACCCACCATGTCATTCATTCGATTGCATATGCAATGCAACAATTAGAAATGAAAATATTGAATGACATCACCTGGGAAAAACCAAACCCGCCTCCAAATCTGTCGTGTCGATTTTTCACGCACTCAACTGAAACGATAGTTTGGGCACGGAAACACGAACAATCAAAGCATGTTTTCAACTATAAAGAAATGCGTGAAGAAAATAATGGAAAACAAATGAAAACCGTATGGGCAATCAAACCTCTACTTAAAGAAGAGAAACAATTTGGAAAACATCCGACACAGAAGCCCGTGCGTTTGTTGGAAAGAATAATTTCCGCAAGTACACATCCGGGAGATTTGATCTTTGATCCATTCGCCGGTAGTTCTACAACCGGGGTCGCCGCCATACGACATGGGCGAAAATTTGTTGGCTGTGAATTGGAGAAAGAATTTATTTCACTTTCTAAAAAACGACTTAAACTTGAAATTAAAGATAAGCTCCCTATCTCCCTCGGAGAATAAAAAATGAAAATATCGGGCACAGGTGGGGGAAATACAGTAACTGGTATTAAATTTGAGAGGGAAGTTGATTTTTTAACTTCTTTGGAAAAGATGTCAAGTTATAAGATTGCAGACTCACAGCAAGGAGCGGGGCATGACGTTTTCTATCGTGATGAACTGGTTGCCAGATGTTTCAAAAAGTATGATTTTTACCGTTTCTTGGATGAAAAGGGTGTTGACTGGAGAAATCTTATCTCTAAAAGGTTGGTCCCGGACGATGCGTTATTCCTCGTTGCCACGCTCCCGCGTGGGAACGCATATCCAAAGGAGGGGAGTCCAACGCCGATCGTACACTTCCCACCCTGACAAGGGGGGATCAAGGGGGGTTGCAGTTCCATAACCACCCCGTCAAGCTTCGCTTGCCACCAGCGGAGGGGAATTCGACTTTTCCTCGTTGCCACGCTCCCGCGTGGGAACGCATACCTGACTTTCCGCATTCCCACGAAGTAGTTGGATGGGCAAGTAAATGTCTGCATGCTATCGTTTGTTTGCGCTCGGCGATTTATAGAACATCGCCCGCACTTCAACCCTCAAACTCCGCCCAGCAATGTTCCACCGTCCACAGACAACACACAACCATTGATATAACTACCAGCGGCGCTCGCCAACAACAAGAGGGCGCCGTCTAATTCGGACAGTTGCCCGGGGCGTTGCGGGAGTAGGTTGGCGATGTATTCCCGTCCGTGCTGGCTTTGAAGAAATTCGCGGTTCATTTCCGTAGCAAAATAGCCGGGCGCAAGCGCATTGACCCGTACATTCTGGCGTCCGAGTTCTCGTGCCATCGTTTTTGTCAGATGAATGACTCCCGCCTTTGCCGCCCCATAATTCGCTTGGCGTGGTTGTACCATCAACCCCAATATCGAGGCGATATTGATGATTGCGCCACCACTTTTTTGCTCTACCATTTTCCGCGCGGCTACTTGCCCGACGCGCCAGACTGCGCTCAAATTGGTATCCACTACGCGTTGCCAAGCGTCTTCGGTCATTTCCAAAAACCGCTGCGATTCGGCAATGCCCGCGTTGTTGAGCAGAATATCAATGTTGCCAAACCGTGAGATGATATGCGTGAATGCCGTTTCAACACTTTGTCGATCGGTTACATCCATCACTACGGGTAGGGCGTCCGCGCATCCGCCGCTATGTTGAGCAATTTGTGCGGCCACCGCTTCGAGCATGCTTTTGCGCCGTGCTGCCAACACGACAACACATCCGGCGCGCGCTAATGTCGATGCCATGTGTGCGCCAAGCCCGGAGGATGCACCGGTAATGACGGCGACACGCCCGTCAAGATTGAAGGTTTGGTGTAAGAATTCGGCGGCCGACATCCGTGGTGAGTCTGGTGATAATTTGAGGACTATTTTACAACTATAATGACAACATGGCATACAATCATCATTTTATAACCCGCTCGTCATCCACCTAATCTCTTGCCCAGTTACATCCAACAACGGGCGAATCTCTCACTTTTTCTGCTGATGCTACTATTAGCAGGGGTCGCGCTATATTCGCTGACTAGCGGAGTCATCGCCGGCGGCATAGTCGAGGTGCTGACGCGGTTGCCGGCCGCATTTAAGGTCATCGTTTCACCCGCTTCGCCTGTCGCGGCGGGTGGAGATCAACTGGTATTGGTGCTCGCTAAAATCCGTATTCCGCGATTGTTGCTTGGGCTTTTGGTTGGTGCTGGGCTCGCCATGTGCGGCGTCGTGATGCAAGGCTTATTCCGTAATCCGATGGCCGACCCGGGCTTGATCGGGGTCTCTTCCGGGGCGGCACTCGGGGCGGTACTGATCATCGTGCTGGGCGGCGAACTATTCGGTGTATGGTTGCTTTCCGCGGCCGCATGGTTATTGCCGGTAGCGGCGTTTATCGGTGGCGCAATCAGTTTACTCATCGTGCATCGGCTCTCGCTGGTTGACGGTAAAACCGACATTGCAACAATGCTACTCGCGGGCATCGCCATCAACTCGATCATCGGTGCCCTGATTGGCTTGCTCAGCTATATCGCCGATGATACCGAACTGCGCGATTTAGTATTCTGGAGCCTTGGTAGTTTGCAAATCACAGACTGGCGCAAACTGTTGGTCGCGCTGGCATTCATCCTTCCCGCGTTGCTGTATTTGTTGAGTTATGGCAATGTGCTGAACGCCAACTTGCTCGGTGAGAGAGAAGCCGGGCATCTTGGTATCAAAATGGAAAAAGTAAAACTACAACTTATTGTGCTAGTCGCGCTAGTCGTCGGGATTGCTGTCTGCTTGAGCGGCATCATCGGTTTTATTGGCTTGCTAGTTCCGCATCTGGTTCGCCTCATACTGGGTCCCGACCATCGCATCCTATTACCGGCCTCGGCACTGTTCGGTGCTACCTTGTTGATTGCCGCTGATATTGTTGCCCGCACCGCGGTGGCACCGGCGGAAATCCCAATCGGTATCATTACCGCCATCCTTGGCGGCCCATTCTTTTTGTGGCTACTGGTGCGTTTTCGGCGCACTAAGGAGGTGTGAGTATGCTGCAAGTGGACGGCGTTTCGTTTCAAATTGGTGCATATACGTTGATCGACCGCTTTACCGTGCAATTTGCCGCCGGTGAGTTGGTTATGCTGGTCGGACCGAATGGTGCGGGTAAAACCACTTTATTGCGCTGCCTCGACGGCGAACTATCCCCTACCTACGGGCATGTCATATTGGCTGGCAAGCCGCTTGGTACGTGGTCGCATCATGAGTTGGCACGCAGACGAGCGGTGTTGCCGCAACAGTCCACGTTAGATTTTCGCTTCACCGTGTACGATGTAATCTTGATGGGGCGGATACCGCATTTGACTTCGGATGCCGAAAACTGCGCCATCGCAAAGATTGTGATTGAGCTGTGCGGGTGCACGGATTTGAGCGAGCGCGACTACACTAGCCTTTCGGGGGGCGAACAACAACGTGTTCAAACCGCCCGTGTCCTCGCACAGATTTACGACTCAAGCGCGTCGCAAGAGCGGTTTCTATTATTGGATGAGCCAGTATCGGCACTCGATTTAAACCATCAATATGCACTGATGCGGCTGTTGACTCGGCTGAAAAGCGAACAAAAAATTGGCATCGTTTGCGCCATGCATAACCTCAATTTAGTCGCTCAATTTGCCGATCGTGCAGTTGTGATGGAGCGGGGAATAATGGTCGCGGACGGTGCGCCGATCGATGTGTTTACCGAGGAGACGATCAGCAATGTATTCGATCTCGAAGTGTCGGTACAGCCACACCCCGAAGACGCTTCGATTCCGCTGCTTATTCCAAAGTTATCGCAGAACGCACCTGATCGATTTGCTCGCACAGGTCGAAAATGCTCATGATCATGCGCGCGGTTTGGCGGTGCATAGCAGCCGAGTCGGCAAACAAAAAACTATTATGCTGGACCGCGGTTAGTGAATTCCATTGATCCCACATTGACATATCCGGTGGCTCGCCGCGCACCTTTCCGCTGATGATGATGTCCGGGTTTGCTTCGAGCACGGATTCGATGCTGATGTGCGGTGCGACAATTGGTAGATGCGCGAAAATATTGTGCGCACCACATAATTCCAATGCGCGGCTAATCAAATGCGTACGGTTTAAGGTGATCAATGGCGACCCCCATACTTGATAGAATACCGACAGCATCTTTTTGTCAGAGAAAGTAGCGCGCACTTTTGCTAGTTCTGCACGCAGTTTTGTTGGCGACGGGTTGATGCGTGCAACGCTATCTGCAAGTTGTGCCAACTCCTCGATGTTTTCGATGATGGATTCAAAACTGTCAGGCTCGGAGTAATAGATTGGATAGCCTAATGCTTCGATTTTTTTCAACGACTCGCGGTTGCCAGCGGTCTGCCACGCAACCACTAAATCCGGCGCAAGTGAAATCACTGCCTCTATATTGATCAACGCATGACTACTGCCAACAGAGGGGATTTGCAAGGCTTGCGGTGGATAATCGCTGTATTTTCCGACCCCTACGATTTTATCTCCGAGCCCGGCGGAAAATAGATTTTCAGTAATATGCGGCGATAAACTGAGGATGCGCTCGGCCGGTGCGGATAAGGTGACGGTGCGAGCAAAATCATCGACTACGGTGATTTGTGCCCCAGCTTGTTGTGCGACTAAACCGATAGCCCATGCAAAACGCAGCATCGTAGCGAAGCGCATGTTTAATTTTTGGGGCGATAACGCAAAGTCGTCATTATGTTTAACCCATCCTGTGGGTAGCCGGATGCGGTTTCATACATCTTGTCAAAAATATTGTTGAATTTGACCGCAAATGACCAGCTGCGTTCGATTTGAAATTCCCCGCGTAAATTGATTGTGGAGAAGCCGTTGATTCTGGTGAAACCAAAATCACGACTATCGCTTTGGGCAAAAAGGTTGGCACCAAATAAAATTCCACCATGGCGGCGACTGAAATCAAGGTCGAGTTTCTGTTCCGGGCGTTTGAGTAGTGTTTTGTTGGGGTTGTCACCTTTGGTTTCTTCAGCATTCTGCCATGTCAAAACGCCATCGATGTTCCAACCGTACAAGCGCGCATTGCCAGATAGTTCGATACCCACGATCTTCGCTTCCTCGATATTCATCGACTGGGTAACCGGGCGGAGCACCCCGCCGATTGTTTGCATGGTCTGTTGGTTTGCGATCAAGTCTTCGATGATCGTTTGATACGCGTTGACCTCCCAACTGAATGTTTGCTGCCTCCTTGAAAACCCGAAATTTAGACTTCGTGAGGTTTCAGGGCGCAGGTTTGGATTACTCATGAAAATCCCAAAATCGGTGCCGCCAAACACACCGGAATCCGTTGCCGCTTCATATAACACATTAAAAGTCGGGGCTTTGAATGCGGTTCCATAAGATGCAGTAATTCGACTATGTTGTCCTACTCGCACCCCCCAACCGATACTGCCGGTAGACTCCTCACCAAACTGCTGATCGTCATCGTTGCGAACAGAAACTTCCCAGTCGTGGGCGTTGTGCTCGGTTCGAAATGACGCATACAAACCCGTGTTGTCGCGGCTGTCGACTTGATATGTGGTAGTGCCGTTGACTTGGTCATCCAGATAATCCACCCCTGCGACTAATCGGCTGGTGAGGTTTAGTCGGATTTCGTTTTGCCAACTGATTTGGTCTCGAATAGTACGGAAGCGCGAGCCAAGTATGTCATTACTAAAACTTTCAAGGTCGTCCTTCGACTGAGCAATCAAGAGAGACGAGTGCCATCGCTCGCCCGCCTGCAGAGATGCTTTGACGCTCTGGGTGCCAAAGGTGTGCTCAGAACTGTTAAAGAATCCGTCGAATTCGGTGTCGGCATTCGTTTGCAGAAAATTACCTTCCAGCATCAATGCGTCCGTTAGTGATATAGTTCCGCGCAACGAAGCCGAATGGTTTCGATAGCCGTCATCATCGCTCTCAGTCGCACAAAAATCAGCCCGACAGGTATCATAACCATCGCTTGAAATACCTGAAACCACAAGGCGATACCACGCATTTTTCGAACGTCCACCAACTGAAGCATCCGCTTTATAAGCATTATGACTAGCGGTGCCGATGGAAGCTCGTGCGTTCGTGTCTTTGCGCGTGAAAATTTGGAGCACGCCGCCGAAAGCTTCGGAACCATATAAACTAGAACGCGGTCCGCGTACGATTTCGATCTTCTCGATTTGGTCGATCGGCAGATGTTCAAATTGCGTACTCCCGGTGGTTGCTGAACCAACTTTTACGCCGTCAATCAACACCAATACATGATTAGAGTTGGTGCCACGCAAAAATAAAGTAGTCAGTTGCCCGTTACTACCGTTGCTCGACAGCGTGATTCCGGGTACCGTGCGCAATACTTCTTCGAGCGTGCTGGCTTGCTTTGCCTCGATGTCATGGCGCGTAATTACCGTAACCGGTGACAGCGTTTCATCGGTTGTCTCGGCGAAACGCGAGGCAGTGATCAGAATTGTAGGGAGGTCATCTTCGCCCCGTGCATGCTTCGTCGAGAGCGAAAAATAAAACAAGGTAGCAATAACAACAGGAACGATACCGGCACGCGCCGGCGAAAGGTATTGGTGCATGATGGACTCCATTATGCGCACCCGCGCACAAAATAGAATAGATGCGCCCGGCCCTAAAGGACGCTAGAACATCCAGGCCGGTCTCCGGACTCATGGTTGGGTTTCGCATTGTTTCCGCGATACCGCGCCGTCTGCACCTTCCCATATCCAGTGGATACAGTGGTATTTGCAAACCGCATCTCATTTACCGTTGCGGGGGCAGTGTTAGGGTTGTCGTTTGATAAACGACTCTTTAATAAACGACTCACTAACTTCCCATTTCACTCCCATAGGGAGCACCTGAACATCTTTCCGCTCATTGGCGGTAGCACGATCAAACCAAAAATTGAATCGCATGTCAACTACTAATTAAATTTGAGCACGACCAAACGCACCATCCATTGCGGTAATGATTTCGTCGATGTCGTCTTTGCAACAAATCAGCGCCGGACTCAGGCACAGCGTATTGTTATATTGCGGGAAACTTCGATTGGTGCGCCCAATGATTACACCTTGTTGCAAGCAATCGGCAAAGATGCCAGCGGCAACGCTCTCGTCGACTGGTTCTCGGGTGGCGCGATCGACAACCAATTCAGTCCCAACGAACAACCCTTTGCCGCGCACATCGCCAATGATTGCATGCTTGTCTTGCAGTTCTAATAAGCGTCCCATCAGGTAATCACCCATCACGACCGCATTATCTAACAATTTTTCTTCTTCAATAATGCGTAGGTTTTCAAGTGCCGCCGCCGGGCCGCTCGTACACCCGCCAAAGGTACTGATGTCACGGAAGTAATGCAATTTTTCTGACGGGTCGGCAAGGAACTCATTGAATAACGCTTCGGTCGTCACGGTTGCCGAGATGGCAGCATAACCGCTAGCGATGCCTTTTGCCATCGTGACGATGTCCGGTTGAACGCCAAAATGTTGGTAACCAAACCACTTGCCGGTGCGCCCCATGCCGCAAACCACTTCGTCGATATGTATGAGCACACCATATTTCCGGCAGATATCGCTGACCGTTTCAAAATAACCGGGTGGTGGGACGATCACGCCCCCACCTGCGGTGATGGATTCGAGAACGATTGAGCCAACCGTATCAGGTCCTTCGCGTAAAATGACTTTTTCCAGCTCTTTTGCGGCTTGCACGCCATAGTCAGGGTCGTTACCGTTCGGAGCGTGGTACGCAAGACAATCGGGGATTTCGATAAAGCCGGGGGTGAACGGGCCATAGTGATCTTTGCGTTGCGATTGTGCACAGGAGCTCAACGCAGTGATGGTTGTACCATGGTAGTCGCGCGCTCGATAGATGATTTTGTGTTTTTGCCCATTATTTTTAAGAGCCGCCAGTTGGCGTACCAATTTATAACCTTTTTCATTTGCTTCAGAGCCCGAATTGGAATAATACACGCGGCTCAGACCGGGCATTTTCCCCACCAGTTTATCGGCAAACTGGGCAGCCGGAATGTTACCCGCCGAGTTGGCGAAATAGCACATTTTGACCAATTGGTCGTGCACTGCTTTCGCGATACTGGTTCTGCCATAGCCAACATTGACCGTCCATAACCCGCCGGATACTGCATCCAGATAAGTCTTGTTGTTAATATCGCGTAAGCGAAGGCCCTTACCTTCGACCATGATCAATGGGTCGGTGGTCTCCAATGATTTATGCTGGCTAAGGTGGTGCCACATGTGACTTTTATCATTACTGACAATTTTTTCGACATCGATTGCGTCGCCGGCTGGATCGTTTGCTAGATTTTGTGGTTTGTGCATAATCGTTGGTCGTTAGGGCTTGTGTATAAAGTGAAAAGAACAATACACCCGATTGCATTATTTTACAATGACACCCGATTTTTTGGAATGCATTTGGCATCGGATACAGAGTACAATATCGAAATGAATGTTTCCGATATATTAACCCCATTGAATGAAGCCCAGCAGCAAGCGGTGTCGGCACCACCCGGGCCATTGCTAGTATTGGCCGGAGCCGGCAGCGGCAAGACGCGGGTATTGACCCATCGAATAGCGTGGCTGGTACGGACCCAGGAAGTTTCACCGCTTGCTATTCTTGCGGTCACTTTTACCAATAAAGCATCACACGAGATGCGCGCACGTATCGAGACGTTGTTGGATATTCCAATACGCAATATGTGGGTAGGGACTTTTCACGCGCTGTGCTATCGCTTGTTGCGGCTTCATTTCGAGGCAGCTGGATTGCCGTCGAGTTTTGAAGTTCTCGACAACAATGACCAACGAGGGCTGGTCCGTCGGGTGTTGCGCGGGTTGGAACTCGATGAAACGCTTTGGCCTCTTCGCCAAATGCAATGGATGATTAACCAGCACAAGGAAGAAGGGCGCCGTGCAACCGATTTACCGGAGGGTAGGGATGTCGGACAACAAACCTTGCACAAGGTTTATGTGCATTACGAAAACGAATGCCGCCGTCTCGGGCTCGTCGACTTTGCCGAATTATTATTACGCACGTTGGAATTGTTTCGCCAAAACCAAGTGATTCGTGAGGCCTATCAACAGCGTTTTGAGCAGATATTAGTCGACGAGTTTCAGGATACCAATTCCATTCAATATCAATGGCTACGCCTCATCAGCAAGACACATAACAATTTATTTGCAGTCGGTGATGATGACCAATCGATTTACGGTTGGCGCGGGGCGCGGGTGGAAAATTTGCTACATTTTGAGAAAGACTTTCCCGGTGCAACGGTTATCCGCCTCGAGCAAAACTATCGTTCCAGCGGCAACATCTTAAATGCCGCCAACGCGGTCATTGCCAAAAATGTTGGACGGCTTGGTAAGGAGTTGTGGACTGATGGGGGTGCGGGCACACCAATTCGGTTATATTCAGCAAGTAATGAAATCGACGAAGCGCGGTTCGTGATAAAGAATATCCAAGATTGGCTAAAAGATGGACGGCGGCGCGATGACGCTGCAATTTTATACCGTTCCAACGCACAATCGCGCATCTTTGAAGAGGAGCTGATGTCAGCTCGCCTGCCGTACCAAGTGTATGGTGGCATGCGGTTTTTTGAGCGCGCCGAAATCAAGAATGTGCTCGCTTATATGCGCTTGCTAACAAGCCACGACTCGGATCAAGCATTCGACCGTATTGTCAACTTCCCCCCCCGTGGCATCGGAGATAAAACCATCGATGTGATTCGTGAGCGAGCGCGGCAAAATGAAAAATCGCTGTGGCAGACGAGTACCGAGATTATCGCTTCGAACGAATTGCCAGCGCGGGCAACATCCCGGGTGCGCGAGTTTCAACAGTGTATTGATTCGATGACGAATGCGATGGGCGGCCGCGATTTGGGTGAAATCACTGAGCATGTGCTTGTGCATAGCGGCATACTCGCGCATTATAAAGAACAGCGAGGTGAGCGAGCAATTAGTCAGGTAGAAAATCTGGAGGAGTTGGTCAACGCCGCCCGCAACTTTAGCCCGGAAGAGGTCGAGGAGGATTCGTTGGCGCAGTTTCTCTCCCACGCTGCCTTGGAATCCGGCGAGAGGCAAGAAGGAGAGGATGATTGTGTGCAGCTCATGACGTTGCACTCCGCCAAAGGCTTAGAATTTCAGTTGGTATTTTTGTGCGGCATGGAGGAGGGGCTTTTCCCCCATTCGCGTTCGATTCAAGAACCCCGCGGGATCGAGGAAGAGCGGCGGCTTTGTTATGTCGGTATGACTCGCGCGAGGGAGCAATTAACCATTTGCCACGCGAATAGCCGACGCCTATACAGACAAGTGTACACTCGTCGCTCGCGGTTTATCGGTGAAATTCCAGCGGAGTATATCGAAGAGATTCAAGCGACACGCTTCGCGTACAAACCCCCAAAAATGGCGCGCACAATGGAGAAAACTACCACCTATAGCGTTAACGGGTTCACACCAGGGCAACAAGTTCGGCATAAATCCTTCGGTGAAGGCACTATCATCAGCCTCGAAGGGCAGGGAGACCATGCTCGCATTAATGTCAATTTTGTCGATTTCGGGCGGAAGTGCTTGGTGTGTGCATATGCGAATTTAGAGGTGATATAAAAGATGGAGGATAAAAGGTAGGGAATATAAAAGACAGAAGATAAAAGATAGTTACCAGGTTCCAATGATCCACTCGCGCCTATTTGGAACTTCGCCAATCTCGTTTTCCTGCGCCGCCCAAATGGTGTCGATTCGATAGTTTCGATACCACTCGGTCAACTGGTTTTTGCGAAAGATGGTAATACTTTCAAGCCGCCCACCGACGCGATATTCCTGATATTGGGGCGAGTTGCCATCTAGATCAACGTCTAGATCAACGCCTAGATCAACGTCTAGATCAACGCCAATAGAAATGTTTGTGTTAGATGAGGCTAGTGGTGGTTCATCCGCGATAGCGGAGTGTTGGAATGCCAGCAAGATGGATAATATCAAGATGGGTAACATCAGCATGGCTACTGAAAAGTGCTTATTTTTATATGCTTTCATTCCTCCCCCCCGACAACTTGATGTCAATTGATAATACAATAGCCCTCTCAAAAACACAAATTCACTTTCGCTTTGGCAACTCGCAAACAAGTCATTCTGGTCGATGGGTCTTCGTTTTTATTTCGTGCTTACCACGCGACTCGTGTTCCGTTGACTACTGCAGATGGCGAACCCACCCAAGCGGTGTTTGGTACCATCAACATGTTGCGTAGATTGAAAATGGATCTCATGCCAACGCATCTTGCAATGATCATGGATGCTAAAGGGAAGACGTTTCGTAGCGAAATCTATTCACAATATAAAGCGAACCGCCCGCCGATGCCCGATGATTTGCGGGGGCAACAGGAATATGTGAAGCAAATTGTAACTGCTCTTGGGATTACTCTGATCTCGACGCCCGGTGTCGAAGCGGATGATGTCATTGGCACGCTAGCACGGCAAGCGAGCCAGCAAGATTTTGATACGCTGATTGTCAGTAGCGACAAAGATATGACTCAGTTGATCGACGATCGAGTCAAAATGCTCGACACGATGAAAAAACTTCGTATCGACGCCAGTGAGGTGCAGAAGAAATTTGGCGTGCCACCAGAGCAAATCGTCGAATTTCTTGCCTTGATGGGAGATGTTTCGGATAATATTCCTGGCGTTCCAAGTGTAGGGCCAAAAACTGCTGCCAAGTGGTTGACTGAATTCGGTTCACTCGCGCAAATCGTGAGGCGTGCGGATGAAATTAAAGGAAAAGTTGGGGAATCACTCAGGAAGAACTTGCAACAATTGGAGATTTCGAAGCAACTAGCCACGATCAAATGTGATGTCAAACTGGATGTTGGCATAAAAGATCTGTTGTTACAACCGCCGGACACCAAAAAACTGCGTGCCATCTATCACCAATTGGAGTTCCGCTCATGGTTGAAAGAACTGGATGCGGCGCAAGCACATGATCAAGGATATGATCAAGGATATGATCAAGCACATGATCAAGCACATGATCAAGGATATGATCAAGCACATGATCAAGGATATGATCATGGCAAAATTCCTGATGAGACGTGTTCCGAATCGAAATATGAAACTATTCTCGATATAGACACACTTGACCGCTGGATAAAAAAAATTGAGCAATCTGCAGTATTCGCGATCGATATCGAGTCCACTTCGATCGATGCTCACCAAGCCGAACTGGTCGGGATTTCATTCTCAACGGCACCGGGTGAAGCGGCCTATTTGCCAATTTCCCATCGCTATGCGGGCGCACCGGCGCAAATATCTCTTGCCCAAGTAAAAATCAAACTGCAGTCGATCTTGGAGAGTCTCATACCGGCAAAGACTGGGCAAAATTTAAAATATGACCTAGAAGTGTTGCGACATCACGGTATGGATATCAAAGGCATCACCCACGATACGATGCTGATGTCGTATCTGCTGGAAGCCGGTAATTTTCGCCATGATTTAGTTACTCTCGCACTCAAGCACCTCGGGCACAACATGATTCTATTTTCTGATGTCGTCGGCTCCGGCAAGAATCAGTTGACCTTCGACCAAGTTGATATTGTGCAAGCGACAAACTATGCGGCTGAAGATGCGGATATTGCGCTCCAATTGCACCATGTTTTGGTGTCACAGGTCGAAAAAATTCCAACATTATTGAAATTGCTCACGGAAATTGAGATACCGCTTATCGATGTGTTAGCACGTATCGAAACACATGGCGTTAAGATAGATGTCAATAAACTACAAAAGCAAAGTGCCACAATTGCCAGCCGTCTGGTGAAAATCGAAAGGGATGCTCACGCGGTTGCAGGTGAAGTGTTTAATATGGCTTCGCCGAAACAAATTGGTGAGATTTTGTATCAGAAGCAAGGTATCCCGGTGCTTCGAAAAACTCCCAAAGGTGAGCCATCCACGGCCGAATGGGTATTGCAAGAATTATCACGCGAACATGAATTGCCACGGTTGATTCTCGAGTATCGCGGCTTGGCAAAACTAAAAAACACTTATACCGACAAATTACCTGAGCTGGTGAACCCGAAAAGCGGGCGCATTCATACTTCATTTCATCAAGCGGTTGTTGCCACCGGGCGACTATCATCATCCGATCCGAACTTACAAAATATTCCTATCCGTACCGCAGAAGGCAGACGTATCCGTGAAGCGTTTATTGCAGAACCGGGCAATGTTTTGATTGCGGCCGATTACTCGCAAATCGAACTTCGCATTATGGCTCACTTTTCCGGTGATGCGGGCCTCATCAAAGCGTTCGAGCAGGGCTTAGACGTGCACACGGCCACCGCTTCGGAAATATTTGGCGTTGATGCGGGCAATGTCGACGACGAGCAACGCCGCCGAGCAAAGGCAATCAACTTTGGATTGATTTACGGCATGTCGGCATTTGGGCTGGCACGCCAACTGCGAATCACCCAAAAACAAGCACGCGAATATATCAACATTTATTTTGACCGGTATCCCGGGGTAAAACAGTATATGGACGAAACTAAGCAAAAGGCGCGCGAATATGGCTATGTTGAGACGATGTATGGCAGAAAACTTCGTCTGCCTGAAATCAAATCGAAGAATGCCGCACAACGCCAATATGCTGAACGTGCTGCAATCAATGCGCCGATGCAAGGTTCGGCAGCGGATCTAATCAAGGACGCGATGCTGGCGGTCGATCGATGGATTATTGATAACGATTCAAGCGCAAAAATTATCATGCAAGTGCACGATGAATTAGTATTGGAGGTGGCTGAGAAAGAAGCCGAGCAAGTTGTCGAAGCAACTGTTGCGTGCATGACCGATGTAGTGACACTGCGCGTGCCATTGATTGTTGACACCGGTATCGGCTACAATTGGAAGGAGGCCCATTAACCTTGTATGGGGCATATTTGACGATCAAGTAATACCAGCGACACCCATACGAAAAACCACTTACGGAATGAAAACCTATGCCTGAATTTGCTCGGAAGACGACTACCGTACGCCCCTCTTTTATTGAGCGCCGACTACGACAACTATTGGTCGGAACGGGCATTGAAATTAATGGCCCCAATCCGTGGGATCCACAAGTGCATAATCCAAAATTCTTTTGGCGGGTGCTGACCCGTAGTTCTATTGGGCTTGGGGAATCGTATATGGACGGTTGGTGGGACTGCGAGCAAATCGACGAAATGGTGAACCGCTTGCTACGGTCGCCGCAGATTCGTAACATCAAGATTTTCGCGTATATCATCCCTGCGGTACTCTCAATATTGTTTAACTTGCAAAAACGGGCGCGTGCTTTTCAAGTGGGTGAGTTACATTACGATATTGGAAACGATCTATATAAAGCGATGTTGGATGAACAGATGGTGTACACCTGCGGGTACTGGCGGGATGCTAACAATCTAAATGAGGCGCAACGACAAAAGCTCGATCTAGTCTGTCAAAAACTTAATTTGAAAGCAGGTATGCGAGTGCTCGATATTGGCTGTGGCTGGGGAAGTTTTGCCAAATATGCGGCGCAAAATTACGGGGTCGAGGTGGTCGGAGTAACGATCTCTAAAGAGCAGGTCGAACTTGGCAACGAGCGCTGTCGAGGATTGCCGGTTAAACTGCGCTTGCAAGATTATCGCGATGTAAACGAAAAATTTGATGCGATCGTCTCGCTCGGCATGTTCGAGCATGTAGGACATAAAAATCACAATTCATATATGAAAGTAGTGCACCGTTGTATGGATAAGGGCAGGTTTTTATTGCATACCATTGGCAAAAACCACTCCCATGTCGGCGTCGATCCATGGACTTCGAAATACATCTTTCCCAACGGTGAGATACCATCGCTCAAACAAATCACCAAGTCATTAGAAGCAAATCGGCTGATGATTATCGAAGACTTACACAACTTCGGAGCCGATTATGATAAAACATTGATGGCGTGGTTCAATAATTTCGATGCCGCCTGGTCTAATATCGAAAAACACTACCCTGACAATTTTTATCGTATGTGGAAATACTACCTGCATTTATGTGCCGGCGCATTCCGTGCGCGGAATTTGCAACTATGGCAAATTGTAATTTCCAACAATGCAGTCGATGGAGCATATCGACGACCGCATATGTGAGTGTGCGCGTGGGTTGGGCGCCTGAAGAGTCTCGGTAGATTTGCCTTGATCCATCGATGCGCTGTATCGTTGCGCTGTATCGTTCGATGCAATGAATGCGTTATTCGTGTTGTTTCTCTTTTGCTCGCAAGCGGCTTACAGCCACCTTCTCATTGCGCCCTTTGACTGAATAACTGCCAACTGTTTCGAACGCAAGGCCAGGCACATCTTTCGCCAAATTCATCGTCTCTTCACTGACCAAAATGATCGCGGCACTACCGTCATCAAACTGGCTACACAGCGATTCAATGCGACTGCAAGTATTCACCGTGTCGCCAATGATGGTATACCCCTTACGCGAACGTGCACCGATGTTGCCGGCAACTACATGCCCGCTATGAAGGGCAATTTTGATGCGGATCGGTGGCGTTTGTTGTACGCTACGCGTGCGAATGTCGCGCTCGATCGCGGTCTGAATGGCGAGCACGGCGCGGCATGCATGGGCGGCGTGGTCGCTTTGTGCTTCGGGCGCGCCCCAAAATGCCATCACCGAATCACCAATGTATTTATCCAAAGTGCCGCCCTCCGCGTCGACACATTGTTTGATAATTTCAAAATGCTCATCTAACATATTACCGACTTCGATCGGTGGCATGTTCTGTGTGGTGGCGGTGAAGCTGATAATATCAGTGAACATCAAACTCACTTCCGCATCTTTCGGCGTGGCATCGTTGCTCCCGAAAATTAATCGTTGTGCCAGTTTTTTCGGCACATACATTTCAAACCAGCGTAAGCCGCTGACCATGCGGTTGAATGCGCTCGCCTGTTCGTCAAGTTCGCGGATGCGCGAGGGCGCGATTTCGGATAATCCATCGAGTTCCAATTTACCAATTTGCTCGGCGGAGTACGCCAATTTTCGGATCGGCATGGAGATTTTGCGCGCAATCCACAGCGCGCAGCCAATCGCCAGCAACACCACCACTCCCGCGGCGATGAGCGAAGTAATCAAGCGATTGAGATGCATTCCGAGGGTCTCGGACAACCCATAAATGCCGATTTGCCATGGCGTGTCGCCAAACTCGCGGTTCTGTCTGGATAGCACTAGATAATCTTGATCATCAGCGGGGTTGTAGATTTCCCGAATCTCGACATCCCCGAGCTCGGGATCGTTGACCACCGCGCTTTGATAGAACTGCGAGACGATGGGGTCGCCCAGTTCTTCGATTTTTCGCAAGCGTGCAGTACTGTCCTCGCCAATAACCACCGGCAAGTCGTCCAACGCCGGATGCGCCAGCACATAATCGCCATACAAAATAAATGCGGTCATGCCGCGCTGTTCGCTGATGCGCTTAACGATCGTTGTCAAATTTCTAACCGTGACGCCGGCTGCCATAACGCCCCAGTGCTGACCGCGATAATTGAGCGGCGTAAGCGTGTAGACATAGTTTTCCTGATCATCGCCTTCGTTCGGCAGACCCCACGAAGGCGCGCCACGGCGACGCGCGGCTTCTATCATCGCTACCAACCCTGGGGTATTTTGATCTTGCTCATAACTCACCGAGACGCGCCCGCTTGGCCATCGGCGAACCTCCATTTGATGCAAGTTTTCATCCCACAATGCCACGCCAGCAATTTGTGGGGCGGCTGCCAACGCACCTTTCAACACCGCAATCAGTTCATCGCGGTTTGCCGGGTCAACTTGCCCGGTTAAAACTTGCGTATGAATATATTGCGAAATCTCGAGCGCCGGATTTACATAATTTCGTATCTCTTCTTCAATGATCGTCATGGCTAACTCGGCTTGCGTGCGTAGCAGGTCGATGGTGTTACGCCATGCGGTTTGCGTAGATAAACCCAACACCAGCCCAGTGGACAACAGCACCAATCCGGCGATCGCGCCAGACAGCAATGCAGTGATGCCGATAGTGCGCTTGCCGGTAGCTGTTTTCATGCGGATTCGCCCATCACTCGCTAATCAACAAGTTGCCGAGTTTGCCCGGATCATATCGAACCACATCGGCGACCGGTAGTTCGATTTCCTGCTCAAGTTTTGCAATCGCATCGCCGGCCTCGGCATCGCTTAGCATTGCTGTATTCAGGGCAACGCCGATGGTCGTTGCGCGGGTCAGTGAGCCACACGCATGTGCCACTTCTTCATTTAGGTGGATGAATTCCCGAAGTGGCGGAATCGCAATCGAGTTTGGCGTGCGCAAGTGGGTCATATTGGCGCGATGACACATTATTAGATGGGTTGGGCAAGCACCGCGCAATAGCGAAAGTGTCGCGCTACTTCCGGGATGCAACAGCGAACCTTGCCCTTCGATGAAGACGACATCATGCCGGCCTGCTTGCAGCACCATGTGCTCTACCGCACCGCATGCGTGGTCTAACTTGAACGCATCCAATGGAATGCCTCGACCGGTGATGGTAATACCGATTTGCCCGGTGGCAAGAAACGCAGTATTGTGCCCGTGCGTGTGTAGCCAGCGGTAAATTTCTAGCCCGGCGGTCATCTTACCGATTGACATGTCGGTGCCGACCATCAGTACCCGTTTGTTGTCAAGTGTGGCTGCTTGTGCAGTTGCAACCGGCGGAGCGAAAGTGGGTTGTCGCACATCCCAAATCCACTGCCCTTTCTGTAATAAATCTCCGAATCGGTCGTTCAATCGGTCGTGCAATCCATTGACGATCGACATGCCGAGTTGCAAACTATCGCGTATTTCGTTGCTCCATTTATCCGGCAAGTACCCGCCGGATGGGGCGATTCCAAGCACCAGCACCTCAGCCCCCAATTTTGCTGCTTCATCCACCGTTGCTACCACTGGATAGTCGTATGGTAAATCACATACTTGATTAAGCCTCTTCGCACTATGTGTCGAATCGATCACACAGCAAACCGGATTCGGGCAATAGCGCATCACTCCAAAGCCCATCTTGCTGTGGTCGTTATCAAGATTTTCTTCCATGTAAATTGCAATTTTCTGAGTTTTATTTAGCATCGTCTGTTACCACTGAAAGCAACCTCGCACCGTGTCCGGGAAGGTCATTCGGCGTTATCACGCCGTCGATTAGTTTCGCTCCCACGCATGGATCTGGAGCAAGGTTCAAATGCGAATCCAAGTCGATGTAATCAAGTGCGCCACCAAGCGCAGCGGCGGCGGAAATCGACAGCGATGATTCACTCATGCAGCCAATCATCGTTTTCAAATTTAAAGCGCGTGCTACCGCGATGATTCGCAATGCTTCACTGATACCACCGCATTTCATGAGTTTCATATTCACCCCATCGACCGCATGTGCCAACGCCGGAATATCGTCGGCAAACCGACACGACTCATCGACAAAAATAGGTAAAGGACGTTTCGCAAACAACGCCGGTAAATCCTGCTCACGCCCTTGTTCAAGCGGTTGTTCGACATACTCAACCCCTCGCACTGCCAACCACTTCATCATACTTTTCGCTTGCGGTACATCCCAGCCACCATTGGCATCAACGCGCAAACTGACTTGATATTTTCGGGTGCTTTCGAGCACTTGCGCGAACATTGCTTGATCCGCTTCAATCCCTTCGGGTGAACCCAATTTGATTTTTAGCGCGCGAATACCACCGCGTTGCAATAGCAGCGGAATGCGCTCACGCACTACTTCTGGGGAGGTGATTCCCAGCGTAACGGAAGTCGGTACGTGTGGTTTGCCTAAGCCCAATAATTGATATAGTGGCATCCGTGCTTTGCGCGCTAACCCGTCCCACAACGCAATATCCAGCGCGGCTAACGCACACGGCGGCACATTGCACTCGCGTGCGCGCGCATAAATCTGCGTAATTGCAAGCCCGTCCAAGCCTTCGGCGACAAATTTTTCCAACGCCACTTTTGCCTGCTCGGCATCCGCTGCACCTTCTCGAATGCCCGGCGCCATCTCTCCCCAACCGGTAATATGATCGCGGGTGATGGCAACGAATAAGTTCTCCGAATAGGTGCTCACTCCTCGACTGATCGCCAGCGGAAAACGTTTTTGCAAACGAAGCACTTGGAAGCTGATTTTCACGTCAACGATCCGCCGGCAAAGATTGCTGTGCTTGTACCGCAGTGGCTGCCACCAAAGTTACAATATCCTCCATTCGAGACCCTCGGGACAAATCGTTAACCGGTCGCTTCAGCCCTTGCAAAATGGGACCCACTGCTGTTGCTCGGCCGATTCGTTCGGCGATTTTATAGCCGATATTGCCGGATTGTAAATCGGGAAAGATAAAGACATTCGCGGGTGCGTTGGTCTCCATAGTAGGTGCTTTGTGGCGTAAAATTTCAGGAATAATCGCTGCATCGAATTGCACTTCTGGCATCAACTCAATGTCTGGTCGTTGCCGTGCGATGATTGCTCCGGCCTCTCGGACCTTAGCAACTTTCGGATGATTGCTACTTCCGGCGGTGGAAAACGACAATAACGCCACTCTCGGTTTCAAGTTGAGCATCGCAACTGCACTATCGGCCGAAGTGATTGCAATATGCGCCAACTGGGTGGCATCTGGGTCGATTACCACTGCACAGTCGGCAAAAATTGCTGCCCCGCGAATGGCTTGATGCGGTAAATCGTGTTGCATGATGAAAAAACTGGAAATCAAATCATTGCTTGGGCTCATTCCGACAATGTGCAACGCCGCACGAATTACATCAGCAGTGGTATGCACCGCCCCGGCGACACAGCCATCGGCATCGCCACCCGCCACCATACAAACCGCCAAGGTCAGCGGACAGCGAATTTTCTCCACCGCTTTGTGATGCGGCATGTCTTTATGTTTTGAGGTCCGTGCCAAGAGGCCGGCATATTTCTCCGCCTGCTCGTGTTGCAGTGGGTCAACTAGCCGGCAGTCGCGCAAATCAACCTGCTTCGCTTTTGCCATTGCTTTTATGGTGTTCGGGTTACCGATCAAGATTACCTTCGCCAACTCCTGCTCCACCACCTTAGCAGCGGCACATACTACCCGCGCATCTTGCCCTTCAGCTAAGACGATCGTTTTTATATTTTGAGCCGCACGGGCTGGCAACTGTTCGAGTTCATTCATCGGTGCACCCATTGGTGAATTATACCGCTTCATGAGTCATATCAGCAGAAATGATGTGGCACACAGACCACGGGCATGATAGGTAGAATCCTGCATGAGCGAAACGCTGTTGCCGCATCGATAAATGTCGTCACAAAACCGTCATGAAATCTGCGCTATCCCTTTTCACCTTAAAATAACCCATCCGTTCTGGGACGGCAACACATTTGTCTTCCTATCAGCCGCTGCTAAAGCAGCAATATGCGCGAGTGCGTTCATGGGCGAAGTATATGGCATGGCACGGAATGGTTATTCATTCACCACGGTGTCTGCAAGTAAAAAATTCCAGTTAAAATCAACCTTGATTAAATCGTGGCATAATAATCCAATCGCGTAATCACGAAAACTGCATTCCGGTGTAACCTTCCTGTATAACGCATTCAATCACCGCCCAACTCGCCAATGAATCCTCAATCTCCAGTTGCCCCTCAAACCTTGCCGCTTCCTTCACTGAATTGGGAGCAACTAGTGCCCTTTCTCGGCGATGCTCATGAGCGGGTTGCACGATTTGACGCACTGGTCGGAAATCTCCCCGATGCACGGTTGCTATTGTCACCGCTGACGGTTCAGGAAGCGGTGTTGTCTTCACAGATTGAAGGCACGCAAGCATCGCTGGAAGAGGTTTTGCGTTTTCAGGCGGATGGAAAAGCGAGCGGCGAAAAACGTAACGA
>WASV01079120.1_pt1 | contig 22767 bp, 16 predicted proteins | sample 5698531 | NCBI WGS metagenome assembly WASV01 (sample SAMN11175559, study PRJNA528189) | sponge metagenome | isolation source: marine sponge | host: Myxilla | place: Antarctica: Western Antarctic Peninsula, King George Island | collected 2013-01 | reverse complement strand
TACCGTGCTAGCTGAAACAGGGGAGTTCCTGCATGAGATCGACCGCGAGCGTGCCGAGCTGGCCCACACCAATGCAGAAAAACAGTTGAACCAGACTGATCTTTCTGAAGAAGAATTCATCGAGGCACAGAAAAAACTCTTCCGCGCCGCCGCCCGCCTTGAAAACCTAAGCAATAATTAGCGCCGAAACTCCTCCAATTCCCCTTCTTTTTATTCTTTATAGCCTTTTTTGCGTGATAAACTAGGGTCTACGAATAATTTACAATGAGGGGGGGCCATGAAAAATATCCAAAGAGATTGGGTTTGTCAACTTATCACAGCATTTGTATGCCTGTTTATTCTGTTTTCCACTGCGGAAGCAGCAAGCAATCGAGATGAAAATGGTCGGCTCAAAGTTTTGTATCATATTGACGGTTCGGATGTAGGCGTAGCCAAATATGCCATGGCATTGATCAATAAGCATATGGAAGCGGAAGGGGGACCCGACAAGATTGATATCAAAGTGGTCGTGCATGGTCCAGCCTTAAAGCTTTTCGTAAAAGAATCCATAGACCCAGTTTTGAAGAAGAAACTCGCCATGATCATCGACAAAGGCATTCAACCAGAAATGTGCCAGGTTTCGATGAAGTTGTTTGGTAAACCTCTGGACACTTTGGAGCCGGGTTTTATCCCGACAGAACACCCTGTAGCGGTCAAACGCATTGCTGATTTGCAGGAGCAGGGGTACCTGTATATAAAACCTTAGGTAATAATATCAAGCAAGGTACTCCTTTAAATATTGCCCGGTGTAAGAGGCTTTGACTTTTGCGACTTTTTCTGGTGGGCCTTCGGCAAGCACCTGGCCTCCTCCGTCTCCGCCTTCAGGACCCAAGTCGATGATATGATCGGCGGTTTTGATCACATCCATATTATGCTCAATAATGATAACCGTATTGCCGGCATCAACCAGTTTGTCGAGAACCTTCAGCAAACATTCAATGTCTGCAAAATGCAATCCCGTTGTCGGCTCATCCAGAATGTACAGGGTTCTTCCTGTACTGCGTTTGCTCAACTCTTTGGATAACTTTACCCGCTGAGCCTCGCCGCCGGATAATGTGGTGGCCTGCTGGCCGAGGCGGATGTAGTCGAGTCCGACATCGGTGATGGTTTGGAGTTTGATTTTAATGGGAGGGATGTTGGTGAAAAACTCTCCAGCTTCTTCCGCAGTCATATTCAGCACATCGGCAATATTTTTTCCTTTATAAAGAATTTCCAGGGTTTCGCGGTTGAAGCGCTTACCTTGGCAAATCTCGCAGGTGACGAACACATCGGGGAGAAAATGCATTTCCACTTTAATGACCCCATCTCCCTGACAGGCTTCGCATCGTCCCCCTTTAACGTTAAAGCTGAACCGGCCCGGTTTGTAGCCACGGGCGCGGGATTCTGGAACCTGGCTGAATAATTCGCGCACAATGGTGAACACGCCGGTATAGGTGGCGGGATTGGATCTGGGCGTTCTGCCTATCGGCGACTGATCAATATCGATGACTTTGTCGAGCCATTGAATGCCTTTGATTTTTTTAAACTCTCCAGGCTTGTCCAGCGAGTTCCAAAAGTGTCGGGCCAATGCCTTATACAAAATATCAATGGTGAGTGTGCTCTTACCCGAACCGGACACTCCGGTGACGCAGACAAAACAACCGAGAGGAATTTTTACCGATATTTCTTTCAGGTTGTTTTCCAGGGCTCCTTGAACCTCAAGTGTTTTGCCATTGCCCTTGCGCCGGTTTTTGGGAACTGGAATCTTTTTTTTCCCGGATAAATATTGTCCTGTCAGGGAGTCTTTCGATTTCAGCAGGGCTTTTGGTGTGCCAGCAAAAATAGTTTCACCGCCATGAATTCCCGCGCCAGGGCCGAGATCCACAACATAATCGGCGGCCAAAATGGTAGCCTCATCATGCTCGACGACGATGACGGTGTTGCCAAGATCACGCAGGCGGACAAGAGTGTTGAGCAGACGGTCGTTGTCTCTCTGGTGCAGTCCAATGCTTGGCTCATCAAGGACGTATAGAACTCCCATTAAACTAGAGCCGATCTGGGTGGCGAGACGGATACGCTGACTTTCTCCTCCCGACAGGGTGGCTGAGGATCGGTCAAGAGAAAGATATTCTAACCCGACATTGGTGAGGAACCCCAACCGCTCCTTAATTTCCTTGACGATCCTGCGGGCGATATTGTGTTCCTGCCGGCTTAACTTCAACGTCTGAAAAAATTGATAGGCCCGACCGATGGAGAGTGCCGTGAGTTCTACGATATTCAGGTTGGCGATCTTTACCGAGACGGCTTCTTTCCGTAACCGGTCGCCGCCGCAGGTTTGGCAGGAAAGGGGACGCATGTAGCGCGCAACCTCTTCGCGGCTGGAGGTGGAATCAGTTTCCCGGTAACGCCTCTCCAGGTCTGGAATCACTCCATCGAAGGTGTCGGTATAGAATTTTTTTTTGCCGTCTTTTTCAAAATAATATTTTATAGGTTCATCACCAGAACCGAATAATAAAATATCGCGAATCTTTTTAGGGAGCTTCTCGAACGCTGTGCTGGGTTTGAACTTAAAATGACTGGAAATCGTATCCAGCATCTGGTGATAATAGAGGGAGCTGCGTTTTTCCCAGGGTTTCAAAGCTCCATCACGGATAGAAAGCCTGGGGTCCGGAACAACCAGTTCAGGGTCGATCACCATCTTGATTCCCAGGCCATCACATTGGGCGCAGGCTCCCTGCGGATTGTTGAAGGAGAACAGGCGTGGTTCCAGTTCCGGATAACTGATGTTGCAATAACTGCAGGCGAATTTTTCGCTGAACAACAATTCCTTAGATTCCTTGTCATCCTCAAGAATTGCAACAACCAGGGAACCCTCTCCATGATTGAGTGCGGTTTCGACTGAGTCGGCCAGCCGCTTGCCCATTTTTTCCTTGATGACCAGCCTGTCCACCACTGTTTCCAAAGTATGTTTGAATTTTTTGTTGAGAACAATTTCCTCTTCCAGAGAGCGAACTTCCCCGTTGATCCGTGCGCGCACGAATCCGTTTCGTTTCATATCCAGAATTTCTCTTTTAAATTCTCCCTTTTTGTTCCGGGCTACAGGGGAAAGAATCATCACTTTCTTGCCGACAGGGATAGCCTGAACCTGGTCAACAATATGTTGCACGGTTTGTGAAGTGATTTGCCGCCCGCAACCATAACAGGAAACCTTGCCGACTCTGGCGTAGAGCAGGCGCAGATAGTCGTAAATTTCCGTCACCGTGCCAACGGTGGAGCGGGGGTTTTTGCTTGACGTTTTCTGCTCGATTGAGATGGCGGGGGAGAGCCCGTCAATGGAGTCCACATCGGGTTTCTCCATCAATTGGAGAAACTGCCGCGCGTAGGCAGAAAGGGATTCGACGTATCGTCGTTGGCCCTCGGCATAAATGGTATCAAATGCGAGGGACGATTTTCCTGAACCACTTAGCCCCGTTATCACCACAAGCTTTTCCCGTGGCAGAGTGAGGTTGAGGTTTTTAAGGTTGTGTTCCCTTGCGCCTTTTATGGTGATATGTTCCAGTGCCATTATGTTGGAGTCCTAATTATTCCTTAAACAGGTCGTTCCATTTTTGATCGACCATGGTTTTAATCTCCGAAGTCATTTCAATCTCGTCCGGCCAGTATTGTTGATAACCTTCTTCGGAGAACTTTTGCGTCACATCAATGCCCAGGCGTTCCTCCTGAAAATGAAAGTCCCGTTTTGGATCCAGGTTGTTGAAAAGCTTCCACATTACGGTAGAGATGTTTTCGACATCGACATGGCCTTCCAGCACGATGACAATTTCTATGGCAGAAAAGTCAGGGTGATCGAGAAACGAATCGATGAACTCCTCACTCTGATTGGGAGCGGTTTTCTCGAGAGCTACGAGCAGAACGGAGGCTTGAAGTTCCAAAATCCGGCAGGCTTTAAGCTCCTGAAATGCTTCCATTACTTGTTCAGGTGTTGGAGGCGTATGGGTTTGGGTGAGGGCAGGGGCCTCTTTGCCATAACCCGGCTCGCCTTCAATTTTCGTAGTAATATCTATGCCCAACTTCGAGCCGTATAGCGTATGGTCGGAAGCATGGTTGAGGACATCGAGAATTCCTTCAGAGAAAAACAGGTCTGTTTGAAAATCCACCTTGCCGAGTAAAAGGTTCGCTACCTCTTCATAGTCATGAACATTGACCTCGGCATCAACGGTGACAATGGTTTTGACAAAACTCATTTGGCCTAGTCCCCATAGAGCACTCATCAGCCGTCGGGATTGCATGGGGTAACGCTTGTCGATAGAAACAATGACGCAATTGTGAAAGACTCCCTCCACCGGCATATCCATATCCACGATTTCAGGAAGCTGGGTTTTGAGCAGAGGTAGAAAGATGCGCTCGGTGGCCCGGCCCAGATAAAAATCCTCCTGAGGAGGTTTGCCCACGATGGTGGTCAGATAAACAGGGTCTTTGCGGTGCGTGATGGCAGTGAGGTGAAGGACAGGGTAATCTCCATCTTGCGAGTAATAGCCGGTGTGGTCGCCGAATGGACCTTCCAGCCGCATTTCGGATGGGTCGATGAATCCTTCCAGAACAATTTCTGCATTGGCCGGAACTTCCAGGTCAACCGTTTTGCATTTCACCAACGGTACGCTTTGCTTGCGGATAAAACCGGCGAGGAGAAATTCATCAATGCCATAGGGCAGGGGAGCGGAAGCGGAATAGCAGGATGCCGGATCGGCGCCGAGGGCAACCGCAACTTCCATCATCTTATTCTGTTTTTTATATTCATGGAAAAAATGGGCGCCGTCCTTATGGATATGCCAGTGCATAGCGGTGGTTTTTTTGTCATACACCTGCATGCGGTAGAGTCCGACATTCCTGATTTTTTTGTCGGCACTGCGGTTGATCACGATGGGAAAGGTGATGAACCGCCCTGCGTCCTGAGGCCAGCACTGCAGAATCGGGATTATTCCCAGATCGATATCGTCATTCATATGGACGACTTCCTGACAGGGCGGGTGATCTGTGTGCAAGAGTTTGGGTGGAAACTGCGCCGCCTGCAAAAGCATGGGCAAAAGCTTTGCCTTGTCCAATAGGGTTGTGGGAGTCGGAATCTTTATATAGCGGTCGATTCTTCTAGGGATATCTTCAATGTCATTGACACCCAGTGCCATGTTCATGCGTTTGGCACTGCCAAAGGCATTGATCAGCACCGGCATGGAACTGCCTTCAACATTTTCGAACAGCAGGGCTTTTCCACCATTAGGTTGTTTGGAGACCCTGTCGGTGATTTCCGTGATTTCGAGAATGGGCGAAACGCGTTCTTTGATCCGCAGGAGTTCTCCCTCAAACTCCAGCCGGTCTATGAATTCTCTTAAAGAAGGATAATTCATGGAACTTCCAGTTAAAAAATAAAAGACCTTGCATTATATCCTACTGACCAAGCTTGGAAGGAAATTATTTTCCCCCCGGCATAGGGCCAGTTGCATTGACCTATCTGGCAAGCAATAGGTTATCTCGGTTGAAACCTCTTGCTATGGTCCTTTTCTCGTTCAGCCTTTGTGTATGGTAAAATACCTCTATGTTGCGATTTGTTCTCAGGCGGATTTTGTTAGGAATACCGGTTCTGGTCACGGTTGCGACGCTGACCTTTCTCATCATGCATTGGGTTCCAGGTGGGCCGTTCGACACGGAAAAAATTCTTCCCCCTGAAATTATCGCCAATATAGAAGCCAAATATCATCTCGATAAGCCTGTTCCCCTGCAGTATCTTCTATACATGAAGCAATTGTTGCAGGGCGATCTGGGGCCATCTTATAAATATCTGGGGCGGGACGTTTCGGATATCATCCGGGACACATTTCCGGTTTCTTTTACTTTAGGACTCTGCGCGGTTCTGGTTGTTTTGGGGTTGGGGGTACCTGCCGGGATGATCTCGGCATACTGGCAAAACTCTTCGCTGGACCGGTCTGTCCTGCTTTTGGCAGCGATGGGAATTTCTGTGCCCAGTTTTGTGCTGGGGGCAATATCCGTATGGGTCTTTTCGCACCACTGGCACTGGCTTCCCCCTGCCTTGTGGGAAGGACCTCGCCACATGATTTTGCCGGCATTTGCTCTGGGAGCAGGTTTTGCCGGGTATGTCGCCCGTTTGACCCGTACCACGATGCTGGATGTTTTATCTTCCGACTATATCCGCACTGCACGGGCCAAGGGACTGACGGAACCGGTGATCATGTTCAAACATGTTTTGATAAACTCCATCTATCCCATTGTTTCGGTGATGGGCCCTCTGACCGCCGGCCTGGTCACCGGCTCATTTGTGATTGAATTTATTTTTTCCATTCCAGGGATGGGGCGATTCTTCATCACCGCTGTGACCAACCGGGACTATCCGTTAATCATGGGAGTGACGCTGGTTTATGCAGTGCTGATTGTGGTCGCCAATTTGGTGGTAGATATGATTTACGGTTGGCTGGACCCGCGAGTAACTTTAAAGTGAGATATTCCCTGACTTCTAATTTGAGTGCTGGTTTCCTGCTGACTGTTTCAGTGATTGCGGTGTTGGCCCCATGGGTGGCTCCGTATTCCTATGAAACGCAGGATACCTTGCAGACTCTGGCTTTTCCCAGTCTGGAGCATTGGATGGGCACCGATCGTCTGGGTCGCGATCTTCTTTCACGCATGATTTATGGAGCGCGGGTGTCACTGTTTATCGGTGTATTCACCACCTTGTTCGCCTTACTGATCGGAACGGTCTATGGAGCCATTTCGGCTTATGTCGGCGGCAGAACCGACAATCTGATGATGCGGCTGGTGGATGTGGTTTTCGCTCTGCCCGATCTGTTGATGATTATTCTCATCACCGTTTTGATGGGCCGGGGAGTAGCGGGGGTTTTTGTTGCGTTGACGCTGGTGAGTTGGGTCACGGTTGCCAGGCTGGTGCGCGGAGAGGTCCTCAGGATTAAGGAGTTTCCTTACGTGATGGCGGCCCGTGCACTGGGCGCAAGCCCAGCAAGGGTACTGGTGCGGGAAATTCTTCCTAACATCCTCGGTATTCTGGTGGTGACTTTGAGTTTTCGCATACCTATGGCGATTTTAGCCGAGTCGACATTGAGTTTTATCGGGTTGGGAATAGCCCCTCCATTCAGCAGTTGGGGGACCCTGGCCAACGATGGCTGGACGGCAATCAAGTTTTATCCGCATCTTATTCTGTTTCCCTCTTTGGCAATTTTCTTAACCATTCTTTCGTTCAATTTTTTAGGGGATAGCTTGCGGGAAGCTTTTGACCCTCGATCCTCTAACTAAAAAGGGCAGGTTGTTGGTCCTCAGCCTCGTTAAAAAGATTCTATATTTGTGGAGCCTGGCGATAAAACCGTGTCAGGGAAATAATGCCAGTCCAGGCCGGGAAAGCAGCAATAACTCTATAAGCATCAAAGATATATAGGGTTACAGAAATATCACGTTGACAGGCCTGAAAAACCGTTATAGAGTGCCCTTTTTTACAGTCAAAGGGCTGATTTCCCATCATATTTTATGTTAAAATTTTAGTATGAGCCGGATCAAAGAAGATTTGATTTGTGAAATTATACGGTTATCCCAGACGAATCTGTTGGACAAAAAATGCGCCAATATGAGTTGTGAGACTCAGGAGCAGGTCGTTGTGGATTGGATCCGTAAAAATGCCGCTGACTACAGAGTGGGTTTTCACTCTCGGTTAGACGCCTGTTCTGCATCCAGGCTGGGTGAGATATTGAAAGATATCACTGACACGGGAAAAGATTTGAATGATATTCTAGAAGAGATTGAATCTTCTTCGGTTCACAGAGGTTAAGCATGTCAGACACCCCCCCTTCTTCAGAAGCTGTAGCTTTATCGCCCGCTGAAAAGGCCAAGCTTGCGGTTGCCAAAAAAGCCGAGGCGGCAAAAAAAGCTGGCCCGGTAGGAGAACCCCTTGTTGATAACGGTGATGAAACCATCACCGATCCCAATACCGGTTATATGTGGAAGAAGACCGATACCTGGCTGGATGTGAAAAAGTTTTATACCTGGCAAGATCATCGAGAATATGTAGACTGGGTCAACACGAATAAAGACAAGTTTGGCGGCTACGATAATTGGCGGATTCCCAATAAAGCCGAGGCTTTGACACTTTTTGATAAGACCGGTGTGAAATCTCTGGTCGATAAAAACGGGACAAGCTATCCTATTGACGGAATATTTGCGCCTGGTGGTGCGTCCAATACCTGGATCACCGAGTGTTCCGATGAAAAAATTATCCGCATGGATTTGAAGATAGGGCTCGACACGGCTTATCCCACCGCAGAAGTCTGGTCTTCAATGCGGTTGATCCGTAAAGAGGGAGAGGCTCCGCCTGCTAAGGCAGGAGCGGCTGAACCTGCCCCAAAAGCAGAAGCAGTCAGTGAAGAACAAAAACCGGCAGAAGCAGCTTCGGTCGCTACGGTTGCACCCAAGGCTTCCGGAGAAACCCCCATACCCACTGCCAGAAGAGAATTTTCCTCAGAGGAAAGAGCCGCAATGCTTAAAAGGGCTAAAGCTCATGCGGCAGAGGTGAAGGCCCGCAAGGGTTAAACCTTATTTATCGCGTAGCCATTGCCGTATCCCCTGGTTGACCACTTCCGGATTCTTTTTCAGTAATTTTGTAGCGTTATCACGCAGTTGTTCGCCTGTTGGAAAGACTGGTGTGGGTTTTAAAACTCTATCACCTTTTTTTCGTAGCGTTATTTTTTTCGTCGGTGACTTTAGTTTTTTGGAAGAGCGCGATTTTCCGGATCGAAAAATCAGCCAGAGAGCTAACATGAGAGCCAAAGCGAAACCGGTCATGAATAAAAAACTTCATGCTCAATCTTCCTCAATATTAAATTTGATGATGAGGTCGCCGCGCTTTTTCCCCCAGTTTATGGCTGCGCCTTCTCCGAGTACGCGTAATTCTTCTCCAACCAGGGTTTCTTCTTCCACTTGAATGGTTGTGGTGGCATTCAATGTTTCAACCTCAAGTGACCCGCCTTCTTGGGCCAACTTGGAAGGGATGGTCACTTCATGGATGACATCGTTTTTGATCCGTTTGAATTTTGGGTGGGGCTGTATGCAGACTTTTAAAAACAGGTCTCCGGGAGGGCCTCCATTTCTGCCTGCTCCGCCTTCTTTGATGATGGCAAGAGTATATTGGTCGGCCACGCCTGGAGGAATTTTTATATCCAAGGTGACAGAGCGGACGACCAGTTGTTTGCCCTGGCATTCCGTGCACTCGTCACTTCCCTGGGTTCCGGTTCCTTCACATTCTTCGCATTGCACGTATTTCTCATAAGAGTAAGGAATAGTTCCTCCCAATGCTGCGACAGGGAGCGGGACATCGACCATGAACTGCAGGTCAAACCCGCTGGTCGGCATATCTGGATCAATCGACTCCGGTTCCTGGGCAAAAGGTTCTTCATACCCCTTCTGGCTGCCACCCTGCTCCCTTCCGAATCCGCCGGGAGGAGCGTTCCAATTGGGTTGGCTTTTGGGCCGATGCGGAGTTTTTTTCTGGTAGGTCTGCTGGCGATCGTACTCTTTCCTTTTTTTAGCATTACTGAGTGTTTCATAGGCCTCGGAGACGATCTTGAATTTTTCTTCGGCTTTTTTGCTCCCGGCATTGGTGTCGGGGTGGTATTTTTTTGCCAGCTCCCGATATCGTTTTTTGATATCTGCTTTGGAAGTTTTCTGGGTGATGCCGAGAATCTTGTAATAATTTCGGGTTGTAGGTTGGGCCATGAAAGGGAATCTCTACTTTTGGGGGTTTCTTTATTCTATCTTTTATTACAGAATCATTCAATAGAGTGAATTGGCGATTTCAGTAGACTTGGGATTGCCTCACCAATTGATTGGAAATTTTTTCGCGATCGTAGCGGCTTTTGAAGGGTAAAATTTTTCCTGCAGGGAGATTAAAAAAGCTTCTGCTAAGCTTGTGTCAATATGTTGTCTGTTTATTCCAATTTAATAAGGCTGCATGGTTATCAATGTGGTGTGATGAACTGGGACCCTACCTGTTAAAAAGGAATACCCCATGAAACAAAGGATTGGTGAAGTTCTTGAGCCGGAATCTAAAAGCGATTTTCTCAGCTGTAGTTTTAATATTTTTATTATTTCCCTGATTATTCTCAATGTCTTTGCCGTTGCTTTGGGGACTGTGCAGGAAATTTCCGAAATATATTCAGGACTGTTCAATATCTTTGAATGGTTTTCCATGGTGGTGTTTACCATTGAATATGTTCTGCGTGTCTGGACTTGTACATTGAAGCCGGAATTTGCCGCTCCGGTCAAGGGGCGGATTCATTATATGCTTACACCTTCCGCGATCATCGATTTGATGGTGGTGGTCCCCTTTTATCTGCCATTCTTTTTTGATCTGGATTTGCGTTTCCTCCGGGTTCTTCGTTTGTTTCAGCTTTTTACCCTGTTTAAAATGGCGCGATATTCAAAATCTCTGCATCTATTTAAAATGGTATTGAGGGATACCCGGCAAGAATTGTTCATCGTCTTAGCTGTAACGATGGGAATGCTGGTTTTCGCTTCCGGAGTTATTTATTTTATAGAGAACAAAGCTCAGCCTGAGGCTTTTTCGAGTATTCCTGCGGCGATGTGGTGGGCGGTATCCACAATGACGACGGTGGGCTATGGAGATGTTTATCCGATCACCACTATAGGGAAATTTTTTGGAGGTTTTATTTCTATACTGGGTTTGGGAACATTTGGCCTGCCTGTCGGAATCATTGCATACGGATTTATCGAAGAGTTGCAAAAACAAAAAACCCGACCTTTTGAGTGTCCTCATTGTGGGGAAGAACTCGAAGCCTTTATTGATAGAAAAAAGCTTCCGCGTTAGATTATTGTGAACCAGTTCTTTAATTTTCATTTGATTCCGGGTTTCCTGGTTTTATGGCTGGTTCTGAATCCGGTGGTGGAAATTAATGCTTCTGACATGGTATATGTTGCTCCTGATGAATCCGATGCAATCGGCGCAGGTAAAAAAAAGCATGGATTCTATATAGATCAATATGAAGTGACGCAGGCGGAATATTTCAAGATCATGCTCACCAATCCTTCTTATTTTCAAGGACCGGAACGGCCTGTTGAAAAGGTGACCTGGAACCAGGCCGTTGCCTTTTGTGACAAGGTCGGGAAGCGCTTGCCCAATGAACAGGAGTGGGAAAGGGCCCTTCGGGCAGGGACAACCTCTCCTTATTATTGGGGAGAGGATCCGCCGGATCGTTACGCATGGCACAAAGACAATGCCGACAAGCAGACCCATGTTGTGGGAAAAAAGGAACCGAATTCATGGGGGCTCTATGATATGGCCGGAAATGTCTGGGAGTGGACCCAAAGTGATCACGAACTCAGCGGGAAGGTGGTTCGGGGAGGCTCATGGCGGAATGGGGTGGAAAGTCTGAAATCTTCTCACAGGATATACAGCCTGCCCATTCATAAATTTCATTATGTGGGATTCCGATGCGCCCTCTGACGGAGAACTTTGCATAACTCCATGCCAGTCATCACTTTGAAGAATTGATTAGCATTATCGGGCTCGAAAAAAGGATTTATTGGTAATCCTAAGTAGCTTGGGCTTTCTGGCGCTCCAAGGCCCTTAATTTTCGGGCTTCCTTTTTGTTTATTTTGGTTTTTACCTTTTTCTCTGTGATAGGTTCTCCCTCCCAACCCACTTTTTCCAGGAAGTCCTCGTACCCTCCATGAAAATATTCCGCCCGGCCCTGATGGAAAATAATCAGGTTTTTAGCCAGGGTTTTAAGGATGAGCTCAGAATGAGTCACAATCACCAGAGCCCCCGCATAATCGTTTAATTCTTCTATCAAGGCCTCGATGGATTCTACATCCAGATGATGAGAAGGTTCGTCCAAAAGCAGGAGGTTGGTGGGGTGGGAAATGATTTTTCCTAACAGAACGCGGCTTCTTTCTCCTCCTGATAACACGCTCACCTTTTTCTTACTCAATTCTCCATCAAACATCATGGCTCCACATATGCTGTGAGCAGCTTGCAGGGAAAGGTTAGGGTTGGAACGGAGTATCTCATCTAGCACCATATTTTTTGGTTCGAGCCGGTCGATATTTGTCTGACCAAAGTGGCCGAAAGAGGCAGAGGGATGCTGGATGATAGAACCAGAAGTGGTCGTCAATTCCTCTGCCAGACAATTTAACAGAGTTGATTTTCCTTTTCCATTGGCTCCGATGATTCCAATGCGGTCCTTCCGCCCAATGGAGAATGATAGATCTGTGAAAATATTGTTTTCAGAATTGCCGTCGTAGGAGAAAGAAATATCCTTTATATTCATGACTATTTTTCCAGGGCAGGGGCGATAGTTGAATCTGAATCCGAGATTCTTCTCGGTGTCCAGTTTTTCTAGAGTGCCCATTTTTTTCATCATTTTTAGCCGGGACTGGGCCATTGTTGCTTTAGAAGCCTTGGCGCGAAACCGGTCTATAAGCGATTGCATTTCTTTTCGCTTGTTCTCCAGGTTTTTGCGGGTTAGTTCATAGGTCTCTTCTTCCTGGATCATTTGCTCGTAGAATTTAATGGTGCCGCCCCGAACTTTTCGGGCCTGTTTGCGATGCAGACCCAATGTGTGGGTGGTGACTTTATCCATAAAATCCCGGTCATGCGTGATGAGAATCATTTCTCCTGGCCATTTGTTCAGGTAGTCCTTAAGCCAACGGAGTGAAATGATGTCGAGATAGTTGGTGGGTTCATCAAGCAGAAGCATATTAGGGTCGGCTAACAATGCTTTACAAAGATTGATTCGTACCTGGAAACCACCACTGAAGGTGGTGGGGTCTTTTTGAAAATCCTGGTCGGAAAAACCCAGACCGGCAAGGATGATCTCAGCTTTGTAATGATCCCATTGTTTTTCAACGGGCAGGGCTTCAATACATTCCTTGAGAACGGTGGGTTGGGTGAAACGGATATACTGGTCCAGAGCACCGATCCTGTATCCTTTGGGTGTTGAAAGGGTTCCCGAGTCCTGCCTCTCCTGTCCCAGGATCATCCTGAACAGGGTGGACTTCCCGGTACCATTTTTACCGACCAACCCGATGCGTTCGCATTTATTGACAAGAAAAGACACATCCTCAAAAAGAATTTGAGGGCCAAAAGATTTTTCAAGACTGCTAGCTATGATCATTAGGGATTAAATTTATAGATGAGTTGGGGAAAATAATTCTCAATTTAAGAGTGAGTGGATCAGGAAAGAAAAGAAAACTGGTCGGGATGAGAAGATTTGAACTTCCGACCCCCTACTCCCGAAGCAGGTGCGCTACCAGGCTGCGCTACATCCCGACTGTTTTAGCTTGTTTTGTAAAAGAATTTTTTGAGGTATTTCCAGATAATGATTGAACCTACTCGATTCAGCACCGACTTAAACCAAGTGCTCCCGCCCAAACATTTTTGGCAGTGAGGGTGGACTACTTTATTTTTTTGAAATCCTTCCACCGCGTCAATGACCGGTTGGGTATTCATGATTTGTGTGATCGGATTTTTGAACACGTTCCCGGCTGCTGTCTTTCCGTCAAAATCGACGCAGCAGTAAGTTAAATCGCCGCTAACCAGAATGGCAAAGTGGTCGGTCAGCGCACTGCAATAACCAGTTTTGGAGGGGACCACTTTGCTACCCTCGGTAAACGCATTACCCCATGTATTGAGAATGTAGGTCTCGAAAAAAATATTCGGCGCAACTTCCACCACGTTCCATTTAAAGGAGGAGAGTTTGTCTATCTTCTTTTCCACTGCGGCTTTCTGTTCTTCGCTGAGGGGTGGGCAGATATTATGGACCTCTCGGGCCCAATATCGAAAAGTTTTGCGTAATTCTTTGGTGTTGTTGATGACATTCATCGTTCCCACCGTCCAGTCTTCACCGGGTACTTCGGTTTTGATCGATGTGTTCAAAAAGTGGACTTTTATCTTAGGGGGCTTTTCTTGTTTCAGGCAGCCTTCAATGAATTGCAAAATGCGGTTGTGATATTCATCAAACTTCATCCGCCTGGACTTCCGGGTTTTAAAGGATTCCTCGTCAGGAGTTTGCAGGGAGATGTTCACTTGAGAGGCGGTAACTTTTTCCAGCTTGATAGCCATCTCGTCATCAAGATAAGTCCCATTGGTGGTGATGCCGGTCTTCACGCCTAACTGCGCTGCGTACTCAAGAATTTCAAAAAAGCGGGGGTGCATGAATGGCTCGCCCATCACATGGAAGGTGATTTTTTCCGCCATATTGTATTCGGCGATCTCGTCAATGATTTCACAGACCCTTTCAAATTCCATATACTCATAATGGCGGGTCATTTCCTGCTTGGGGCAAAAGGTGCAGTCAAAGTTGCAGACGTTGGTCAACTCAATATGAATGCGTTCCAAGGGAAGTTGGACCAGTTCGCCAAAGCGGCCGGGAAATTTTTGGGTACGGGGTTGAACCTGAGTCAGCATGATTTAATAATATCGCAGGAGTTAATCGTTATTGGTTTTTGAATAATTATAACGGTCTATGCTTTCGCTCCAAAATGTGTTGTTGGTTACGTTGCGCGAAACCTTTTTAGATCCACATTCAGGGCAAGACACCTTTTTTTTATCCACTTCTGACATTTTCATTTCGATCAAGAAATCTTTTTTACATTTTTCGCAGGTATGATCGTAATGGGGCATGACCGAGTTCTCCAATTCATCTAAACTTCATAAAAACATGGGTGTTTGTCATGAAGCTACTAAGAATACAATAGTTTCTAATTCAAAGCAATAAATCCAGCAAAGTTGTTCCATTTGAAAAACATATCCACGGTCGGGAAGCCAGCTTTTTTGATGATATCCTTGTTTTCCTCTACTGTCCAAGGGATAAGCACATTTTCCAGAGCTTCGCGTTTTCTGGAAATCTCCAGGTTGGAATACCCTCGGTCCCGCTTAAACTGATGGTGAAAATCGGTGAATGTCCGGTCCATCTCAGGAATGCCGCTTTTAATTTTTTCAATGAGGACGAGAGACCCTTCGGGAACCAGACCCTCAAAGATATTTTTTAACAAGGGAATTCTGCGTTCCGGTAAGACAAACTGCAGGGTATAGTTCATCACCACCACAGACGCATTTTGGATGGAGAGTCCCTGATTTAAATCTGCCTCAAAGAGTTCGCAGGGGATCGGTGATTCTCTCAGCGTTTTCCTGGATTTTTCCAGCATGGCCGAAGAGTTGTCGATGCCATACAAAGAGATCCCCTTATTTTTGTCTATCGATTGGGCCAGTTTGAGAAGCAGGGTGCCGGTGGAGCAACCCAGGTCGTAGACGGAAGTGTTTGCCTTGGCGAATTGGGCACACCAGTGCACCGCCAACGACTGACATTCCTGATACATCGGCACACTTCGTTCCAGCATATCTTCGAATACATTTGCCACTGACTCATCAAACTCGAAAGGCTCGCTGGCAGTATCCCGATTGAATAATGTGTCTCGCTTGGAGATGGCATCCTCTAGTCAAAAATTTTTCAAAGAAAATCCTCTCCGGAAAACTGGAAGAGGACTATGGCTGATTATGGTCCTGGTAGTTCGCTGCCTTCAACCGGGCTGGACTTTGACTTTAATAAAAGTTTGTTGATAGCGTTGATATACGCAAATCCGCTGGCCTCTATGGTGTTGACCCCAGCACCTTTCCCCAATACTTCCCTCTTTTCATGTTGAACACGAACGGTGACTTCACCTTGGGCATCCTGTCCTTTGGTTTTAGCCATCACCTGGTAATCGATAAGCTTGCATCTGAGGCCGGTGATCTTATCGATGGCGTTATAAATCGCGTCCACCGGGCCATCGCCGCTGGCATTGGAAGAATGTTCATTGCCGTCACGGCTAACCAAAACTACAGTTGCATGGGGAATTTTCCCGGTTTCAAAACCGCATTGCAGAGAATTCAGCTTGTAGGTGTTCTGCTGTTCCTCAGAAAATTTCTGTTTCTGGCAGAGTGTGTGGATATCGTCTTCGAAGATTTCTTTTTTTTCATCCGCAAGAATTTTGAACTCCTGGAACACCTTGTCTAGTTCATCCTGTTCCAGGTGGTATCCCAACTCCTGAACTTTATGAAGGAGTGCGTTTCGCCCAGAATGTTTGCCCATTACCAGTTCTGACTCGTCACCACCGATATCTTTGGGGTCCATAATCTCAAAAGTGTCTTTGCGTTTGAGAAACCCATGCTGATGAATGCCAGACTCATGCGCGAAAGCGTTTTTTCCTACAATGGCTTTATTGCGTTGCACAAAGAACCCGGTCAAGCTACTTACCAGCTTGCTGCATGCTTTGATATGTTTGGTCTCGATTTCCGTGTACACGCTGCGAAAAAAATCTTTTCGGGTTCTAATAGCCATGACCACTTCTTCCATGGCGGCGTTTCCGGCTCGTTCACCAATGCCGTTGATGGTGCACTCGACCTGCCGTGCTCCGGCTTGCACCGCAGAAAGGGAATTGGAAACCGCAAGCCCGAGGTCGTTATGGCAATGCACGCTGATGACAGCCTGGTCAATATTGGAAACATTCGTCTTTAAGTACCGGATGAGTTCGGCGAACTCTTCTGGAACGGTGTACCCCACAGTGTCAGGAATATTGACTGTTGTGGCCCCGGCACCGATCACCTCTTGGGTGACCTCGGCGAGAAAATCTTTTTCTGTCCGGGTCGCGTCCATGGGGGAGAACTCCACATCGTCGCAATATTTGCGAGCGCACTGGATGGCTTTGACTCCCATTTCGACAATTTCTTCCTTGGCTTTTTCGACCATATGTTCTCGATGTAACTTGGATGTGGACAAAAATATATGAATACGTGGTGATTTGGCTTTTTCCAAAGCGCGGGCCGTTACCTCAATATCTTTTTCCAACGCACGTGAAAGTCCCGCAATTTTTGAACTGCGGATTTCTTCCGCAATCTTTTTGACCGATTCGAAGTCTCCTGGAGAAGCAACCGGAAAACCTGCTTCGATCACATCCACATTGAGCAGAGCCAGTTGCCTTGCGATCTCAAGTTTTTCCTTGATATTCAAGCTGGCACCGGGACATTGCTCTCCGTCTCTCAACGTGGTGTCGAAGATAATGAGTTTTTCGGGTTGCATGACTGAAAATTTCCTTTCACCTATTAAGCGTGGGGCTATTGAGCAATAACTTCTCTGGTTAAAAAATGCCTCGGCTTAAGGGACTCTTGCCTGCCTCTGTGGAAAGTACTAGTGAGACGAGCGAGCAAAAACTATTTACCCCGTTTCCGTTCTTAAAATTTAAAGGAATCAAAAATTCCAACCAAGGAAGGTTTCCTTAAACACGGCTTAAAAAGGGTGTTTTGTGATCCAGGTGGAAAAAGGAAACTTACTCATTATAACGCCATTTTGTGAAATGAAAACAGTTAATTAAACTGCAACTCCTCCGATCAAAAGAGGCCAGAACACTCTTTTTACGGCGAGTGTGAAGGAAATCCGCCATTTTTTTTGGGTTTTCAATTATAATAGCGGTAAAAAATACTCTGAGATTTGGGTGTCGTCGAGTGGTGAAAGCATGTGGTGCAAGCATAAGGTGTGCACTATAAATGGCGAATTATACAATAATTATAGAAATAATATAATAAAGTGTGTACCTTAATTACTCTATTTTTAAGGGTATTTTTTAAAGCCTCTTAATTTCAAGAGGTTTCTCCAGGCACGACTCTTGCTATACATACTGATTCGCATTGAAAGCTTTGAATTTTTGATGTTTTGAGGGAATTAAACGCTTTTTAAATTCAATGAGTTAATTAATTTATGTACGCTTTTCCAAAAAAACAGGGCCTTTATGATCCCGCCTTCGAAAAAGACAGTTGCGGAGTGGGGTTTGTCATGAATATGAAGGGGGAGAAGTCCCATAAAATCATTACCCAGGGACTGGAAATCCTCAAAAAACTGGAACATCGCGGGGCTTGCGGTTCCGACTCGGCTACGGGAGACGGTGCTGGGATTCTCATCCAGATTCCCCACAAGTTTTTTCAGGAACAATGTGAAAAAGCAGGGATCAAGTTGCCCGAGGCGGGGCGTTATGCTGTGGGAAATATATTTCTTCCCACCGGCAAAGATACCAAGCGAGGCCAGGAAATCATGGAACGTGCAGTTTTAATGGAAGGCCTTGAGCTTCTCGGTTGGCGGGATGTTCCGGTAGATAATACAACGATCGGGATGACGGCACGTTCTGTCGAGCCGGTGATCAAGCAGATTTTTGTCGGTGCGGGAGCGGATGTGCCAGACCAGTTAGCTTTTGAGAGAAGGCTTTATTGTGTTCGCAAACGTACTGCGTGGGGAGTGCGTCGGGCGGGACTCAATGACAATAACGAAAACTTTTACGCATGCAGTCTTTCCAGCAAGACCCTCATTTACAAAGGTCAGCTGATGGCTCCACAATTGGAGACCTATTATCTGGATATCAAAGATCCGAACATGGTTTCAGCTTTGGCGTTAGCCCATTCCAGATACAGTACCAATACCTTTCCCTCCTGGGGCCGAGCTCAACCTTTCCGTTACATCGCGCATAATGGCGAGATCAATACAGTGCGGGGAAACCAGAACTGGATGCGTGCCCGTGAGTCGATGTTTGAATCGCCTTTATTTAAAGACATCAATATGATCCTTCCTGTCATTGCTCCGGGTGGCAGTGATTCGGCGGACTTTGATCAGGCATTGGAGATGTTGTTCCTGACCGGCCGGTCTTTAGCTCATTCCATGATGATGATGATTCCCGAGCCGTGGAGCGGACACGAGACGATGAACGAAGACAAGCGCGGATTTTATGAATTTCACGCTTCCATGATGGAACCTTGGGATGGTCCTGCCTCTATTGCTTTCACCGATGGGGAAACCTGCGGTGCGGTGTTGGACCGGAATGGCTTGAGGCCGTCCCGCTATTATGTGACCAAAGACGGACTGGTTATCATGGCTTCGGAAGTGGGGGTCCTCCCTGTGGACGAAGCAAATATTGTTTACAAAGGAAGGTTGCAGCCAGGAAAAATGTTTCTTATCGACATTAATGAAGGCCGCATAATTTCTGATGAAGAATTGAAAGCCAAAATCTCAACGCAAAAACCCTATAAAAAATGGGTAGCAGAAAATCAGGTTGACCTTAAGGATTTGCTAGAGACAGATTACAAATTCGAGCCGGATTATGATTCCCTTTTGACCCGTCAGACTGCTTTTGGATATACCGTTGAAGATATCAAGTTTATCATGGCTCCCATGACTGGAACTGCACAGGAAGCTATCGGCTCGATGGGTAACGACACACCACTTGCGATTTTGTCGCAAAAGCCGCAACTGTTATTCCATTATTTCAAGCAACTCTTCGCCCAAGTGACCAATCCGGCTATCGATTCCATCCGGGAAGAACTTGTTATGTCTATGGAAGTGACACTTGGAAGAGAACGAAACCTTCTGGAAGAGAGTCCTGAACATTGCCGAAAATTAAAAGTCGAGCATCCCATTCTTACCGGGATAGAAATGGAAAAAATCCGCAAACTCGATAAGGAATATTTCAAAACCGTTGTACTTTCAACCCTGTTTCCTGTCTCTGAAGGAGAAAAGGGTATGGAACGGGCTTTGGATGCGTTATGTCAGAAAGCTTCGCAAGCTATAGAAGAAGGTGCCACTATTATGGTTCTATCTGATAAAGGAATCGATGCTGATCACGCTGCTTTGCCGAGTCTTCTGGCTACCGCTGGGGTGCACCATCACCTTTTGCGTGAGAGGACTCGTACTCGTGTAGGGTTGGTTGTAGAAACAGGTGAAGCTCGGGAGATGATGCACTTTGCCCTGTTGATTGGTTACGGTGCGGGTGCTGTTTATCCATATCTTGCTTATGAAACGGTAGCGCAGATCGCGAGTGAGGCTGTGTATATCGAAGAACTGGACATGGACAAAGCGATCGATAACTTTATCAAGGCAACAAGAAAGGGTCTGTTCAAAATCATTGCAAAAATGGGAATCTCCACGATCCAGAGCTACCGTGGTGCCCAGATTTTTGAAGCCGTTGGATTAGACGAAGATATGATCGAACGTTTTTTTACCGGAACCCCTTCCAGAGTGAGCGGAGCGAATCTTGATGTGCTGGCCAAGGAGGCTCTGGCAAGGCATCGAAGGGCTTATAGTAATGAACTTTTCTCGCAATTGGATATTGGCGGTGATTACCGTTGGCGCCGCGGTGAAGAAAAACATATGCTCAATCCGCATGCTATCGGCTTGTTGCAACACGCCACCCGTTCCAATGATTATGCGACCTTCAAAAAGTTTTCCCAGCATGCCGATAAAGAAAGCACTCGACAGTGTACTTTAAGGGGACTTTTTAATTTTAAAAAGACCACGCCGATACCCATTGAAGAGGTGGAGCCTGTAGAAGAGATCACCAAACGTTTTTGTACCGGTGCCATGTCTATTGGTTCCATTTCCCGCGAAGCCCATGAGACACTGGCGATTGCTATGAACAGGCTGGGTGGTAAAAGTAATACTGGTGAAGGCGGCGAGGATTCGGCCCGTTATACCTTGGATGCGAACGGGGATGACCGTCGCAGTAAAATCAAGCAAGTTGCTTCAGGACGATTCGGGGTGAACAGTTATTACCTGGCCAATGCCGATGAAATGCAAATCAAGATTGCCCAGGGTGCTAAACCCGGTGAAGGAGGGCAATTACCAGGGTATAAGGTTAGCGAGTACATCGCTAAGATCCGGAGTTCTACTCCGGGTGTGGCTTTGATTTCTCCTCCGCCCCACCATGATATTTACTCCATAGAAGATTTGCAGCAACTGATATTTGATCTTCATAATGCCAACCCTGATGCCAGGGTGAGTGTGAAACTGGTTGCGGAAGCGGGGGTGGGTACTATTGCCGCAGGGGTTTCCAAAGCACATGCAGAGGGGGTACTGATCGCCGGACACGATGGTGGAACCGGGGCTTCGCCTCAGACCTCAATCAAACACGCTGGGCTTCCTTGGGAACTGGGGCTCTCTGAAACACAGCAGGTTCTTATGCTCAACGATCTCAGAGGGCGCATCCGCGTTCAGGTGGACGGGCAGCTCAAAACAGGACGCGATGTTGTGATCGGCGGAATCCTTGGTGCCGATGAATTTGGGTTCTCCACCACAGCCCTGATTACTATGGGTTGTATTTTGATGCGAAAATGTCACCTCAATACCTGTTCTGTCGGGATTGCCACTCAAAACCCGGACCTCAGGAAAAAGTTTGACGGCAAGGCAGATTATGTCGTCAACTTCTTTCGTTTTATTGCGGAAGAAGTCAGGGAAATCCTGGCGCAATTAGGTATTAGAAAATTCAATGATCTGATTGGCAAAGTAGAGCTGCTCGAAGGAGAAAAAGCGGTCGACCACTGGAAAGCAAGTGGCCTGGATGTGAGTAAAATTTTATTTAAACCCGAGGTTGATGAAAAGGTGGCATTAAGAAATATCTACACACAAGACTTGAGTGGAGATATGGATAATGTACTGGACCACAAGTTGATAGAGATGAGCCAGCTAGCTCTCGAAAAGAAGACCCAGATTTATGGCGATTTTCCCATTCTTAACACGGACCGGGCTACCGGGGCGATGCTCAGTTATCGTATTTCTAAATTGCACGGAGAAGAAGGGTTGCCAGCTAATACGATCCAGTTTGGTTTTACGGGCTCTGCGGGCCAGAGCTTCGGCGCATTTCTTGCGCCGGGAGTAACCTTTGGTCTTGCCGGAGATGCCAATGACTATGTGGGAAAAGGCTTGTCGGGTGGTAGATTAATTATTTATCCGCCAAAGGACTCCACCCTTGTTCCTGAAGATAATGTTTTAATCGGAAATACGGTTCTTTATGGGGCTGTTTCAGGCAAAGCTTTTTTCCGAGGCATTGGGGGAGAGCGGTTCGCGGTGCGCAACAGCGGAGCCCATGCAGTGGTAGAAGGGGTAGGGGACCATGGCTGCGAGTACATGACAGGAGGAACCGTTGTGGTTCTCGGTTCCACAGGTAGAAACTTCGCCGCCGGAATGAGTGGGGGGCTGGCGTATGTTCTCGATAGGGATAACACGTTTCCCATCCATTGCAATCAAAGCATTGTTGATCTGCTTCCTGTTGAAGAACCCGAAGATGTTCAGCAACTGAAGGCATTGATTGAGGAACACCTGAAAAGCACACAAAGCAGTGTTGCCAAAAAGGTGCTGGATGAGTGGGAAGAGACTCTGCCAAAATTTGTCAAAGTTTATCCAACCGATTACCGTCAGGTTTTGGAAGAACGTAAAAGAAAAGATGAAGTTCTGGTTGCATGAAGGCAACGAAAGGATATAGAACAAATAAATGGGTGCACTAAAAGGATTCATGGAATATGGGCGGGAGACACCGTCAGGCCGACCGGTTGAGGAAAGGCTCAAGGATCAGGAGGAGTGCTATGCTCCTTTCCCTGAAGAAAAATATAAAGAGCAGGGAGCTCGCTGTATGGACTGTGGAGTTCCGTTTTGCCAAAGTGAAGCCGGGTGTCCACTGGGAAACTTGATTCCCGACTGGAATGACATGGTATATCGAGGCCGGTACCGGGAGGCGGTGGAACTGATGCAGAAGACCAATAACTTCCCCGAATTCACCGGGCGTGTTTGTCCTGCTCCCTGTGAGGGTGCCTGTGTGCTGGGTATCACTGAACCGGCGGTTACGATTTTTAAAATAGATCGGGAGAGCACACCGCTT
>WASV01024205.1_pt1 | contig 22773 bp, 20 predicted proteins | sample 5698531 | NCBI WGS metagenome assembly WASV01 (sample SAMN11175559, study PRJNA528189) | sponge metagenome | isolation source: marine sponge | host: Myxilla | place: Antarctica: Western Antarctic Peninsula, King George Island | collected 2013-01 | reverse complement strand
CTATGTCTATGCCGCGCACAGTTTGGGGCTACCGTTTCATTTTATTTCGCGGCGGCATAACCAGCGTACCGATGAATACGGTGGCAGTTTAGAAAATCGCGTACGTTTTTTGCGCGAGTTATTGGAAGATACCAAAGACGCTATCGGCGACCAGTGTGCAGTGGCGCTACGTTTTTCAGTCGATGAGTTATGCGGAAACGACGGAATAACCGCACAAGGCGAAGGTACGGAAATAGTGCAGATGCTGGCTGATTTACCCGATTTGTGGGATGTTAATATCAGCGATTGGTCGCACGATTCAGCAAGCGCAAGATTCAGCGAAGAAGGGTTCCAAGAAAAATATACCGCATTCGTGAAGAAAATCACCAACAAGCCAGTAGTCGGGGTAGGTCGGTTTACATCTCCCGACGCGATGGTGTCACAGATCAAGCGTGGTGTGTTGGATCTTATCGGTGCAGCACGACCGTCGATTGCCGACCCATTCCTGCCGGTCAAAATTGAAACCGGGCGGCTTGAAGATATCCGCGAATGCATCGGTTGCAATATCTGCGTGTCTAGCGATATGACGGTGCGCCCGATGCGGTGTACGCAAAATCCGACCGCGGGTGAGGAATATCGCCGCGATTGGCACCCAGAAAAAATTGCTGCTGCCACCAGCGGCACATCGGTTCTCATCATTGGTGGCGGTCCCTCCGGATTAGAGGCTGCCGTGTCGCTCGGGCAACGCGGCTATCGAGTGTTTCTGGCGGAAGCCGCCACACAGCCCGGCGGCAGAGTATTGAAAGAGAGCGAACTGCCCGGGCTATCGAGCTGGAGGCGCGTAGTAGACTACCGTGTCGGGCAATTGAAAAAATTGTCTACGGTAAAAATGTTCATGCAAAGCGAGCTTGACGCTGCCCAAATTTTTACTTTTGCTGCCGAATTGAGTGCTCCACACATCATCATTGCTAGCGGCTCACGCTGGGTTCGCGATGGGCTCGGCAGAACTCACCAAAAACCGATTCCCAATGATCAAACCATGAATGTGCTGACCCCGGACGACCTTATGGCCGGCGCACCACTCAAACAAGATAGCAAGGTGTTGGTGTACGATGACGATCATTATTATATGGGCGGCGTACTCACCGAAAAACTGGTTGCAAGCGGCGTACAAGTTACGCTGGCTACGCCGGCTGCCGAGGTGTCGACTTGGACACGAAACACGCTCGAACAAACTGCCATCGAAAAACGTTTGCGCGCACTTGGGGTAACCTTGATCGAGAAACATAAACTGACCACAATTCGCAACGGACAGATCGAGTTGCAACATGTCAGTGCCGCACAGACGCGCAGTGAAGCCGCCGACGCGCTAGTGTTGATTACTGCACGTGCACCATGCGAAGCGTTGTATCTGGCGCTCGATGCCCAGCAATCCATGTGGCAGGATGCTGGCATTCAATCGGTGTCGCGCATCGGCGATTGCCTGACCCCCGGCACGATTGCTGATGCCGTGTATAGCGGACATCGCTTTGCCCGTGAGTTCGACAGTACCATCGATATAGACGTGCCACCGTTCAAACGAGAATATGTGGAAGTGTGATGTAGATACGGTGTTGCAGACTACCAATCTGGTGAAGCAATTTGGTGGTATCCGAGCAGTCGATGGCGTCAATCTCTCAGTCGCACGCGGCGAACTGCATGCAATTATCGGGCCGAATGGTGCGGGTAAAACCACTTTTATGGCGCAGTTGGCTGGCGAATTGAAGCCCGATCACGGCACGATCACCTTCGAAGGCATCGACATAACCCAAACCGACGCTCCGCGTCGTGCGCGGCTCGGCTTGGCTCGAACTTTTCAGATTACCAGCCTGATTATGCCGATGACGCTGTTGGAAAACACCATGTTAGCGGTACAAGCGACGCACAGGCATTCGTTTCGCCTGTGGACATTGGTTCATCGTGATCGAGAAATGCGCGAAGCGGCAATGCACGCACTCACCCAAGTGGGAATCGAGGCGCATGCCGATTGCATCGCGGCGGAGGTATCATATGGGTTGCATCGTCAATTAGAAATTGCAATGGCGTTAGCCATGAAGCCGAAGTTGTTACTGTTAGATGAACCCGCTTCGGGGATGGGCGCGGAACAATCAGCACAAATCGTCGACTTGCTCGAAGGACTCAAAAGAAAACTGACCATTGTGCTCATCGAACACGACATGGATGCCGTGTTTTCATTAGCGGATACCGTCTCGGTCTTGGTCAGCGGGCGCATGATTGCGACCGACAGTGCTGCCAACATCCGCAACAACACCGAAGTGCAACGCGCCTATCTCGGCGAAGATTAGCAACGACCCGCTGGCATATCGGAACCCGCTACGCGGAGAAAATGACGTGGTTTCCCGCTGGCGATCGCAGTGATAGTAGTGCTTACAAATAGTTCGCCATCGATATCATGTTTAATATGATTATTGTCTTGTCGAATAATGGTTTGAATAGCGTCGGCACCTGCATCGTGCGCTAGACGAGTCGCTTCGCGCACGGCCAGCGCGCGGGCTGCTTCAAGCGCGATGTCTAGTTGTTCAAATCGCTCTGGCTCTTGCTTGTGAAATAGATAGAACACACCAAATTCGGGTTGCATCACCGTGACATGCGCCGTCTGCACAACCATGCCAAGAGCTGCCCCGACGGCATTGGCGATCTCTGCATGCGGCGGCAGATGCAATTCAATGCCTAACTTCTTAGCCACGGCTGGGAAATAATCGTGTGCCGCTCCGCCAACCGCCACCACTGGATAATTAGTGGCAAATTTGATATCAAATAACGGGTTGATATCACCGAGATCGCCCAAAGTTATGTCGGCTAATAACTGTGTCAAGTTGCGTGATTTAGAATCGGACAAGATACCATGCCGATTCAACCCCGCTTCGATCAATCTTTGGCTGATGGCATGCGTGACTAATTCGAACACTAACTGACATGGTTCGACTATATCATCGGTGCGCCAACTGCCACAGCCGTATAGATGGCGCATTTTTCGCGCCCAGATTTTTACTCCAAGCTGTGCTGCGCGTAGTTCCCAGTGATCGCTCATCCCAAGGACATGCGTGGCATCAGATGGTGTGAAACCGCTGTAAATCACTAACCCCATACGTTCCATCGATGCTAGTCCACGCAACATCTGCCGATTTGAATCAACCAATGAATCGAGCTCGATCGGGCCGGCTTCGAGCGCATTCCATGCGTGCCTCTCGGTTTCGGTTAACTGTTTAAACAACGTCTCATTTTTCTGTAGCCGCAAAGCAAAGCGATTATTGCGCGCATTGGGTGCGGCGCGTAGTTGGCGTTCCAACTTCGGCAACACCTCCGGATATTGATAGGCGAGTAAACTCATCGGCACCACACGCCGATGTGACAATATTATTTTACCCTTGAAGTCGACTTCGCTATCTCCGCCAAGACCGATCGAAAATACCCGGATTGCCTCGACCATCGGGTGCCAATTTCCGATGCGCGCACCATCTGCACACAAGTCGGGCTTGCCGTCTGTGACGATCGAAATATCGGTGGTGGTCCCGCCCATATCGACTGCGATCGCATTGTGCTGCCCGCTGAGTGTGCACGCACCGGTGACGCTCGCCGCCGGGCCAGACAATACTGTCATCACCGGCTGTTTGAGGGCGGTTTGAATATTCACCAATGAACCGTCACCCTTGACGATCATCAGTGGTGCCTTGATATTGCGCTGCTTCAATATGCGTTCAACCGAGTCGATTAACAGTTGGATATACACAATCATCCGTGCATTAATCGCCGCCGTCACCGCACGCCGCTGCGCGCCTAAGTTGACCGCCAGCTCGTGCCCGCAAGCAACTGGCCGGTCGGTCAAATCACCGATCAGTTTTTTAAGCTCGACTTCATGACGAGGGTTGCGGACTGAAAATATACTGGAGACTGCAAATGCTGATACTTTATCGCTTTGTGCGAGAATTTTTTCGGCGGCACGGTCTTTATCGAGCACCATCAGCTCGGCACCAACTGCGCTGTGCCCGCCATCGATCACGTTAATTAAATCTCGGTCAAGAATCTGATAAAGGCCGCTTGCTTCGACTTGCTTCTGGTTATATCCAGGGAGAAAGATCGAAACCGGTGAACCTCGACCTTCGACCACCGAATTTGTGGACAATGTCGTAGACAGCGCTACTAGATCGATCGCTGCCAATAATTCGTCGGGAAGATTGGCAAGCGCACTATCGATGCCAACTGCCAGATCATAACCGCTGGTCAGACTTTTATTTTTGGCAAGAACATTGCACTCGGCATCGATGATGACCGCATCGGTATAGGTTCCGCCAGTGTCGATACCCAGTCGATAAGACATCTGTGAAAGACTCGTATGTGAAAAATCTCGTATGTGAAGAAACGCGCGCGCAACTGAAAATGAATATGCAATTGTAAATTAAAACAAAAGGCAACACTCATTTTTGTGCATCAACGCACCCAAGACCTACCTCATCCATCTCTTTGGGCAGATTGTCATTCACCATAGTAGCAACAAACTGATGCATGTGAAAAGCCGCATGAGCTGGTTCATAATGATAATCGGTGCCTTGTGGGCAAGCCAAACGCGCGCGGCAACCAAGCGTCATGCATTCAGAATCGGGGTGTTCCTGCAGGTAATCAACGCAGACACGAACGTGGTAGTTACCACCTGAAAACGCATCCACCGGGCAGGCACTCTGACATGGCATGTGCACACACTTTGCACAAATTAATTCTGGCTGCTGAACAGGCACCTCGGTTTCGACGATTTCTACAAATGCCAGCGCAAAACGATATGCATGCCAAAGCCCAAACTGCGGATGAATCAATATTCCCAGCTTCGAATTTTGCAACCCTTCGGCTTTCTTCGCCCAGCGCAAAAACGGTAAGTACGGTGCCCCGGAAAACGGAAACAATGCTCGCGCCGAAAATTGTGCTGCTAACTCGCTACCAATCCGCATACTCCACCGATTTAATGGATGCGGCTCACCATCCATGTATTCATCCGATTGGCTAAAAGAATCCCATATAGAAGAACCGACGTTACCAAACAACAGCAAATACTTCGCCGCCATCGATGCATCGCTACCCTCGCCAACCGCGGGCACTCCATCCTCCACATCCACCACAAAACCACCACGCCCAACCAAGCCGTATTTCGCTACCGCTGTAAGAACGAGATTAATATTCACTCGACACTAGCCGCGATTTCTAAAATAGTTGGCGGTAGTCTAAAAAATGCTGCGTGCAAATTTTTCATTGTCCTTACGGTCCATCTTGTTACTCATATAGGGCTGACTTTTGTTCACCATTCGGATTATTTGTTGGGCCGGCAAGGTAAGCACGCCGCTTGCCACAATCACATCTTCGGCAACGCCACCCCTTGTTGTCCTTGATACTTCCCATTGCGATCTTTGTATGACACTTCGCATTCTTCATCGCCTTGAAAAAAAATCACTTGGGCAACCCCTTCGTTCGCGTATATTTTCGCTGGCAACGGCGTCGTGTTGGAAAACTCTAAGGTGACAAATCCTTCCCACTCTGGCTCTAACGGTGTGACATTGACGATGATACCACAACGTGCGTAGGTGCTTTTGCCGAGGCAAATGGTGAGTACACTGCGCGGAATGCGGAAGTATTCCACAGTACGCGCCAAAACGAATGAGTTGGGTGGAATGATACACACGTCGCTGACAACATCGACAAAACTACTTGTGTCGAAGTTTTTTGGGTCGACGATCGCGGTGTTAATATTGGTAAAGATTTTGAATTCGTTTGAACAGCGAATATCGTAACCATAACTTGAGGTGCCCCATGAGATGACTTTGGTCGCACCAACTTGACGTACTTGGTCAGGCTCATAGGGGTCAATCATGCGATGCGACTTTGCCATCTGTCGGATCCAACGATCGGATTTGATGCTCATCTTGATTGTGTCTAGTGGGGATATCCGAAGAGAATTGTCGTATTGATCGTACGGTCAATTTTGCTGAATGACAATGTTTGGAAACTTCGAACTGAAGTCTTTTTTCCGCAAAGCAAGAAGGGCGGAAGTGCGCCGCGCGATGGTTTTGTATAGCCGCGCGATTTCTCCATCCGGGTCTGCCACCACACACGGGCGACCGGCATCCGCATGTTCGCGAATAGAAAGCGTGAGTGGCACCTCACCGAGGAAATTGATGCCATATTGTTCCGCCATTCGACTACCGCCGCCGGTACCAAAAATGGGTTCTACATGCCCACATTCGGGGCATTGGTAAGTACTCATGTTTTCAACCACGCCTAATACCGGTATTTCCACTTTTTCAAACATTTTGTAAGCCTTGCGTGCATCCAACAAGGCGATATCCTGTGGCGTAGTAACGATGATTGATCCAGATACCGGTACTTTCTGCGCGAGCGTGAGTTGCGTGTCACCGGTACCGGGCGGCATATCTACAATGAGATAATCGAGATCGTCCCACTGCGTATCTTTTAGTAATTGTTCCAGTGCCTGCGTGACCATGGGCCCGCGCCAAATCATCGGTGTTTCTTCATCTACCAGAAAACCTATCGACATCGTCTGCAGGTGATAACTATACATCGGAGTGAGGCTTTTTCCGTCTTTCGATTCTGGCTTGCCACGGATGCCAAGCATGCGTGGTTGACTGGGTCCGTAAATATCAGCGTCGAGTATGCCAACGCGCGCACCTTCGGCGGATAACGCCAAAGCCAGATTGACCGACACTGTAGATTTCCCAACCCCACCTTTGCCCGAAGCAACTGCGATGATATTTTTGACGCCGTCGAGCGGTTTTATGTTTTCTTGCACTTCATGCACCGATGTATCGGATGAGACCGAAACTTTGGCACCTTCGACCACTTTTTGCACGGCTGCCGCCAATTCATCGAACCAACTTTTTGCCGGATAGCCCAGCACGATATCGATCGTTATTTTTTCACCATCGATAGCAATATTTTTGACCGCTTTGCTAGTAATCAGATCTGTGTTTGTATGCGGGTCGATGACGGTTTTGAGTTTCTCCTCAATGACCTTTTGGCTCATGTCGCTCATGGGTAAAGTTCGCCTCTCATTAAATACCGCATTAAAATATGAATCTATAAACGTATAATAGTGTATTCTAACCGCCCAGCACCACCTAAAAAACCTCCGGAGTATACATACATTGCGAAAAATATTGGTAACCAGCGCGCTACCATACGCCAATGGTCCAATCCACCTAGGTCATCTAGTCGAGTATATTCAAACCGATATCTGGGCGCGATTCCAACGCTTGCGAGGCAATACTTGTTACTATGTATGTGCCGACGATGCGCACGGCACCCCGATCATGCTGAAAGCCGAATCTGAGGGGGTCACGCCGCAACAATTGATCGACCGAGTCGGCAAGGAACATCGCCGTGATTTTGCTGGCTTTCTGATCTCTTTCGACAATTATCATAGCACGCATTCGGTTGAAAATCGCCATTTTTCCGAGTTGATTTACCAACGCCTGAAAGGCAATGGGCACATTACACGTCGTATGATTACCCAACTTTTTGACCCGCAAAAGCAAATGTTTTTGCCCGATCGTTTTGTCCGCGGTAGTTGCCCCAAGTGTAAAGCGGCCGATCAATACGGCGACAACTGTGAAGTTTGTGGTAGCACCTACTTACCGCTCGATTTAATCGACGCGGTCTCGGTAGTCTCGGGTAGCAAGCCCGAAAAACGCGAATCAGAGCAATTATTTTTCAAACTCAAAGGCTTCCGTGACTTTCTTGAAAACTGGCTAGGCGAAGGGCACACCCAGCCCGAAATTGCCAACAAGCAAAAAGAATGGTTTTCTGACGTCATGTTCGAGTGGGATATTTCGCGCAACGCACCGTACTGGGGCTTTGAAATTCCCGGTGAACCCGATAAATATTTTTATGTGTGGATGGATGCTCCGGTCGGTTATCTTGCTAGTTTCAAAAACTTGTGCGAACGCGAAGGATTAGACTTTGATGAGTTTTTTAAACCGGACAGTGACTGCGAACTCTATCACTTCGTTGGGAAAGACATCGCACGGTTTCATACGTTATTTTGGCCCGCGCAATTGCATGGCGGTGGGTTTCGCACACCGACTGCAGTTTGGTGTCATGGTTTTTTAACGGTAAACGGACAAAAAATGTCCAAACGGCACGGCACTTTCATCACCGCCGACACCTACCTCCATCATCTTGCTCCCGAATATTTACGTTATTATTTCGCCGCCAAACTAGACGCTGGAATCGACGATTTGGATTTAAATTTTCCGGATTTCAAAGCGCGCGTAAATTCGGACTTGGTTGGCAAGCTCGTAAATATCGCCAGTCGATGCGCGGGTTTTATTCATAAAAACTTTAATGGTTATTTGAGCAATTCACTGGCCGATGAAAAAATGTTTCGCGAGTTCGCGGCCGCCGGTGATGCGATCGCCACTGACTATGAAAACCGACAATACGGTAGTGCAATACGCCGCATCATGGCACTTGCCGACCGTGCCAATCAATATATTGATGCCGCCAAGCCGTGGGTAATGATCAAGCAGCCGGAAAAACTCACCGAAGTACAATTAATTTGCACGCAAGGATTGAATCTGTTTCGCGTGCTGATCATTTATCTCAAGCCAGTGCTACCAGTGACTGCGAAAAAAACCGAGACGTTTCTAAATTTACCCCAGCAACAATGGCACGATGCACAAAATCCGCTGTGTGCCCATAAAATTGAACGTTATCAGCCGCTGTTGACGCGCATCGAAGACCACCAAATTGAAAAAATTGTGGCCGATAGTAAAACGGAAACAGCAACCGACCAACCGACCAACTCGAGTGCTCCCTCCCTCGAAAAAATTAGCATCGATGAATTCAAGCGAGTGGACCTTCGTATCGCCAAAGTGGTGACGGCCGAACACGTCGAAGGCTCCGACAAATTACTCCGCTTGCAATTGGACATCGGCGGCTGGCAAAGCACGATATTTGCGAACATCAAATCCGCCTATCACCCGGGAGATTTGGTTGGGCGTTTAATCGTGGTAGTTGCCAACTTGAAACCACGCAAAATGCGGTTTGGAATATCGGAAGGTATGTTGCTGGCAACGGGGCCAGGTGGCGAAGAAATATTCTTGTTACGCCCTGATGATGGGGCGGTTCCTGGGATGCGAATCAAGTAATTCAGCGCTTAGATTTAAAGCACCTATATTTATCGATTTCTAGTGTTATTGGTCTTTTTGTAGAAAAGCACGAATCGTTTTCAATTTCTCGCCGTTCCAAATGCGTTGATACTCCAAATCCATCCCTCCTTCGACCAAAGTGCGATGGTATTCCTGCATCTCGTATCCACCGCTATTATCGATAAATAGCGAGTATACCGTTAACGTATTACCAACGATGCGCCCCCAAACATAGGGCTCGCCTTTCAGCGGGTTGAGCGGAATCGGATTGCCGAAGACATTCACCGTCATTGCCGAACTGTAAATACCGTCTCTCTGGGTCGGCAGAAAACGGATCGTATATTCCTTTTGCTTCAAACGACCGTCGGATTTATGGATAACCGATTTCCAAGTGACTTGAAAACTGTCTCCGGCGGCGGCAATGTTGACGCTCATATCCCGACGACTGATCTTGTCACCCGTCTCGATATCAACCGAGCCAGAATAACTGCCGGTAAACTGATCAAAATCCACCGCCGTGCTTGCCATTGAAAATAACAACGCAATCGTACCTACCAATAACTGAATGGGCAGGATCAGTGCTAGTTTAACTCGGGAGGAATGTCGACCACCTCTCATGAAACGAGAATATGGTGCGAAATTGTGTGGATAATTGGCTGGGGGAGAGGGATTTGAACCCCCGTCAGCGGAGTCAGAGTCCGCTGTCCTACCGCTAGACGATCCCCCAATGAAATTGGCGGTACGGCTTTTGCATCTAAACACATTGTCGAGCGAGTTATCGTTTCGAGTATTGTGGTTTTTTGCGCGCTTTGTGTAAGCCAAATTTTTTGCGCTCCACCATGCGAGCATCACGGGTTACAAAACCAGCTTTCCGAAGTGGTGGGCGTAACTGCTCGTCGTAATTGATGAGTGCACGCGTAATACCATGGCAAATTGCACCTGCCTGTCCGCTGTTACCGCCACCGCTAACACTCGCACGAATATCCATCTGCTCCAACATGCCGACCAACTCAAGCGGTTGGCAAACAATCATTTGTCCAGTTTCCCGACCAAAATATTTTTTCAGCGGCAGTTTGTTGATCGTGATATTTCCGCTGCCTTTTTGTAAATAAACCCGTGCGGTTGAAGATTTACGACGTCCGGTTCCTCGATAAATTTCTTGCGGTTTGTTCATGAACAGACTGTTCTCTTAAAGTTTCAATTGTTGCGGTTGTTGTGCTTGTTGCCCATGTTCCATTCCAGCATAAATCTTCAGTTTGGTCAGCATCGCGCGCCCGAGTTTACTCTTCGGTAACATCCCTCGTACTGCGTTTTCAATCACGCGAGTCGGGTGCTTCTCCAGCATTTGCTTAAATGAAATCGCTTTGATGCCGCCCGGGTGACCAGTATGATGATAGTACACTTTATCGTCAGCCTTGTTTCCGGTCACTGCAACTTTGGCGGCATTGATCACGACAATGTAATCGCCAATATCCACATGTGGCGTGTATTCGGGTTTGTGCTTACCACGCAGACGATGTGCTATATCCGCTGCCAAGCGACCCAGCACCTTGTTGTCCGCATCGACTACGAACCATTCGCGTTTAGCGATCTCTTTTTTTGCAGAAAAAGTTTTCATCTATTATTGTGTTCAACCTGAGACCAAAAATTATTTGTTTATGCTAACACAAAAATCTCTAGACAAGCAAGTTTTATCGTTCCATCAATCGACGAATACGCTCGAGGTCGGCGGGCGTATCGATACCCGGTGCGGGAATTTCAAGCGCGTCGGCACACACAATTTTTTCGCCATACCACAGTGCCCGTAACTGCTCCAAACATTCACGTTGCTCTGGCGGGCACACCGCGCGTGTGGCAAACCGCCTGAGATAGCCACAATAATACGCATAGATGCCCAAATGCCGACGCAATCCGGACATTCGTTTGGATAGGTCTATATCGCGGGTGTGGGGAATCGCAGCACGGCTGAAATACAATGCGTACCCGTCGCGATCGGTGATTACTTTGACCACCGATGGATCATCCAATTGCATAACGTCGTCAAGTGGGGCGGCCATGGTTGCGATCGAAGCTGACGGCTGCCCGGCAAGCAATTGCACAACTTGATCGACCAAGATCGCTGGCAACTCTGGTTCATCACCTTGCATATTGACGATGATCTCCTGATCATCAAAGCCTAATTCATCGACCGCTTCTGCAATACGATCGCTACCGCAAGGATGTGCCGGCGAAGTCATCACCACTGCGCCGCCAAATGCCTGAACCGCTTGCGCAATCCGCGCGTCATCAGTCGCCACCGTCACTGAACATGCTCGAGTGCGTTTGGCACACTCCACCACATGGCGAATCAACGGCTTACCCGCGATATCCAGTAGTGGTTTGCCCGGTAGGCGGTGCGAACCGTAACGCGCCGGAATGATGACATGATAGGTAGGCGTAGTCACAGATGCGTACACACCGCCGGCACTAAAGCGGTATCCAGACGAACCCGCAACGGAATTTTCCAGTATTGACGCCGATCAGTTTGCTCGTCAATCAATACTCGGCACTTTACCGCATCTTTCTCGGTCATCAATATTGGTAACTCTTGCAAATGCGAAGCGAAGACAAAATCTTCACGCTTGAATCGATGATGATCCGGATATTCATGCGCAATGATTTCGATGCCGTGCGCTTGCAACTGGGAAAAAAACCTTTTAGGGTTGCCGATGCCAGCAACCACGTGTGCCGATTTGCCGGAAAATTTGGTGAGCGACCGCGTTTCCTTTCCATAGATTTGTATTGCATGCTCAATATACGTGTGCATGGAAAACACATGATCGTATCGATCGTTCTCATGCTGCTGTTCCCCATTGACCACGATCATGTCCGCACGCGCAAGAGCACTGCGGGGCTCACGTAATGGCCCTGCCGGTAGACACCAGCCATTCCCGAAGCCGCGTTCACCGTCAATCACGACAATATCCAATTCGCGCTGCAACGCAAAATGCTGGAACCCGTCATCGCTCAATACAACATCGCAAGCGTGCTTTTTAAGCAACAACTGCGCGCTTTCTACACGATTTGGACCAACCACCACTGGCACTCGGCAACGCTCGAAAATCAACCGCGGCTCATCCCCAACTTGAGCAGCGGTATCTTCGGCGGTGATTTCGTGTGAGCAACGCTTAGAATGCCCACAATAGCCACGTGCGATGACCCCCGGCCGCCGGCCGCGCGCTTTGAGTGCCTCCACCAGTTCGATGACCAGCGGTGTTTTGCCCGTACCACCAACGCTAAGATTCCCAACCACCACCACCGCCACCGGTACTTTGTGGCTCTTCAGAAAACCCCATCGATAGGCCAATCCACGTATTTGTACCATACTGATGTACAACAGCGAAAGAGGCAATAAAAGCCAGCTATACCATCGTGCTCGTTGCCAACTTTGCTGTATCGCGTTGCGCATCAAGCCACGTGTGACGATTTAGGGCTTTGCATGGTCGCGTGCAAGCGTGCGTATCTCCCAGCTCGTGCAAGCAGTTCGGTGTGCGTTCCATGTTGGACGATTCTGCCATCCTCTAAGACCAAAATCATGTCGGCATGTTCGATGGTGGACAACCGATGTGCAATGATAAGCGACGTGCGGTTTTTTACCAACAGCGCGATTGCTTGTTGGATGTGCGACTCAGACTGCCCGTCCAACGACGACGTCGCTTCATCCATGATCAATAACGGTGCATCCTTATAAAGGGCACGTGCGATCGCAATGCGCTGCCTCTGACCACCGGACAACCGCATGCCTTGCTCACCGATTACGGTGTCTAATCCTTCAGCCATGCCTTCGGTAAACTCGGTTACATAGGCGGCAGTAGCAGCCGCATTTAATTTGTGTGGGTCGATTTTATCACTGCTGCCATATGTGATATTGTTGCGGATGGTGTCATCAAACAAGGTGATTTCCTGCGTGACGATGGCCGTGTTAGCACGCAACGATTCGAGTGTATACGACGAGATCGAACCCCCATCGATGCTGATTTCGCCGCCCGTTGGAGCATAAAAACGCAACAATAACGAGGCAACCGTCGATTTACCAGCACCCGATGCACCGACCAACGCCACTGTCGTACCTGCTTTGATGTCAAAAGAAATTTCGTTGAGTACGGTTTTGTCATTGCCATAATGAAACGAGACATTGCGGAAGCGCACCTGCTTGGTGATATTTTTGAGTTCGACCTTCCCGTCATCACATTCTTGCTCGAGGTCAACGGTGCCAAATACCGATTGTGCGCCGGCAAGCCCGGATTGAATGACCAAGTTGATCTTAGACAAACCCGTGATCGGCTTGGATAACATCACCATGGACGCTATGTACGAAGAGAAAACCCCGGGAGTAAGTGACTGACCCAAAGCGATCCAAACCACTGCGGCGATCCCGATACTGGAGAGAAACACGGTAAGGGGGACGCTCGCCGACAAAATAGTCGCCTGTTTCATCCTTTGTTGCCGGTGGCGGTTATTTGCTTTGAGAAACACTTTGCGCTGATAGTCATAAGCGTTGAATACTTTGACTATATGCTGCCCTTGCAGGGCTTCTTTAGAGATGTGCATAATCGCACTAACGCAGTTTTGGATGTCCCAGCTGGTGGTACGGAATCTCCGGCTAGAAACTTTGAAAATCATGAATATGATCGGTATCATGATCAGAAACAACAACGATAGCTTCCAGTTTATATAGAACATCCATGTCAGCAGAAATATAACCTTGAAAAAATCGCGGAACAATACACGAAAAGCGGTGGTACTGGCGTTAGCGATTTGTTCGACATCGTAGATCAATCGGGAAGCTAATGAACCGCTAGAATTTTGGTCGAAATAATGCGCCGGGGCATGTAGAAAGCGTTCAAACATCAACTGGCGTAAATCCTGAATGACACGACGTGCTACCCAGCTCATGCAATAACTATCAACAAATGTGCCGCCAGCACGCATCAGCCCGAGCCCGATCAAGAACAGTGGAACCCATTGGATAAATACGTTGTCTCGAACAATAAGCCCCTGGTCGATAATCGGTTTGAGCATCGCCACGATGGCAGCATCGCCCGCCGCCACCACCAACATACCGACGAGTGCAGCAATGAATACCCCCTTATAAGGGAGTACATAAGAGAGTAAGCGACGATAAAGTTGTAGGTTTTCGGTAGCGGTGTGCGAAGCGGGCATAGAAAATTTAGCAGTCGTTGGGCTGGGTATTTTACCGTATTTTCAATCGATACAACTTAAATTCAAGCCGTACACTTGCCGTTAGAACGCGAAAAGTGCATACTTCACAATGCATGTTATGCTAAATTTACACGACCGTGCTACCTAACCTACTTCGGAATTCACCTCCCATGTCCCAACCCAAACGATCGCGAAGCGGACGCCGCCAGCGCCAGACGAGTGGCAACGATGCTCCGGCAATTATCCCGTACATTACCCGCGCTATTCCCGAATATGAATTGCTTGGTGAAGAGGGGCTCGCGCTAATTGAAAAGAATGCCGACCGAATATTGCAAGAAATTGGTATCGATTTTCGCTATCCACCGGCACTAAAACTTTTCAAAGAGGCGGGCGCTGACATCGATCATAATCGGGTGCGTTTCCCAACCGGAATGTGCCGCAAAATTATTCAAGATTCAGCACCGTCCATATTCGAACAAAAAGCACGAAACCCGGCACGCAACGTGATGATTGGCGGTAAACATACGGTGTTTGCTCCAGTATATGGGCCACCGTTCATTCGTGATTTAGACGGTGGGCGGCGGTATGCAACCATCAAGGATTTTCGTAATCTGGTGAAACTGGTGTATGCGTTACCGTCGTTGCACCACTCTGGCGGCACATTGTGTGAGCCGACCGATTTGCCAGTAAATAAACGCCATTTCGACATGTTGTATAGTCATATCAAATACAGCGATAAAGCATTCATGGGCTCGGTTACGAGTCCTGAGCGAGCCGAAGACACTGTGGCAATGTGCAAGATACTATTCGGTGACAAATTTGTCGATGAAAATGCGGTGGTCATTAATTTAATCAACGCCAATTCACCGATGTCATTCGACGAGAGCATGCTCGGGGCAGCAGAAGTCTACGCGCGCAATAATCAGGCGACCGTGATCTCGCCATTTATTCTCGCCGGCGCAATGTCACCGGTTACCTCTGCTGGAACACTCGCGCAAATTCTTGCCGAGGCATTGGCAGGTATAGCGTATACACAACTGGTTCGGCCTGGTGCACCGGTGGTATTTGGCACTTTTGCAAGCTCTATTTCGATGCAGTCAGGGGCGCCGACTTTTGGCACACCGGAGCCAACGTTGGTGCTCAATGGTGCGGCGACATTAGCTCGGCGGCTCGGCGTACCGTTCCGAAGCGGCGGCTCGTTATGTGGCTCAAAAATTCCTGATGCCCAGGCGGCGCATGAGAGTGCGCACACATTATTACCAACCATAATCTCTGGGGTAAATTTTGTGTTGCACGCCGCCGGCTGGCTCGAAGGAGGATTAGCATCCAGTTACGAAAAACTGATGCTGGATGCCGACCAACTTGGCATGATGCAAGTTCTGGCGGGTGGGTTTGATTTATCTGAGAACGGGCAGGCTCTCGATGCAATTCGTGAGGTCGGTCCAGGCAAGCATTTCCTCGGTTGCCAGCATACCCAAGATAATTTCAAGACCGCATTCTATCGTTCATCGATTGCTGACAATAACAGTTTCGAACAGTGGATATCGGAAGGCTCGAAAGATGCAGTGATGCGTGCCAATCAACTATGGAAGACGACATTAGAAGAATATGTCGCGCCGCCGATCGATGTCACCATCGACGAAGCTCTGATCGAATATATCGATAAACGAAAATCTTCGTTTGCCGATTCAAACATATAACGGATGATTGGTTATAGGAAACTGGACAGGTCACTGTATGACAAACACGAGGTTTAAATATTCAGCAGAACCAGTACGGCAACAATCGTTTTGTTGGTTGGTGCGAATATTTATAACGTATCTGATTGTCAAATAGATAATTCCCTTTCTTATCGTTGTTTTTTTCTGCGGCGGCGTTTTATGCTCCTTGATTCTTGATCGCAGATCGGCAGGTCGACCTCATCTTTCAGGCAATCGTAGGTGGCGGTTTTATGCGGTATCGCCAGCGCTTCGACAAAATGGTCTTGAAATTTCGGCTCGACCGCTGTCTCCACTTTATCGATACGTTTTACCACATCTTCAATTTCAAGCCGCGCGGCTTTGTCGAGCAAAGCGATAATTGTCCCGGCGCCAGCGGAGTTACCCGAAGACGTTACATGTTCGAGTTTGCAGTCGGGAATCATACCGAGCACCATTGCATATTTGACATCGATATGCGCACCGAATGCGCCCGCTAATCGGATACGGTCCGGCCGTTCGATGCCAATTTTGTCCATCAACAAGCGCGCGCCAGCGTAGAGTGCTGCTTTTGCCAATTGGATGGCACGCACATCGTTTTGGGTGATTTTGATTTTAATTTTGTTTTTCTCGTAAAGCAGATAACTCCAGGTCTTAGCATCCGGTTGGATACGCGTGCTTTTCGCTGCCATTGCACTATTGATGACACCGTCCGACCGGATGATACCAGCAAGAAACATCTCAGCGATGACTTCAATGATTCCAGAACCGCATATACCGGTGACTCCCATAGCGCCAACGGCTTCGGTGAATCCGTCTTCATCCGACCATAATTCACAATCGATCGTGCGAAAACGAGGCTCGAGCGTGTCGCGATCGATGCGCACCCGTTCAATTGCACCGACGGCGGCGCGTTGACCGCCGCTGATTTGCGCGCCTTCGAAGGCCGGCCCAGTCGGGCTGGAGGCAGCGACTATTCTTTTATTATTGCCAAGCAAAATCTCGGCATTAGTGCCGACATCGACGATAAGCGTAATCTCCTCTCGTGCATAGGGTGCTTCGGATAAAGCGACAGCAGCGGCATCGGCACCGACATGCCCGGCGATGCACGGTAATACATATATGCGTGTGCCCGCATGCGCTTTCAGATCGATATCGGTCGCCATGCCGTCGATCGCCTGATCAGTGCAAAGCGCAAACGGTGCACCACCTAGTTCGACCGGGTTGATGGCGAGTAAAAGATGGTGCATGACCGGATTGCCGGCTAACGTGATGTCGAGTATATCAACCGCTTCGATTTGTGCTTCGGAGACCGCTTGTGCCATTAATTCTTGCAACGCCTGGCGTACCGCAACAGTCATATCAGCCTCGCCACCCGGATTCATCATCACATATGAAACGCGACTCATCAGGTCTTCGCCAAAGCGAATTTGCGGATTCATTCTGCCCACCGAAGCGACCACCTCACCACTAATCAAATCGCATAGATGCGCTGCAATGGTCGTCGACCCAACATCGACCGCCATTCCGTAGACTTTTGGTTTTAACCCCGGCCATAGGGCAATAAGACTTTGCTCGTGGTGCACAGCAACGGTTACTTTCCAGTCGCCAGCCCGTAGTACTTCTTGCAGGTTTTTGAGAATATGAAAATCGCATCGAAGCCCGGATAGCCCCCACTCAAATTCGAGCGCATCGAGCAACCGTTGCAAGTCGCCAGTCGGGTCGTGCATATTCGGTTGAGTAACTTCGACATAATGCAATCGAACCGCCGGGTTGACCGTAATCGAATGCACTTCGGCGCGCTTTCGAACAACTTGTCGGTGTGCCTGACTCTCTGGTGGAATATCGATGACGACATCACCGCGTAGTTTTGCCTGGCAACCAAGCCGCCGAATGGGTGGCGGATCTTGAGAAGGTGAATATCCGAAAAACTCCCGTTCGATTTCACTTAGTTCTGACAGGTGAGAGGGTATGGAATGGACACCAAATTTGGAAAATTTGCCGATGCTCTGATCAATTTGGCAACGATCACATAAGCCGCGCCCGCCACAAACAGTGTCGAGATCGACACCAAGTTGCTGCGCCGCTTCGAGCACTGATTTACCAATATCGATCTGCCCGCGTTTACCGGAGGGCGTGAAGATCACTTGGGCTGTTTCGTGTCCTGATGCCATCGCCTAAATCCGTTATTTTGGCCGCCCACCACTACGCCGCCGCACGCGCCCACCCCGTGCCATACCATCCTCACTTGGTTGGCGATATTTTTTTAGCCACTTCGCGCAATTTCTATCGTTCCCCATGATGACATTGGAGCTCATCACCGATTGCATAATCTCTTCGTGCAACGGATTGGTAATCGCCGAAGTCATACCCGCGCCGATTGCCATGCTAAGGAAAGCCGCATCCATACCTTTACGGTTAGGGATGCCAAAACTGAAATTAGATGCCCCGCAGGTCGTATTAACTTTGAGTTCTTCGCGCAATCGCTTGACAAGATGAAGCACTTGCCGGCCGGCACTGTTCACCGCACCCACCGGCATCACCAATGGATCAACGACGATGTCCGAGTAATGAATACCATGGTCGGCGGCGCGCTCGACAATTTTCTTTGCAACCTCGAAACGATCATCCGGGTTTTCCGATATGCCCGCTTCATCATTCGAGATCGCAACCACCGCCGCGCCATATTTTTTGACTAGCGGTAAAACTGCTTCGAGACGCTCATCTTCGCCGGTGACCGAGTTTAACAGTGCCTTACCTTGATAAGCTTCTAAACCGGCTTCGAGCGCAGCAACTATCGATGAATCTATGGATAACGGTACATTAGTAATCGATTGCACCAAGCGAATGGTTTCCGCCAAGATGCGAGGCTCATCGGCAAGTGGGATACCCGCGTTGACATCGAGCATGTTGGCTCCCGCGGCCACTTGAGCTCGTGCGTCGGCTTCGACACGGCTATAATCGCCGACTTTCATTTCTTCCGCAAGGATTTTTCGCCCTGTGGGATTAATACGCTCACCGATAATTACAAACGGCTGCCCAAACCCAATTTTAAGTTCAACTGTCGCCGAACTGATGATGGTATCAGTCATAATTAAATACTTTGGAAATTAACAGAGTTATTGTGAATTAATATCATTGCTGGAATGCCACGGGACTCGATCGCCAAGCACCCCTGAAGCGACCACTACCTCGGCAACATGTTGTTCCTGTCGATACGCCATTATATGTACCCCAGCAACCCCCTCGATCTCTTTCAATTGTTGCATCAACTCGATACAAATTTGGATGCCTTCCTGCTTAGGCTTTTTCGCCCCAGCAAGCCGATCAATCACATGATCAGGGATATGCACTCCCGGCACATTTTCCCGTATCCAACGTGCAACCCGCGCCGAAGCCAATAGCCCAACGCCTGCTAGGATGAAAGAACGTAGATGTAACTCGCGCTCACGCACTTGCCGCATATAATCGACAAACATCGGGAAATCAAAGCAATATTGTGTCTGTACAAAGTCTGCCCCGGCTGCGATCTTTTTCATCAACCGGTCAACTCGGAACTCAATCGGTAGCGTAAACGGGTTGGCCGCCGCTCCCAGGAAAACGTGCGGCGGTGTATCGAGTACACGCCCGCTTCGCAGTTTGGATTGGTCACGCATAGTGCGTGCAGTTTCCAATAGCGATATACAGTCCAAATCAAAAACTGGTTTAGCCTCCGGGTGATCGCCCGCTTGCACGCCGTCTCCGGTCAGGCACAGGATATTGGTGATCCCCATCGCCGCCGCCCCCAGAATATCACCTTGCATGGCGATGCGGTTGCGGTCGCGACAGGAAATCTGCATCACAGTCGAATATCCCACCCGCGATAACAGCGAACAAACCCCGAGGCTTGACATGTGACAGTTTCCGCTCGACCCATCGGTCGCGTTAATCGCATCCACATACCCGTCAAACAGATTCGCTTGTGCATAAACATCTTCTGCTCTTGTCGAATCCGGCGGTGCCAATTCGGCGGTGATTGCAAATGCTCCAGAGCGCAAGACTTTTTCAAGCCGTCCACCCGAGACATGTCCGTCTTGCAACACGGGCTGCTGTTCGCTCACCCCCTATTTCTCCAAACTCTCATGCCTTTCGCGAACTTCGCGAAGCCATGACGAAGTACCGCGCTTGGACCAATCCACCGGTGCAGATAAATTGATGATTTTATCGCCGCCGCGCATATTACGGCTTCCTTTATATGCTTCCACCCACACACACCGCATGTGCGGGACGACTTCGCAGTTTCCATTTGCACGCACGCCACCGCACGGACCATTACGCAGTTGTTTGGGGCAATTCATAGGGCACGACATGCCAGTGGAGCTGAGCGTACAACGACCACACATTTGACAATCGAACAATGGCCCTTTGACCATTTTTTCGATAAACCCAACTGGTTTGTCCAAACGTTCATAGCCAATCGCCCGCCATAGCGGGTGCAATGCCATCAGCATTTTTTCAAAACGCAGGTAAAACCATTCCAAGCCACGCGAATGGCGCACTGACCACTTTCGAAGTACGTACATTGGGATAGCAGTTTAAGACTGCGGTTCGTCGCCTTTATTGCGAATCAGCGAGAGCAAGCGGTCGTGGGTGTATTCACATTCGTATTTAGCCGCCGCATTTTCCGCTTCCGCCTTAAGGTCACTACCACACACCACAGTAATTCGCTTCCAATCGGCGAGATACGCATCCGAACTACCTTTACCAGCGCGCATCGCCGCACGATCGATAGCGTCGGCAAAGCGCTCGGAGAGTTTGACTTTGACGGTGTCACGCCCCGCTTTGGCAATGATTTGCGCCGGAATGTCGCGCCATAACACTGTGATTAATTTCGCCATGCCAACTTATGCGATCGAACTTAGCGGGACTAACGCGGACTGCAAACTCGCGTCTCCAGTAAAAATTCGCTGGTATTTCAGCCCAAGATATGCGGCCGCATGCTCAGCAGTGGCATCGAGTTTAGCGTCGTCTCGTTGCGCCAAGAAAACCATTTTTTTGTAATTCCTGAAATATTCTTGTTTGAGTTGCGGGAAACGATCGATGCCCAAACCTTCGATAATCAACCGATCAAAATTTCGTGCCAAAAAATCGGTTAGATAAAAGGTACCCGGCTCCTCTTCGTGCAACGCTGCAAATTCTTTGCCGCCTGCGAACATTTCATAGCAGTGCGCACCGGGCAATCGTTCCACGCCCTCTTCCTGCAGAACTTTATCTAACAGCCCGCCGGTACCACAATCGGAGTAGGCCACGAATATTCGTTGGTAGTGCTCTCGACTAGCGCGGATTTTGTCAGATACTCCTTGAGGAATCAAGTGGGGTGTGTTGTGCCATTCAGCGGGCAAGCATTCGATGTCGAGATGCTCCCATTGGTTGATCTGCCGAACGCGCACAAGATCATGCGCAAGCGCACCGCAAGCGATGATTAACACACGCTGGATGGGCATCGTTCCACCAGACTCGGGAAGAGTCATGTGGCGGCGCGTTTTTCCGCAATTTTGGCGGTCGCAATTTCGACTGCAACAGCCGCATCGCGGCAATACGCATCGGCACCGACCGCTTTGCTAAATTCTTCGTTGAGCGGTGCACCACCGACCAACACAATATAGTCATCGCGGATGTCTCTCTCGACCATCGTATCGATGACCACTTTCATATACGGCATAGTGGTAGTCAGCAATGCCGACATGCCAAGAATATCAGGCTTATGTTCTTCCAACGCTTCGAGGTAACGCTCAACCGGGTTGTCAATCCCCAAATTGATCACCTCGAAACCGGCTCCTTCCAACATCATAGCCACCAGATTTTTGCCGATATCGTGGATGTCACCTTTGACCGTGCCGATCACTACTTTGCCAACCGGCTGGGCACCTGTCTCGGCAAGCAATGGGCGCAAAATTTCCATGCCCCCTTTCATTGCATTGGCGGACATCAAGACTTCGGGCACAAATAAAATGCCGTCACGAAAGTCGATACCGACGATACGCATGCCTTCCACCAGTGCTTCGTCCAGCACCTTCGAGGGCATCCATCCACGCCCGAGCAGTATCTGTGTACCTTCCACGATTTCATCCCTCAACCCATCATAGAGATCATCGTGCATTTGCTCAACCAACTCATCGTCCGGTAACGAAGCCAGGATGATATCGTCTTCAGTATTGTCGTCTGTCATCAAAGATCTCGAATAGTTGTGGTAGGGGCACAAGGAACTCGCGCGGCCTCGGCTTATTATACTACAAGCCTCATGCTACAATCCTCATGCACAATTCTTGAAAAAAGCGTTGCTTCACAGTGTTAGCAAGGCACCTTCACAAGTGATGTGATATTATATATCAACATCAATATAATTTTGCAACATTTTATTTTATAACGCTTTGTATAATTTTGTGAATTGCTAGTTTTTCATGCGCGATTTTAGCGGAGCTCGTCAGCCCTTGCACTTGATGCCGGCACACTAATATGGTGCTCTCAATCCACAAAAACTCAACATCTCCTGCCCGGCAATCCCTACCGGGATGCCCCTCAGGCTCTCCTACGATAAAATTTGGGCAAAACCCACTTTGAGAAACCTGCGCACTTAGCCGCTTTCTCGGGTTCATGCGGATATGCATCCATCAATTTAACCGCTTTTTGCGCAATCTCCACCGACC
>WASV01063784.1_pt1 | contig 23244 bp, 20 predicted proteins | sample 5698531 | NCBI WGS metagenome assembly WASV01 (sample SAMN11175559, study PRJNA528189) | sponge metagenome | isolation source: marine sponge | host: Myxilla | place: Antarctica: Western Antarctic Peninsula, King George Island | collected 2013-01 | reverse complement strand
AAAAGGACATCACATACCCCTTCGGGGCATGAAGTTTAAGGAAAAGGACATCACAGCTACGGAAGATTATAACGTGCTCATTGCCTTCAGCATTTTTTTGAAATCTTTTTTCTGTTGCGTCAGGGGGCGTTTCCAGTTGGTGACACGCGGACTAGGGTGGTAGAGCGGGAATAACATGAAATTTGCAGTGGCAAGCGGTTGGGCAACATTCTGGTTCAATTGGAACCGAGTGCCGAGGATCAGGTTGAGGGCGTTAAGAGCAACGGTGCCAAGAGTGACCACCACTCTGGGACGGATGATGCTAAGAGATTCTTTTAAAAATGCTGAGCAGTTTTTAATCTCTTTTGTATTAGGCCTGCGGTTATTGCCATCTGCAAGCGGATTGCACAAAACAGCGTTGGTGATAAAGACCTCGGCCCTGGTCAACCCAATATGTTTCAGCAGAATTTCAAAATTATCTCCGGACCTGTCGCCCTGAAACGGAACGCCTGTGCGCCCGGCACCAAACCTGCCGGGTGCTTCTGCGATAAAAACGATGTTGGCGTTCAACGAACCGTTGGCGGAACTCAAGACAGCGGGTTGATCTGCGAGGCAAGGACATAAACGGCAGGAGGCTGCTTTTTTTTCCAATCGGTGAAAACGATTGCTCACCTTGCTCACCTTGCTCGCCTAATAAGGCTATTGCTCACTGGGTGTGGCCGTTAGTTTCATCATCGGGTTCCTGGTCATCCTCCTCATCGCTGGCCTGGCAAATGACAAAGAAGCCTATGATAAGAAGGACGCTGGCAACCAGTGTGAGTAGGATGTCCATGGCAGTTTTAAACGGGTTTGATGGTGGCGAGGTAGATCATGCCAGCACCGACAATAAAAATAGCGATGTGTACCATCATTGCGTATTTTTTGGGTAAAGAATCTTCTTTTATCTGTTTACCGTTTTGCACACCGAGCGCGATCAGAACCACCAGCAGCCCCAATTTCCAGTAAATCCATTGAGATTCGGTAAAAATCCCGGTCTTTACGGCAAGCACTGTTCCGGAAATGAGAGTCACAGCCAAAATGGGATAGTAGATGAATTTGTGGATCCGGTTCTGGGTTTTTCTGAGACCTTCTGCTTCTTCTGCGGATTTCAAGCGCAAGCGAAAGACAACGGAAAGGGATTGCAAAAACAAGGTTCCAATAACCAGGCACATGGAGATCATGTGCAGGGTAAGAAAAAAATTTTCCATTTAAGACATTCCTTTTGTCAGGAGTTATCCGAGACGGGAGCATCTGTCTCTTTTGCCCAATAGGCGCGACTGGAAACGATCAAGGCCATTCCTATTCCGCAATAAATCGCGGCAACGACCACATATCCCCCCAGGTACTCACTATAGGTGCGCAAGAGAACTCCAAGGCCCATCATCATCGGGATTAAAATATAAAACGGTTTGGCGAAAACTTGATGGATGTGGACCGGGTCCTCCAGTCCATAAATCCGGGCTTTATTTTTCCGGGCGGTTTTGCATAATATAAACTTTCCTTTAATCAACCCGATCACCACGGCTGTGATTACAGAAAGGATGATAGCGACTTGAGTCGCGTGTTGCTCCTGGTCCGCAAGTTGGTACAAGCCAAAGCCGCGGAAAATAAGGAACAGACCAATGACGTGCCACAATCCACCAGCGATGAAAATAAGGCTTTTTTTGTTCAAAAGAACCCTCATTAGGTTGATTCAGGATTAGATGATAATAGCAGGTAAAAGTTTCCTCTGCATCCTGTAATGTCAGGATCTAGGCATATGGCCCTGCACCAGCCGGGCAGACATTCTACCGGTTTTGCTTTTATATAAGGAGCGGAATTCCCCATTTTTAAAATCGAATATAGTTCCCTCGTGTCCTGAATCGCTTTTCAGCCAGACGGTCGCCTGGCCTCCGGCTGGGAAAACGGTTTCCAAATGAGTATCCTTTCCATACTTATCCTGGTTTATTACTTCGGGATTATACAAGGTCTGGATTTCTTCCTCGACAGGCAGTCTCCAGTCTCGAATGCCGCCAAAGCTTTTGCAACTCATATCAGTTGCCCAATCCATAGCTTCATCCCAGGTGAACCATCTACCATCCTGTTGCCATCCATCTTCTCGAATCCATATAAGAGTGGTTTGGGTGTCGGTTACGGTGCTGTCCTGATTGTCTGTAAATCGATTTGGATTAGACATAATATTTAAAATTTCAAGTGACAGGGTTAACAGTATCCAGTGCAATCTTTTCCAGGCGCGACTTCAGTCCTTCCAGATCAAAGGCAGGGGGATTTTGAAACGCGCTATCGTTGATGATATTTGCAAAGGAATATTTCAAAAGATTATTAGACCACGCGATAAAAGGGGTCCCGAATAAAATACGCTTTACCGTGCTCCGCGAAATTTTCACTTGGGCGTTTGAGTTCAGCAGTTCAGGATTGTTGTGCAACACGGCCACGGTTTTAACGGCCATCCATAAAGGCCAGATACAAAACAGGCGTAGGGCCATCTCGGTTCGAGGGATGGCCATGGTGAATTTCAGGGCATCGTGCAGATGACCATTGGTTTTGCTAAGCAAACCTTCCAGGATTTGCAGGTTTTTATCCATGGATGTTCCCGAATGAAATTCGTCCTGTGTTAAACCTTTCTCGGAAATGATACTTCGGGGAATATAGGACCAACCTCTGTCACGATCAGCAATAATATCTTTGGATATGTTGGTCATTTGCAATCCGAGTCCAAAGGATACGGCATTTTGGCGCATGGTATTTCGTGCTGTTTCTGACAAATGCGGCAGTTTTTGGAAAAACAGGTTGCACAGCATTTCCCCCACGACTCCCGCGACAAAATAACAATATTCTTCAAGGTCCTGTATGTTTTCAAGCGGAGTGATTTCGCCGAACTGAAAACGGTTTTGGAAAAAGGCCATGCCTTTCGCCATTTTTGAAACGGAAGGAATAATCTGGTCCTGATGATCTTTGGGGAGTGAGTCAAAGACGTTGAACACCCTGAGAACCTGGTGGAGAAGATCAAGGTCATTGGGGGTGCCATCGACTGCCTTACATTCTCCAACCCAGGCCGCGAGATTCTTTTCGCGGTAATCCCGGTCTTCAATTAACCTTGAAAACTCCATCAAGAGTCTGGTTTTTATTTTCGGGTCCAGTTTTGCCGCGTCTTCCACCGTGTCCACGGCCCGGCAAAAAAGATAGGCGGTGAGAATGCTTCGGTGAAACTCGCCCCTTAGAACGGATATGTTCAGCGCAAAGGTTCTGCTAACCTTTGGAAGTGTTTGTACGCAATAGGTCCAGTCGTCCATTCTTGGGAAAAGAAACCTCTCTCTGGGTAAACCCGAGGCAAAAAAGATTCAAAATGATTACAGGATAAAAGGAAAAAGAGAGTTGCTTAAAAAAACGGGATCTCAAAAACCGTAACTCTAGAAGTCTCCGGCAGGGTTTGTCGATTTCTATCAGGAACGGAGCATTTTTTCTTCCAGGCCTTCAACCTTTTTGGCAATCTTTAAAATCTCGGAATGTACTTGATTGATGATATCTTCCGGAGTGCTGGTCCCTGCAGTAATTCCCACATGTTGTTTGCCAATGAACCATTCCTGGTTTAATTGGTGGAACGATTCGATATGGCGTGCCTCAACACATTTCTCTTCGCAAACCTGCACTAGTTTTTTTGTATTGGAAGAATTAAAACCACCTATAACGACCATCAAATCGACTTGATCGGCCAGTTCATGCACCGCCACCTGTCGGTCATGGGTAGGCTGGCAGATGGTATTGGCGAATGACACATCATCCACAAAATCGAGAGCCCGAATTTTTTCCACAAGACTCTCAACTTTATCAGTTTGCTGGGTGGTCTGAGAGACGATTCCAAGTTTGCGTTTGCCGGAAATCCTGATTTTGTCAAAGTCTTCTTCGCTATTGATGACCACATGATCACCCAGATCCCCCACGATTCCTTTAACTTCCACATGGTCCTTCTGCCCGATCACAACGGGAAAATAGCCTTTTGTCACCAATGATTTAATGGTTTGATGGACCCTCATCACCAGTGGGCAACTCGCATCGTAAACAATGAAGCCGGCTTCATGAAGTTGTTGTTTGGTTTTTTCAGCTGCTCCATGCGCGGTGATCATGACCTTCTTGGTCTTGATTTTATCTATATCTTCAATTCCCGGTACAAGGGAGACCCCATTCTGCTTTAAAGATTCACTGACTTGCGGGTTATGGACCAATTGGCCCACGATGGTCAGGTCGGAATTAAATTCCGAAGACATGGCAAGGTCAATAGCATCTCGAACCCCAAAACAGGTGCCCATTGCGCTGGCAAGGGAGACTTTCATTATAATATGTTCCTCTATGGACGTATTCTTGAATTGATTTGCAAACTAGCAACCTAAATCATAACAAACTGCGTCAGGCTTTGAAATAAAAAAACCTCTATTTTGTGAAGAGGTTTTTTATCGCTTGCCAGGTTGTTTGGCGGCCAATATCGGCAATCAGCTCCGTAAAGTGATTGGGTTACGGTTATAGTGGCACTTCCTGGGAGTGAAAATCGGTGGCTTGCTGGAATTTGTGGCCGACCGTAATCAGGCTTTCTTCATCAAAATGCCGGCCCATCAACTGCAACCCGACAGGGAGGCCCTTGGCGAAACCGCAGGGGATCGACATCGCCGGTATGCCCGCCAGGTTTGCGGAGATGGTATAAATATCTGCCAGATACATCTGTAAGGGATCGTCCTGTTTTTCCCCGAGTTTGAAAGCAGGGTAGGGGGTGACCGGTGAGGCGATGACATCGCATTGTTCAAACGCGTTTTCAAAATCCTGTTTGATCAATGTTCGCACCTTCTGGCCTTTCAAATAATAGGCATCGTAATAGCCGGAGCTGAGCACGAAGGTTCCGAGAATGATGCGCCGTTTAACTTCTTCACCAAAACCTTCCTCGCGGGTGTTCTCATACATATTAACAAGGTTGTCGGACCTCTCGGTGCGGTAACCATATTTGACACCGTCGTAGCGCGAAAGGTTGGTGCTGGCTTCGGCGCAGGCAATGATGTAATAGGCGGCCACGGCGTAGTCGAGGTGCGGCAGAGAAACTTCCACCGTCTGCATTCCCAATGACTCCAGCGTGCGGATGCCTTCCTGCACCAATTTTTCAACTTCCGGATTGATCCCGCCGGTGGCGAAGTATTCTTTGGGAACGCCGAGCTTCATGCCCTTCACATCTTTTTGCAGAGCTTTAGTGAAATCGGGAAGTGCGACATCGACGGAGGTGGAATCGCGCGGATCTTTACCGCCGATCACGTTCATCAAAGTCGCTGCATCGGCTACGGTTTTGGTTAACGGCCCGATCTGATCGAGAGAGGAGGCAAAGGCCACCAGACCAAACCGCGAGACCCTGCCATAAGTAGGTTTGAGTCCGGTCACACCGCAAAAGCTGGCCGGCTGGCGGATGGAACCGCCGGTGTCACTGCCGAGCGCGGCGACGCATTCGTGTGCCGCAACTGCGGCGGAAGAACCTCCGCTGGAACCACCGGGAACCCGGTCCAGATCCCAGGGATTCATCGTCGGGTGGTGATGCGAGTTTTCGCTGGAAGACCCCATGGCAAACTCGTCCATATTGGTTTTGCCCACGATCACGGCCCCGGCCTGATACAACTTTTCGGTGACGGTGGCGTTATAGGGAGAAACAAACTGGTCTAAAATTTTTGATGAACAGGTGGTGCGAATTCCTTGGGTGCAGATCAGATCTTTAAGCGCGATAGGGACACCGAGAAGTGAGGTCTCTTCCCCAGCGGCGATCCTGGCATCTGCCTTCTTGGCCTGCTCCAAAGCTTTCTCGCGGGTCAGGTGCACGAATGCCTGGACCTTATCTTCCACCTGGTCGATGCGTGCGAACACAGCCTCGGTTAATTGTACGGAACTGAGTTTTTTATTGCGGAGAAGTTCTCGGGCCTGGATGATGGTTGTGCGGTGCATAGTGCCTTATAGTATTTTAGGCACCTCGTAATGCCCTTTGTTGTGTGCCGGTGAATCGGAAATGGGGTTGTGGTCGGCGAGGGGTTTTGTTGCCGGTTCATCATCGCGGAACACGTTATTGATTCCTAGAACATGCGCTGTTGGTTCCACATCATCGGTATTGAGTCTGTCGAGTTTTTCGATGTATTCAAGAATCGTCCCCATTTGGTCCGAGAACCGCACTTTTTCATCGGGGGTCAACTTCAACCGTGCCAGAACGGCCATATGTTCAATATCAAAAGACACCATTTACCTCTTTATCAAGTTGTCCAAGCCCCGCATTAAGTTTTGTCCAAGCCCAGCATTAAGTTGTCCAAGCCCCTGGAATATCAGAACCTGCACTATTCGTTATCGCAAGCGACTGTAAGGAGCGTGGCGATCCAGGTTTCTGGATTTACCTCTACGGGGCATGAAGAATAATGAGGATGTCATCACAGCTACGGCAATATCATGTCCACCATGCGCGCCCCGGTTATTCTGCGGCAGCTTCTTTACGGTTTTTTTTCTTTTTCATTTCGGCCGTTTTTGCGGTAGCGGTGATTTTGTTGGACTTTCTGGCCAGCCGTTTGGTTTTCTTTTTTAATTTGCGAATTTCAGCTGCGTCTCCTTTGGAGTCCGTCAGTTTGGATTTGGCCTTTTTAAGGTGTTCCTGCAATTTTTCTACGTTTTCCATAATTGTTCGCGCCAGTGTTTAAAGGTTTAGGAAACAACCTTTATACCAAATAATGCCCCAAACCACAACCACGAGGCGATGGTGATCCGCCGAGGCAAACTTCATTCAGGCGATGGTGACCCGCCGAGGCAAACTTCATTTTTCGGATGGAGAGGCGGATGACCCCATAACCGGCATTTCCACAACCGGTATTTCCACATCCATGAGGATGAGGTCGGGCTTTGCCCGATTGTTGACTTCGATGGCTTCAAGTCCTTGAATTGTTGGGTGGTGGCAAAGAATCCACAAAGCCCGCTCATGTAAGCGAGCAAAAAGGGCAGGAGAAGAGGGGGTCGGCGAGCCGCCGCTAGCGTGACGCTAGACTCGAATGGCAATAGCTTTTTGAGCTGAGATGTTGATTTGCCCGACTAAAGAAGTTGTGGTCATTTTTCTCCTCCCCTACTGGCCCACGCCTGGGTGGTGGTCACAGAACAGTCAGGTCGATACGTTTTTGGCCTAGATCCACAGTTGCCACCCGCACTTTCACTCGGTCGCCGATTTGGAAACTGCGATGGCGTCTTTGCCCGATGAGCCGGTGTTCGTTTTCGATAAACAGGTAATAGTCGTCTGTGATACTGGAAACCTTAACCATTCCTTCGACGAACACCTCTTCTAACTCGACAAAAAACCCGAACCCAATAACACCCGTGATGATCCCATGAAAAGTTTTACCGATCTTATCTGCCATGAACTGGGCCCGGCGCAGGTCGGTCACTTCCCGTTCTATCGACATGGCCTGAATTTCCATTTGGGTGGACTGTACCGAGATTTCGGCGAGTTGGGACAATAGTTCTTTTTTTTCTTTTTCCGGACATTTGCGTTTCAGGTATTTCTTGATGATCCGGTGCAGCACAAGATCGGGATAGCGGCGGATCGGCGAAGTGAAATGGGCGTAATGAGGAAAGCCCAGGCAGAAATGGCCGGGGTCAGTTTCGGAATAGCGAGCCTTCTTCATGGTGCGCAGAAGCAGTGTGTTGACGACCCTTTCTTCAGGGCGTCCACTAATTTTTTTCAGCAGAGTTTGCAAATCTGTTGAGCGGACTGGTGAGGGAAGGGAGAGTTTGAAAGAGTCGACGAACTCGTTGAACCCCGTGAGCCGGTCGGGGTCGGGCGCTGCATGCATCCGGTGGATGGACGGTATGCTGCGTTCGTGCAAATTCAGGGCAACAAACTGGTTGGCGGCCAGCATGAACTCCTCAATCAATTCGTGCGCAGAGTTATGCTCGCTGATGCTGATGCGCTCAACATGGCCGGCGGAATCGATATGAATTTCCGGCTCGGACACCTGGAAATCGACACTGCCATTCTGGAACCTCTTTTTCCTAAGGAGTTGGCTGAGTCGATACATATCAGTCAGGGTCGGCAAAAACGGATCATCCTTTTTTTCTTCGAGTAAGCCATGAACCTCGTTATAGGTGAACCGGCGCTGACTTTTGATGATCGAAGAATGAAGTGTTCCGGCGATAAAGTTTGCTTCGTGATCGAAGTCCATGATGGCACTGACTGTCAGGCGCGGTTCATCCGGCTTTAAACTGCAGGCTTCGTTGGACAGAGAAACGGGAAGCATGGGGATGACGCCGTCGGCGTAATAGATGCTGGTTGCCCTTTCCAGGGCTTCCTGGTCGAGCAGGGAATTTTCCTGCACAAAATGGCTGACATCGGCGATATGGACACCGAGCCTGTACCCTTCTCCGAGGCACTCCAAGGAAACAGCGTCATCAAAATCCTTGGCTCGTTCCCCGTCAATGGTGAAGGCCTTAAGTTTTGTGAAATCTTTTCGTTCTTTCAAAGAATCAGCGGGGTCTTTCGCTCCAACGTGTCGGGCCTCATCAAGAACTTCAGGAGAAAAGCTTTGGCGCACCCCGTATTTTCTGAAGATGGCCTCGATCTCGACATTGGGGTCGCTGGATATCCCCAGCACTTCGATCACTTTGCCGGTGGGCGGTTTGTTCCGGATCGGGTAGGTCTCAATTTCCACGTGGACGATTTGCCCGTTTTTGGCCTTCTTGCGGTTTTTCCCGGGAATCAAAATATCATGGAAATATTTGGATTCGGTGGGGATGACCCAGCCGTCCTTGCCGGAAGTCTTATAAGTGCCAACGGTATGCGTGGTGTTGCGCTCGAGAACGCGTATGATACGCCCTTGAGGCTTTCCAGGCTCCCGCTCTGACTCGACTCGGACCACGACATGATCTTTGTGCATGGCGTCGTTCATATGACGGCGGTTGACGTAAACATCATCCTCGCCCTGTTGATCATCGGGGATGACGAATCCAAAACCGTTTGCATGGCCCTGTAGTCTTCCGGTGACCAGATTCTCTTCATCGGGAATCCCGTAGCACCCTCCCTTGATTTTTATCAAGGTGCCTTTGCCGGCCATTTCTTTGATGATGTTGCGAAACTCTCGTTTCTGAGTTTCAGGTACACCCAACTGGCGAGAAAGTTCCGCGATCTTCATGAGGCGCGTGACTTTCTTTTTCATCAGCGAGAGAATTTTTTCTTCTGTGAGTTTCATACCACTCGGTGTGGGGTCAATTAGCAATGGCCCACTCAGCGTGAGGCCAATTAGCAATGGCTCATTCGGTGTGGGGTCAATTAGCAATGGCCTACTCGGCGTGAGGCCAGTTAGCAATGGCTTTTGTTGGCGAACAAAGAGTTGTCTCGGCTTTATAAGCCATTGCAAGTTACCAGCGGTGGTTCGCCGCCAGCGTGATGTTGGGCTCCATGGACGATTTCGTGTTTATTCAACACATCCATTTCCAGCATACTTTATCACGGGATGGAATATTCTGCACTGGGAAGGAACTCATGGCGTATTTTTAAGGACGTTGTTAATATGAAATCCAGAGCCTGTTTTATGACTGACCCTGGTTTTACGCTTTGTTGATAGCTTCCAGACTCAAAGATTTCACGCTTTGTTGATAGCTTCCAGACTCAAAGACTGGATGATACCCTAGACGATGGCAAGTAGATTTTGTGTCCGGTGGATTTTTAAGAAAGGTTCACATATAATCCTCTCGAGTGCGGCTTTGCAATTTAAAAGGCTCTCGAAAAACTGTCCGAGAACTATCAAAACCAAAAATATTCAATTATCAGGGGCACCCTCAGAGGCACCCTAAGGGAATTTGATGAAAGTACAAGTTGACTGGTTGAAAGAGTATACCGAAATTGATGTCCCGACAGAGGAGTTGGGCCATGTCCTGACTATGGCCGGGTTGGAAATCGAAAGCCATGAAGCGGTGGAGTTGCCCGATGGTGAAAAGAGCGAAGTGCTGGAACTGAATGTGACGCCCAACCGGGGTTATTGCTTGTCGCATATCGGTGTGGCGCGTGAGGTTTCGGCACTATTGAACAAATCCTTGAAGCTGACCGATCCGCTTAAATCCCTGAAGGCCGAATCGGGAGCGGTGGCAGTGGAAGATCGCATATCGGTTGAAAATCTAGAACCGGAACTTTGCCCTCGTTATTGCGCCTTAGTGATAGAAAATGTGAAAGTAGGCCCCTCACCAAAATGGCTGAAAGACCGGCTGGCTGCTATCGGCCTTCGGCCCATCAATAATATTGTGGATATCACCAACTTCGTGATGATGGAATACGGTCAGCCTTTGCACGCGTTTGACCGAGACCTTTTGGCCGACCAAAAAATTATCATTCGCCGGGCGAGAAAAGGTGAACCTTTTTCCAGTCTGGACGGGACTAAATTGAAGCTTGACGTGGATGCCCTGGTCATCGCCGATGGCGAAAAACCCGTGGCATTAGCGGGGATCATGGGCGGGACCAATAGTCAGGTCTCTGAAACGACCTGCCATGTTGTGCTGGAGAGTGCCTGCTTTGATCCGGCGACGATCCGAAAAGGCTCAAAAAAATATGGACTGCGTTCGGATTCTTCTTACCGCTTCGAACGCGGTATAGATTTAAGTGGTGTGGTTTCCGCCCAGGCAAGAGCCGCTCTGCTGATGAAGGAACTGGCGGAGGGAGAAATCTGCTCTGGCCAGTTGGATATTTATCCTGATGCGGGAAAACCGATAAGTGTCCCGCTAAGAGTGAGTCGGGTGAATCAGCTTTTGGGTGCAAGTTTTAACGCCGGGCAAGTGCAGGACCTGCTTTCCCGGTTAGGCATGGAGATTGTGAAACCGTCGGAAACGATGCAGGTGGGAATTCCCAGTTTCCGTCCCGATCTTTCGCGCGAGGTTGATCTGATCGAAGAGATTGCGCGTGTTGATGGGTTTGACAAAGTCGGCACGGTTTTTCCAGTGGCGGAGGTTAGACCGGTGAAGGTAACAGTCCGGCAAAACATCATTAAAAAAGTGCGGGAGGTTTTCTGTTACGCGGGGTTTGCCGAAACGGTTCATTTTAGTTTTATCGAACGTGCTTATGCCGAAGAATTCAAAACCGCTTTTGCCCGAGAGCAGGATGAGGTGATAGCGTTAAATAACCCATTGAGTTCTGAAAACGATACGATGCGCACCAGCCTGCTTCCCGGTCTGTTGAAGACTGCCGGACTCAATTTGAGCAAGGGCCAGAAACCGATTAAACTGTTTGAGGTGGGGAGCGTCTATTTTACGTCCTCTTCTGGAGAACGCACGGAAAAAGCGGTGCTGTCAGCCATCGTGCTAGGGCCTTATGAACTCACTCCATGGAAACCGAGAGGTCAGGAGTATGACTTCTATGATCTCAAGGGAGCGCTGGAAACGCTGATGGAGCACCTGCATTTAAAGTTACAAACTTCTGCCGATAGCGGGTCGTTTCTGGTGTCGGGAAAATCGGTGCAGGTTCAGGGCAATGGTGAGACGTTGGGTTACCTGGGCCAGATGGCACCTCGGCAGAATCTGGTTGGCGAGTTGGGGCAAAATGTTTATGCCCTGGAACTTGATTTGGGAGCTCTGGAAAATTCGCTTTCATCTTCATCCTCTCTTCGGTTTCAGCCGATTGCCAAATTTCCGGAGACTTACCGCGATATTTCTATTCTTGTGGATCGGACAGTCACTTCCCAAAGGGCCAGAGACTTGATCTTAAAAACCGGCGGTCCATTGATTCAAAAGGTTGATCTGTATGACCAGTTTGTGGGAAAGAAAATTCAGGCCGATAAAAAAAGCCTCACTTTTGCTTTGTCGTTCCAATCCGCCGAGAGAACACTTTCTGATGAGGAGATCAACCCGTTGTTTGAAAAAATTATTCAAGCTTTAAAGAGAGAGTTTGGTGCTTCACTAAGGGAATGAGGAGTTATTGAGACTCTAATACCCTAAGAGGATGAGAGGTTATGACACCCTAATATCCTAAGGGGATGAGGGGTTATTGACACCCTAATACCCTGGTGCTACGATTCTGCCATGCCTAAACCGGATATGCATCAATTGGAAGAACGCGTGTTGGCCTTGATGGAGGAGTTCCGCTGTCTTAAGAAGGAGAATCATGGGTTGTCCCGCCAGGTTGATCAACTGAATCGTGAAAAAGGAGACTTGGTAAAGGAACGAAGCTCAAATCAGGACACACAGGCTCGCCTTTCCCAACTAGAATCCTTAAGCCAAAAAAATGAAAAAGACCGCAAGGTCATACGGGTGAAAGTTCAGACTCTTTTAGATAGTCTGGAGAAATTTGATTTGGCTTGATAAAAAATATCTGCCGAAAGATATAATTGGATTGGGTTGAATATGGCGAGTGGTAAAAAAATCCAGATTTATGGAAAAACTTATAGCTTGAAAAGCTCTTCAGAAGTGGATGCTGATGAGGTGGCGGGTTATGTGGATTCCAAGATGAAAGAGTTGGCCAATGCCAGCAGTAAAACATCCACTTTGGACTTGGCGATCCTCGCGGCGCTCAATATTGCACAGGAATTACTGGCGTTGAAAAATCAGGCTGGAGAGAAAGATGAGGCGGGAGAAGAGAAAATCCAGCAATTGGTTGCGGCACTCGATAAAGAGCTTCAAAATATTGAAAAATAAGAGGTTTTCTGTTTTAGATAGGTCTTGAGAGACCCAGGCCTTTATGTTAGGATGTGATCGAATTTGAAGTGGTGTCTCCCTGTTGTGTTTGGGTAAGAATTTAATTTCTTGAGCCAACAGTTTGTGAACGGGGTTGATGGATCGACTGTGGTGTGCATGCCCTCTCATGAGGGAAGCCTAAAGCAGTTCACGGATGCCCCACCTGTCTTTGACAGGTTCAAAAAATAGTTTTTGCGCGGCATGAACGGGGGGACTACTTAAATGTTTAAGAGCTTTAGCGGGTTGGAACCCAATCCGACCGAGCCTGAATATATATCCGGTTATGGAATAATCGTAGCCGGACCCAATTGGGAGTGAAATATGAGCGAAACGGGAAAGTCTGTTTCGTTTTTTGAATATCTACAACAAGGTTTGTTCTGTCTTTTTTAGCGATGGTTTCTGCCTTGCCTCCCCTTTGCCAGTTTCGGTCGGTTTTTGTATTGCTCCTCTTAAAAGCTTAATGAACAGGGTATTTTTTGTGCGCTGTAGCTTGGCGATATCCTGACAACAATCCCGGGTACGGAAAAACGGAAAAACGGAAAAATGGTTTTTACTTCCATGAAGATGGATAAGCTTGCGGTCCGTCAGAAAATGAGACGCCGGCGGGATACCATGAGCCTGGATGATGTTTTAAGCAGGAGCAGGGCTATAGAAGACAGGCTGTTTGCCCGAAAGGAATTTTTGAATTGCCAGAATGTAATGTTTTTTCTCTCGTTCGGCAACGAAGTGCTTACCGATGAAATGATTGTGCGTTCCCTTAAGGATGACAAGCGGGTTTATGTCTCGCGTCTGGTAAAAAGGGAAAGGCGAATGGAAGTGTGTGAAATTACCGATATGGATCAGGAATTTGAGTTGGGCTCTTACGATATTCGTGAGCCGTCCAGGCTAAACTCCAAGGTGGTGCTCCCGTCAATCATTGATGCCGTCATCGCGCCAGGCTTGGCGTTTGATCGTTCTGGAGGAAGAATTGGTTTTGGCGGAGGTTATTTTGACTGGCTTTTTAAACAATTACGAGATGATGCGCTCTATTTTGGAGTGGCCTATGAGTTTCAAGTGATGGACTTGATTCCTCAGGATTCATGGGATGAAAAGGTGCAAAGTATTTTTACTGATAACGATACGATAGACTGCCATGTCACCGAAAGGCCGGGCTGGTTTATTTAAAATATTGAGGTTCTACTATGGATAATATTTTCGGCATTAAGGTTGATTTTATAACCCTGCTTTTGATGGCTTTTACTTTGGTGATTGGTTATGCCATTGGATATTTTTTGCGAAAAATGTTTACGGAGTACCAGATCAAGGATGCGGAAGAACGTAGAAAGAAAATTATCCAGGACGCAGAAAAGGAAGTGGAGAGCAGGCTGAAGTCCGGGGAGATTGAAGCGCGCGAAAAATCCTTGGTGTTGAAAGCCAAGCTTGAAAATGAAATGAAAGGCGATCGGGACAGGTTGCAAAAGCGGGAAGATGATCTGGAAGGAAAGGAACGAGAGATCAGGGCCGAAAACCAGAAATTCCAGACTCGGGACAAGGAACTTGAAGAAAAGAACAGCAAGATCGCCGGTAAGGAAAAAGAGGTAGCCGAGCAAAAAATCGAGTACCAGAAACTGGTTGAGGAAGAGCTGAAAAAACTTGAGGTGATTGGTTCATACACCGCCGAAAAGGCGCGGGAAGAGGTCAAAAGCAAGATCCTTGATGAAGCCAAGATGAACGCCGCACACGAAGTGAAAAAAATTGAGGAAGATGCAAAGAGGCGCGGCGATGATCAAGCCCGCAAATTAATTACCATGGCTATCCAGAGGTTGGCCTCAGACCATGTGGCGGAAACCACTGTTTCAGTGGTGGAACTTCCAAGTGACGATATCAAAGGGCGGATCATTGGTCGGGAAGGAAGAAATATCCGGGCTTTGGAGCAAGCCACCGGAATCGACTTGATTATAGATGATACGCCTGGCGCGGTTGTGTTGTCAGGGTTTGACCCCATAAGGCGGGAAGTGGCTCGCCGCGCTTTGGAACAGCTGACCCTCGATGGGCGGATTCACCCAGGCCGCATTGAAGATGTGGTCAATAAATGCAAAAAGGAAGTCACCCTGCAGATTGAAGCAGCTGGCGAGCAGGCTGTTATAAATGTTGGCATAGATAATATTAATCCTGAAATGGTCAAATTGTTGGGGCGGCTCAAATACCGAACCAGCTATACCCAGAATGTTCTTGAGCATGTGCAGGAGGTAGCCTTTATGTGCGGGGCCATTGCCGGAGAACTCGGTTTGAATGTGGCTCTGGCGAAACGGGCAGGGCTGTTGCACGATATCGGGAAGGCCATCGATTATCAGACCGACGGAACGCACACTCAGCTGGGAGTTGATATCGCGAAACGCTACAACGAGCATCCTTTTGTTATCAATTCGATTGCCGCTCACCATGAAGATGAAGAGGCGGAATCGCCTTATGCTGTTCTGGTGTCGGCGAGCGATACCATTTCCGCTTCCAGGCCTGGAGCCCGGAGGGAAATGCTGGAAACCTATATCAAACGCATGACGAAGCTGGAAGAAATTGGCGATTCCTTCAAAGGGGTTCAAAAAACCTTTGCCATTCAGGCAGGCCGTGAAGTGAGAATCATCGTCATGCCCACAGGTACGGATGATCAACAGGCCAGCATTCTGGCCGGGGATGTCGCCAAAAGAATTGAAAAGGAAGTGACCTATCCGGGAGAAATCAAAGTCACCGTTGTTCGAGAAACCCGGTTTACAGAGTTTGCCCGGTAGCCCGGTAGCCCGGTAGCCCGTTAGCCCGGTAGCCCGGTAGCCCGGTAGCCCGGTAGCCCGGTAATCCGGTAGTCCGGTAGTCCGGTAGTCCGGTAGTAAAGAAGGTGTTTGTATAACCTGCCAGAATTTGCCCGGAATAGTTTCCGGGCTCACCGCCCTGGGTTTCCCAGAGCTTCTCCAAAATGTAATAGAATTGGCATCCTATGGAAGATTCAGGACGACTGGTTAAACTCAGGCTGGAAAAACTTGACGAACTCCGGGAGATGGGGATATCTCCATACATCAACCGGTTTCATGTGAACACCACTCTGTCTGCCCTGGCTGAAAAGTATTCCGAGAAGTCCAAGGAAGAACTGGACGAGAAGAATTCGGAATATATTAGCGCCGGACGTATGATGAGTCGACGCAAGCATGGTAAAACCACGTTTGCGAATATTAAGGATGCATCCGGGGATATCCAGGTCTTTATCAACAAGAATTCGCTGGGTGAATCTGCTTACGAAATATTTGGCAAGTTTGATGTTGGCGATATCATTGGTGTCGAAGGCAGAATTTCAAAAACCAAAACCGGTGAGTTGACTCTGTTCGCCAGCAAGGTGACCCTGCTTTCTAAATCGCTTCTTCCCCTTCCTGAGAAGTGGCATGGACTTAAAGATATCGAGATTCGCTACCGGCAACGTTATTTGGACTTGATCGTCAATCCGGATGTTAAAAAAGTTTTCATTGCCAGAAGCCGCATGATTCAGGCGTTACGAGATTATCTGAACGAACGCCAGTATCTGGAGGTGGAGACCCCGATGATGCAGTCAATACCAGGGGGTGCCACCGCAAAACCCTTCAAGACTCACCACAATGCTCTGGATATGGATTTGTTTCTTCGTGTTGCTCCCGAGTTGTACCTGAAAAGACTGGTGGTGGGTGGTATTGAAAGGGTATATGAGATCAATAGAAATTTTAGAAACGAGGGAATCTCCACCGAGCACAACCCTGAATTTACCATGGTGGAGTTTTATACCGCTTACGCCGATTACAATGACTTGATGGACCTGACGGAAGATTTGTTTCGTTATATTTGCGACCGGGTGTTTCCTGAAAACAATTACCAGTTCCCTTATACTTCTCAGGAAGGAGGGGAAACTCATGAAGTGACAATAGATTTTTCCCGGCCGTTCGAGCGTTGCACCTTTCGGCAATCGCTGATAGAAATCGGCGGGATTGAAGAGAACACTCTCGATGACCCGCAAAAAACAGTCGCGTTTGCTTTGGAGAACAAGGTCTCTATCGAGAAGAAAGATCACCATGTGAAAATTCTGGCTAAGCTGTTTGACCACTTTGTCGAACCCAAGCTTGTTCAACCTGTATTCATCACCGATTATCCCGTTCAACTATCACCGCTCTCCATGAAAAAGGAAAACGACCCGAGCCTGGTAGAGCGGTTTGAACTCTTTATCGGCAGAAAAGAAATTGCTAACGCCTATACCGAGTTGAACGATCCGATAGATCAGAAACAAAGATTTGAAGAGCAAGTTGCTGAACGCCAGGCGGGCGATGAAGAGGCCCATTGGATGGATCACGACTTTATCCGCGCTCTTGAATATGGTATGCCACCCACGGCGGGGGAAGGCATAGGGATCGACCGACTGGTCATGCTGTTGACCAATAGCCCGTCCATAAGAGATGTTATTCTTTTCCCGCAATTGAAGAAAAAAGAACCCTGACTTGGGAAAACAAACCGGTCATTGATTCGGGAAAACAAACCGGTCATTGATTCGGGAAAACAAACCGATCATTGGCTCGGGAAAACAAACCAGCCATTGACTCGAGAAAACAAACCAGTCATTGACTCGAGAAAACAAACCAGTCATTGATTCGGGAAAACAAACCGGTCATTTTTTGATTCATTCCTGATATGTCCTACGAACTTTTTGTCAGCCTGCGCCACCTCAAGGCCAAGCGTACCCAGAAATTCATTTCGCTAAATACCTGGATTTCCGTTGGCGGGGTTGCTCTCGGCGTCATGGCGCTGATTATTGTTATTGCTGTCATGTCGGGGTTCGGCAAAGACTTGCGGGATAAAATCCTGGGAACCAACAGCCATGTTGTGGTCACTAATGTTAGCCGAACCGGCATGGAGGATTACGAAGTTATCATTGAAAAAATAGCGCAGATCGAAGGTGTGAATGCCGCTGCTCCGTTCATCCTGAGTCAGGTGATGTTGACCTATGGGAGCAATAGCGCGGGGGTGGTGGTTCGCGGAGTGGATCCAGACCGGGAGGCCGAAGTTTCTGATCTGGAAAAAAACCTGATACAAGGAAGCTTGAAAATGCTGGAAGAATCGGAAAGCTCTTCCGGAAAATCCCAGAGGGACGGGATCATCCTCGGTAAGGAACTGGCACACCGGCTGAGGGTGGAACAGGGTGATGCGGTGGCGATGGTTTCTCCCGCATCCAGAGTGACGCCTATGGGCCTGATTCCTAAAATTAAATTATTTCAGGTGGTGGGATTTTTTGAGTCGGGAATGTTCGAATACGATTCTAACCTGGCTTTTATTTCCATGGGCTCGGCGCAAAAATTTTTCGCCATGAAGGGAAAGGTCAGCGGCATTGAGATTCAGGTGAGAGATATTGAGAAGGCAGATCAGGTGGCTGCAAAAATTCAGGACAATCTTGGGTTTCCCTACTACGCAAGAGACTGGATGAAGATGAACAAAAATTTATTTTCCGCATTACGCCTGGAAAAAATTGTGATGTTCATCATCCTGATCCTGATTATTCTGGTGGCTGCTTTTAATATCGTCAGTACCTTGTTTATGGTGGTTATGGAAAAGAGCAAGGAAATTGCCATTCTGAAATCCATGGGGGCTTCCCGATTCAGCATTATGAAAATCTTCAGTTATCAGGGCCTGATTATTGGCGTCGTCGGGACAGCGATTGGTTGCGTTGGTGGTTTTACGGTTGTGCCGAACCTGAATGAGATTGTTGGTGTCATCGAAAATATTTTTGGGTTCACCGCGTTTCCAAGCGATGTGTACTATCTGGACAAGCTTCCTTCAGAAATTCAGTATTTCGATTCGTTTCTCATCGTTATCTTCTCTATTATCATTTGTTTTGTGGCCTCGTTGTATCCAGCCTGGAGAGCTTCCCGGATGGACCCTGTGGAAGGCTTGCGCTATGAGTGACTTGAACTCCGGTAAGACAGAACAAAAATGCCTGATCGAAGCGGTTAACGTCGATAAAAGCTATTCGACTCTGTCCGAGGTGATTCATGTTCTTGATCAGACGAACCTTCAGGTTTTGCAGGGGGAAGTGTTGGGAATTGTCGGTGCGTCAGGAGTGGGTAAGAGCACCCTTCTCCATGTCCTGGGAGGTCTCGACAAACCGTTAACGGGAAGCGTCCTGTTTCAAGGAAAAGATATTTATAAACAGTCCAATAGTTATTTAGAAAACTTCCGCAATGTCCATGTTGGTTTTGTCTTTCAGTTTTTCAATCTATTGCCCGATTTTTCCGCATTGGAAAATACTATGTTTCCGGCTTTGATCCGCAATCAGGACACGCGTTTGGCCAAAGAGCGGGCTGAATACTTGTTGTGCGAAGTGGGCATGAAGGATCGGATGCACCACAAGCCCGGCGAACTGTCGGGAGGAGAAGGCCAGCGCGTGGCCCTTGCAAGAGGACTTATCAATCAGCCTGACCTGCTTTTAGCTGATGAACCAACGGGGAACCTAGACTATCATGCCAGTGATCAGTTGATAGAATTGATCCGAAAACTAAACCAGGAATTTAACCAGACTTTTGTAATTGTCACACACAGCCAGAGAGTCGCAGGGAAACTGGATCGAGTGATGGAACTGGTCGATGGGAAAGTCGGCCCCACCAGTCAGAACCTGGCCATTTAAAAGCCGGATTGAATTTAAAAAAAGGGGAAGCCATGAAGCTGGAAAAGATCGCTGAATTGGTTGGGGGAAAATTAAAAGGCGATGGCTCGCTTGAGATATCTGGAATCCGGGGTATCGAGCACGCTGGTGCAGGACATATCACCTTTCTTAGTAAAAAATCATTCCTTGATTTGTTGAATCGTTCCCAGGCCTCGGCTGTGCTGGTGAAGGCAAGAGTAGATACTGCTGTTCCTCAGGTTATCGTTGCCAGTCCAGAGCTTGCCTTTGCACGTTTGCTGAGAGAGTTTCATCCTGAGCCGCAACCCAAACCGGGTGTTCATGGCCAGGCGGTGGTCGGCAAAAACGTTAAACTCGGTGAGCAGGTCACTCTATCCGCTGGAGTGTATATCGGGGATGATGTGGAGATTGCGGACCACGTCCATTTATATCCGGGAGTGGTTGTCGGCGACCGCTGCCGGATTGGCAGCCATACCATCCTTCACCCGAATGTTACGCTTTACCGCAATACGGAGTTGGGGAACCGTGTGATTCTTCATGCAGGGGTGGTGATCGGGGCTGATGGGTTTGGCTATACCCTCGATGAGAAAGGAGCGCACTATAAAATCAACCAAATCGGCAGGGTGATGATTGAAGATGATGTCGAGATTGGGGCAAACAGTTGTGTGGATCGGGCGGCAATGGGCACCACGCTCATCAAAAAAGGAACTAAAATAGATAATCTGGTTCAGGTAGCTCATAACTGTACGGTGGGGGAACACTCCATTCTGGTTGCCCAGGTGGGGCTGGCTGGAAGCTGTACCCTGGGCCATCATGTGGTGCTTGCTGGGCAGGTGGGCGTCTCCGATCATATCACGATCGGTGACCGGGTCACCCTCACGGCTAAGGCGGGCACGTTTCGCAATATTGAAAGCGACAAGGTTTATGGAGGACATCCTGCGATTCCCCTGGGCGAGTGGAAAAGATATGTGACCGTTTTGCCAAAACTTCCGGAATTGGCCCGTAAAATTCGTGACCTGGAAACGCGATTAAACGAAATTGAAAATAACCCGTCCTCCCGCTAAAATACTTATACCTGCGTTGTTCTTAAGAAACTGTTTTTATTGAAAGTTATAGGAATTATATACTTATTGCCACAGGGTTAAACTACTGGAATCAAACATATAGCTTAAATTTCTTTTCTAATTCAGCCTTTATGTGCGGATAATGGAGAGGTAGATGAGGGCGATATTAAGTGTGCAGAAGAAGAATGGGCCAAAAAGTTAGAGCCCTCAAATAATTAATGGCATTTGCCAGAACTATAAGCATCTTGTGTCATGATTGGACTTCTTTGACCCGAATAGAATAGGGCGATCCAACTAAGGGGATTTTCTCAGATTCCTATAAGAAACATACTTAACCTGGACTGTAGAGAACGTCATGAATGAGATGTCCCCAGCCGATTTATCAGAATAGAAACCAATTAAGCCAGAGCCTTCGGGCCAACCAGTGGCAATAAGTATATAATTTCCTAATTTTTTCCAACTAATTTGTTACCCTTAGCCGTTTCTTACACATTCAGATAATAGAAGGTCTTTTTTTTGAGAGAAAAAAATGAGTGAACCCATCAAAGTTCGTTTTGCGCCCAGTCCAACCGGGTTTTTACATATCGGTGGGGTGAGGACAGCCCTGTTCAACTGGTTGTTCGCCCGCCATCATGGCGGTCAGTTTATTTTACGCATTGAAGATACGGACCATGAGCGTTCGACGGAAGAATCAATTACAGAAATTCTCGAATCCATGAGATGGCTGGGGTTGGACTGGGACGAAGGTCCGTACCGGCAAACCGAACGACAAGAACTTTATTCCGAAAAGGTTGAGCAGCTTTTCAAGGAAGGCAAAGCCTACCGTTGCACCTGCACGCCGGAAGAGTTAGACCAAAAACGTAGCGAGGCTCAGAAAAAAGGACTCAAGCCCAAATATGATGGAACCTGCCGAGAGCGAACCGATCAGCCAGAAGGGGCTCCATTCGTGATCCGGTTCAAGGCTCCTCTTGAGGGATCGGTGGTGGTGGAAGATATGTTGCGCGGTAAGGTGGTGTTTGATATTGCCGAACTGGATGACCTGATTTTGCAGAGGACCGACGGTTCTCCTACCTATAACTTTGTCGTCGTGGTCGATGATGCTGACATGGGTATCACTCATGTGGTACGCGGGGATGACCATCTTTCCAATACGCCACGACAATGTTTGTTGTATGACGCTTTGGGCTTCCCCCGGCCTCGGTTCGCCCATGTTTCCATGATTCTGGGGCAGGACAAGGCTCGCCTGAGCAAGCGTCATGGAGCGACTTCGGCACTGGCTTACCGGGACATGGGTTACCTTCCTGCTGCCATCATCAATTATCTGGCCAGGCTGGGTTGGTCGCATGGCGATCAGGAAATCTTTTCGCGGGAAGAAATGATCCAGCATTTTTCCTTCGACTCGGTGCATACCTCGGCAGCGGTGTTTGATAGCGACAAGCTATCCTGGCTGAATGAACATTATATAAAGACCACCCTGCCGGAAGAACTGGCCCGGCATTTGGAGCCGTTTCTCATCCGTTCTGGAATCCTTGACGAAGGTCATGGTCTGGACTTTGCGGAAATCGCCAGGGTTATCCCGTCCTTGAATCAGCGCGCCAAAACTCTTGTGGAGATGGCAGAAAAGTCGGCATTCTATTTTAAAAAAGAAGTCGAGTTTGATGAAAAGGCGAAGGCCAAGTTTCTCACCAGTGAGGCAAAACCGTTACTGGAAAAAGCCATTTCCGGACTTTCCCAGTTGGATGACTTTTCTGCAGAAGAGATTGAGGCTCTGTTCAAAAAAGTTGTGGAAGAAGAAGGGACGAAGCTCGGCAAACTGGCGCAACCGGTTCGTGTGGCCCTCACCGGCACCACTGTGAGCCCGGGAATTTATGACGTCATCCTGCTTCTGGGAAAAGAAGAGACCCTTGCCCGGTTAAACAAGGCCCTTCCATAGAAGGCCGGTTTCTGGTGAAAAATGTGAGCAATTGTTGGCAGGTCTAACCTGGATGTTGCATAAACAAATGAGTGATGTGAAAAAATGGCTGACGTAAATGAAGAAATACTTGAGCAATACCTAAAGGTTGTGAAAAAGTGGTTCTATGTAACTGATATTGGATTCGTTGTTCCAGGAAACTACAGTAATATTGATGTTCTTGGCTATGACCACATCAAATATAAATATTACGATTTTGAAGTAAAATACAGGTCTGCATTTTCTCTTGCCAATAACGGAGAGGACATATTGTATTTGGTCGAGCAGTTTACTAAATTCCAAGAGCAGAGAGAAGAAAAACTAAAAGAATATATTGGTAAAAGTAAGTCCGTAAAAATTGTGGTTACCACGCACCAAATGATGGGGAAATCAATAAAGAAGAGAAGTGAGATGGAAAAGTCTTTTAAGGATGCCATGAAAAAGGAAGGCTTCCATAGATCTGAGATTTGGTACTTTGATGATATGATTCCTGAACTCGTTGAGGCGGTCCCTGAAAAGGGTAGATACAATACTCAACTACTTCAGGCAATAAGAATGTTGAAAATTTATGGGGCCAAAAAGATGCCAGTACAGTAATAAAATCCACTTCTTTTTACAATGACTTTGTCTTGAAACGGTAGGACATTAGTTGAAATATAGCCGAGGTACGAAGTGGTCAAAAATAAATTTCCCCCAACCCACCTTCTACGAAGGGGGAGCTTCAACGGACCCCTCTTTTCAAAGAGGGGCTGAGGGTGATTTACAACTTGTCATACTATATTCAGGTTCGTGTTCACCTGGGTGCGGAGGTTCTCCGCTACTTTATCATTTCCCCGATATCGCGGACCTTTACT